>WNFC01009996.1_pt1 | contig 10523 bp, 10 predicted proteins | sample 5400541 | NCBI WGS metagenome assembly WNFC01 (sample SAMN13153342, study PRJNA577476) | soil metagenome | isolation source: 120 cm saprolite under Douglas fir tree site 2 hole 2 replicate 1 | place: USA:California | collected 2015-04-18
CGCGACCGTTTTTCGAACGAAGATTACCGTGAGTCAGCGCGCCAGCCGCGCGAACCGCGCTGGTAGTTTTCTTTTTCCCTGGAGGGGCTGAACGGCAGGGGCCAGGGCCCTCGCCGCACTCGGCTGTGAGGAGAGGCTTATGGCCACGACATTCCAGAAGCGGCAGAAAGAAATGAAGCGCATCGAGAAGCGCAAGATGAAGGAAGAAAAACGCGCGCAGCGAAAGCTCGATAAGACGACCACCACTGAAGTTGCGTACGATCCCGCGTCCGATCCGACCATCGATTGGAATCACAGCAACGAGATCAGTTCGCAGGAGTGATTTCGTCCGGACTCAGCCTCGGTCTCGCCGGCGAATTTCTTTCGCTCATCCGCAGGCCGCGGAGACTGTGTTGTCCGTGCAGCGGCGCCCGAATGAAATAGCAATCCACCCCGGCTGCTGTATAATTTTCTTCCAGCAGCCGTAACCCAACTTTCACGGAGCTTTTCGCCATTCTTGGCGAAGAGGAAAGTCATGCGGCCAGGTCGTCGAAATCTTTGCGCACTCATTTTGTTTGCTGTGGCCGCGGCTTTTTTGACCGTTGCTCCAGCTGCCGCGCACGCGGTTCTCCTGGAATCAAGCCCGTCTCTGATGAGCGCGGTGTCCGGACCGGACGTTCCAATTAAGCTCCGCTTCAACGTCCGCATCGATGCGCTCCGTTCACGCCTGACTCTCATCCACCCGGACGGCTCCGCGCAAGCGCTCGAAATCAGCAAGCCGACTCCTGCGGACACGCTCTCGGCCGAGGCCACCGGCTTGGCCGCGGGAGCATACCGCCTCCGCTGGCAAGTGCTGGCCTCCGATGGCCACATCACGCGCGGCGAAATCCCCTTTACTGTCACGCCGTCTTGATCGAGATTCATGGCCCGCTTACTTCAAGTCTTTGGCTTCCTCTCCGTCTTGTTCCGCGGCGCGACCCTGACGTTTCAGTCCCTCGCGATTGGCGGCATTGTTTTTCTGATCTTCGTCGCTCGCGGCGCGAAAGAAGATTCGGCGGCGCTCCAGCAAGCTTGCCTGCCCTGGATCCGGCGCTCGGCGCTCGCGCTGGCCATGATGCAGATTTCCTATGTTCTCGCGAACACGATGATCCTGAGGCAGTCCGCCGACATGCCTCTTCGCGAGGTTCTCGGCGCAAATTTTGTCCTCGCCGGTCTGATTGCCATTGTGTCGGCCTTCACCGTAATCGCCCTCACTGCGGCAAGGCGCTCCAGCGGCTACACGGACCTGCTTCTTCCCGCGGCCGCCATCATCGCCTCTTCCGTTATGACCAGCCACGCGATGGCTCGCCTCGACTATCGCGCGCCCCTGGTGGCCTTCACCGCCCTGCATCAAGCGGCCACGGCCACGTGGCTTGGCGGTCTGCCGTACCTGCTGATCGCCATCCGGCGGGCGCCAAGTCCGGACTTCGCGCGCCATCTCAGCGCCAGATTTTCGCGGCTCGCGCTGGTGAGCGTTGCCGTGCTCGCCTCTGCGGGCTTGGTGTTGAGTCTTGCCTACGTTGGCTCATTCAAGGCGGTCTACGGCACTTCTTACGGCGCGATGGTCGCCACCAAAGCGCTTCTCTTTGGCCTTCTTTTGTTTCTCGGTGCGCTCAACTATCAACTCGTCCGCCGCGGACCAGCCAGCTCCATTCTCGCCAGCCTGAAGCGCTTCGGCGAAGCCGAAATTGGCATCGGCATCACCGTGATCCTCACCGCCGCTTCCCTGACCTCACTTCCTCCCGCCGCGGATCTCACTCAGGACCGCGTCACCGGCTCGGAAATCTTCGCGCGCATGTCTCCTCGCCAGCCCAGGTTCGCCAGTCCCTCGATTCAGGAGCTGCCGGAAGAAATTTACACCGCTCAGAAAAAAGCCTTCGAATCAGGCTCGCTCTCGACCGAATCCTACGTTCCCGGCCAAACCGGAACGCGCCCCAACACTCCCGCCGAAAAGGCTTGGTCCGAGTACAACCATCACTGGGCAGGCGTCATTGTTCTCTCGATGGGACTGCTGGCCCTCGTCGCGCAAGCGGGACAAGTCTCCTGGGCGCGCCATTGGCCGCTCGCTTTCTTTGGTCTTTCGGCATTCCTATTTCTCCGCAGCGATCCGGAGACTTGGCCTCTCGGGCCCATCGGCTTCTGGGCGACTCTTGCGGACCCCGAAATCCTGTTGCATCGCTTTTTCGCCGTGCTCATCATCACTTTGGCGGTATTCGAATGGCGCGTGCAAACGGGCCGCGTCGCTTCCGGCCGTACCCGGCTGATTTTTCCTGTGCTCATCGCCGTTTCCGGCGCGTTGCTTCTCACCCACTCCCACAGTCTCGGAAACCTCAAGGAAGAGGTCCTCGCCGAGCTAAGCCACATCCCGCTCGCGATTCTGGCCGTAACCGCGGGATGGTCGCGCTGGCTGGAACTGCGCCTTCCTTCCGAAAATCAAACGCGCGACGTAATGGCCCGCCTCTGGCCCCTTTGTTTCGTTTTGATCGGCGTCGTCCTGCTGAACTATCGCGAAATGTGATCCGAGGATTTCATCTCGAAAAAGGGAATTGGTGCAGAGCAAATCTGGTTCCGGGACGTGGACTCGAACCACGATACTCAGCTCCAAAGGCTGATGTCCTACCGATTAGACGATCCCGGAACCGGCCCAAGTAGTGTAGCAGACGCCCGCAAATGCTCCCAAGCGCCCCAAACCACAGGCTTTCCGACCCGCTCCTTTTCCGCGCCATTCCTGGACAGCCGGTGATAACGTTTCTGAGCGGAAATACGGCCCGCGGAGAAGGCAGCGCGGCCAGAAACCTTTTCATTGTTGTGCTCGTAGAATGGGTTGAAGGATCCTACGGATGAAACGCCGGGTATTGCTGCGTGAACCGATCGGCGTGGCGCTGGAGACGTTGCGCGCCCACAAGATGCGCTCCTTTCTGATGCTCTTGGGCATCATACTGTCGGTCTCCACTCTGATCGTGGTCATCGCCCTAATCTCAGGGGTAAACCGTTACATCGCTGACCGCGTTGCAAATCTAGGCTCGAACGTTTTTCTCCTGACGCGCTTTCCCATCATCACGGATGTGGATGAGTACGTGAAGGCCAACCGCCGCAACAAAAAGGTCACTTGGGACGACTTCGAATCTCTGCGCGATAATCTGAAGCTGCCGCTCCGCGTCGGGGTGGAACTGCGACTTGACGGCAAAGTGCGTGCGGCTTGGCACAACCTCAACGACACGAATATCCGCGGCGTGACCGCCAACATGGCGGATATCGACCCGGTCGTCCCGAGAGACGGGCGCTACATTTCCGAGGGCGACGATCAGAGCCGCGCGCAGGTGACCATGATTGGCAACGACTTGGCCACCCAACTCTTTCCGGGCGTCGATCCCATCGGCCACGAACTCTTGATCGACGGCCGGCCCTTCCAGATTGTCGGCATTGCTAGAACCATCGGCACGGCCTTCGGCCAATCGCAAGATAATTTTGCCTACATACCGATTCAGACGTATTTCAAGATGTACGGTACCAACGACACCATTTGGCTCAACATTCAGGCGCGCGGGGCCGATTGGATGGAACAGACACAGGACGAAGCTCGGGCCATGATGCGTGCTCGGCGCCATCTGTCTCCCAACGAAAAAGATAACTTTGGCATCTTCGACCAGGCCACGCTGATGGAATTGTGGAAAAACTTGACGGGGGTAATCGCTACGGCCATGGTCGGCGTCGTCTCCGTGTTCCTGGTGATCGGCGGCGTGGTCATCATGAACGTGATGCTCGCCACCGTCACGGAGCGGACCCGCGAAATCGGCATCCGTAAAGCCCTCGGCGCCCGCCACAACGACATTCTCCTGCAATTCCTGGTCGAAGCGGCGGTCATGGCTGCCGTGGGCGGCGCGATTGGCGTCGGCGTCGCCTACGGAATCGCGGGCCTCACTACGGCAACGACGTCCGTTCCCATGAACGTTCCGATTGTCGCCGTTCTATTGGCGGAGGTGATCTCCGCCGCCGTTGGCGTTTTCTTCGGCGTTTATCCGGCGCGCCGCGCCGCCAGCCTGCAACCCATCGAAGCCTTGCGCCAGGAATTATGAGAGCCATGGAAATTACCCTGCGCATGAACATCGGCGAGAACGCTCAGATGGCTCTCACCACTCTGCGTGAGAACAAGATGCGCTCCTTTCTCACCGTTCTCGGCGTGGTCATCGGCATCACCGCACTTCTTTCCGTGGTCTCTATTCTCGTCGGCGTCTACGGGGACGTGAACGCCTATTTGTCCGACTACGGCGCAGAAACCCTCTTCATCTTCCGCTTCGATCCAGGCATCCACGCTGGCAGACTCACTCCCGATGAACGCGCTCGCAAGCCTCTCACCTTGGAAGACGCCGAAGCCATCGCACAATTCTGTCCCGCGGTGCGCGCGGTCACAGCCAGTGTCTTTCCGCGATGGGAAGATGAAGGTCCCGCTCGCGGACCCGTCACCGCCCGTTATCTCGGGAAGGAAGTCTCGGGGATTGATTACAACGGGACGCTTCCCTCCAACGAAGAAGTTTTCAATTCCAGACCGAAAACCGGGCGGTTCTTCAGCGACGCGGAAAACATGCATCGTGCTGACGTCGCCGTCATCGGCCCCGATATTGCCAAGACCCTGTACCCGGATATGGATCCGCTCGGAAAGCCCATCCAGATTGATGGCGTTTCTTACGAAGTCATCGGCGTTCTTGAGCCGCGCAAGGGCCAGCTCGTCAAGGATCAATCCGCGGACAAAGCGGTGATGGTCCCGTATCGCACCTATCACAAGCACCTCCCTCAGGACGACGAAAACATGATCGGTGCCGTCGCTTACCCGGGCCGCATGTCGGAAGCCGAGGACCAGATTCGCGGCGTGTTGCGGCGCCGCAGAAACGTTCCTTACCGCAAGCCTGATAATTTTGGAATTTCCAGCGCGCAGCAGATCGCCGACCAGTTTCGTCAGATCACCGCGTCCGTGGCCCTTTTGATTTCCGTCATCAGTTCCATCGGACTTCTTGTCGGAGGGGTCGGCGTGATGAACATCATGTTGATGTCCGTCACGCAGCGCACCCGCGAGATCGGCGTGCGCAAAGCCATCGGCGCGCGCCGCCGCGACGTTATTTGGCAGTTTCTCACCGAAGCTGTTGTGCTCACCGGCGCGGGAGGCGTCATCGGTGTGTTGCTCGGCGGCGGCATCAGCCTGTTGATCAACCTTGCGGTACCCAATCTGCCGTCGTCCATTCCACTCTGGGCCGTGGTGCTCGCCGTGGGCGTCTCCATGGGCGTGGGCCTCTTCTTCGGCATGTACCCCGCGATCAAAGCCGCCCATCTCGATCCCGTCGAGGCCCTGCGCTACGAGTAATCCCCAGCTGTCCTCCAGACCCCAAGTGAAGGTGGTTTGCGGCGGCTGCCCGCGAGGCTGCTCTGCGCGATTGGATCCTTCACCTGCGGAAACCGCGATGTGCGTGGAGCAAAAGTTTCTGCTAAATTGGTAAGGTTGTGCGGAGCACCGGAGAGGTGGCCGAGCGGTTTAAGGCGCACGCTTGGAAAGCGTGTGTAGGTTAACCCCTACCGTGGGTTCGAATCCCACCCTCTCCGCCATTTCTGCAACTCCTTTATTTGCTTAATCTTATATTCTTGGTGTCTGTCCTAGTGGCTGCGATCTGAATCTTGCTCCCGAACGCCTCGGTTAAAGAAAATCTCATCGGACTTCAAAAAATTGCTGTTCATGAAGAATTTCGGAGTTGAGTGTCCGGAAGTCTCCATCCTTGACACCCGTATGGGTGAGAGTGTGCCCCTCTCACCCATACACTTCGTCCGTCCGAGGGCTCGACGCCGCGTCGCCGATTACCCTTGCTAGCCTCGGTCCGGGAGGGACCAGCGTGCTATACGCGTTCGATCCGGCCGTAAAATTGCCATATACCCTTGAGTGGAATGTGGCGGTTGAACAAGCCTTAGGTATGCGGCAGACAATCTCTGCCTCCTACATCGGCGCCGTAGGCAGGCGCCTCTTGCAGACAGCATCAGTCATTTTTCCGCCGAATTCGAATTTCGGTTCGGCAGACTAGTCCGCAATCCCACCGCATCTGACTACAGCGTGCTCCAGCTACAGTTCCAGCGCCGATAGTCGCATGGTCTCCAGGCACTGGCATCCTATTCATGGTCTCACTCTATTGATACAGGCTCGGCGGGTTCGTTTGGGAATCCGTCCAATGGGCTTGTGCCGGGCAGCGTGAATCAGAAGCGCGGGCCGTCCGACTTGGACATTCGCAACTCATTTTCCGCGGGAGTGACTTATGACATTCCGACTCCCAAGATCAATGCTTTCACGAATGCAATTCTGCGTGGATGGTCAGCCGAGAATTTTATTCGGGCTCGTTCAGCATCGCCGGTGGGTATTTCTTATTCGAGAAATACATTCAGTCAGACCAACATTATCATCCGCTTCTCCGTTGAGGTGACACTCTCTGCTTGTCGTCGACTGACGACATATACCGCGGACCGGAAGCGCTGTCGTGCACTTTCGAGTGCTGAGTCGATCATCTTAATCCAATCCGCTCCTTGACCAGGTAAACGATTTCGGTCGTGACATCACGCATCTTGATAGCGTTCAAACGTATCGTCCCCAAAGTGATCGTTGGGATCTGCCGCAGGTTGAGAGCGAACAACATCGGATCAATATGGCCGAAGCTGTACTCGTGAGCTCCAGTGTTTCCGCGGCCAGATACAGGATGTTTCCTATGTTGGAAATCGAAACCGTATCTTGCGAAAACTGCCGGACGAAAACAGGTGGTACATGGGAATTACAGCTGCCTTGAAATACCTCAGAGCAAAACCAACCGCATCGGAATGCTACGCAATCCTCTAACCAGGGCCTCCACTTTACGTGCCCCGATCCAGGTAATGAACTTCCTGAACTTTGCTGAGAAGCGCGGCAGCACTTTCCGGTGTGATATCGCGTTGCGGGGAGCTGAGCATTTCATAACCGACCATGAACTTCTGCACGGTTGCGGAGCGCAGAAGCGGCGGATAGTAGTGCGCGTGAAAATGCCACTCCGGATGAAGCTGGCTATCCGTGGGCCGCTGGTGAAGGCCCATCGAATACGGAAAGGAAATCTCGAAAAGGTTGTCGTAACGGATGGCAATACGACGAAGAATGTCCGCGAGAAGATCGCGCTCCTGCGCGGAGAGTTCGTCCACTGCGGCGAGATGGCGCCTACTGAGAATCAGCGTTTCGAAAGGCCACACCGCCCAATAGGGAACGACGGCTACGAAGGCCTCATTATGGCAAACGATGCATTCGTTTCGTTCGAGCTCGAGCCGCAGATAGTCGCAGAGCAGACAAGATTTCTTGCTGTTGGAGTATTCTTGAAAAGCCCCCAGCTCCCTCTCCGGAATATTAGGGAGCGATGCATTGGCCCAGATCTGACAATGTGGATGAGGATTGCTGGCGCCCATAGTGGCGCCGTGATTTTCGAATATTTGAACGTGCTTGACCCATCCCATTTTCTCAAGCGACTGAAACTGTGTTGTCCAGACGTCAATGACTTCACGGACTTCCGTGGCAGACATCCGCGCGATGGTAAGGTCATGTCGAGGAGAAAAACAAACAACACGGCAGATGCCAGCCTCGGAGCGAGCGACGAACAGGTCCGATTCGTTCATTTCCAGATTCGGAATATCTGGAAGGAGCGATGGGTAGTCATTGTCGAAAACAAAAGTGTTGGTGTACTTCAAATTGCGTGCCCCGCCAGCGCGCTCATTACCGGGACACAGGTAACAATCAGGATCGTAAGCAGGCTGATTCGTGGTCGGTAGCTTTTCCACTTTGCCGAGCCACGGCCGATGAGTGCGATGCGGTGAAACGAGTACCCACTCGCGAGTAAGCGGGTTGAACCGGCGATGGGGGATCTGCTGCAGTTCCGAAAAAATCATGTGTCACCCCGCTGGAAAAGGTCTTCGCGGTACCCGCCTGAATGCGCAACCAAAACGACGGCCTCATATCCCCGCGCGAGCAACTGCGAAGCGACAACGCCTCCGATATACTCAGCACCACCTGTAACGAGCACGCACTCTGTCATGTCGCTTCCTGAACTCCTGAGGGGGATTCGCTCACCTGGTCCCGGTCGCCAAGATGGACCGCTTCCGCGCCCTGGGAAGCTTCGCAGACGTAGATATCGGGCCGGAGCCCAGTCGTGGACTCGTACTCCGCAGCGACACGCCCTTGAAATTCAAGCGACTCAGCGGCGTCGACCAAATTGATCGTGCATCCCCCAAAGCCACCCCCTGTCATGCGGGCCCCATAGATACCACGTTGCCGCGATGTGATCTCAACCATGATGTCCAGTTCACGGCAACTGACCTCGAAGTCGTCCCGAAGACTCCGGTGAGAATCGGCCATTAGTCGGCGGAGCTCGCCAATTTCTCCGGTTTGGAATGCCGACGCGGCCTGGCACACGCGGTCATTCTCAGTAACAATGTGCCGGCAGCGCTTGTAGATTGTGCCGTTGAGACGGCTGCGGTGCTCCTCCAACTGCGCCAAGGTCACATCCCTCAACGCCCGGATTCCGGGCAGGACCTGGCCGAGCTTGCGGACGCCCTCCTCGCATTGGGCACGCCGAGCGTTGTATTCGCTGATGGCAAGCTCATGCCTCACCATCGTGTTACAAATTACCAACTGTACCTTCGGCGGAAGGGCCACAAGCCGGAACTCGAGCGAGCGGCAATCAAGCAGGAGCGCATGACCCGCGCGCCCGTAGCAGGACGTGAACTGATCCATGATGCCGCAGCGGGCGCCCACGAATTCGTTTTCCGCGCGCTGGCAGAGAATGGCCAGCCTAGTGCGGTCAATCGGATGATGCGAAGTATCGAGCAGCGCATAACCCACAGAGACTTCGATGGCCGCCGAGGAGCTCAGGCCCGCACCCAGCGGCACTTCGCCGCATATATAGATGTTCGCGCCACGACAGCCGCTCCCTGCCTGGCCCAGAGCCCACGCGACTCCCAGAGGATAATCGGGCCATTTGCCAGTGGCACATAACTTGAGATCGTCGATGTCTGCCTCGACGGATTCTCGAAAATTCTCTGAGTAAAGAACCAGCTTGCGATCATCTCGCGAAGCGATGGCCACCCAGCATGAAAATCCGATGGCCGCTGGCAGAACGAAGCCTTCGTTGTAATCCGTATGCTCGCCGATCAGATTCACACGGCCCGGAGCGCGATAAACCGCAGCCGATGTCCCGAAGCGGGCCTTGAATCGTGTGTGTATCTCGCGTGCCTTACTCATGGATATTCCGCAGAACGTTGGTTCGCTGAAATAAAGTCGGCCTTCGGGTCATATCTGCCTCGCTATTGGCGCGGCTCTCCGCTCCGCGGACTCCCCGGGGGCAGCCGTGCGAGGACCAAACATCGCGCGCGCTCCCAGATAAAGCATGACCGCCCCGAACGCCACCAAAACAAAGCCCCAGGCCAGGTTGATATTGATCCCCAGAGATTGTGCGTAGGGCGAAGGATTGCTGAACAGGCCGAAAACGATAAGCATGATTCCGAAGATGGTGAAGAGCATCCCGATTGGCAGACGAATGTCCAGGCCCATTTGCGCCCCTCTCTAGCGGAATATAAAGTTTAACAGCACGGTGACTCCAAGAATCGCGGCGCCCAGCTAAACAGGCCGCTGGTACCAGTTCAGATGCGCCGCCTGCGGGAGTTCCGTCAAGGAATAAACCAGGCCGACAAGGCGCGATTCTTCCGGAGCGGTGGTCACGAGACTGACGAGGATGGTCACCACAAAGCAGGTGGTCCTGGCAAAGATTGCCGTCCAGAAATTCTGCACCATCTCGCTGGGATAAGTGTGAAATTGGACACAAAAGGCTGAAAATATTGAAACTATTGAAATAACTGAGACCGTAGAAATCGCCAATATTCATGCGGTTTTCATGCAAGTTGGTGAAAACATGCTAACATGCGCCCTAGGCCGGTGAGAGTATCCCACCAATCTCACGCAGACCAAGGCGCTTCTGCGAGTGGCCCGTGATCCGACCAGGCAAACCCGAGACCCTGGATAGCTCTACGCTGGCGACAAGGGAGGAGCTATTTCCTCGAACCCCGTTTCTGGATAGCTTCCGGTTGGTCCACTATACAAGAGTTACTTGGTTAGGCTCGGTTCTGGCACGGGCAGCACTCATACCGTTGAGCAGGATGCATTTCCCACTTGCATCGCGAACCCACTCCCGAGAGTTCATGCGACTGCCATCGGCCAGATTTACGTAGCTGGACGATGCACGATCACGATCAACCTGCCCACTGGTATCGCAAGGCTGCTGAACAAGGCGGCAAGATAAGACTAAAGCGTTTTGGTTACTCGTTGTTATTGATTGGGATTGCCACCATAACGGAGTACGCGCAGGAGACGGCTGGAGAATACGTCTCGCCGTCGCGAGCTGTTCCAAAAGGCACAGCTCACCGGATGCAGGTGCAATTGCTCAGCGGCGGAGAACAGACGAGCTTGCCAA
>WNFC01013676.1_pt1 | contig 10523 bp, 4 predicted proteins | sample 5400541 | NCBI WGS metagenome assembly WNFC01 (sample SAMN13153342, study PRJNA577476) | soil metagenome | isolation source: 120 cm saprolite under Douglas fir tree site 2 hole 2 replicate 1 | place: USA:California | collected 2015-04-18
AGCGGTCGCGGCCGCCTTCGAGGCTTCGGCAGCCTTTTTTTGCGCGGCGGCCAGCTGATCGCCAGCAGTCTTCGCAGCAGCGGACAAGTCGGCAACGGTTTTCTGTGCTGCCGTCAAATCCGCTGCGGCCTGAGCCGCGATTTCTCGAGCTTTTCCGGCCGCAGCAGCCAATTCTCGATTGCCCTTGTCTTTCCCGGCCGCGTCCTGAACCTTGGCCGCGGCTTCGCTTAAAACCTTTGACAAAACATCCATAGCCGCCACCTGGCTTTGCGCGGGGCCGATAGCCGCATTCGCTTTTTCCACGGCGGCTTTGGCTTTGGCGACCCCATCGATTCCCTCCTTGACGGCCGCCGCCGAGTTGGAGACGGTCTGTTGAGCGGCCGCCAAATCAGCCGCCGCTTTTTTAGCCGCCGCCTGGGACGTGGCGGCAACCGCCACCAATTGGTCATAGGCCGCCTTCTGTGCGATCAGCTCCTTACTGGCCTTCTCGAATTGCTCGGTTGTTGGAGGCGGATTGGAGAGCAGGTTGCCCACGATCTTTCCATCGGCAGCCATCCAAACCCGAATAAGCCCAGTCCAGTCGCCGGCAATCACGCGGACGCCATCGTGACTGAAGACCGCGCGCAGAGCGACGTCCGGAAAGCCATCGAAGGCACGTTGCTGGGCGCCATTCTGGTCCCATATCTTTGCGACCCGATCGCGGCCGCAGGAGACGAGCCGGCCATCGTGGGTGTACTTGACCGCCAGCACCGGGCCGCCCGCGCCCCAGTTCTTGATCGCATTGCCGTTCTCCATCTCCCATAGGCGGATAGTCCCATCCTCACTGGCCGAGGCCACCACGTTGGAATCCGCTCGCCAACTCACGTCGGTGATGGCGGCGGTGTGCCCGCGCAAGGAGAAAAACTCTCGGCCGGTGTGAGCCTCCCATACAAAGAGTCCACCATTGCGGTCGGCCGAAGCGAGCAGCACGCCGTCGGGGCTATACTCGAGGGCATAAATCCAGTCCGTGTGTTTCTTGATCTCGTGCAAAAGCTTGCCGTCCTTGGTGGAATAGATGCGCACTACTTTGCTGGGTCCTCCCAAGGCAATTTGAGTTTGGTCCGCGGCGATGTCTGCGGCCAAGACGCAATCAAATTCCTCGCCGACTTCGAAAATCCGTTCGCCCGTGGTCACGCTCCAAACCACCACCCGCCCGGACTTGGCGCCCCGGCCTCCGCCGGCCAAGAGTAGGCTGCCGTTCCGGCTGAATTTCAATACCTGCGGGACGCCTTCGGGGAATGGCAAGACGCCGAGGAGGTCGAGGGTGTCCGAGTGATAAAGCAGAACCTGTTTCTGGCCGCCCACCGCCACTAGCGGCGCCCACGGGCTGGCGGCCAACGCGGTAAGGGCATTGGCTCGGGTCGTCCGAACCACTGGCTCCAGGCCAAGTTTGTCGGGCGGCATTGGAGGTAGCCCGTCCGGCTTGCCCTTGGAAATCGACTTTAGAGCGATGTCGAGCTTAGGTGCGTTTACGGCGGCAACTTTGCTGCGTGCGGTTTCCAAAGCCCCCCCTGCGATCCACTCGCGAATGGTGTCCAGGCTTTCTTTGGCGAGTATTTCCGACTTGGGTGGCATGAACGGCTCGCGCTTGTGGGTGACTTGCAGGAAAAGCCGGCTGTTGTCTGGTTCGCCCGGTTTGATCACTTCTCCGGAGCTGCCCCCCGCCATCAAGTTGGAGTAGGTGTTCAATCGCAACCCGCCACTTTTCTTGTCCTGATTATGACACCCCAGACATTTGTCGCGCAGGATTGGCAAGATCTGATCCTGGTATGCAATTTTTGCGGCAGGTTTGTCCTCGGCATGCCCCGGAGTGTTCGAGCAGAGAGAAACGGAGATAACAGAGAGAACGCACGCTCGGAAAATCCCGGACAAGTTTTTAACTAGATTTGATGGAACAACCGCGCTCATTTTCATGGCCTCTCGATCCCTATTCTCTCTTCGACTTTGGGTTTTCCGAAAGCTCTGGGATGATATGTCTAATCCTCCTATTAGTGATTAAACATAAACTCGCGCGAGTTCAGAATGGACCAGAATACGTCTTCAAGGGCTTTCTTCTTGTCCGGCTCGGAGGCAACAAGAGCTTCCAGCTTGGCCCGCTCCGGGGGCAGCGGTTTGCGACAGATGCAGCGAACATAAAGTTCATCGATGATCTCTGCCGGCGTTTTCTTCTCGCTCAGTCGGCGGCCCACCAGGTTTCCCGCCTGGATTTTCTGCGTCGTGACATCGCCGTTTAAAAGATGCAGCGACTGAGACAGGGTCGGATCCAGTTTCACTTCACACGAACACACTGTCTCCCGTGTAGCCCGGCCAAAAGTGCTCAGGAAATAGTTACTGACCGTGCCGTCGGCGATCTGCACGGCGCGGGCGCCTAAGGGCAAGCCTGGAAACTTATTCTTGGTCTCGGTCAACTGGCTGATGCAATCCAGGAAAGTTTCAGCCTTAATCCGGCGGATGGCGGCGCGAGCGAAGTTGCGCGTGTCCCCCTGGTTGCTCTCGTTCGGTTGGGTCGCGAGCTGATAAGTGCGCGACGTGCAGATGTCGCGGACTAATTTCTTGAAGTCATAATTATACTCGGTGAATTTCTTGCCCAGCTCCTGGAGCAACTCCGGATTGGAGGCGGGGTTGCTGACGCGAACGTCGTCCACCGGTTCGATGATGCCCTGCCCGAAAAAGTGAGCCCAGACAATATTGGCCAGGTTCGTGGCGAAGTACGGGTTTTTGGGAGAAGCCAGCCACTTGGCGAGCACCTCGCGGCGGTCTTTGCCAGCCACGTCGGGCGTGTCCCCGCCCAGGAACTTGGGCTTCATGGGCTGACCCCTCACGGGATGATTCACCTCACCCCCGCCGCTATTGAACACTACTGTCTCGCGCGGGTCGTCGGTGCCCTTGCGACCAATTTGCGAAAAGAAGGCGGCGAAGCTGTAATAGTCGTCCTGGGTCCAACGATCGAAGGGATGGTTGTGGCATTGAGCGCATTGGACACGCATCCCCATGAAAACCTGGGCCACGTTCTCGGCCACTTTGAGCGTGTCGGTTTCGTTCTGATAGTAATTGGTGGCCGGGTTCTTGAACGTTCCGCCTTTGGCCGCCAGCAGCTCCTGCACCATCCGGTCCATCGGCACATTCTTCGCCAGTTTGTCCTGCAGCCAGTTGTAATAAAGCAGCATCGCTTTGTAGCTGACCTGGTTGGATGAATGAATCTGCAACAGCTCGGACCATTTCATGACCCAGAGCTCGGCGAACTCTTTGCGGCCTAGTAATTCGTCAACCAACAAGTCGCGTTTGTTCGGCGCCCCACTGCTCGTGAAACGCTGATACTCCACAAGCGTGGGGAGCATTCCGATGATGTCGACGTAGGCCCGGCGCAGGAACGCTTCGTCCGTGCATATCTCAGAAGGCGCCACGCGCAGCTTCTTCAACTTGTTATTGACCAGCGTGTCGATGTAGTTTTTTTCGGGATTTTGTGGGAAGGCGAACTGAAGCCCCTTGGGAAGAACGATGATTTGCGCCCCCACTGTAAAAGTCGCAAATCGCGCCATCACGAAGGCCTCGCCCCGGTCGCCGGCCGTCACGATTCCCTCGGGCGAGATCGTGGCGGACGTATCGTTGTTGCTGAGGAAGAGGGCCAAAGAAGTGACGTCGCGTTCGCTGCCGTCGGAATACTTGGCGCGCACGACCATCCGCTGGGACGCGCCTTTGCCATCGAGCACAGCATTCTTGGGTAGCAGCTCGACGAAAACGGGAGTGGGGACAGTGGCCGAGTCTTGAGGCGTTCCCGCCTCCAGCCAGCGAACGAGAGTCTGGTAAAGCTCGCTGTCTTCCTTGAAGCGGGTGCCGCCGGTGTGGGGAACCTTGCCCGTGGCCTTCTCCAGGAAGAGGCTCTCCTGAGGAATCGCCAGGTTAATTCGTCGGCCGTTGATTTCATGCGTGAGGCGATAATGATCGCCGTCCGGGTCGTAGCCGAAAAGCGACAGGCGGAAGCCGTCTTTGCCGCGGGCGGCGCCGTGACAACTTCCCTGGTTACAGCCGGCTTTCATGAATACCGGCATCACGTCCAGCTTAAAGCTAATGGGTCGATCGGCTTTGGCGTCTTTGACCTTCACGGGAACGATCGCCATCCTGCCGCCAAATTCGATTCTTAGCTCCGTCGCGCCGTCCGCAAGCGGATATAGCACGTTCTTGTCCAGCTTGGCGAAGGCTTGATTGATGAAGGTAGCCTTGGCCTCAGCAGTCACATCGCGCGTGGTGCCGTCGGCATAGATGGCTTGAACCGCAAACGCCTGTCGGCCCCGGCTGGATTGCAGATTGATTTCCGGCGGGTAAACTTGCAGGCTCGACAGAGTTGGAGTCTCGGCTCGTACTACATCGGCAAGTCCGGCTAAGCACACAATGGCAACAATTGTTCGCATCGCAATTCGCCTCGCTTCCTACTTTTTTGGGCTGTTGGCCTTGTCGGCTTTGTCGCGCTCTTCCTGCTCCAGCCGCAATCTCTCCAAACGAGACAGGCGTTTCTCCGGAGGCTTGGCCGGCTCGGCGGGCTTGGCCACCGCCGGCTTGGGGGGCTCATTGGTTTTGGGCGGCAGCGGTACGTCAATGCGGAGCTGGGTGCCGCCCACGTTGTGGAACACCATTTCACCGTTCTGGACAATCATCACCTGGCAGAACAGGTTGTTGTGCTGGCCTGGCGGGCTGGCCTTATCGAGGGTCAGCTTGAACGCCAGCTCCTTGGTGTCTTTGGTGATTTCCAAGTCCGGGGCGGTCACCTTGGGCGGCAATCCCACCAGCTTGACTTTGGCCGACCCTGAAAACGGCGTCGCGTGCTGGATCTTGCAGAAGAGGTCCGTGGTCTTGCCTTGCTCGCCAGCCGCGCGTTCCATCGTGAAAGCCACGAATGGAGCTGCAATTTCCAGCGTGGCGAGCTGCGACGATATCCAGACCGGTCCGGTGCCCACCGTCGCCACGCCCAGCACGGCGATTTTCCACTTACGCACCTGGGCGCTGCCGTTGGCATTGAGTGGATAAAGCGCCTCGCTCTGGCCTTCGGGGATCGTCACCGCGCTGGCCGAGCCAACGCCTGGCGGATTGAACAGCATTTGCAACGTGATCGGGGCTTTGAAACCCGACTTTCGATCGGCAACAACTTTCAGATTCATCGACCCGTTTTGCACCAGCGGCACTTTCGGCTCGACGATATTGATCTTGAAAGGCGCCTCTTCCGTGACAGCCACGGCCGCCCGATCCACCTCCTGTTTCCAATAAACCGACTGCCCCGGCGGTCCGGTGACCAGTTCCACAAGTTGGCTAAATCCGCCCTGAATCTTTTGAGCGGGATCGGCATGCTTGGCGATGACATTGGCCAAGGTTCCCGCCACTGGCGCGGTGGGCGCCGCTTCAAAGAGGACAGGCACCACGTCCAAATTGGCCGCCATGTTTTCGGCGCTCAAGGTGACGCCAGCTGGCAGCCCTTCCGCTCCCATCACCAACTCGCCGCCAAAATCAGTCCGGCTGGCGGCAATGAGAGTCGCATAGCGGTTGCCGCGCGGGACATCAATGGTCTGTCGTTCCTGGGAAAAGAGGGCCACTTTGGGAATGCTCAATGTCAGCCGGGGTTGAACGGGCGTAAACTCGACCCGATAAGAATAGGTGGGTCCACCCTGGCCCAGATGGTCGGTGACGCTGAGGACGTATTCCTTGTCCTCGGGTGCGGTGAACCGGAAGTAGCTATCGGGGCCCACGGCATCATCATTGCCGATGATGGCCCCGCCGCCGAAGTGGGCGATGGTCATCACCGAATCGAGCGGCGAACCGAGCCGGCGAGCATAGCAGTGGACGTCAAAAGTTTGGCCTTTCTTGGCAGTGAAGCGGAAGTGATCAACTTCGCCTGGCTTGGAAATGACCCCATTGAGCGCGGCCGGCAGCGCTGGCACGCGCGTCGCTTGTTGATGGTTGCCGTTCGGTTCCACTTCGATGACATTGGGCAAATCATTGAGCCGAAATGGAATCGGCGAAGGGGAGATGCCCCCGGCATCCTGGGCAAACAGGCCGAATTTAGGTTGTGGAGTTTGCGGCAGTTTGATCCTTTGGCGAATCTCTCCCGCCGGATCACCCAAAAAGCGGACTTCGAGCTCCTCTCCCGGTCTGCCGCCGGCCGGCACCACGGCCGTCGGGCGCGGGAATGTCCCCACGTGCAAACGATAAGCGCAGGCCCCATTGCCGCCGTAGGCGCTCTCGCGCACTTGGACCACATAAGTCCCATCCGCCGGGATGACTAAGGAGGCCGTCGCGTCCTGACCTAAAAGCGGCGCGTCGTCCGAGGAGGCCAGCTCGAACCGCTTCATATCAAGAATGGCCACGTAGGGATCAAACAGGGTCGTGCCCAGGCGCATCCCTTCGATTTCCGCGCTGACCCGCTGACCTTTCTTGGCCTCAAACAAGAAGTAATCCACGTCCTCCGTGTCCACTACACCATTGACCGTTACGTTGAGCGGAATCTTTTGGGGATTAGCAAAATCGCTATTGGGCTCCTTCTCGTCGATATTCGGCAGTGCGCCGACATAGAAGGTGCGCAGCTCGGAGGTTCCACTGGCTGTGCGCACGCGCATAGCGTGCTCGCCGAGCCGACAATCCGGCGCGATTTTCACCGTGGCCTTGGTTTGAGTGTCGTTGACCACCTCCAGTTTGCTGACGCTGATGCCTGGATAGTAGAAGAGGATTTGTTTGGCGTCGGATAGTCGCGTGCCATTAAAGACCAGAACCACCTCGGTTCCCCGCTGTCCGCCGCGCGGGCTGATACCGCCAAGGCTTGGCGAGGCGGCGTTGCCTGCCTTGGCCGCGCACGGGATCAGCATGAATGCGATTAGCCACCAAGTGCGGCTCGGGTCCGACATGAAACATCTCCATTTCAGGGAACCGGGGTTATTACTAACCCCGCACGCCGGTCGTTCCGCCAAAAGCACGAAAGGCGCCAAGAACTTTCGGTCCTTCGCGCCTTTGTGAAAAACCTTCGAGCTAGGCAATCAATTCCCTGCGGACCTTGCCCTCCCGGACGATATCGATGGGCCGGTTCCCAGGCGCCATGAGTTTCTTTTCCCCGTTGATTCCGAGCTGATGAAAGACGGTCATGGCCAGGTCTTCGACGGTGAGCGGATCGTCCTCCGGCTCCGAGGCCGTCGAATCACTTGACCCATACACGAAGCCTTTCTTGATGCCGCCTCCGGCGAGGACGATGCTGAAGACCTTGGGCCAATGGTCCCGTCCAGCTGTGCCGTTGATCTTCGGCGTCCGACCGAACTCGGAAGAAATCATGACCAGAGTGGAGCTGAGCAGGCCGGTTCGATCCAAGTCACGGACGAGAGCGGCAAAACCCTGATCGAATGCCGGCATCTGTCCTTGCATGCCGCCTTTGATCTGGTTGTGCATATCCCAGCCGCCGTAGGTGAGCGACACGAATCGAACTCCTGCCGCCACTAAGCGGCGAGCCAGCAACAGCCGCTGCCCGGCGGCGTTGCGGCCATATTCGTCGCGGATCGTCGGAGGCTCGGCATTGATGTTGAACGCCTCTCTCGCCTTCTGCGAGCTGATCAGGCTGTAGGCGCGCTGATAAAAAGTATCCATCGCCACCAAGCCATCGGCCTTTTCCTTGGAGGCAAAGTATTCGTTAACCGCTTGGAGCATATCGCGGCGTTTGCCAAATCGTTTTTCATCCACGCCTCCAGGTAGATTCAGGTCCTGCACAGTGAAGTTGTCGGCGGCGGGGTCGCTACCCAAACTGAAGGGCGCGAACGCGGAGCTCAGATAGCCGGGTCCGGCATAGGTCGTTGGCTGGCTAGGGATACAGATATACGGCGGCAAGTTCTGCCGCGGGCCATATTCGTGGGAAACCACGCTTCCCATACTTGGGAATTGGATTGCCGGGCTGGGCCGGTAGCCGGTGAACATGTTGTGCGTGCCGCGCTCGTGGGCCGCTTCCCCGTGGGTCATTGACCGGCACACGGTAATCTTGTCAGCCACTTGAGCGGTCTGCTTGAGCAGCTCGTTGAACAAGACGCCGTCGAGTTTTGTCTGCACGGTTCCCATTTCACCGCGGTATTCAATGGGCGCATAAGGCTTCGGATCAAAGGATTCCTGATGGGCCATCCCGCCGGGGAGAAAGATGTGGATGATCGATTTCGCCGGACCTTCCTTGCCGTCAGCGAGCTTCGTATCCGCCTGGGCTTGAAGCCGAAAGAAGTCCGCAAGCGTCAGCCCGAGGCCCCCCACCAGACCCACGTGGAGAAAAGTTCGGCGATTCGGTCGGCGAAAATGAGCGGGATCATCGCGCCAGGTTCCAAAACAATTGACTTTCATTGCTCGGTCTCTCCTTGGGCGGTCAGTTCGGACTACCGGAGAATGAAACAGTTTGAACCAATTGGGCTTGTTCTTAAACTTCGCGTGGAGCGTGGCGGCTTTTTCGGTGGCAGGGTGCTTGGGCGGAGTTCCGCTTGCGCCTCTTGGGAGGGAACCGTTCCTAATTTTAGGCTATGAAAGTGATACTGGAGCGTCAACAGAATCATGGACGACCTGCTGGGCGTTTCATGCCTGCGTTGCAATCGTTTCTGATAGGTCCCCGTTGGAGCGGCCCGAGAACCGGGGATGTAACCAAGCAGGTGGCTACCTCCGCTGGGGGGGAAAACCTCGCACTTTAGATGCTAAACCTAAGCGTCATTACCGTTAGCTTAAGAATGGTTGGCTGGGGTAGTCCGACTCTCCCTTCCTCGTAAACTGTCATTTACCTACAGAAAAATGGCTACCTTGTAAGTTCAAGGGAGGTTCCATCCTGTGGCTACCTTGAACCAACTAATCGGGCGAATGCCATACCGTCTGCGATTGTGGTTCGATTCGTTGGGAAGCTATGTCCAGTCTTCGTGGGGGAGAGGGAGGCAAACTCGGCTCCTCAAGATCGAATAACCCGATGGGAGCTTCAGAGTATTCAGCTTGTAGTGTTCGTTCGGTTTTTGGATTTCTTTCTCATTGAAGGCACTCGTGGAAATGAGAATGGAATGCTTGGCCAGACTCTTTCCGATGCGCTTCGCCAAGCTTTAGAAAGTATTCCTGAGCTGCGATTCGTCCGGGGGCGCGACCTCAACATCAAGCAGCTGGCCTTGGAAGGATGCCATCGTGATTGCCCCTCAATGCGCATTGCTAATTTCGCATCAAAGATAGTCTATCAGTCAACCGGCAATCCTCTCCCGCCGTTGCAGTTTCTTTGGAACACTGCCTAGCGGCGGTTCCAGGGTTACCAGGCAATCATAAAAGACGGTAACAGCTTTTTGCTTTGCTTCCCCGGAACAACTTTCGAGCGCGCCGACCGCGCACATGAACCGCACGTAACCATTTATCCGTTGTCCCAGCGCTCGGATGTGCATGAGGCGATCCTCCGTATTCAAGGGAGGCGTGCGCAAAAGGGTGTTAAGCGGGTCCAATTCCGGAAAAGTTTGAACAAGTCGGAGTGGGTATTTGGGTTTCATGGGAATTCCTGACAAAGCGGCCGTCCAGTTGACAACCGCTGAAATCTCTGCCGGCTTCGTGAGAATATCATTCTACTCCAACCGGTGTCCAAGAACACCATCATGCATAACAGTTACTGAAGTCCTGGCACGACCGGATTGACTTTGGCAGCAGAACCAAGGGACAGCGACTTTACGGAAAAGACCGAGCATCCGTTTGCGGGCTTCTGCAACCTGGCACCTTTGACGGAGGAAGGGATAAGACAAAGCTAGGCGAGACGATAATTGACGGCCGAAAGGCGGTGGCTATTCGCGTCCAGTCTGGGAGGAATTTCTTGACAACGGCCGGCTGCAGGTGGACCATGTTGCTGTTCAGAGGGCCGGGCGGGTTGTGCCCACCTCCCACACTCGGCCCCTTTTTGCACTTCCTCACTTTTTCCTTGACGTGGTGGTACGCTATGCACGGCGAGGACTGTCCTTCCTGTGGTACGCACGTCGAATTGGATTTCAAACCCGTCTCTGGCTTGGTTTGGTGTCCGAAATGCCAGAAGCTTTTCTCTCCGGCAGGAACAGAGCCCCTCCTGAAACCTGTCGAAGGGGAGGTGAGCGAAGAGCGCAACGGTGAAGATGGTGACAAGAATTAGCCTCGACTGGTGGCCTTCCCGGATTACTCCGAGGAAGAAGGTGCCTGAGTCGAAAACGCCCTCGGGCAGCGGCGGCTGGCCGCAAAATGCGAAGTAATGAGCGAAATAGGAACCGACGACCAGTACCACAGCATCGTTGTGTATGTGGAGCGGAAAGAGCACGAATGGGTCGAATCGGCTGCCCAGGCCGAGAAAACGACCATGCCGGAATTTTGCCACGTGGCCTTGGTGAAGGCCGCGAACAAAGTTCATGCGAAGGCGAAACGACCGAAGAAAGGAAAGCGAGATGGCCAAGGATAAGAGCGAGCCTTTGAAGGTGGAGGTTCGCGGAAATCGAGAAAATGCAAAAGCGAAC
>WNFC01010702.1_pt1 | contig 10522 bp, 9 predicted proteins | sample 5400541 | NCBI WGS metagenome assembly WNFC01 (sample SAMN13153342, study PRJNA577476) | soil metagenome | isolation source: 120 cm saprolite under Douglas fir tree site 2 hole 2 replicate 1 | place: USA:California | collected 2015-04-18
AATGCAGCAGTTCTTCTTTCGGCATTTCGAGCGCACGCTGGTGCTCCTCCTCGTCGCGTCCCTGCTCGCCATCAACTGGGTGGTCGAGCAGAAGTTCGCGTTTCTCAGCTTCTACTATCTGCCGATTATCCTGGCGGGCTTCTACGGCGGCCGCCGGTTCGCCGTCGTCGCCGGACTGTTCATTGCGTCCCTCGTCTTCTTCTTTCAGGCGACACAGGGGTTGGGCATGGACCCCGGGCTGACGCAGGACGCGCTGATGCTGCTGATTCCGTGGGGCGGCTTTTTGATTCTCACCGGCTACGTCGTCGGGGGACTCGCTGAACAGCGCGCGGCCCGCCTCGCAGACCTGAAGAACGCCTATCTCGCGACACTCGAGGTGCTGACCTTCCACATCGAGTCGGCAGACCGACATCAGGAAGGTCACTCGACGCGCGTCGCGGAGCTCAGCGGTGCGATCGGCGTCGAGCTGAAGCTCACCGAGAACGAAATCGAAAACCTGCGCATCGCTGCATTGCTGCACGAGGTGGGCACGGCGGATCACCGGTTGCTACGTCTGCTCTCCCGCTCCGTCACGGACGAAACGCTCGCTGTAGCGCGCGCGTTACGCGGCGCGGCGCAGATCATCGCCGAGTACTCGCATTATTACGAGATCGTCGGCGACGACTGGGATATCGAAGCGTTGCCGATGGCGGTTCCGGTGAAAGTGCTCGCGGTCGCCGATGCGTTCGAGACGCTGCAGATGGCGACGCCGGTGCGGCCCGCGTTCACGCGGTGGAGCGCCCTCGAAGAGTTGGAGAAGGGAGCCGGAAAAACGTTTGCCCGCGAGGCGGTGCGGGCGCTGCGCGTTGTCGCCGGCCGTCCGGAAGCGACGGCCCCTGCCAAGGCACTGAAGGTCGGTTAGCTGCCGGGAGGCAACGCGGGAGGCGCCGAGCGTCCGCTCGCCACCCCTCCCGCGACGCCGATTCCGAAGGCCACCGCGGTTCCAACAGTCACCAGGGGAAGCAGCGTTGCCGGCAAGGCGACGACCGCCGCCGCCGCGCCGGCGATCAACGGCGCCGCCGGTTTCTGAATTGCGTCCACGAAACGCAGCTTGCGCCGCACAAAATCACGAGTCACCAGGAAACCGCCGATCAATGCGGCGGCACTCACCGCGAGCCAGAGCATCGTTGTTCTCCTTAAGGTACGGCGCTTTACGCAACTTGCGTGAGCGGCGTTTCAGGCGCAAATCAATCGCCCGGGTGTTAAAAGGGGAATCCTCAGGAGGCTCGCTATGCTACCTCGCTTGTCGTGGCTGATGATTTTCGCCGTCACCCCCCTCGCGGCACAGGGTTTACGCGTGCCGTACGACTCATTTACGCTCGCGAACGGTCTCCAGGTACTCGTCGCGCCCGATCATGCGGTGCCGGTGGTGACCGTCAACATCTGGTACCACGTCGGGTCCGGCGACGAAAAGCCGGGCCGCACCGGCTTCGCCCATCTCTTCGAGCACATCATGTTCATGGGCTCTCAGCACGTGCGGACGGGCGAGTTCGACAAGCTGCTCGAGGCGGCGGGCGGCGACAACAACGGCTCCACGACCGAGGACCGCACCAACTATTTCGAGGACGCGCCGAGCAACGCGCTGCCGCTGATGTTGTGGCTCGACTCCGACCGCCAGGGGTTTCTCTTGCCCGAAATCGACTCCGCCAAAGTCGATCTCCAGCGTGGTGTGGTGCAGAACGAGCGGCGCCAGAGCTACGAGAATCAGCCCTACGGCCTCGCGCAAGAGAACATCCTACAACGGCTCTACCCGCCCGATCACCCCTATCACTGGCCGGTGATCGGTTCGATGGCGGATCTCTCGGCGGCCACGCTCGAAGACGTGCGCAACTTCTTCAGGACCTACTACACGCCGAACAACTCGACGATGGTGATCGGTGGTGACGTGGACACGGCGGCGGCACGGGCGCTGGCCCAGAAGTACTTCGGCGACATCCCGCGCGGGCCTGCGGTCACGCGAACACCGCCGCCGGCGTTTGGGCTCGACAGCAATCGCGTGGCGACGATCGATGATCGCGTGCAGGTGCCGCGCGTCTACAACGCGTGGCACACAGTAAAGGCATTCGCGCCCGACGACGCGGCGCTGGACATCGTGGCGACGATTTTGGCGACGGGACGCGCATCGCGGCTCTATAAGGTCCTGGTCTACGAGAAGCAGATCGCGTCCAACGTGGTCGCGTTTCAGGATGGCAGCCGCATCGACGGCAAGTTCGAGGTGTTTTCCACAGCGCGGCCGGGTCACAATCTCCCCGAGCTTCAGCGAGTGATCGACGATCAGGTTCGCCTGCTGGCCGACTCCGGACCAACCGCGCGAGAGCTCGAGCGCGCGCAGAATTCCATCGAGGCTGACTTCTTGAATGCGATGGAGCGGATGGGGAGCTTCGGCGGCAAGGCGGACCGCCTGAACTTCTACAACTACTACGTCGGCACACCTGACTACTTCCAGCCGGATCTCGAACGCTACCGTCGCGTCACCGCGGCCGACGTGCAACGCGCGGCGCGAACGTATCTCCGCGACGCGCATCGCGTCGTGCTCTCTGTGGTGCCACAAGGGAAACCTGAGCTTGCAGTGAAGGAGGCACCATGAAGTCGATTGCTGCGGCAATCCTGCTTGCCAGCCTGATCGTCGGTCCGCTCGCTGCCCAGGTCGATCGTACGAAGGCCCCGGCGCTCGGGCCGGCGCCGGCGTTACACCTGCCCGCCCTGCGCACCGTCACGTTGCCCAATGGGCTGACGCTCGCCGTGGTCGAGATGCACAAGGTGCCGGTGGTCGAGGTGCAGGTTCTGGTGGACGCGGGCACCGCGCGCGATCCGGCAGACGTCCCTGGGCTCGCCGCCTTCACGGCCAATATGTTGACGCAAGGCGCCGGCACGCGCGGCGCGCTCGCGCTCGCCGACGAAGTCGCCTATCTCGGCGCGCAGCTCACCGCGGTGAGCGACTTCGACGCCGTCACGGTGCGACTGCACGTGCCAAGTCGACATCTCGAGTCGGCGCTCGACCTGCTTGCCGACGTGCTGCTCCGGCCGCAGTTCGCTGATTCCGAGATCACGCGGCAGCGCGGGCTCCTCGCCACGACGATTCTGCAACAGCGGGATCAACCGGTGGCGATGGCGAGCATCGCGTTTCCGGCGATTGTGCTCGGACCGGGACATCCTTACGGGCACCCCACTGCCGGCAACGACTCGACGCCACCCAAGCTGACGCATGACCGCGTGGTTTCTTTCTACCAGACGTCCTATCGGCCCAATGCCTCGAAGATTCTCGTCGTGGGCGACATCACACTCGCGCAGGCGCAGCGCCTGTTCGCCGCTCGTCTCGGCGCGTGGCCGCGAGGTACTGTGACGCCGTTCCCGCAGGGTAAGGCCCCGGCGCCCGCATCGCGGTCGTTCTATCTGATCGACAAACCGGGCGCCGCTCAATCCGTGATCCGGATCGGTGAGCCTGGGGTTGCCCGGAGCACGCCGGACTACGCGACGATTCAGGTTCTGAACACGATCCTCGGCGGCGCGTTCACCAGCCGGCTCAACCAGAATCTGCGCGAAACGCACGGCTACACCTACGGCGCTTCGAGCGGCTTCGCCGCACGCCGGCTGCCCGGCTTCTTCGTCGCGGCGGCATCGGTCGTGACTGCGAAGACCGACAGCTCACTCATCGAGTTCATGAAGGAGCTGCGGCGCATCCGCGATGATTCGGTGCCGCAAGCCGAGTTGGACAAGGCGAAGCAGTACCTCACGCTGCAGCTGCCGGGTGCGTTCGAGACCACGGGGGGAGCCGCGGCCCGGTTCCGCGACGTGTTGGTCTATAACCTGCCGCTCAACTGGTACGAACGCTTCGGTCCCGCGGTGAACGCCGTGACCGCGGCGCAGGTGCAGCGCGCCGCCCGGCGCTACATCGACCCCGATCGTTTCGCGATCGTCGTGGTGGGCGATCGAGCGCTGATCGAAGCCGGGATCAAAGCGCTGAACGAAGGGCCGATCGTCTATCGCACCATGTGGGGTCAACCGGCGCAGTGAGGGGTCCCCAGTATTCCGACCCTGCCGATGGCATTCAGCTGCTGCGCGTCGCGGCGTGGTTCGGCCCCGCGTGTTACCTCATGCTGTCGCTGTTTTGGTACTTCATGCTCAACAAAGGCTGGATTTCGGGCGGGGTCTTCGCCCTCCTCCTCGTGCTCAACTTGCCGCTTACCGTCCTCGGGATATTTGTCATTCACCGCGCCGTCGGCAGTGCGGCGGTGGGCCTGGTTCATACGATCTTCGCGGTGGGCGACATGCCGCTGGAGCCGACGTATCCGCGCCAGGATGTGCTGATCGCGCGCGGCCAGTACACCGAGGCCGCGGACTGGTTTCGCGACCACATCCGCATCGAGCCGGGCGATCATGACGCGCGACTGCGGCTGGCTCAGCTCCTGGAGAGCCACCTGCAAGGTTACGACGAGGCAGAGCGGTTGTATCTCGAAATTCGGAAGGCAGAGCCGCCGGCCGATCGGCGGCAACAGATGCGTGCGGCAAATGGCTTGATCGACGTATACCGCAAGACGGGACGCAGGGAACGACTGAAGGTGGAGCTGGCCCGGTTCGTCGATCGCTACGGCGGGACGTCGTTCGCGGACGGCGCGGCCCGCGAGCTGAAGGAGCTCAAGTAGGCGGATCTCACCAGCGAATCGCGGCGCTCCCCCAGGTAAATCCCGACCCGAACGCCGTCAGCACCAGCAAGTCGCCCTGTTTCAATCGTCCCTCGGCAAGCGCCTCGTCGAGAGCGATGGGAATCGATGCCGCCGTCGTGTTGCCGTACTTCTGGATGTTGCTGTAGACCTGATCCTCGCGCAGGCCCGCTGCCTTCTGGACCATCTCGATGATGCGCAGGTTGGCTTGATGGGGAACGAGGAGCTTGATGTCGGCGGGAGTGAGACGGTTGGCTTTGAGTGCGATGGCGACGGACTCGGGCATCTTAACGGACGCAAACTTGAAGACGTCGCGTCCTTCCATCACCGCCCGGTGCAGCCCCTGCTCCAGCATCTCGACGCTCACATACGGATCGTGTGCCAGACCGGGCCCATCGACCCACAGCTTTTCGGCGTAGCGCCCGTCCGCGAAAATGTGCGTCGAGAGCACGCCGCGACCGTCATCCTCGACGGGCGCGAGCACCGCGGCGCCGGCGCCGTCGCCGAACAGCACCGCCGTGTCGCGACCGCGCGACGTCTTGTCCAACCCGCGCGAATGCACCTCGGCGCCCACCAGGAGAATGCGCTTGTACTGGCCGGTGCGAATCCACGCGTCCGCGATCGACAGGCCATAGATGAACCCGCTGCACTGATTGCGCACGTCGACAGCCGGAATATCGCTGAGGCCGAGCTCGCGCTGGAGAAAGACACCGTTGCCGGGCTCGAAATGATCGGGCGTGCAGGTGCAATAAATGATGCAGTCGAGATCGGCCGCTTTGAGACCCGCTTTGTCGAGCGCCTTGCGCGACGCCTCGCGCGCCAGCCCGACGCCGGTGTCCCCGCGGTCAACCCAATGCCGCGTCTTGATGCCGCTGCGCTGCACGATCCATTCGTCCGACGTGTCCATCATCTGCGCGAGCTCGTCATTGGTGACGACACGCGTGGGGACGTGAAAACCGGTCGCGAGGAATTGTGTGCGCGGCATCGATGCTCTGGGTTGCGGGTGAGAGTGAAGCTACCAAGATTAGCGCATGGACCTCACGGTGACCAGACAACAGTACGAGGCCGTCCGGAACGCCAAACATCTCCCCGACGTGCTCAAGAACGTGCTCGACAAGGCGAACACACAGGCCCATGGCTACGTGCTGCACCTCACGTATGAAGAGGCCACCGCGCTGAACGAGCTGTCGTCCTGGAACGTGCACACCGACGAACGGGGCAACGTGACACCGGAGTCGCAGGTGTTCGATGAGCTGGTACAGGCGATTCTTACACATCCAGACTACTGAGGGGGAAAGATGGAAAGTTGGAATGTTGGAAGGAACATCATTCTCGGAATCGTTGTCACATTCCAACTTTCCATTCTTCCAACCGTCGTTTCCGCGCAGCGTCATTCCATCACCTTCGAAGACTACATCGCGCTAAAGTCTGTCAGCGATCCGCAGTTCTCTCCCGATGGGAAGTGGGTGGCCTACACGGTCTCGACTCCGTCGCTCCAGGACAATCGCACCGTGGCGCGCGTCTGGGTTGCCGAAGTGGCCACAGGGAAATCGCGACAGCTCACCGGGGGTCCGGGATCGGATCGGCAGCCCCGCTGGTCACCGGATGGGAAGACGCTGGCCTTCATCTCGACGCGCGAAGGAGGCGCGCAGGTCTGGTTGCTGCCGGTCGCCGGCGGTGACGCGCGCAAGGTCTCGAGCCTTCCCGAGGGCGCATCGGATCCGTTATGGATGCCGGACGGGAAAGGGCTGCTGGTCACGAGCGACATCAAGTGGCCTGCGTCGCAGGAGATCGATCAGCGGAACGGACAGTATCCGACCGACGCGCGACTGTGGACGAACCTCCTGTGGCGCCATTGGGACGATTGGCGCGCGGGGAAGCGACAGCATGTTTTCCTGGTGGACGTCGCGAGCGGCAAGGCGACGGATCTGACGCCGCTGGATCACGACGTCCCGACGATTGCCACGGGTGGCGACGGCGACGTTGCGGTCTCACCGGACGGACGCTCGATCGCGTTCGCGATGCACGGCGACTCGGTGGTCGCGGACAATACGAATGTGGACGTCTATCTGATGCGAGCCGACGGCTCGAACATCCAACAGCTCACGACGAATCCGGGTGCGGACAATACGCCTCGCTTCTCTCCAGACGGGAAGTTCATCTCGTATCTGTCGATGGAGCGCGCGGGATTCGAAGCTGACCGGCAGCGGCTGATGATACTACGACGGAACGATGGAAGGCCGGAAGGTGGCAACGTCATAGAAGCAACCGCAGGTTGGTCCCTCTCGGTGGGCTCGTATACGTGGTGCCCGAATTCACAGTGCATCTATGCTGTGGTGGAAGAGCGTGGGAGAGATAACGTCTACCGAATTGACGTTCCATCGTTCCATCGTTCCATCGTCATTTCGGGTGGCGTCAACGCCGGTGTCCAGGCGGGGCCGGACAACCGTACGCTCGTCTATCTCCATCAGAGCAACACCCAGCCGCCTGAGGTCTGGGTTTCCGGGAAGGCGCTGTCACACCAGACCGATTCCGCCGTCGCCACGCTCGATCTGCCGCCGCTCGAGGAGTTCGGCTTCGTTGGCGCGCTGGGCGACTCGGTATTCGGTTGGACGCAAAAGCCGCCCGCGTTCGATGCCGGCAAGAAGTATCCGCTCATCTACCTGATCCACGGCGGGCCCCAGGGAGCGTGGACGGACTACTGGGGCGCCCGCTGGAACTATCAGCTCTTTGCCGCGCGCGGGTTTGTCGTGGCGGCCGTGAATTTCCACGGCTCGACCGGTTACGGACAAAAGTTCACCGACGCGATCTCGAAGCATTGGGGCGACTATCCGTTCGAAGACCTCATGAAAGGGTTGGACGTCGTCACGCGCTTGCCCTACGTCGACTCGACGCGGATGGGCGCGGCAGGGGCATCCTATGGCGGCTACATGGTCTACTGGATGGCCGGCCATACAAACCGGTTCAAGGTGCTCGTAGATCACGACGGCGTCTTCAACCCCGCGAGCATGGCGGGATCGACGGAAGAATTGTGGTTCACCGATTGGGAATTCGGCGGACCGCTCTATGCCAATCGCGCGCTGTACCAGCAGTGGTCGCCGCTGAACTTCGTGAGCAACTGGAAGACACCGATCCTGATCGTTCATTCCCAGCTCGACTACCGCGTCGATCTGTCGGAGGGCTACCAGGCCTTCACGGCGGCGAAACGGATGGGACTCGACGCGAAGTTCCTGTACTTCCCCGACGAAGGACACTGGGTGCTGCGGCCGCGCAATCGCCGCATCTGGTGGGGCACGGTCCTCGACTGGCTGGAGGTGCACCTGCATGAAAGCGCTCACCCGTAACACGCTGCTGGCCGTCCCGCTGGCGCTGCTGATCATGACGGTGCTGCCGCGTCAGAGCTCGTTTGGCTGGGACTATCTGGACGCGTTCACGCTGGCGTTCGGCTTCACCTACGTCGGCCACTGGGTTGAAGTGCTGCTGCTGAAAATCCCGGGAATCGAGACTGGTGGTGGCAAGATCGTCCGGGTTCTGGGTTGGTTTGCCGGCGGATTGTGGTGCTACGTACTCGCGCGCTGGGCGCTCGTCGCCTATGGGCGTGATACGCGCCAACTGCCCGACTTGATCTGGGGCGGACTGTTTTTTGTGGCCCTGCAGTTCGTCCTGCACGGCCTGCTGCAAGCGTCCGGGAAGCCGAACTTCTACAGCGGCGAGCTGCGCGATTCCGAGACTACGGCCGCGCGCTAGTCGCCCCGGGCTTCGACCACGTGTTGTTCTGCCGGCGCACGTCCGGGAAATTCCGGTTCGGATCGATCTCCACCTTCACGACTTCCTTCGGCAACTGACGGACGTAGACGAAGTGGTTGCCCTCAAACCAGATCTCGACGGGCAGTCGTACATTGTCGGTCGTCCCGTCGGCGAACGTGAGGTGCAAATCGAGGGGCATCGGCAACCCGCCGAGGTTGGACAGAAAGATTTCCGTGAACGTATTGCCGGATGAGTCCCTCGCGGTGAGGACCGAGTCCACCGCCTGATCGACGACGTCGGTCCGATAGAACCAGCCGCGCCAGAACCACGACAGATCCTCTCCGACGCCGTCTTCCATCGACCGGAAGAAGTCCGCCGGCGTGGGATGCTTGAACGCCCAGCGGCGGATGTATTCCCGGAACGCGCCGTCGAACCGGGTCGTGTCCCCGAGGATCGAGTGACGCAGCAGGAACAGGCCGACGGCGGGCTTGCTGTACGCGGCGGCGCCGAGGAGGAAGCCCGGCACGCGGTCGGCGGGCATGATGGAGGGAGCCGCGTCGCGCCCGCTCCCCGCGAAACCCGCCCAGTTGTCGATGCCGCTGCCGCCCGGGCCGGTGGTGTCGTGATAGAACGCACGGGCAGAGTACGTGTTCATGAACGTGTTGAACCCTTCGTCCATCCACGCGTACAGCCGCTCGTTGCTGCCCACGATCATCGGAAACCATTGGTGCCCGAGCTCGTGCGTCGTGACACCGAAGAGCCCTCGGGTACTCCGCCGATTGCCGCAGAACACAATCATGGGGTACTCCATGCCGCCCACCGGCCCGTTCACGTTGATCGCGGTCGGATAGGGGTACTGAAACCACTTCTCCGAATAATGCTTGATCGAATGGCGCACCAGCTTCGTCGATTCGCGCCAGAGAGAATCAGCGACCGGCGGATAGAACGACTGCATCAGGATGCCGCTCCAGCCGCTCGCGTCCCAGATGAAGTTGGGCGCGGCCGCCCAGGCCACGTCGCGCACGTTATTCGCCGAGAAACGCCAGGTGAGTGTCGCGCCCGTTCCCGCCGGTCGGGTCGATGCCTGTCCGACCTCGCTCCTCGCGATGATGGCCACCGTCGAGTCGGAGCGCAGCGCTCGCGCGAGTCGCTCGCGCTCGGTTGCCGTCAGCACTTCGAGCGGATTCGTCAGCCGCCCGGTCCCGGCGACGATGAATCCCCGCGGGACCGTGATCGCGAAATCGATGTTGCCGTACTCGAGGTAAAACTCACCCTGGCCGAGGTACTGTTCCGTGTTCCAGCCGCGCACGTCGTCGTAGACGGCGAAGCGCGGATACCATTGGGCGATCTCATACAGCCACCCTTGCGGGAACCGCTCGCGTCCCATGCGATCGGCGCCGTGCTCCGGAACCTGGAACGAGTAGCCGATCTCGAGCGACGTGACGCCTCCCGGCGCCAGCGCGCGGTCGAGCTCCACGCGCATTGTTGTGCCGTTCTCCGTCGTGCGCAATATCGCGCTGCTGGCGGCTTGACGGCCTGACGGCCCGACGGCACGTACGCCATCGATCACAAACCCACCCTTGAAGCCACGCGCCGCAAAGCGCGCATCGGGCGGATTCAGCAGCGCGCCGCGGCTGTCGTCACGAAAGAGATTCTGATCGAGCTGCAGCCAGACATAGCGCAGCGTGTCGGGCGAGTGGTTGGTGTAGCGCATCGTCTCGCGGCCCGCGATGGTGTGCGTCGCCGTGTCGCCGGAACGGCGAGGTGTCGGTGCGCGCGGTGGGCAACGGCGGCAGCGCGGCGGGAGTTTGCGCGGGTTGCTGCAACGTCGCGAGCACGAGCGACAGAACGAGCATGGCAGATCCTTGGGATAGAGAGCGCGGTGAACAGAAATGTACCCACGCCTCAGTCCGCGGTGCCGTAGCGCGCGAGTGCACGGGCACGCGTAGATTCTCGGACCACGAACATGCACGCCCATCTCCGCATCCGTTTCGCGATCGCCATGGCGGGCGCGCTCGCTGCCTGCGAGCACACGGCACCGTTTCGTCCTGGAGCCTACGGTCCGTCGGGAATTC
>WNFC01036476.1_pt1 | contig 10522 bp, 17 predicted proteins | sample 5400541 | NCBI WGS metagenome assembly WNFC01 (sample SAMN13153342, study PRJNA577476) | soil metagenome | isolation source: 120 cm saprolite under Douglas fir tree site 2 hole 2 replicate 1 | place: USA:California | collected 2015-04-18
TGCCGGGCGCTCGCAAGTAGGGAAGAATTGTGCTGCCTCGCCGGCTTGCCTTTTTCTCTGCGGCTCCACCGCCTTGCGCCAGCGGGCGCCGCGCCCGCAGCTTAAGCGCGATCCGTTAGGCAGCCCGCACGCTCCCCCATGAGCTCTCCCTTTCACCTAGGTGTCGACGCCAAAGCTGTCGAAGTCGCTCTGCAGAACTATTTGACTCATCCTGATGAGGGCGCAGGCGAACTGCTCCGCTTTGCCCAGCTGCATCACGTCCTCCCCCTCTGGACCGACTGGATGGGTTGCATTGCTCTGCGGCCTACGGGACAGCTCGTTTTCTTCGCCTGGGATGATCCGGAGAAGGTCCAGCCCGTCGGCGCCGCGGGGGACCACGATCGGCGAATGGTCCACGCAGCTCGAGCTGAAGGCGGCAGGCGCTTTCCCACCATTTCCGGCCTCGCACCTGTCCGTGACGCTTCTGCTCGCGTCTGCGCCTCCTGCGGCGGCTCTGGCAAGCTCGCGTCCGTGCCGGAGGACATCGTTTGCCAATGCGGCGGCTTGGGCTGGGTACCATGGTGAAAGGCGGGCTGCCTAACCAGCGCTTGAAGCTGGCGGGGCCGGCTTTCAGAGGCAGCGTACGTTTGTGCGCCAGCGACCTCGTACCGCAGGGCGGGCTGCTTGCGCCCGCCGGCACTCGCCCCGCAGCTTAAGCGCGATCCGTTAGGCGGCGCCGGGTCCGCCACCTATGACCTTTGCCCCCTGGGTTCCCAAGTCCATCGTCGCGGCCGTCATTTACAGCGGCTTCCTCTGGACCGGTTACCAACGCCGAAAGCGGGTGTGGACAGTGGGTTCTTGGCGACGCTTTGGGATTACGCTCACTCTTTCAAGCGCCGCGGTCGCCGTTGCGATCCGAATGGCCTATGGCGTGGATCAGGGTGTTTATACCGGTATGACTCCCTTCGCTCACAAAGCGTACTTCTACACGATGTTCGCCCTGTTGCTCATCGGTGTTGGCAGCACCGTCGGACTGATAATTTGGTTTGCAAAGGGCAGGGCCGACCGCCAGTTCGGTCCGGTCAGTAAGCCTGATGACGGCCGCCGCCTAACAAGCGCTTGAAGCTGCCGGGCGCTCGCAAGTATGGAAGAATTGTGTCGCCTCGCTGGCCAGCCTTTTTATCTGCGGCTCCGCCACCCTGCGCCCCCGCGCATTGCGCCCGCAGCTTAAGCGCGATCCGTTAGGCGGCGCCAATTGGCGATCCCGATGCGAACGATCATCAACTTTGCCATCGCCATTGCTCTTGCGGCGCACCTCATACGCTGGGGTCGTCAGCAACGGGCCGCTCATGCGACTCCCGCCGAACGCCGACAGGTCCGGGTTGTGAACGCGGGGCTCGTCGGCGTGACAATCGGTATCCTCCTCGTGTTCACATGGATGACGACCGACGGGTATGGGCCTCCGTGGCTTCACACCTGGTCTCTCCCCTTGGCGGTGGTGACCATTGTCGGCGGATACTTGGTCTCGTTCTTGTCCAGTTGGATGGCGAAACGCCAGTGACGGCGCCGCCTAACATGCGCTTGAAGCTGCCGGGCGCTCACAAGTAGGGAAGAATTGCGTTGCCTCGCCAGCCAGCCTTTTTATCTGCCGCTCCAAGTCCTTGCGCCCGCGGGCAGTGCGCCCGCAGCTTAAGCGCGATCCGTTAGGCGGCAACGCTGTCGCTTGTCGTCGAACATCCGTGGGGGGTGCCAGCTCCTGATGTTTCGCGCCATGAGCATCCTCATCGAGTACCCACTACTTGCGGTCCTTCCGTCAGTCGCCTTCGTCGGCCTGTACCGCGTGACTCGCCGGCCGTTCGTTCTCGTCCTGGGCCTCGCGTGGTTGCTGTACGGTATCTACGAGTATGCAATGCAGCAGCGGATTCTCTGCTCCGGGGAATGCAACATTCGAATCGACCTTCTGGTCATCTACCCCGTTCTGGCCGTGGCCTCGCTCATCGGTCTGGGCGTAGCTGTGGCGGGGCTGCGAGCCCGGTTTCGTCGACCCCGTCCATGACGCTCGGCGGTGTGCTGAGGTTGCCGCCCAACCTGCGCTTGAAGCTGGCGGGCGCGCGGGTGGGAAGAATTGCGTTCCCTCGCCGGCTAGCCTTTGTGTCTGTGGCTCCACTGCCTTGCGCCCGCGGGTATTGCGCCCGCAGCTTAAGCGCGGTCCGTTAGGCCGCGGCCGTGCTTGGTACTGGAGGCTCGATGATCGCGCGAATCCCAATCGGACTCCTTGCTCTAGCCGTTCTCGCCAAGCAGGGCAGCCTCCCTCCCGAAATCCGTCGCGTGCTCGACCACCGGTTTCCGCACTGGACGTTTGCGACGGTGACGCCCGACTACGGGCCGGGCACGAGCCCTGCCTGGCTCGCGGTCGACTTCGACGGCGACGGGCGAATGGACTACGTAGTGCAACTGGTCGCACGACAGTCCGGAGGGGCCGTGCAGCGCGTCGTCGCCTTCCTGCGTCGAAGGGCAGACTATACGATGGTGGCTCTGGATTCCTTTCCGCCGACCACGACTAACTACCTGCAGCGTGTGCCCCGCGGCACAGTCCGCATGGACCTTGATGCGCCCGCAGGCGGCGTCCGAACCTTCCGTCTGGCGCACGACGGTGTAGAAATCGCCTACGGTGATCAGGCAGCGAAGACTTGCTGGTACGCGGCGAGCGCGCTACGCTGCGTCTTGACGGGCGACTAAGCTCGCGTCGCCGCGGCCTAACAAGCGCTTGAAGCTGACGGGCGCTCACACGTAGGGAGGAATCGCGTTGCCTCGCTGGCCAGCGTTTTTATTTGCCGCTCTACCGCCTTGCGCTTGCGAGTGTTGCGCCCGCAGCTTAAGCGCGATCCGTTAGGCCGCAAACACGAACCGGAGAACGATCATGTCCAGGGCCCTGGTACTCCGACTTGCTTTCACCTTGTCATCCCTAATTCCGAGCTCGATCGCCGCGCAAGTACCGGCCGAGCTCCAGGAGGCCATGCGTGCCCGGGATCAGGCCGTGGCGAAAGCCGATGCAGCCACTTGGGACCGCCTCACAGCTGAGGACTTCACCGTCGTGCTTGAAGACGGCACACTGATGGCCAAGGCTGAGCGGCTGGCCCAGCTCAAGACGCAGAAGGCCAGCACTCCCACCCCCCTTCAGCAGGTGCAGATCAAGCACTACGGCGACGTTTTCGTGCGCCGGTTCCGCACTGGAGATGTCTGGGTTCTGGACATTTGGGTAAAGGACGGAAGGGGTTGGCGCGTCGCAGCCGTCCAAGTCACGGCTGCCAAGAAATAGAACTCCGTTCTGGTTGCGGCCTAACATGCGCTTGAAGCTGGCGGGCGCTCGCAAGTATGGAAGAATTGCGTTGCCTCGCCGGCTACCCTCTTGCCTGCCGCTCCAACTCCTTGCGCCCGCGGGCGCTGCCCCCGCAGCTTAAGCGCGATCCGTTAAGCCGCTGCAATCGCCGCGTTTCGCAATCTTGATTGCGATCAAGTGCCATTGGGGGAACGACCCGCCATGAAAGCCGCGGTACTACACTCGCTTGGTGAACCGCCTCGTTTTGAGGACTTCCGCGATCCCTACCCACGTTCGGACGAAGTGAAGGTGCTGGTCAAAGCTGCATCGCTGAAGAACATCGATAAGGAGATGGCAAGGGGTTCCCACTACGATCGCTACGCCGAATTACCGGTCGTGTGTGGTATTGACGGGGTCGGCATCCTGGACGATGGGACGCGAGCATTTTGCGGCGGGCCTCGGGCGCCTTTCGGGATGATGGCGGAGCACACTGTCGTGTCCCGGGCTTGGTGTTTGCCAATTCCTGATGCGGTCGATGATGTCACCGCCGCTGCCCTACCGAATCCAGCGCTATCGTCGTGGCTTCCGCTCGTCTGGCGCGTACAACTCAAGCCCGGAGAGACGGTCCTGATTCTCGGCGCGACCGGCGTCGCTGGCAAACTCGCCATCCAGATCGCCAAGCACTTGGGCGCCGGACGCGTAGTTGCCGCCGGACGCAACAAGCGTGTTTTGGAGACGCTGCCTGATCTTGGCGCGGATGCGATCATTCCCCTTAACCAACCAGATCAAGGGTTGACGGCGGCCTTTCTCGAAGAAGCTCGTCGCGGGCATTTCGACATCATTCTTGACTATCTATGGGGCCACCCGACCGAAGTTCTCCTCGATGCGCTCACCGGGCATGACTTGAGGGCTGAGTCCACTAGGAGCCGTCTTGTTGAGATCGGCGAAATGGCTGGCCCGACCATCTCACTCTCAGCCGCTGCATTGCGCAGCTCGGGGCTCGAGCTCTACGGGAGCGGCGGCGGTGGCAGCATGCCACACACGGCCATCATCGACGCCTTCCCGCAGCTCTGGGCGCTGGCCGCTGATGGCACACTCCACATCGATACCGAGCCCGTAGCGCTCGCCGACGTGGAACACGGATGGCAACGGGAAGACGTACGCGGCCGGAGGATCGTCCTTATCCCGTAGCGGAGCGCCGGAAGGCCTGGCGGCGAACCGCGTGTGGGAACGAAAGCATCTCCCTGGCGAACCCCGTCACCCGCGCATTGGGGCTCGGTGGACACCCCTTTCGATAGTGCGTCGCTTGCTGCCTGGAACAGGGTAATGCCGCCCGCCGCCCAGCGGCAGCGGCCTAACTAGCGGTTGAAGCTGACGCCGCCCGGTCTTGGCAGAATTCCATTTGTGCGCCAACTTATGAACGTGCTCCACACATCAGGTCGTCTCGCCCGCTGGCCGAGGCGCCGCAGATTAACCGCGATCCGTTAGGCGGCGCGCCAGCGTTTGCCCACGCGTCTTCCCTGTTCCGTCGGAGCCCCATGCGATGAGTGAGATTAAGGGCTTTGCGAGGCTAAGGATTCATCCCGGCAAGCTCCAAGAGTTCAGGGAACTCCAGGCTAAGTGTATGGCGGTGGTCCGGGCCAAGGACACCGGCACATTGCAGTACGACGTGTTCTTCAACGATGACTCGTCAGAGTGTATCGTCTATGAGCGCTATCGCGACTCGGGCTCATTGCTGGAGCATTTCTCGAATCTCGGCCCTCTGATGACCGCGCTTTTCCAGGTCTGTTCCGCCTCTGGCGAGATCCTGGGTATACCAAGCCCCCAGTTGAGGAAGGTCCTCGAAGGCAGCCCCGTGCGTATCTACACGCCGTACCAATCGTCGTAATTCGGGTTCTGCCGCCGGATCCGAGGGCGCGCCGCCTAACAAGCGCTTGAAGCTGGCGGCGCGCGTAGATTAAGGAATGAATCTTTTTTCAGCGCGCCGCAGCTTAAGCGCGATCCGTTAGGCCGCGGTAGCCCATCGGTGGGAGAGCGATCATGAGAAGAGCGCTAGCCTTCTTCATCATCATACTGGGCCTCGGCGCTACCCTGCGGGCCCAGTCCGATACGGCTTCACGCCGCCAGGCACTCCTAGCGCGCGCGAAGGCGCTCGAGCTCAGCACCCCGCGGCCGAGAACATCGGGTACTTTACAAGCCCTTACGCTGAGCGTGCGAAGGTAGCGAAGCCCGTGATCGATCGTGCCCACAAAGCGGTGCATATCATGCTCCCGAACGGCGTGACGCGCACGGCAAAGTACTTCGGCGACCAGGGCTGCGTGACGCTGCCAGTAGGCAAGGACTCGGTGAATTTCACGCCGACCAAGGTCATGAGTCAGCTGCCGGACCCCTCGACTGAGCCGTGGCCCATGGGCGATGTCCTGCCCAGAGACCCGCTACCAAAGGAGATCGATACCGCCAACGTCAAACACGCCATCGACGCGGCCTTTGAACCCGACTCCGGAATGACGGCCGCCTTCGTCGTGACGTGGAGGGGACGCCTCATCGGCGAGCGATACGGCGAAGCGATCACGATGCATACGCCACTCGAGAGTTGGTCGATGGGCAAGAGCGTGACCGCCACATTGATGGGCATCTTGATCAAGCAGGGTGTCTACGACCTGTGGCAGCCGGCGCCCGTCCCTGAGTGGCAAGGTCGGGACGATCCCCGTGCCAAGATTCGCATTGCGGATATCCTACATATGTCAAGCGGCTTGCGGATTAGGGCGCCCCAAGATCCAGACTACGACCCCTCGGGGCCGTATCCCGATCACCTCTACCTCTATACGGGAGGCGTCAACGCCTTCCACTACGCGGCTACGCGCCCTCTGCAATGGCCCCCAGGCACCGTGGGCCGCTATCGCAACACCGACCCTGTCCTGATCAACTACCTAGTGCGTCTCGCTGTCGAGAAGCGAGGGGAAGGGTACTTCTCGTTCCCGCAGCGCACGCTCTTTGACAAGATTGGGATCCGGACGATGGTGATGGAAACGGACCCCTATGGCAACTTCCTTACTCAGGGGTACGAGCTCGCGTCAGCACGGGACTGGGCACGCCTCGGGAATCTCTACCTTCAGGACGGGCTATGGAACGGTGACCGCATTCTCCCGGAGGGATACGTACAGTTCGTGACTACGGTCGCGCCTGCGTGGGTGCTGGATAAGCGTCCCGTTTATGGAGCGTTTTTCTGGCTTAACATCGACAGCCGAATCTTCCCGGTGCCAGGTGACGCGTATTTCATGTGGGGTGCAGGCGGTCAGTACACGATCATCATTCCATCACACGACCTTGTAGTGGTGCGGCTGGGGCACTATAGGGGTGAGCCTGCGGGAACTGCGAGTCTTGCACGCGCGCTCACTCTCCTTGTGCAGGCCGTGCCCCGAAGGCGGTAAAGCACACTCCTCCGACAGATACGTCCTGGCTGCGGCCTAACAAGCGCTTGAAGCTGACGGGCGCCCAAGTAGGGTAGAATGCCATTTGTGCGCCCGACCAGCCACGCCAACCAAACCAGCCTGCGGCGCGCCAGCACGCCTTGCGCCCGCAGCTTAAGCGCGATTCGTTAGGCTGGCCGTTTTAGATGTGGAATCGTTAGCGAGATCGCCGAGTTCGCTCAGTCCCGAATGAGTGTTTGGATGGGGCGCCACCCAACGAGGATCACGTGGTTATCCACGAGGGCCTGACGAAACTCGGGGCTGGAAATGACGTCGAGATCGCGCTGGCGCCAGGCAGCATCCCACACCGGGAAGTTCACGGTGACGGCTCGCATCTCCGCGTCGTCGTGCGCGAGATGCACGAAGAGCTCGCTGACGCCGGGTTGCAGATGCTTGACGACATCGATGTAGTAGTCCTGCCACGCAGAGGGCTGCACGTCTCCGAGCGGAGAGAAGATGGCGTCGGGAAACGGGTCGCCCGCTGCAACGTACGGGAGCAGGTCTCGGAACACCGACTGGTTGCGAGCCATGCGGATGGGCAGTCTGTACTCTCGCGCCACCTTCCGCAGCACCGCGAACAGCGCCGGCGTGGCATAGAGCGAGTGCATGTGGGCATCGAGATGTGTGGGTTCCAGGCCCATGGATCTGGCGCGCTCGATCTGTGCCCGCACCTCGGTTTCGACTTCGTCGACCTTCGCGTGCCGGGCAAATTCTTCTGTCGTGGAATAGAAGAATCCATCGAGCCCGACGAGACTCGGAACGAGCGTGCGCGGCGTCACCGGTCCCCAGCGGAACGTCTGCCACTCGGCGGTCAACGTCAGATGCAGACCCAGATCGGCGTCGGGATGCGCTTTGGCGTACACGGCGACTTCTCCGAACCACGGGCACGGAACCATCACGGTGGCGGAGGTGATGATCTTGTTGTCGAAGGCGGTGAGGCTGGCGTCGTTCTCCGAATGCGACATCGCTAGATCATCGGCGTTGATGATGAGTAGCTTGGAGTCGGCGGGGTAGCCGAGACGCACGTTCAGGGGCTGATCGGCGCGAGGGCCGGTCAGGCCGGCGGTAATGAACGCGGCGCAGAGCCCGGCGATCAAACGCGATTGCATGGTTAGGCTCCGGAGTGGTTTGGTGGGTTGGATGGCGAAGCGGCCCCGAAGGGTTGCAGAGGCCGCGTGCAGGCTACCCTGCAACCTCGCGTGGTATCTTGAGTCAACGCAGCAGAACAAACAAGAGGGTCCCGAACCATGTTCGTTATACAGATATCGTTCGCGGCGACCTCGATGCACGCGACTCAGGTTAGTTACTAGTTCGGCAGCCCGAATCGAGGAGGGGCGATGGGCTTGGATGGCGTGATGATCGTCATCTCCGTCGAAGACACCTTCGGCATCAAGATCACCGACCCCGAAGCCGTCACCTTGCGGACCCCGGATCAGCTCGCCGCATTCGTGGCGGATCGAGTCCAGGCCGTTCCGGATGATCTCTGCATCACCCAGCAGACCTACTATCGGCTTCGCCGCGGATTTCGGTCGGCCATTCCGGCACTGGCCGCGGACCTGCGGCTCGAGACACGCCTTGATCAGCTTTTGCATCGAGATCAGTGGCCGCACGTGTGGGCTGCGGTCAGGAACGGGGCGGGGGCTGCGGAATGGCCCGCCGAGGTTCCGTGGCCCGGGTTTCTCAAGATTGGTCCACGGACGATTCGCGATCTCGTGTGGCACTTGGCCATTGCTTTGAGTGCGCCTCGCGGTCAGAGGCCCACGCGGTGGAGTAAGCAGCAGGTCGCTCATACCGTACGGCGGATTATTCTGGAAGAGTCCGGCGTGCCGCCGGCGTTTGATAGCAAGCGGACATTCGCCGATCTAGGCATTTCGTGAGCGTGCTGCCTAACAAGCGCTTGAAGCTGCCGGCGCGCGTAGGGTATTTGAATGACTACTCTTTCTTCAGCGCGCCGCAGCTTAAGCGCGGTCCGTTAGGCAGCGGGTCACGAGCGGATGCATATGCGCATTATGTCCTCGCTTGGCCTCCTAATCGCGGTGGCGGTTCCTGCCGCAGCGCAGGAGCATCTGATTACGGCGGCGAAGCGGGTGCCGGCGGCGGCGCTGGACTCAACGTTGCCGGCCGTGCCATTCGAGCATTGGCTCGCAAGCCTCCGTCCTGCGGCGACTATCGAATGGGAGGTCAACGACTGCGGCGAAGGCGGCGATGGTCGCGATGCGCCGACCTGCGTGGAGGCAATCCTCCACCTCAAGGGTGACACGACCGCGCATGCGAGTCTCATCGTGGCCGGGCTTGATGGCAAGCAGTCGGAGCCCGCCGTCTGGGATCTGTCGATCGGGGCACGCTACTCGTTCACAGGTTTCAAGACGCTCTCTGACTGGGCTGCATCCGTGCGTGGTCAGCGTCGATGAGCCGGCTGCCTAACAAGCGCTTGAAGCTGCCGGGCGCGCGCAAGTAGGGAAGAATTGCGTTGCCTCGCCGCCCAGCCTTTTTGTCTGCCGCCGCTATCGCCTTGCGCCCCCGGGCGTTGCGCCCGCAGCTTAGGCGCGATCCGTTAGGCCGCCCTCAAGCCCATTCCCCGAGACAGGAGGATCGATGCGAGCTGCGTTCGTCACCACCGTGCTCATCGTCCGCGCTTCGGCCGCGGCACTGGGGCAGAGTATCGAAGGTGCCTGGAAGCCTGTGGTCATCACAATCGACAGTGGCGCCAGTCGCGGACGTCACACTACCGATGTTCAGCCCGGCTTAATGATCTTTACGAAACGCCATTACTCGATGCTATTTGTGCAAGGTTTCGCTCCCAGGCCACAGCTTAGCGATAACGCCACAGACCAGGAACTCGGCCGAGTCTACGCTCCTTTCACCGCGAACGCAGGGACTTATCAACGAAACGATTCCACAATCACGTTCACACCAACGGTCGCAAAGGTTCCGTCCGTGATGTCAGGGCAAGGGTTCATCCTCCCGGTCCGGGCAAGAGGAGACACACTCTGGATCGTCGGAGGACCGGGCGCTATCAGCGGGCAACAAGCCACCTGGATTCGTATTGAGCGACCCTAGTGGCGATCGGCGGCCTAACGGCTGCACTCAAGGAGGTTGCCACAGTGGCCATGATCCTACCCCCGTCTCTGGTTGCCTATCTGAACTCCGAGGCCACCACCGACGTGGAGAGCCTAGCGAATTGCTTTGCCGCAGACGCGGTGGTGCACGATGAGGGTCGCGCAATTCGGGGTGTGGACGCGATAAAGGCCTGGAAGAAGGACGCGAAGACCAAGTACCAGTATACAGTAAAGCCTTTGGACGCTGTCCAAGACCAAGCCACCGTGACGATGCGAGCACGACTCAGCGGCAAGTTCCCTGGTAGCCCCATTGAGGTCACGTATCGTTTCGTCCTGGTCAATGACAAGATTGCGCTGCTGGAGATACGGTGACAGGACCGATCGTTCGCAAGGCTCGCAATGCAGCCGCCTAACAAGCGCTTGAAGCTGGCGGCGCGCGTAGATTAGGGAATGAATCTTTTTTCAGCGCGCCGCAGCTTAAGCGCGATCCGTTAGGCGGCTGCCAAATCCCATTCACCGAGACGCCGCTTCATGCCGACGATATCCAAAGAGAGTAAGCTCCTCACGCTCATCAACATTTTCACCGTCGAGCCCGCCAAGCAGCGAGAACTCGTCGATCTGCTCATCAGGGCTACGGAGACTTCGGTGAGACATGTCACCGGCTTCGTTTCAGCCACTCTCCACCGGAGTCTCGA
>WNFC01030961.1_pt1 | contig 10521 bp, 9 predicted proteins | sample 5400541 | NCBI WGS metagenome assembly WNFC01 (sample SAMN13153342, study PRJNA577476) | soil metagenome | isolation source: 120 cm saprolite under Douglas fir tree site 2 hole 2 replicate 1 | place: USA:California | collected 2015-04-18
CGAGCCGCCACCGATCAACAGCATCGGGCCGGGCCTCTCCTCCCGCCGGAAGCAGGTGCCATAAGGCCCCTTCGCAGTGACGGCGTCGCCGACGCCCAATTGTCCATCGAGCAGGGATGAAAACGCCCCATTAGGATATTTCTTGATGATGAAGCGCAGGTTTGTGCTTTCGCTGGGCGCGTTCGCCATTGAAAACGCGCGGGTGATGGCGCCATCCTGAAGCGTCAGGTCGACATATTGGCCGGCCCAGAATTTCAGCGGCTTCTCGATTTCGATTTCCAGCAACCTGATGTCTGCCGTCAACGTGCTGATCCTTGCGACGCGACCGGCAAACGCCTTTACCGCGATCGAACGGCTGAGCAGGTCCTCATCGTAGTTGAGCAGTTCGAAACTGACATCGCTGTAGGCGTGCGTGCGGCACAGCAGCACGTGGTTGGTTTCGCTCTCATAATCCGGCAAAGCGAACGTCGAATACTTCAACAACTCGATGTCGCCCTCAATCAGTTTTGACTTGCAACTGCCACATTGTCCTTCCTTGCAGCCATGCATAAGCGAGATGCCCTGACGAAACGCCGCGTTAAGCACGGTTTCACCCTCTTCCACCTCCATCTCGATGCCCACCGGCTCGAACCGAACCTTGTGGACCTGCGCTTCTGTCATCGTCTCAACCTTGTCGTATTCTTGATGGGGCGGAATTGTCCGAGCGCTATGCGGGGGATGGGGGCCGCCGAGGCCGCCCCCATCCGGTTGTTATGCTCAATGGCAGGGATTGATCTTGAAGCCCTTGCGATAGTCAGCCACCGCGACCTCACGCTCTATCGGCGAGAGCGCCCGGAATCCGCGGAGCGGGCTGCCAAGCTGGTGTCCGCGCACGTGATCGAGCGTCCACATGTCCTTGGCCTCGAAGCGCAGATGCGGCTGTGCAACCAGGGTTTTGCCGTCGGGTCGCACGAACCCGAGATCCTTGATCGCGTCGGCGATGTCCCAGCCGTGATAGCAGTCTTCCCATTCACGGCGACCGCTGAAGCGGCCCATTGCCGGCGTGGCGCGGCCTTCATACTCGGCGGCAAATGCCACCTTGTGGGTCCAGCGGCACCCTTCCGAGCAATAGGTGTACATCTTGCCGTCAACTTCATCGCAGACGAAGTCTTCGCGTATCAGGCACGGAACCATGCAGCTCCAGCAACGATGCGGGTATGAATAGCCCACCTCGCTGTTGAAGAGGATGTTGGTTTCGCCGGGAACGCTCAGCTTCGCGTGCCATTTCCAGAAGTCGCCGAATTCGGCGTACCAGCCTGGATACTTGTGCTCGAACCACTCGAAGTCCTTTTCGGTCTGGGCTTCGATGCGCCAGAAGTTCGCCGACCAGCCGACCGTGAAGAATTGCGCGGTCTTGTGGACGTAGTTTTTCTTGACGATCCTGTCCCAGGCCGCGGCGACGTCGTCGTGATGGATCTTGATGCCGTACTTCTCGAGCGGCAGCATGTAGGTCCGATAATAGTCCTCGTAAATCCAGCGATGCCAGAGCTCGGCATAGGATTCCTTGTTCTTGTCGCGATTGGTCGTGCCGTATTCGATGAAGGTCCCGATCGCGGCATCGACAATCGCGTGATTCTGCCAGAAGGCATATTTCAGATCGCGTTCCAGCAACTGATGGTTCGACGGATCGTTGATCATGGCCATCAACATCGAATGACCGTTGCCGATGTGACGGGATTCATCCGACTGCACCGACAGGAACACCGTCGGCAGGGCGTAGTCGCCGTTGCGCGCCGCTTCCGACGGCATCGCCACAAACAGCGTATTCGTGAATGCCGTTTCCGCAACCACCGTCAGATAAACGTTGGCGGCAGTGATGGCGTCACCGGTCAGGAAGCCTTCGGCGAACTGACGGCCGATTGTGGTGGCATAGCATTTGCCAAACGCGGCTTCGGTAATATCGAACCCGGCGGGGTCGATATAGTTCTCCATGTACCATTTCTTGAGGTTCATCTGGATCGTCGAGTGGCGGAACTCATCGACCATCTGCATGGTGAATCCGGTGCGCAGTTCCTCGCCCGGCGCCAGCCGACCGACCATCGCCATCGATCGCGCCGCCGAGATTTCCGGGAACGGGATGATCGCCAGGAACAGCTTCATCCACTCGACCCAGCGGGGCTCGACATTGCGGAACATGTCGCCGCGCAACGCCGCATCCAACGCGCCGTAAACGCGATTGTCTTTTTCTTCCTGCATCGGGAAATACGAGCGCAGCACCTGTTTCATCGGGTCGCGCGGCGTTTTCGAGATCTTGTAATCGGTCGGGAAGGTCATCGCTTCCTGCACGTAGCTTGGCGTCCAGCCAAGGTCCGCGACACGGTTTGCCGCTTCGGCGATGGTTATTCCTTTCTGGGCCGTTATTTTGTTCAGTGTCAGACTCGCAGTCATTTCTATCTCCTTTGAACGTTGCGTTAGCTTTTGCATTCTCGCTTTAGTCGTCGGGTCAAAACCCTTGGTCTCCTGAGCGCATTCTCGAAATTCACATCTGTGAAAACAAACTTCGAGTCCGGTAAATGTACTTTGATTTGCGAAATCGCAGTTCCAGTTCAGACCGGTTTGACGGTGCTGACCGTCTCGCCACCTCCGTTGGTTCGGTTGATAAGTGGCTTGCCTTCGGCGATGAATTTCGCCGAAAGAACGAAGGTGCCAATTGCGAAATCCTTGCCGTGCCGAGCGATCATTGCCTCGGCAATTTCGGCCACTTGAACGAAGAAGGTGTCCTTCGACCTTTCTTCCTCACTCAATTCCAATTGCTGAGGCGGCGCGGTTTGCGCAACATTTCCCGCAACCTCGATCTCGATCTTGGTCATCACGAATGTCCCGAGCGTTGGTGTTCATTGGTCGACGGACCGCTTTCAAATTCCAGCAACGACGCATTGAGCCATTCGCGTTCGGCGACCAGCCGCTGATGCTCCTCCTGCAACGTCCGCAGACGCGCAGTCGCCCTTTCCAGCTCGGCTTGCGCTCCGGCTCCGGTATCTCCCTGCGCAACATCCCGGCGGGCGCATTCGAGTTCGATTTCTGCGCCGCCGCGTGCACTTTCGTTTCTCAGCTGCATCTCATTGTTCCTGATCATGCCTTCGATCAGCTTGTGCCGCGCGAGCATTCGCTGCCGGGCGCGCTCAAGTTCGGCGGCTTCCTCGGCGGTAATTTGTGGTCCGCGCCCGCTGGCGTTTGTCACTCGCATTACTCGCGTTCGACATTCCGGAATGAAGCTGAGCATCTTGCGGCAAATTTCCTACGGAATCAGAACAGCGCGCCCATGGATGTGGCCATGGTGCAGATCATGAAGTGCATCGTTGGCCTGGCTGAGCCTGTATTCTTTGGTATGGAGTTTGACGAGGCCGCGGTCCGCGAGCGCCATCAGTTCGACCAGCTCGGCATAAGTGCCAACCAGATTGCCGACGATGGTCTTTTCCGTCGTGATCATGTCGATGGTCGGAAGCTCGATCTTGCCGCCATAACCTACGATGTAATAGTAACCGCCGTTCGCTGTCATCGACAGGCCTTTGGCAATCGCGTCGCCCTCGCCGACGAAATCGATTACGGCTTCGGCGCCACGCCCACTGGTCAACGCCAGCACGGCTTCGACTTCGTTGCCGTCGGCTTTCACGACATGGTGCGCACCGCACTCCTTGGCGAGGTCGAGAGACTTGGCGGCGCGGTCGATCACGATGATTTCCGCCGCGCAGAGTGCTGCGAGAACCTGGATGCCAATATGGCCAAGTCCGCCGGCGCCAATAACCGCGACATATTCTCCAGGCAGCAGATGGCGGGATGCTTTCTTGGCGGCGCGATAGGCCGTCAGCCCGGCGTCGGTGTATGGCGCGACATCTTTCGGCGCCAGCGACTTGGGTAACTTGATGAGAGAGCGCTGGCCCGTGAGCAGGTATTGCGCATAACCGCCGTTAGCATTGATGCCAGGAAACGCACTATCCAACGCGTGCATGTCATCGCCGCGTCGGCAGGCAAGACAATGTCCGCTCGTCACCAAAGGATGACAAATGACGCTGTCGCCAACCTTGACACCCTCGACGCCAGGCCCGATCGCCTCGACCCAACCGGCATTTTCGTGCCCCATGATGTACGGAAGTTTGACGTCAACCTTGCTGCGCCAAATGCCTTCGACAATATGCAGGTCTGTGCGACAGACGCCCGCACCGCCGATGCGCACGATCACGTCCATCGGCCGCGAAATCTTCGGGTCTGTCACGTCCTCGTATTTGACAAACTCTTTTGCCGTCAGCTTTTCATCAAACGCATGGAGCACCGCGGCTTTCATTTATTTATCTCTCCCCCTGGTGGTTTTTTATTTTGTGGTCATGGCGCCTGCGCCACCCACCTCACCAAGGAGTGAGCAAGGGCTGTGCCAAGCCCATAACAAGCTGATCTTTCTGGCGTTCTCTGCATCTCTTCGAGTTTGCTCCGATCCGCATCGGAGCACACTTGACGGCGTTACTGTTCCGAGACGGAACACTTCGAGGACGGCAACGGCGATTACCGAGGAATTTGGTTTTTTGATTATTTGATCTATGATCGGTAAAAGCGCGGGCACGCGAACAAGACCTGAACCAGGCTAATATCAAGAGGAAATTGCCGAACAGCAGTTCCGGGAGGATCGATGATGCTGCCTGCCAGTCGGCGCGTCGAAAATGCATGGATGACGCTTGAGCAACGCGGAGCGCCGCCGGTGGAACTGCTGTCGGCCGATATCTACGATAGCTGGATGCGCTGCATTTCGTTCGGCCTCGACACGCTGCGCCCGCCTTCACCCGAATTCGTCAGCCCTGCCATCCTGCGCCAGGAGCAACAGCGGGTACCGTCTGGACGGAGAGTATTTGCGGTACTAACGGCCTCGGCACGGCGGCGCATCTCAAACGCGCGATTGTCGTGCATGGGCGCGATCATTTCTTTTCCCGCTACAACAATCTCACCTGTGTCGCAGCGCCTATCTTCGCGCCCGACGGCGAATTAGCCGGAATATTGGATGCTTCGTCGGATTGCATGTCCAGGCAGGCTCACACCCAGGCGCTCGTCGCCATGGCGGCGACCCAGATCGAGAATGGCCTGTTCCGGGAACAACATCGCGGAAATATCCTGATCGCGTTCCACAACCGCGGTGAATATTTGCACACGCTGAACGCAGGCCTGCTGGCCGTCGATAACGAAGGCAGGATACTGGCGGCGAACAGGGCCGCGAGCATCTTGCTGCACGGCTTGCCGGCCTCACCGGGCCGCCGCTTCGCTGACGTCTTTCGTACGAAATTCAGTACGTTTGTCGATGAGGGCCGGCGCAAGGAACGCCAGCACCTCGAAGACGACGTCGGAAGCCAGTTTGTCTCGACCATCGAGAACACGCGTCAGTTCCCAATGATTCAAGGAGTTTCCAGACCCCGGCCGCCGCTACCTAAAGAAGTCGCCCCGCAATTCGTATCCGCTGATCCGACGATCGCGGGAGTTGTGCGGCGGGTTGAGAGCGCGGCGGCACGCAAGATGCCGATCCTCATTCGCGGCGAGACTGGTACCGGCAAGGAACAACTCGCCCGCCATGCCCATGCCGCCAGCGGACGGGCCGGTGCCTTCGTCCCAGTCAATTGCGCGGCGCTCCCCGATAGCCTGATTGAAGCGGAGCTGTTCGGCTATGCCGAGGGCGCTTTCACCGGCGCCAGGAAAGGCGGCTCCGGGGGACTATTCAAAGAGGCGGATGGCGGCACCCTGTTCCTCGACGAAATCGGCGACATGCCGGTGACGCTGCAAGCCGTCCTATTGCGCTTTCTGGACGATTGGACTGTCCGGCCGGTCGGCGGCGCCAAGCGCCAGGTCGATGTTCTCCTGGTGTCCGCCACCAACGCTAATCTCGACGAGTCAATTGCAAAGGGCCGCTTCCGGTCCGACCTGCTGTTTCGCCTCAACACGCTGGAGGTGACATTGCCGGCCTTGCGTGAACGCTCGGATTTCACCGAGATTGCGCGCCATCTGATCGAGAAGATCGATCCCTCCGCGGACTTGACACAAAGTGCGATTGATCGATTGGCGGAACTGGATTGGGATGGCAATATCCGCGAATTGCGCAACGTGCTCTCAAGGCTGTCCTTGGGCGAGCATGGAAACCTGATCGACGAGGCCGCAGTCGAATCTGTCGTTGGAGATTCATTCGATGAGCCACTGCCCGGCAAGGCGCCAGGCCATCGCGGGCTTAAAAACGACTTGCACGAAATGCAGCGCGCGCATGTGCTGACGGCATATGCAGAGACAGGCAACAACATCAGCAAAACTGCGCGGCGGCTGGGCGTGTCGCGCAACACGATTTACCGCACTCTTCGTGATAAACAGAGCTGACGCGATCGCCCAAAAACGAGAGCTTAAAGCGGTGCGACCTGTCCTTCACGAGAAGTACGGCACACAAGAAAGTCTGATCCATTATCAGGTTCGATGGGAGGGTCGCCGTGTTTGAACCGGAAAACAGTCTCGAAGCCCTGATGCAGGCCGCCGTGAAGGACCCCGATGTCGTTCCTGCATTCTATCAAGCGCTGCTGGAAACCGAGATTTATGTTCTGACGCCTGAAGCGCCAATGAAACCTGGCCGCCGCCGCTCGCTCAAATTCCAGGAGAAGATCAACATCGCCACGGTCGAATTCAAGGGCATGAAATGGCACCCTGCCTTCACGTCCAAAAAACGCATATCCGACTACGTAAAGGAGCCCGAGACCTGCCTTGGTGCCGCGGCGCGCAATCTGTTCGAAATGTTGCCCAGCTCGAATTTCTGGCTCAATCCGCTGTCGGAATGCCAGAAGCCGCTGCCCGCCTCCGAAATCGCCCTCCTGATGAACGGCAAGATTTTTGAAGCGTTAAAGGGGCCGAGATAGCAGTCGAGTCGATCCAAACCACCGAGCTTTCTCGCGGCAACCGGCTCACCTTCGCCGGCGTTCAGTAGGCTCTGGTGAAATTGCCCTCTTTCTTGATGTCATCAAACACGGGATGGGGGGCGCATTCAGGGCCGCAAATCCATATCGATGCGGATGAAATCGCCGCGATAGGTGACTTCTCCCAGATAAATAACGGTTCGATCGGCAGTCGTGAAAACCCGCCGGACTTCGGCAACGGGTGAATTCAGCGGCACCTGCAGCAGCCTTGCTGCTTCGAGGTCGGCGGTGCCGATCGTCAGCGTCTGCCGTGCACTGCTGATGGCCGGATCACGCATATCTTTCAGAATCGGAATCACCGTTTCCTTGCGAAAGCGTTTGGGGGATTTTCGGAATATCTTTTCATCCAGATAGATCGAGATCACGCAATACGGCCGCGCGTCGCGCGAGTGCACGCGCCGCATATAGACATAATGCGCCGCCGCCTTGCCGTCTTCGGGCAGCAGCGGCGCGTCGGTGCGGCTTTCCGAAATGTTGATGATCTCCGGCGATGTGTCGCGGTAGACCTCTGCGAGGTCGGACAGTGTGGTCTCGACCTTGAGCCAGCGGTCCTGCTTCAATGTGCCGGTGATAAAGGTGCCGCGGCCCTGCCGGGCTTCGATGATTCCATCGCGGGCCAGCAAGTCGACCGCCTGGCGAATGGTGACACGGGAGACGCCGAATTCTGTAGCGAGTTCTTCATTCGCTGGCAGCCGGAGGCCCTGCGCCCATATTCCTCGGGAAATACGCTGGCGAAAGATATCAGCGATCTGGGCGTATTTCGGAACATGGCTGTCGGAAATCAAATCCATCTCACGTTCTCGGCTTTCAAATTCGGCGGTTCAGGCCGCGTGGCCCGCCATCATGACATGACAAGGGCGGCGCCTCTTTCCCCGATCATGAGGCTGCTCGCATTGGTATTGGCTGACGTGATCTGCGGCATGACAGATGCATCGATCACGCGCAATCTTTCGACGCCGCGAACGCGCAACGCGGGATCGAGCACCGAATTGTCGTCGCTTCCCATCCGGCAGGTGCCGACGCAGTGAAATACCGTCCCGCCGGTGGTTCGCGCGAAATCCCAAAGGTCGGCCGGGCTGTTGACGGCCTCGCCCGGCACCATCTCGATATCCCAGAGTTCGCGAAACGATTTCTGCTGGTAGATGCCGCGCAGTATTTGGAGGCCCGCGACGATCGTCTTCCGATCGATCTCCTCGGCGAAATAATTAGGTTCGATACGCGGCTGCTCGAATGGATCGGTCGAACGGATCGCAAGCTTTCCGCGCGACTCCCCATGGCATTGCCAGACCGACGCAGTGAATCCGGAATAGCGATGCAGGGGATCGCCGGGCTTATCGACCGACAACGGCATCACGTTGAACTGAACGTCGGGGTGCCCACCGACGGCGTATTCCGTGCACGCGGCGCCGCCGACCTGACCGGCTCCCGCACTTAGGGGACCACTTCCTGCGAGCAGCCATTGCAACCCCATCTTCGCTAGCCCGTAGGGGCTGCGAACCTGATCGTTGAGAGATATTCGCTGCTTCAGCCGGACGATCATTCGGGCCTGATAGTGATCCTGCAGATTGCGCCCAACTTCCGGCGCGTCGGCCACCACGGGAATGCCGAGCCCGCGCAGCAGATCCGCCGGACCGACGCCGGACAGTTGCAACACCTGCGGCGACTGCAGCGCGCCAGCCGACAATATAACTTCGCGGTCGGCCGCCGCGCCGAACACCTGATCGTTCCGGATCCATTCCACGCCGGTTGCAACGTAGCCTTTGAAGACGATTTTGCTGACCTGCGCACCGGTGACGACAGTCAGGTTCGGACGACGGGCGATAGGTCGCAAAAATGCCGACGCCGAGCTGGAGCGCCAGTGCCGTCCAATGCCGAGCTGATAGGCGCCGACGCCCAACGTGGTTGCACCATTGAAATCCGGATTGCGCGGGAGTCCGAACTCCACGCCGGCGTCCACCCACGCCGCGGAGGCGCGGTTGCCGGTGCGAAGGTCGGACACTTCGAACTCACCAAGACCACCGTGATACTGGCTTTCGCCGCCCTGGTAGCGTTCGTAACGGCGGAAATACGGCAGCAGTTCGCGATAACTCCAACCTTTCGCGCCCAGACGTTCCCAGTCGTCGAAGTCTTCATGCTGGCCGCGAATGAAGATCAGACCATTGATGGACGACGAACCGCCCAGCACGCGGCCGCGTGGCCAGACGATCGAGCGATCGCCCGTCGTTTCGCTCGGTTCGGTCTTGAACAGTCGCGAGAAACGCTCGTTGTAAATCGTCCGGTAGTAACCGACCGGAAGCTTGAGCCAGAAATTGCGGTCGGACCCGCCGGCTTCCAGCAGCAACACGCGGCAGGAGGGATCGGCGGAAAGACGGTTCGCGACCACGCAACCGGCCGATCCTGCGCCGACGATGATGTAGTCATATCCCTGCGCAGCCATGTGTTCTTCCCGACAGATCAGGCTGTCCTATATTGCTCGATCGACAACAGATCCGGCTCGATGCCGAGGCCCGCATTGTCACTCAGCGTCACCATGCCATCCCTGATATCGGCGACGGGACCGCAGAAGCGATCGCGTAACGGGTTGTCGTTGGCATCCACTTCCAGCAATCCGTCGCCCCCTACCCCCGCCAGCAAATGCGCCGATGCCAGCAAGCCTATCCCGCCGCCGAGATAATGCGGGCAAAAAATCTTGCCCGATGTCAGGATATCGCGCGCAATATCGGAGCAGACGCTCAACCCACCCCACTTCGCGATATCGGGCTGAACGACCCGCAACACGTCATCACCCAGCGCCTGCTCGAAACCTGCGCGGCTCGTGATATTTTCTCCGGCCGCGAGCGGCAGGCCAGCGCCTTCGCGCAGTCGTTGCCATTCCTGCCAGGGCCGGTCGGCGCGGATCGGTTCTTCGAGCCATGCAAGACCAAACTCGCCAAGATGCGGCGCGATCTCCAACGCACGTTCCGTCGACCAGGCCTGGTTAGCGTCCGCAGCCAGCATGCCATCTCCGATGAGTTGGTGAAGCGAGGCCAAGTTAGCGCGGTCGGCGGCGAGATCGAAACCGATTTTCAACTTCAGCGCGCGATGTCCTCTGCTCAAGGCAGCTTCCGCCATCTGCCGCGAGCCCGTCGGATTAATGCCGCTGGCATAGACCCGGATCTGGTTGCGGTTACCGCCCAGCATCTTCCACAACGCCATGTTGCGGCGACGCGCGCACAGATCCCAAACCGCGAGATCGATCCCTGCGATCGCCTGCGCAAAGGGACCGAACTCGCCGGATTGCAGCGCAACTACCGAGGTGTCCTTTGTCAGGATGTCGAAGACATCCGAAGGGTCGTTCGCAGCAAATCCCGACAACGTGGGCGCCAGCACTTCGTTGACGAGCCGTGCCCGGTGTTCCGCGCCAGTCGACGGAAAGTTTGACCAGACCTCACCCCAGCCGACTTGCCCATCTTCATCTTCGACGCGAACGAACACGGCGGGGCGATTCAGCATCCGGCCGAACGAGGTGACGACCGGCGTCGATAGCGGATAGCGATAACAGAAGGCTTGCACTCGACGG
>WNFC01026546.1_pt1 | contig 10519 bp, 6 predicted proteins | sample 5400541 | NCBI WGS metagenome assembly WNFC01 (sample SAMN13153342, study PRJNA577476) | soil metagenome | isolation source: 120 cm saprolite under Douglas fir tree site 2 hole 2 replicate 1 | place: USA:California | collected 2015-04-18
GCCTACCAGGCGCGCAGCGCGGACATCGCAGGCTCCCTCGGACGCAACCTCGCCGCGGGCGCCACTGCCACATACACGGCCCCGCTCATCGCACCTGGGACGATGTACGGCGATCGTCTCAATCAGCTGGACGCGCGGGTCACCAAGACGATCCGGTTCGGCGGCAAGCGGATGCAGGCCATGTTCGATTTCTACAACCTTCTCAACGTGGGTTCCGTGCTGGTGCTGAACAACGCCTACGGAGGGGCGTGGCTGACACCGACGGCGCTCCTTCCCGGTCGGCTCTTCAAGGTGGGCATGCAGCTCGATTTCTGATAGACGCTGCTCCGCCACGTGCAGAAGGGGTCTAGACCATGACGCGGGACAATCCGTGCTCACGCTCTGTGAGCCGACGTGACGTGTTGCGATGGCTCAGCGCCGGCGCGGTCGGAGGAGTGTTCCTGCCGCCCACAGCGCTCGCGGCGCCCTTTCTCCAGTCGGGCGGCGCGCGGCGCATCACCTTCCCGCCAGGGGCGGTGATTCGCACGATCCTGCAAGACGTGGCGCCGGGCGCCATCACCGGCCCCACGCTCTTCCACGAGCACATGTCCCTCAGCAAAGCCTATTGGGACCAGATGCTCGCCGGCATGACACCCGAAGCGCGCCAGCGGCTGAGCGTGCCCCCCGGCGAAACCTACTTCCTCGAGGACCTCGACCTCATCGTCCGCGAGATGCGCGCGGCCAGAGAGGATGGGATCGCCTGCCTCGTCGACGGAGGGCACGCGGACATGGGCCGGAGTGTCGCGTTCCTGAGGGACGTATCGACCCGGTCGGGCATGCCGATCGTGGTCAGCGGCGGCTACTATACGCAGCCCTTTCATCCGGCAGATCTCGCGGGCATGACCGACGCCGATCTGGCGCGTCGGCTCGCGCGCGATGCCGCGTCCGAGCGCTGGGGCGCGTACGGCGAAATTGCGAGCTCGGCCGAGATGACCGACGGAGAGCGCAAGGTGTTCCGCGCCGTGGGCAAGGCGCACCTGCGCAACGGCCTCCCGATCTTCACTCACAACACCGGTCCCAAGCACCCCGGCGATCAACTCGACATCCTCACCTCCGTCGGCGTGAAGCCAGAGAAGATCGCCATCGGGCACCTGGGCGACATCAACGACCCTCGCGCCGAGGTTCACCAGGCCATCTGCAAGCGCGGTGCATATGTGGGTTTTGACCGCGGCATCGGCGAGCGGCAGGCGCGCATGATCAAGGTGCTGGCCGATGCCGGCCACGCGGACCGGGTCCTGCTGTCTTCAGACTTCGCCGTCGCGCGGGATACGAAGGCAAAGGGTGGTCCCGGCTATGCGAAGACCATGATTCTCGGTAGGCCCGAGCTGCAGAAAGCCGGGATAGACGAGGAGACCGTGCGGGGCATCCTGGTCGACAACCCGCGTCGGTTTCTTGCATTCGCTCCGCAAACCTCGTAGTCGCGGTGATCCGCGAAGGTGAGAGAGATATGAGACGACTTCTCCACTCGCTGTCCCTGCTCACCCTGCTGGGCGCGTTATCTGCCATCGCTGCGGCGCAGGCTGGCGTCGACGCGGCGAAGGACATCTTCGAGATCCGCGTGTACACGATCACGCCCGGCAGCATGGACGCGTTCGTCAAGTGGATGGAAGGCGTCACACAGTGGCAGGAGAGCGTCGGCATGCACATCGTCGGGCAGTTCGCCACGCCCCAGGAGAACCGTTACGTCTGGATCCGCAAATACGCTGACGAAGCCAGCCGCAGAAAGCTCTTCGCCGCGGTCTACGGCTCGGGAGGCATGAAACAGTTCGGCACGCCTCCGGGCTACGAGCGGGGCGACGTGTTCCTGGCCAGAGCGGCAAAGAATTCGAAGCTGCAGTTCGACGCCGCCGCGCCGACGGCCATGCCGGTGCCACAGGCCGGCGCCGGCGGGCCGGTGATTTACGAAACGCGAATCTACGATATCAAGCCAGGGAGCGGCGGCACGTTTGCGCAGTACATGGGCGAGCGGATGATTCCCTGGCAGGAGAACGCGTGGAACGCGCGCATCCTCGCGCAGTTTGTTCCGTACGCCCGGGTGACAGGCACGGCAGAGGGCGGCAAGGTCACCCCGGAGGATCGTACCTACATCTGGATCCGGGTCTTTCCCAACGAGGCGACCCGCGTTGAACAGTACAAGATGTATCAGGATCCGGCGTTCGCGAAGGTGGGCCCGGCAGCCGACGCAGGGTTCGAAAAAGCGCGCCTCATCATACGCGCCAACCCCACGCGTTTTTCCAAGCTGCAGTAACAGCGGTGACCGCGACGTGCCGGATGCGTCGCCGATCGTGGGCGAGGAGCACCAGAACGAACATGAGGCGGTAGGTCGCGGTCGGGACCACGAAGAAATCGGCCGCGACGATCTGGCCGATGTGATTCCGTAAGAACGTGCGCCGGTGGTGTGCGAAAACCCCGGCCGCGTGCGGATCTCCGGAAATTGGCCCATCGACGCCGACGAAGGACGCCGTCACCTCAGGAATCTCCGCCCAGCGTGACGGCGCAGGATGCCCAATCTCACCGGTTGGACGGACGCCGCCGATCAGGCAAACTCCCGCCATGGCCCCGGTGCCGCCCCCGCTCGCCTTCTTCCTGCTGCTGTTCTCTGGCTGGGTCAATCGAAACCAGCAGGCGGTCATTGACTACCTGCTCGAGGAAAATCGAGTCCTCCGGGCGGTGAACGGTTCGCGACGACTGCGCCTCACTGACGACCAGCGACGCCGTCTTGCCGTGAAAGGCAAGGTCCTGGGCCGTCGTCAACTCGCGGCAGTCGCTGGCATCGTGACACCCGACACGATCCTGCGTTGGTACCGGAGACTCGTCGCCAAGAAGTACGACGGTTCGAAGACGCGGCGTCCCGGTCGCCCGCCCACCAAGCCGGATATCGCCGCGCTCGTCGTGCGCATGGCGACCGAGAATCCGACCTGGGGCTACACGCGCATCCGCGGCGGGCTGAAGCACCTCGGCCACGACGTCGCTCGGAACACGATCAAAGCGATCCTGAAGGACCACGGCATCGAGCCCGCACCGCAGCGCCGCACGAAAATGCCCTGGAAGACATTCCTCGCCGCTCATTGGGACGGGCTGGCGGCGGCCGACTTCTTCACCGTCGAGGTGTTGACCATGACGGGACTGGTCCGTTACGTCGTCCTCTTCGTCATGAAGCTCAAGACCCGCACCGTGGAGATCGCTGGGATCACGCGTCAACCGGACGCGAACTGGATGACGCAGGTCGCACGAAACCTGACCGACGCCGAAGACGGCTTCCTCCGCGGCGTGCACCATCTCATTCTGGACCGAGACCCGCTCTACACCGTCGCCTTCAGGGACCGGCTGCGGGACAGTGGTGTGACGTCCTTGCTGCTGCCTGCCCGGAGTCCGAATTTGAACGCGTTTGCCGAACGATTTGTCGGGTCCGTCAAGTCCGAGTGTCTGGCGCGAATTGTGCCACTCGGCGAAGGGCACCTCCGGGCTGCCGTCCGAGCGTTTGTCGATCACTATCATGAGGAACGGCCGCACCAGGGTCTGGGCAATGAATGCATCGCGCCCACTACCACCTTGATCGGCACCGGCCCGGTTCGGTGCCGTGAACGCCTCGGCGGCGTGCTCAAGTTCTACTACCGCGCAGCCGCGTAACGCCGCGGGCCGAGTTGTCGCACACGACCCCCGAAGTCGCTCGGGATCGCTTCTAAGATTAGTCCAGTTCCATCCTCAGGTGAAACGTGGAGGTCAGCCACGACCAGAAATGGCGCTCGTCCGCGTTGCGGATGCTTGCGCTTCGGGCGAGTCGTTTGGCCGCGTCAAGCTCGCCAGCGCGACACAACGCGTACGCGAGCAGAGGTCGGAGCGTCGGCGCGCCGAGCCCGCGGCCGTCGGCAGCGGCCAGGTTTGCGGACGCTGTAGAGTATTGCCGTGCAGCGAGCGCATGCAGCCCGTGCTGGTATTCGACCATGCCGCTCACGTCCAGGCTTGCATCTCCGGCATCCGCCGCGCGCTGCAGCGCGTCGTTGCTCCCCATCGACCACAGCGGCAGGCGCTCGAGCGCTCCGTTCGTGAGCATGCCGTCCAGCTCTTCGATGTAGCGCAACGGGTTGGCGCCTTCCCACATCACACGATTGATGATCCGCTGCGCGTCGAAGAACGGCAGCGTCTGTTCCGCGAGCGCCGGCGCCCACAGGCGTCGAATGAAGTCGGACGCTTTGAAGGCCGCACGCGCCCGTCCAGGGTCGATCACCTCACGAAAGACGCGCATGAACTGCGGGTCGGGACCCTGAGGCGCGTCGAGCAGCAGACGCCTGGCCATCGGAGGCAGGAGGCGCTGCGGATGGCCGTCGCTGAGGGGTGGCGTATCCGCGGTGAGCTGATGCAGGTATCGAGCGTCGCCGAGGAACGCAGCCCCGATTTGTGCCGGCATCTCGAAGCCGACCTCTCGCAGCCGCGCCGCCAGCGCCGGATCGCGCCACTTTGCGGCAAACGACCCTTCCGGAACGGGACCTGACGCATGGCGGGTTCCGACCAGCATCCAGTCGAATAGGGTGCCGTTCCACAGCGAGCAGTCGTCGAAGACGTCGCAGAACGCCCGAATGATCGGCGCGACGTCGTACGCGCCGTCGCCCGCGATCGGCAGCCAGTAGGTCGCGATGCCGCCTTCCGCCAGGCGATCGTGAACGAGGCTGAAATAGTCGCGCGTGTAGAGGTTGACGGCACCCGGCGCAAGCGGGGGCGGCGGCTCGCCGGTGATGAGGTCGTAGCGCTTGCCAGTCAGCTGGAGGAACTGGCGCGCGTCCTCGATGTGCAGCTCCACGCGGCGATCGTGAAGCGGATGCCGGTTCGGCGGGTAGATCAGATCGCTCATCGCGATGATGTCGCGTGAGATCTCGACGATGTCGATCGAGCTCAACGCGTCGATGTCGGCGACGGCGCCCGCGGTGACCCCGACGCCATAACACAGGACGAGCGCGCTGCGCAGCGGCCTCTCGTGCAGGAGCATCGGCCAATACGCGAACAGCCGCATGTAGCGCATGCCGGTCGCGTGCGTTCCAGACATCGAGAACCCGTTGGTCACCAGCCGATGGTAGATTCGCTGGCCGAGCCACGCCTGCTCCAGCAGCACGACCGTCTCGTCCCGCGCTTCTCTCACGGCGACGATGCGCGAACCGTCGGCCGTGTATGCCTCGACAGAGCGCTCGAGGAACGTCCCGCGCATGACGCCGAACGGGAACGCGGCGAGCGCGGCGCCCCATACCGGCGCTGCGATCGCGAGTGCAAGTCTCGCGCTCCGACGGCCCGTCGATTCGGGAAGCGCGAGAAGGCCAACCACTCCGTACGAGGCCGCCACGACGAAGAATCCGCGCTCCATGCCCAATCGCGGCAGGAGTACGAACGTCGCGATAAGCGGCCCGCACATCGCGCCCGCGGTGTTCGAGAGACCGAGCCATCCAGCCGCGCGGATGTCCTCGGCGACGTCCCGCTTGATCGCCTCGCCGAGTAGCGTGAAGAAAACGCCTGAAAGGAGCGACGTCGAACCCGTCAGGACGAGCGCGAACCACAGAATCCAGTACCACTCGATCGCCCATGCGCCGTGCGTCAGCTGGAAACCGCTGTACGAGGCAGCCGAGAGGCAACCGGCGGCGAGCGCGGCGGCCGGTAGATACGCCGCGGCGTCGGAACGTCGCGCCAACCATCGCGATGCGGCCAATCCGCCCAAGGCAATGCCGCCGAGTACGACGACGAGAATCAGGCTGATCGCCAGCGTGCTGTTGACCACGAACATCAGCAGGAAGCGGAACCAGAGCAGCTCGAGCGCCATCAGGTTGGCGCCCGCGAGAAACGCGCAGGCTACGCGTCGCCACGCCGGCCGCTCCGATGATTTCGATCGCGCGGCTGCCCTGGCGTCGCGTGCATCGACGCGGCCCCACAGGCGCCACGCGATCACGGCTGTGCACAGGTTCAGCGAGCCGGCGAACCACGCGCTGCCGGCGACGCCGAGGTGCGAGATGAGGACGATCTCGGCGCCCAGGACGCCAGCGAGTGCGCCCATCGTGTTCCATCCGTACAAGCGTCCGAGCACGCGCCCGAAGCCCTGCCCTTGTCGCGCGAGGCCGGCGACCAGGATCGGAAGCGTCGCCCCCATCGCCGTCGTAGGCACCACCATCGCTGCAAAGGCCATGACGAAGCGGATGAGATTAACCAGCCACTCGCTCGCTGCGAAATGCCGCGTGATCGGGATGAACAGCGACGCCAGATCCGGAAGCGCAAGCGTTAGCGCAATCCCGGAAACCGCGACCACCGCTTCGAGCAGCGCGTACGCAGCGAAGAATCGATCGATTCGGTGGCCCGCCCTCATCACGCACGCGGTGCCGAGCGCCAATCCACCCATGAAGCTCGCGACGACGAGACTCGTGGCCCAGACGGTGCTGCCAAACACGAGCGCGCACCGATGGAACCAGCCGACTCTGGTCGAGAAGCGGTAGTGGAATCCCGCCCACACGCGCGCATTCGAGACCTCGTCCGCATAATCCTTCAGGCGGGTCCAGCGATGTGTGACGCCAGGCGCGGTCGGGCTTCGCAGCGCGAATTCGGGCACCGTGCCGTCGCCGACAAACGCTTCGATGACGCGCGCAGCCGCGGACGCAAACGCGCAATGCGCGCACGGATATTCCGGGTGCTCGGGTGTGAAATGGCCCATCGGGTCCCACGTCGCGTCACGTTCGGTCAGGGGATTGTGGTCAAGATCGCCGTTGCGGATCGCGGTTATCGGGCGCCAGAACTCATAGTGAAACTTCGCGTCGTACACGGCAATGGCGGCGTCCGCGGTTGCCATGGCCAGCAATGCGAACAACCGCGCGTTCTCGCCGATGGTGAGCTTGGCCGCCTTGGCCGCCTGCAGCGCGATTGGGACGAAGGTACCGCGTCCGACGAAAATCCAGAACCGGCCGGTCTCCGTTTGCGCCGCCGTGCGCACCGTGCTGTCGTCCCGTCCGAGCGTGCGAATCTCGTTGAAGTCGTCGGCCCACTCGCGGCTCGTCAGCGCGATTGGCGGCCCCGGCCGAAACTGCGACGCGCTCTTGAGCACGAACGGCGCGACTTTGCTGATCGTCGATCCCACCACCGTCGTCGGCACGTATCGGCCCGGCGTCGTCTTCGGACGATAGTCGTCGACTGCGTCGGCGCCATCCTGCGCGCGCAGGTCCCAAATCGTCGCCGCGACGCGCTGTCCAAGGGCGATGCCGTCCGACTTCGCCGGTCCCTCCGGCACCTGGGCCAGCGATTGCTGGAGCGCCGTCTGGATCTTCGCCGTGATGTTGGCCGACTCTCCGCCGAACGCCCGCAACAGGATCGAAGCCGCGGCAGTCGCCGAAGCCGCCTCCTTCGACGTGGTCGGCGCCGCTTCGACCTTGAACTTGTACGGTTCGTACTGCGGTTCGATCGCGTTGACGCATTGGAACATCGCGAGATCCATCATTGCCATTTCGCGGCTGGAGAGCGACACGACAATCGCCAGCGCCCGTTCGTTCCAGTCGGTAATGACGTCGGCGCGCGCTGGGCGGGCCACCGCGAGCAGACCGATCGCGAGCGGCAGCAATCCGCGAAAGATCCGAGCGGTCATGACGGCCTTACGCGGAGGCCTTGCCGGCACTCGGCGCCGCCGCTGCTTGGCCCGCGAGACGTCCGAACACCGTGACCCTCGGCAACCCATGCAGCGCGAACCCGCCGGCCGTCTCGCCCGCCGCATACAGACCGTCGATCACGTGGCCGCGCACGTCCATGACCTGGCATTTCGTATTGATTCTGAGTCCCGTCTGGGAGTCGTGGATGATCGGAGTGGCCCATGCCGCGTAGAACGGCGGCGTGTCGATCTTGTACAGCAGTATCGGCTTGCCGAACTCCGCGTCTTTCCCAGCATCCACAAACGAATTGTACCTGGCAACCGCCTCTTCGAGCGCACGCGCAGGCACCGGCTGGAGTTGGTGCGGGTTGACGATTTTCACGGCGAGTTCGCCGATCGTGTCTGCGCCAAAGAACCATCCGTCCGGGTCCACGTTCGGTGGGTGGGGCTCCCAGTGCTCCCGTGCGGCAGCGCGTGAGTCGAAGATCGCCCAAATCGGTCCGCCGCCGTTCGCCTTCGGCCGACGGCCGAGATTGCCATTCGTCCCGAGGCATGCGTTGATGAACGCGTAAGAATCGTCCATCTCGTTCCAAAACCGCACGCCCGTTTGATTCACCAGGATCAGGTTCTGGAAGTTGGCGACGGTGAGGCCTGATGCGCGCGCGCGATCGAACACTGGGCTCGCCGGATTCCACTTGAGGCTCATGTAGCCCCAGCGGCAGCCGATATGCCGGGTCTTGGTGACCGCGCGGCCGTTCTCGCACCCCTCATTGTTTGTCGCCCACAACGACGCCCCGACCGTCAGCGCGAGCAGCTCGCCGTCGGCATTCTGCTTTGTCCACGGCTCCCCGGCGGTTTGGTACTCCTCAGTGAGGCGTGGATCGAACATGCGCCTGAACTCGACGTTGCTGCTGTGACCTCCGGTCGCGAGGATGACGCCACGGTTTGCGGCAATCCTTAGCTCCTTGCCGTCGACGTCGGCCGCTATCCCCAGGACGCGCCCGGCCGACGGATTCTCCCTGACGATGCGGACCAGTTTGTGTCGCAGCAGGAACTCGACGCCTTTCGACCTCGCGCTCTTTTCGAGGGGTCGTACGAGGCCCGATCCGTTTCTGCCGTTGATCGTTTCCTTCATGTCATCAGAGTAGACTTCGGTGACGAAGTTCCTCGGAACGCTGCCGCCGTTGATGAAGGTTGGCGGTCGATCGATGAAGCGCACGCCGTTCTCGATCAGGAAGTTGAAGGTCGGGACGTTCTCGTCCGCCCACACGCGGATGAGATCGCGGTCGCAGTACTTTCCGAGCGGGTTTTTGTGGTTGGTGTGGTCTAAATAGACCAGATCCGGGGAATCGTCGATGCCGTACTTCTTCTGCAAACTTGTGCCGCCGCCGATCGGGATGTTCCCGCCGCTGAGTATTCCGTGGCCACCGATGTCATAGTTGGAATCGATGACGATCACTGACGCACCCTGGTCACGCGCAGCAATTGCCGCCGGCAGACCCGCGGCGCCGGCGCCGACGACAACGACGTCCGCCACCCGATCCCACTTCACGCGGCCCTGCGCCGCGGATGACTGAGAGTTGCTGAATTCGCCAACCGCGCCGATGCTGATTCCGGCGGCGGTAGCATTCCTGATGAAATCTCGCCTGCTGATCGACGGCTTTCGCGGCTTCCTATTCATGATTCCCTCGTACAGTTCGGTACATTAACGTGGGAGCGAATGGCCGAGGACATCGAATAGCTTCTTTCGGCTTCCAGAGTTACAAGCGACAGCGACGCGGTCGCAGGATAACAGGTTCGTGGGTTCTCGCGCATTGCTTTTGCCCATCCGATTCGCGCGCGCCGCGCAACATTATTGCCAGTCGACGGCCGTGACAAAGCATAATGATTCTTGCTCCGCAGTGCGCGTCACCTTGCCTGGTTTCGCGAGGAACCCTTGCGACTTCGTCGGCCAGCTCTGCCAGCGCAACAGCCGGAGCTCGGGGTAGCGCATGCGCATGTTGAGGGCCAAGAGCACTGCCGGCAAAGGGAGCGCGAACGGCTCTCCGAACGCTGGTGGATCAGTTCTTCTCATCCTCAAGGCTAAAACGACTTGACGACGTCGTCTGCAACTGGCAGCATTCGAATATCCAGCTGAAAGTTCGTCGAACACAAACACGACATTTTCCGCAGGAAGACTTCCAGCGTTGCCCAATCGGATCGAGAAGCCACGCCTGCTGCACACGCTCACGTGCGTAGACGATGAGTTTCTTGACCCTGTTTGAGATGCCTGGCGATTTTGATCCGCGCGATCTCGACACCCGCGACCGCGATGACGGCATTCACGATCGCGAGGACGAGTGGCTCGTCCTAGGGCGTGGGGGGTCGGGCTCCGCCGCGCTCCGAGACGATTCGCTGGATGACGACACTTGCGACCGTAATGAACACAGGAGGCCACAGCCCGTGTCCGCCGAATCCGATCAAGCCCATCCTCAGATTGTCGTCCGGCTTGTCGCAGTCTGCTTGGGACGCAAACGAGAGCGCGTCATCAATCAGAGGATTTCGGCGGGCGAGCGGGGGCGGATAGCGCCGATTTGGAGCCCGGGCTCTACTGCCGAGTCAATCCGGGAAACAACCGCAGTCGCACAGACCGACTGGGAGATGGGCGCCGACGCCGACCTTGTGCGCCCGTCCCGGTGTCGGACCCATGACGATGGTCGTGACGCCGAACCAGGACGGGCGCATTTGGTTACCGGCTCGCCGGGAGAGAAGAGCCGTACGTGGATGATCTCGTCGGGTAAAATCGTGTGGTTCGCCAATACCTGATCGCCGGGCTCGCCGGTTGATTTTGTGGCCGAAAAGCGCAACAGGATCACGCATGCTAACGGCGCTCCTCGT
>WNFC01026968.1_pt1 | contig 10519 bp, 9 predicted proteins | sample 5400541 | NCBI WGS metagenome assembly WNFC01 (sample SAMN13153342, study PRJNA577476) | soil metagenome | isolation source: 120 cm saprolite under Douglas fir tree site 2 hole 2 replicate 1 | place: USA:California | collected 2015-04-18
TCCGCGAAGACAAAATCGCCCTGGGCGGAGAAGAAAGCGCCGGGCTCACCATTCGAGGCCACATCCCGGAAAAAGACGGCATTCTCGCGTGCCTGCTGGTGGCGGAAATGATCGCCGCGCGCGGCGCTTCCATCGGCGAACAAGTTCGCGCGATGTACAAAAAACTCGGCCGCGAATTCTGGCCCGTCCGCGAGAATCTTCATCTTTCCGACGAACAAAAGGCAAACGCCGTCAAGCGGGTGGCCGTGGACGCTTCGACACTCGCCGGGCGAAAAGTCATATCCATCGACCGCACCGATGGCGCAAAATTTGTTTTTGAAGACGGTTCGTGGATGCTGCTGCGCCTTTCCGGCACGGAGCCGCTGCTTCGCCTGTACGTCGAAGCCGAAAGCGCCGCCGCTTCCGCGAAGTTGACGCGCGAAGCATCACAATGGGTACTGCAAAATTGAACAAGATGCGTGCCAATGAAAAAAGCCAGCCGCACCTGCGCCATTACGGGCCCGCGCTCCTCGGCCTTCTGGTGCTTGTCCTAGTGGTGCACGATATTTTCGGCACCCACGGTTTTCTGGCCATGCGCCGCACGCAACAGGAAATCAAAAAAGTAACCGCCAATCTGGATCAGTTGAACAAGGAGAATCTTCAGCTGGAGCAGGAAGTGAAAGAGCTGAAGACCGATCCGCACAAAATTGAAAAAATCGCCCGTGACGAACTTGGCCTTGCCAGGCCCGGCGAGGTGATCATCAAGATCCCCCGTTCGCAGCAGTTGCCGCAAGACTCTGCTGCGAAGCCCTGACCCTCCATTTTTTCCACGTCGTGCGCGCGAGCGAAAGCCCCAGCATCGCCAGGAAAATCGTAATCAGCCCCGCCGTGGCCTTCAGCGCGCTGCACTGCCCCTTGGGCAGGATGGAAAATCTTCCGTAAACAAATTCGATGTGCACCCAGTACACCAGCAGCGAGGTATTCCCGAGCTGGATGATGGGGCTGAAACCTTTTTGCGCAAGCCCCCAAGCAAACGCGGACCAGGGAAACAACGGAAAGAGCCACGGCTGCGGCTGATCGAAGATGTGCACGCCGTTGATGTAGGACTCGATGGGCCAGGGCAGGAACTTCGGCCGGTGCGTCGTCCAAAGAGGTGGCGTTGCCATGGCCACTATCACCGCCGCGAAAACACCTCCGAAGATCCCCAAATTTCGAGAGTATCGGACAGCAAAGGTTTGCGCTTGTAGGGGCGCAGCATGCTGCGCCCCTGTAGAGGTAGCCTTTACCGTGACGTCACTCCGCGACGTGAGCCAGCACAGCACTCCCATGAGCATCATCGAAAGCCCGAGGATGTTTAGAACGTCGATGCGCAGGAGATCCGTCCACGGCGACCAGGGATAGCCGAGCGAAAATTCCTGCATGCGAAACAGAAGACCCATCCCAAAAATTTCCGCGCCGCGCAAAATCGTTTGCTTCGCGATGGCGTTGCGCGCGACTCCCTTCTCCCGCAATTTTTCCGTCACCAGCGCAAACGAAACGCCCGCCAAGAAGATGAAAAGCGGCGCGGGCAGCGTCCCGCCCAGCCGCGACCACCCAATCAACGACGGCGATTTCTTGGCCTCCGGACTCATCCAGGAGTCGTAGCAATGCGTCTGGAACATCAGCACGCAGGCGAGGCCGCGCATCCAGTCGATATAGGCGAGGCGTCTTGCCGGAGTTTGAATTTGGTCTGTCATTGGTGTGCGATACAATTCCCCCTTGCCTGCCACGCGCCAACTCGGCCTGCTCTCCATGCTGGGCCTGTGGGCCGTTTTGACTCTTACCGGAGCGCTGTATTCCACCTGGCTCGGGTACGGCGGGCGCGATTTTGCGGCCACGCTGACGACGTTTGCATTCTTCTTTCTGGTGATGCTGCTCTTTGCCGCGCGCGCCGTGGACAGCGGCCTCGCCTCGCGCTTCGGCGCCGGCGGCGGCTACCTGCTCGGCGTCGCAGTGTTCCTTGTCTACCTGATTTATCTCCTGGGGACAAATACTTTCGCGTTTGGCCGTGCGGCGGCGGTGGCCGGGCTGATTTTCGTGCCGCTGGCGCTGGTGGCTTCCGCCGAGCGCAAGCCACCCGGCGCATGGCAGGATTTTGCGACGATTCTTGCAGTTTGGCTGGCCGTGAAGCCGCTGCCGAATCGCTGGGGATGGTCGATGTCGCACTGGCTCTGGCCATACCCTGGCGGGCGCCTCGCCTACGCTTTCACGGTGCTCCTCTGCGTAAACGTCGCCCTGGCGTGTTTCGTGCTTCTCCGCCGCGTCAACGGTGTCGGCTATTCGATTGGCTGGGGCCGCCACTGGAGCTTTTTCATCCTCGCAAGTTTCATCGTCTTCGACTGCATCGCCATTCCGCTGGGCCACGCGATCCACTTCATTCAATTCGAACCGCAGTGGTCGCAATGGAAGTCGCTCCCGTTGGTGGCACTCGGCATTTTGTTCTTCACGGCGTGGCCAGAGGAGTTTCTCTTCCGCGGTCTGCTCCAAAACTTGCTTGCGCGGGCATCCCAGAGCGATCTTGCCGGCTGGTGGACCGCTTCCATTCTCTTTGGCTTCTCGCACATCACCAACATGGGCTTTCCCAACTGGCGCTACGTGGTGCTGGCCTCCATCGCCGGCTTTTTCTACGGCTGGACGTGGCGCAAAACCGGCTCGATCTTCGTCTCCGCCCTGGTCCACGGCGCCGTCGATGTCACGTGGCACTTCCTTTTCCGCACGGTCTAGTCTAGCCGCCGTATTCTATGAAACGGAATCCTGAGCCTTGCATCCAACCTGGCAAGGAATCCCGGGGTGGGCTCAGTGCCCGTCCCGCACCCACAGAGAACGCGAAACGCATATAGGAGGAGAGAGATGGCGGAAACGATGACGGCGGATCAAGCAGTGTTCCTGCTGCAGAACGTGTACCTGGGACCGTTGAAAACAGAGAGCCGCACGACGAAGAAAATTCTTGAGGCGGTGCCGGCGGACAAAGATGACTACCGCCCGGACTCCGCTTCAAGAAGCGCGATCGAACTCGCGCGGCACATTGCCGCGGCGGACAATCGGTTTGTCGAAACCGTGATCAACGGCGTGTTCGACACGAATCCGGCGATGATTCCGGAAAACGTCAAGACACCCGCTGAAATTGCATCGTGGTACGAGGAGCGCTACGCGAAGAATTTCGAAGCGCTCACAAAACTGACCGGCGAGCAATTGGTGAAGATCGTGGATTTTCGCGGTATGTTTCAGCGGCCTGCAGTGACGTTTCTGATGTCCGGCCTGCACCACACCATTCATCATCGCGGCCAGCTCTCATCGTACCTGCGATGTATGGGCGCAAAAGTGCCTTCGATTTACGGCGAGAGTTACGACGACGCGCAGGCGCGCAAGGCCGCTCAGGCCTAAAAAGTTTTCTGGTGAGAGGCTGACACCGGACGACTCCGAAGAGAGGGCTGGAGGCCCACTCTTAGAGGCGCTTGGCCTTGCGACCAGCAAATAGTGTGACTTGTTTCATCCGCGACTGCATCAGCCGCGGCATGTTATTGGGCGGGGCCCGGGAGCAGGTGCTTCAGAAGTTGGGTTGGATATTATGCTGTGCACAAGTGAGGCGTGCCTCCAGTGTCGTTACAAATGGATCTTTGCTTATTTGCACTAGGCGAGAGGCGCCGCGGCTCTCTTTGACTACCACAGGAGAAGCTCCCACAATCAGAGCTTCTTTGGGAATACGGTAAAGGTCACCTGTACCACGCTCGACGTAAGTGCCAGGCTCTCGGATATCTTCCCACATTTGTTCGGGAAGCATTGTCCGGTGCGTTGACTCAACCGATGGACTCATAGCAGGTGCAGCCATAAGTTTGCCCTCCTTTTCCTAATTTTTTGTTGTTTCCTAACCGGACTCCCGAGCCTCGCTTCCAAGAAGCTATACCCATTGAAGGGGGCAGTCAACAACCGTCTATGTTTCTCCCTTCAGTGAAACCAGGCCGAAATTCGTGAAGTGGACTTTGGTAATTCAGAGAGATTTTATTGCTTCGACAACCCAGAAGCGGCAGAGAAGCGGTTTTCGATTTCGCCGAGGTCTACTACCGGGACTACGTCCAAAATGACAATCACAGGCTTTTTCAACTCGCGCTCGGAGTGACAATTTGAGTGACGGTGTTTAGCGGACGACTCCGGAGAGAGGGCTGGAGGCGGCGGCGTAGAGGCGCTTGGGCATGCGGCCGGCGAGGTAGGATTTGCGGCCGGCGATGACAGCGTCGCGCATGGCTTCGGCCATGAGGACGGCGTCCTGGGCTTCGGCGATGGCGGTGTTCATGAGGACGCCGTCAGCACCAAGCTCCATGGCAACGGCGGCGTCGGATGCGGTGCCCACGCCGGCATCCACGATCATGGGAACTTCGGTGATGCGTTCGCGAAGAATGCGGAGATTCGCGGGGTTCTGCACGCCGAGGCCGGAGCCGATGGGCGCGGCGAGCGGCATAACGGCGGCGGCGCCGGCGTCGATCAGCTTGCGGGCAGCGATCAAATCGTCATTCGTGTAGGGCAGGACGACAAAACCCTCTTTGACGAGGACGCGAGTGGCTTCGATGAGCTGCTCGGTGTCCGGGAAAAGAGTTTGCTGGTCACCGATGACTTCGAGCTTGACCCAATTCGAGAGGCCGACTTCGCGCGCGAGGCGCGCGGTGCGGATGGCCTCGTCGGCGGTGTAACAGGCGGCGGTATTCGGCAAGATGAAGATTTTTTCGCGGTCGATGTAGTCCAGCAGTGATTCCTTCGATTTGTCAGTGAGGTTGACGCGGCGGACGGCGACAGTGACCATCTCCGCCCCGGAAGCGGCGTGCGCGCGAGCCATTTCCTGAAAGCTGCGGTACTTCCCTGTTCCAACGATGAGGCGCGAATGGAACGCTCGGCCCGCGATGACCAAATTGTCCGACATGGGAGACCTCATCAGGATTTTAGACCTTCAGAGGCCCGCGGACAAATCGCAGGTTGATCCAGCAAGCGGAGCAGGGCTGGTGACCCGATGGATACCAGCCCGTCCAAACCTGCTGTTGTATTTAGTAAAGCGGGGCAGCGATCAATGGGCGTGCGGCCGCAGAAGCCAGCTCAAATCCACGCCGATGCCAAACGAGTAGCTGTTGAGTTGCAACGGAACGCTGCGGCTAAAGTCGAACTCAAGATCCAAGTAGCCGACGGGTTTGTAATCAACACCGGCGTTGAAGCCGTTGTCACGCACGAGATCCGCGGCGCCCGTGGAAACGCTGGCCGTGGTGAAGCTCTTGCGGTTTGTGGTCGGGCCGCCGGCACTGCATCTGGCGGAACCGCAGCGGAAAACGCGGCTGATGACCGTCTGGTTTCCCCAGGGTGCGACGTCGTAGACCGAGGCCGAGAAACTGAACTTGCCAGGGTCGTATTCAATGCCGCCGGTAAATTGGGCGTTGTAACCGAAGGTGATGAAGGGGCGATGAAAAAATTTTGTGTCCATGACGGTGTTGCCGACGCCGGCGTCGATGAACGGAGAGAAATCTCCGAAGGCGTGGTCGAAATGGTTCGCCACATTCCAAGTTGCATGACCGGTGCTGAGGCCCTTCTTCGTGTCGCCGGTGGGAGCGGTAAGATGCAGGGCCGAACTGAAGTTCAGCGACGGGTTAGGATAATTCAACCGGAAGTCCGTGAAGAGAGTACCCACGCCAATGCCGGAGACTGCACCGGCATTGTTATTCTTGAGGGAAGAAGGTGTGGTCACAAAATAAAACGGCACGCCTGCGTCAATTCCAAAATGGCGAGAAAAGTTGTAGCCGAGAGCGGATCCAAGATCGTAGACGGACCCATCGCTGCTATAGCTTCCTTCAAACTTGGCTCCCAGCGTCCATCCGGGAGTGAAGCCGCCGGGGTTTTCTTTTGCCGGCCCGTTTGCGGCGGGGTTCGGGGATTGCGCAAAGATCAAGGGGCAAAGGCCCAGAAACGCGAGCCCTAAGCCAAGTCCTGCGAGAAGAAGCCTAAGGACCAGCGATTTCCAATGCTTTTCATTCGATCGCGTGCTGAATTTCAATTCTCGCCTCCGATGTGATTTATCGTTTTGCTCGCGCTTACCGCAGCGAGGTTCTGCACTCATTCCGGTGTTTGCCGGGCAGTGATTCCGGGAATTGAGGTGGGCGTTATTTAGTTCGATTCCAGTCTACGAAGAGAAGATGCCCGAGGCCACCAGGGAGAGCTGGAATGGTTTCCCCTGATGTACCTGTACGAAAGAACGGCCCGCAGCGGGCGCGGTTGCTAATCGCATGAATGAAAAAGTTCGGGCTAATCCTGCAGGATGGGGCGGGGTTCGGCGACGTCGGCGTAAAGGGATTCGATAACGCCGGCGTATTGTTGTTCGACGACGCGGCGCTTGAGCTTGAGGGTGAAGGTGAGGGTGCCGGCGTCGAAGGTGAAATCTTCCGGGAGCAGAGCAAAGCGTTTGATGGTTTCGTACTGCGCGAGATGGACGGTGAGACGCTTGACCTCGGAGTCGATCAACGAGTGCACCCAGGGGTGGGCGGCCAGTCCGGCGTTGGATGCGAACTTGATTCCCTGGTCGGCGGCTTTGGCGGCAACGGTGGCGGCATTGGGGACGATGAGCGCGACAATGAATTTGCGTTTGTCGCCGACGACCATGGCGTTCAGGATGTAGGGGCTGGTCTTGAGCGCGTTTTCGATGGGCTGCGGGGCGACGAATTTTCCCGCCGCGGTCTTCAGCAGGTCTTTTTTGCGGTCGGTGATGAAAAGATAGTTGTCCTTGTCGAGATAGCCGATGTCGCCGGTGGAGAACCAACCGTCTTCGCTGAGAACTTCGCGCGTGGCCTCGGGATTTTTGTAGTAGCCCTGCATGACGCAAGGGCCCTTGACGAGGACTTCGCCATCCTCGGCGGCACGGACCTGGACGTTGGCAATCGGTTTGCCGGAACTGCCCATGCGATTCACAGGGTAGTTGCTGGAGACGATGGGAGAAGTTTCCGTCAGACCGTAACCCTGATAGATCGGGATACCTACGGTCCAGAAGAATTCCGCGAGCGCTTTGGAAAGAGGTGCGCCGCCGGAAGAGACGATGCGCAAGCGGCCACCGGTGCCCATGCGGATTTTCTTGTAGACGAGTTTATCCGCGAGCATCCACTGGGCTTTCAGGGCCAGGCTTGCGGAGGCTCCCGAGGCGCGCCAGGGAGTCGCTCGTTGGGCCACGTTCATGGCCCAGTCAAAAATCATTCTCTTCGCGCCGGTGGTTTTCGAGCCTTGCTCGACGAGGCGCGCGTAGATTTTTTCGAAGAAGCGCGGCGACGTAAGCGAGAGCAGTGCCTTGAAAGATGTAGATGTAGTCGAGCGTGCGGCCATAGACGTGGGCGAGAGGTAGAAACGAGAGCGCGACGTCCAGAGCGGGATCGAGACTGAAGTCGTGGCCGACGCCGTGAACGTTGGAGCAAAAGTTGTTATGGGTGAGCATGACGCCCTTGGGTTCGCCGGTAGTGCCGGAGGTGTAGATGAGAGAAGCGAGCTGGCCAGGGAGAACTTGCGAAGCGCGCAAGCGGTAAGAGGAAATGTCCGCGGCGCTCGCGCCAGCGATGAGGGTTTCGTAGCGGAGACATTCGCTGGGAATATCGGCGCCACCGTCGGCAACAATAATTTGTTCCAGCTCGGGAAGGCTGGCGCGGACGGCGAGAAGTTTTTGTAATTGCGGCGCGCCGACAACGAAGACGACCTTGGCGCCGCAATGTTTGAGGATGTAGGTCATGCGGTCGGGCGATTCGTTGAAGTAAACCGGCACGGTGACGGCGCCGGCGCCGTTGATGGCGAAATCGGCGGTATGCCACTCGGGGCGGTTGGCGGAAAAGAGACCCACGCGGTCGCCGGACTTCACGCCGAGTTCAACAAGGGCGGTAGACAGGCCGGCGACGCGGCGGAGAAATTCCTGCGAAGAGATGGCCTCCCAGCGGCCGTCCCGGCGGATCATCTGGGCGCGCGGGTTCGGCAGATTGTCGACGGCGTTCAGGAAGCGTGAGGGAAGCGTGCCGTAGTTCATGGCCTGGCGCTCACTTTACCCTACCGATTTGGATGGCGCAATGCGGCGCTCGATTGCCGTTTTCGACGGGCGTGGCGCATTGGCCGTGTCTGAAGCCGCTACTCTGAAAGGCACGGGTCTAAAGACCCGCCACTACAGGGCCCGCAGTCATTTCCCCGTCAGTGCGAACGACCGTGGCGCTAATAGTGGATTGGTGTTCACCGAGGGTGACGGAAGGTGGATTAGAGAGAGTCTTGGACTCCACATACATTTTCACCCACTGCTCATAGTCGTACTTCACATTGAATTCGCTCTTGAGTTTGTCGAGGGAAAGGAGCAGGAGTTTGCCGACGAAGGCCAGGTTGGCGGCGTTGCGCGGCGGGATGCGGTTTTGAGCGATGGCTTTGAAGAGCTTGCCGAGGGCGAAGTTGATGTCGGTGGCGGTCATGAACCGGCCAGTGAGAGTGGCGGCGAGTTCGGAGCCGAGCTGGTCCGATTCGACGACTTGGCGCTCGGCGCGAGCGTGGAAGGCGCATAGATACGGGTGATCGAGCTGGCGGAACATGCGACAGGTGCGGCCATCGGCGAAAGAGAACTGGCAGAGAGAGGATTCGTCGGTGGCGACGCGTGAACGGGAGTGTTTTGGTTTAGTCATGATGATCTCCAGAAAAGATGAAGTAACGACGTAAGGATGTAATGAAGTAACGAAACGGAGCGAACCGCAGAACGCACAGCCAGGATTCATCGCGCGAGGTTTGCGCGATGGGGAAGAGGTTGGCTGTGCCACAGGGAGCACCCCCGGGGGGGCCTCGCATGTGTGGCAAACAAAGGACTTGCGGAAGGGCGATTTCGGATCTGTGGCAACCGTTGGACTTACGGGTGAAATTTCGGAAGTGTGGCAAATGAAGGAGTTAGAGGAGAAGGAGTTATGGGGATAATGGGACAGGGGGATAGCGGGCAAGAGAACGAATTGGCGGGCGTGGTGGCTGACTATCAAACGGGATGTTACCATACTCGTACAGTGGTTGTCAAGATAAAATTATTAAGTGGATGAGGGGAAAGGAGTTAGGGAGAGGAAGATTGAAGCGGAGAATCCGGCTTAGATAAACGAGGATAAGAGGCTAGCGAAAGGCAGCCCTCCGACAAGGTCGGAGCGCGCGGGAAGCAGTGCCACCCTTTCTGCCGCGTAGAAGCATTCGGGACCCAAGAGGCGTGCATAAAGCGCAAAAAGGGCCACCCGCCTATAATGATCATCGCTCGGCTCCTTTCTTCCGAGCCCTGGTCGTCGAACAGCAACCAAGTCTACTCGGTCGAAGGAGCCGACGCCGTCATCTAATCAGGCGCCGGTAATTCCCAAGAATCACCAGCTATCAGTAGACACACAGTGCTTTACCGCGGATGGTTACTTTCGGGCAGACTTCTTGTCAGTGTCAGACTTATCCGTCCCGAATAATGACAATGTTTTGTCAAAAGTTTTTCCCCCAACCCGCTTGTACTTGGGAGGAACTAATAACCCGAGCAAGAAAGCCCCAAGGAAAAAAAGAACGAATGCCAAGCCTTCTGTGACAAGGAAGTATGCGGGTTCTCGATAAACCAAATGTCTGGTTGCATAAACCGCCGCCACAAGGCTTAATGCGCCTATTACCCAGAGATACTTCTTATCGGTTGTCAGAGATTCGCCGCAATTCGGGCAAGCAAGGATATCTACTGCCCTGTGAACTTCTGAAAGGCGAATGATTGCACCACAAACCGGACATGGCCTGGAGTATCGGGACTCTGGATGGTGAATTCCTTGATTCGTGCCAATCCGCTCAATGGAAGAGGACGCTTCCCTGACTTGATAGAGGTTAGCTCCCGCCACAAGAAGACCCATCGTTAAAGGAGACAGCAGCGAACCGGTATTGACAAAGAGAAAGCCAGCCGCTCCGCCGAACGCAGCCGAACCCAGCGCGCTTGCGACGCTGGTCTGTACGTGCAAAGTCCCATACACGACCGCGACAATTAGTACTGCGACCCACGCAGAAAGACCTAGACGAATCAGCGATACGATGCAGAAAGCACGCCAGAATTCATGTGTAAACGAACCAAGCGTGTTGAGTCCGTACCAAACTGCCACTGGGCCGCGCGATTGGGGTTCCTCTCGGACCTTCTCAGGAGGCATGTTTCGTAGCAGGAGTCCGCTCAGACCCAGAGGAAAGAGGCTAAACAGGATACCCATCCCGAGTGCCGGTTTCCAATTGTCCGCGGTTAATCCAACCTCGTATGCAGAAATCGGAGAGCCATGCATCAACAAAACAACAACCACTAAGAGAATTACATGGGTGACGCAGAGCACTACGCGGTCCGCAGCTTCGGCTTTTTCCTGCACTTCAGGCGGCATCGGGGCAAGGCCCTCTTCGAAACCCCACCGAAAGCGGACAAGATTAAGAGGGAGCAGGTAAAGGAAGGGGTATAAGACAAGTGCCGAAATCAGGATGCTGAAAGACATTTGCGGGA
>WNFC01010006.1_pt1 | contig 10517 bp, 11 predicted proteins | sample 5400541 | NCBI WGS metagenome assembly WNFC01 (sample SAMN13153342, study PRJNA577476) | soil metagenome | isolation source: 120 cm saprolite under Douglas fir tree site 2 hole 2 replicate 1 | place: USA:California | collected 2015-04-18
GCACAGTCTCGTTCGAGACAAGCTCCGCGGCGTAAAGCAGACGGAAGTTAATCTCCTCCGCGTTTGCCGGCTCGCCCGGCACGGTCGCGATAATCTCGCCGCTTTGGCCCAACAACTTGCTGAGCTCGCGGAACTGCAGGTCGAAGCTCTCCAGAGCAAAGCCGGCCGCAACGATGAAGAGTTTTGCGCCTTCGCGGATTGCTTCGCGCGCGTGCTGGAGATCGTATTCGCTGAGCGCGCGCGCAATCTCCGCCGGCAATGCCGAGCGCAAACCGCTGGCGATGGTTCCTTGTTTTTTGCTCTGTTCCGCCAGCGTGTGGAGTGTTTCGATTACTTCGTCAGTTGCTCCGTCGCCCTGTTTAAAAGGCCCGGCTGCCAACGCACGCGCTATTGCGCCGCTTGCATCTTCAAACGCATCCAGCACGTCGTCGGTTATTTCGATGCGGCCCAAACGCACTCCATCGAGGACGCCTTCGAATTCGTGAGCGACCCGGCTGACGTTCTGCCCCATCGAGCCGGCGGATCCTTTCAGCGTGTGCACGCGCCGAAAAATTCGCGCGGCCAGCTCGCGACGCTTCGGTCCGCGCGCGCGTACGGCGCGCAGTTGCTCGAGATCGCCACGAAGCCTTTCGACTATCTCGCGCGCATCGGTTATGAATTGGCTTTGTTCGTCGTTCATCACCGGGTCTCTGCCAAAACAGTTTAGCTCAAGTGCGTCGTTTTCGTCGTGAGGTTTTGCAAACTGAATGAGGTCAGTACCACCTGCGTGAGCAGGTGGGTCAGGCATTCAACGCGTAGGTTGACGGATCGACCCGCCCGCTCACGCAGGCGGTACTGATGTTATGAAGCAAGCGCCTCCTCCGTGAGTGCTAGACTCACGGCAGCTCTTTGACGTGGAGACTGAAAGGAGGCGCTATGGACACAATATATATCGGCGTTGACTTTCATGCACGGCAACAAACGGTCTGTTATTTGAAAACTGAAACTGGCGAACTCGTCACCTGTGAACTGAAGCACCAGGACAAACAAGTGGTCCAGGCTTTTTACGCCCAGTTTCGCGGGCAAGTAATCGTCGGCCTGGAAGCTAGTGGTTACAGCCCCTGGTTCGAACGAATGCTCGAGGAACTGGGATGCGAAGTCTGGCTCGGCCATGCCACCGAGATCCGCCGCCGGGCTCGTTGGCGGCAGAAGAACGATCGGCGCGACGCCGAACTCATTTTGCATCTGATGCTCCATAATGAGTTTCCTCGTTTGCATCGGCCGGCAGTGCAGAGTCGCGAAGTATTGCGCATGCTGCGTTACCGGCAGAAGCTGATCAAGATGCGCACCATGAGTAAAAACAGCCTGCAGGCAATCGCGCTGCAAGCCGGCCTGGCTAAAGGCAGCCGGTTGTTTACCAAAGCCGGCCAGCAGGAACTGGGTACGGCTGAGATGTCTCCGGTCCTGCACTGGCAACGCGAGCACTGGCTGCAATTGATGGAGCCGCTCAATCAACAACTGCTCGAGACCATGGTGTGGTTCAAGGCTCAGAGCAAGGATGATGTCTGCATCACTCGCCTGCGCACCCATCCCGGTATTGGCTTGCTGACTTCGCTTTGCATTGTGCACACGCTGCAACCGGTCACTCGCTTTCGCAATACGCGCAAGGTGGCGGCCTATGCGGGCTTCGATCCGATCGAACGTTCCTCAGCCGAGCGCAAATGCTTTCTGGGGATCAGCAAAGCCGGTTCGCGTTTGCTCCGCTACCTGTTGGTGGAAGCAGCCCAGACCGCAGTTAGAAAAGACGAGGACTTAAAGCGTTTCTACAAGCGTCTGGCAGAGCGTCGCGGTCGACCGAAGGCCAAGGTGGCTGCTGCCAGAAAACTTCTCATCCGCGCCTACATCATGTTGCGTGATGAGATCGATTATGCGGAATTCCGCCATCGAGCCGTCGCAGCTCGGCTTGCCCGTCGAGGTCAAGGGCCGTCTAACGTGCCCGAGGTACTGATTGGGCAGCCAGCCTCTCCTGAGCAATAAGGCAGGCGAGAGCGAACTAAACCTCATGGAGAATAACCGCATAGATGATTGATCGCGGCTTGTTTGCCTTGATCAACTGAGGACCGCTAACGGCGGTAAACCAAAAACATCAGTCTCATGTCAAAGAGCGAACCACAGACTAATTGATCACGGGCGCCTCGGCGTCAGGGTGGAGTCTTGTCTTAAAACCCCTTGACTTCGATCAACGCTTCATAGATGACCTCATAACGTTTCTTATGGATATTCGAGACAGACGAGTCTTAATCACCGGCGCGAGTCGCGGCCTCGGCCGCGCCCTCGCCTTTGCGTTCGCCGCAGGCGGCGCGCGCGAAGTTTTTGCCGGCGCGCGCAACGCAGCGGACATCGAGAAGTTGAAGAGCGACGTAGCGGCGATCAGCGCGCCAATCACGCCGATCAAACTCGACGTAACGAGCGAAGACGATGTGAACGCAACCGCGAATCTCGGCTTCATCGACATCCTGGTGAACAACGCCGGCATTGCCGGCTATGGCGATCCTCTGCAGATGAATTTCGAGACCGCGGTGCGCGAGATGAATGTCAACTATTTCGGCGCACTGCGCATGGCCCGCGCGCTGGCGCCACAGATGATCGAACGCGGCGAAGGAATGATCGTGTCTGTGGCCACGGCCTTTGCGAAAGTGAATCTGCCGCTGGTGGCGACGTACTGCGCGTCGAAGGCGGCGTTGTTGTCTTTGGGCCAGGCATTGCGCGCTTATCTTGGTGACAAGGGCGTACACGTGATGACGGTAATGCCGACGACGATCGATACCGACATGAGCAAAGGCGCCGACGTGCCCAAGATGACGACGGAGTTTGTCGCCACTGACATCCTGCGTCATATTCGCGAAGAGACAATCGATCCGCCGATTGGGGAAGAAGCTGAAGGGATACTCGATGGTTTGCTGAAAGATCCCGCCGGACTGGAAAAGATGATTGGGCAGATTCGGGCTTGAAGCTCCGTTAGGAGCGGAATATTTATAGCACCGGAACTAACATAATCAATACAGCTCCGTTTAGGAGCGGCATGTTATCGGTTTCACATAGCGCTCCTAAAGGAGCTTGGATCAAAATTGCGATTCTGAACTATAAACATCGCGCTCCTAACGGAGCTTCGGAAATGACCGTCTTTCAAAACCTGAAACCTGAAACCTGAAAATTGAAACCTGAAACTAACTTCAACCGTCGTCGCGAAGAATTCCCGACCCTCGCCTCCGGCATACATTTGCTGAGTCACAGTCTCGGCCCGGTGCCGCGCGCGGTGCGCGAGTCGATGAGCGCATACGCGGAAGCGTGGGAACATCACACCAGCGAAGACGCCTGGGCCACGAGTTGGTGGGAGATGTCCACTGAGGTGGGTGATCGCATCGCGCGAATACTCAGCGCTGAGCCGGGTTCAGTGCAGATTCAGCCGAATGCTTCGATCGCGCTTTCCAGTGTCGCCTCGTGCTTCGATTTCAAAGACAATGACCGCAACAAGATCGTCACCAGCGCGCTTGATTTCCCGTCGATGCAATACATCTGGGACGCTCAATCAAGGATTGGCGCGACCGTAGAAGTTGTGCACTCGGACGATGGGATCACGGTTCCGCTCAAACATATTCTTAACGCGATCGACGATACGACGTGTCTGGTCGCGCTCTCGCATGTTTCGTTTCGCAGCTCTTATCGGGTCGATGCCCGGAAAATCGTCGAACGCGCACACAAGCACGGCGCGCTGGTGCTGCTGGATATCTATCAATCTGCCGGAGCAGTTGAGTTATTTCCGCGTGATTGGGAAGTTGATTTCCTGATCGGCGGCACCATCAAGTGGCTGTGCGGCGGCCCGGCTTGCGGCTATCTTTACGTGCGGCCTGATCTGCAAAAAGAGCTCGCGCCGCGTTTGACTGGTTGGGTGGCCCACGCCGAGCCGTTTGCGTTTGCGGAGGCGCCGATGAGCTACGTCGATTCAGTTCGTCGCTTCGCGCAGGGAACGCCCGGCATTCCCGCGCTCTATTCCGTTCTGCCCGGTCTGCAAATCATCGAAGAGGTGGGCGTGAAAACGATTCAGGCCGAATCACAGCGCCGCACCGAATGGATGATCGACTTTGCTTTGGAGCACGGCTGGAAAGTGAACAGCCCGCGCGACGTAAACGATCGCGGCGCCTCGGTGATGATCTATGTTGACGATGGCCCGGCGATGGTCACGCGTTTGAACGAGCGAAAAGTATTCGTCGATTGTCGTCCCGGCGTAGGCCTGCGCATCTCGCCGCATTTTTTCAATACGGATGAAGAGGTCGAAGAAGCGCTGTCGATTCTAGCCGAGTTGATTTAGGAACAACACGGAGGTTAGGTTGGTAGACGGGACTGCGAAAAGAGTCAGTCGGCCAATGATCTAAACGTCATACCGCACACTCGGACTGCCCGCCGGATAGAACGCTCCTAACAATCGCAACTCGTCACTGCCTGTGTTTTCGACACAATGCACCTGGCCTTTGGGCAGATAGATGCAAGAGCCGGGCGCGACGGGCGTGTTGGTTTCGCCCGCCCACATGCGGCCCTCGCCTTTCAAAATGAACAGCACTTCTTCGTAGTTGTGAAAGTGATCCGGCGCGCGGCCGGGCGGGATCGAGCCCACAAACTGCGTGACTTGAGTGCTGCCGATCTCTTCGTTAACCAGCACGCGGTACCAGCGATCCGCGGTCGGCTGCGCCGGACGATCGGCGAGACGAATGAGTGGTGGATGAGCGGCTGACGATGGACCGGCCGAAGGAGCGGTTATCTCCCGAACAAATCGTGGCGCGCGATCAGGATCGGGACATTGCGAGCTCACGAGCACGATCGGGTCAGGTCCAGAGTTGTTAATTGCGAGAGTCTCGCGGGGGCGGAGATAGATGCCGGTGTCCCCATCGATGTCGTAGGAATGGCCATCGATGAAAATTTGCTTAGATTGAAACGTTCTTCGCACCCCTTCAGGGTGCGGTTGATCTAATCGCCGTTGATCCAGGGGCGGCGCGCTGCGCACTTCCACCCCAGCGGGGCTGCTGCGCTGGGGACCCCGGGCTTGCCCCTGGCTACTATATCCGACCCCTCCGGGGTCGCTATGGCCGAGCACGTACAAAATCTCATCACAATCGTCGTTGCGAATTCCGGGTGACAGACCCGGCGCGAATTCCATCACGCGCAGAGAGATTGCCTGCGCGCCCGTGGCGCGGCCGATGCGATTCCAAATGCGCAGCGTGCCTTCAACCACGGAAGCGCCTTCGCGCATCTCGGAAACGCGGCAGCCTCCTTCTAAAACTACCGCCATAGAATCGTTAGCGCTCCGTCTTTAAGTGATGCGTCGTGTGTTCGGTGATGGAGGAACCCCCCGCGTTTGAAAGACTCGAAGTCGTTTGTGATCTTGACTGCGGTGGAGCGTATCCGGCGTCGAGCAGGTTCTGCGCCCGGGCATCTGGCGAATGATCATCCAACTGATTGCGCGGTTTGGTGAAAAACAGCGCGTTGATGATTAAGCCAATCCCGATCAGAAAAGTGGCCACCCCCAATCCTGCAACTCCGAGTAGCGCGTCGGCGTCCCGGATAAAGGCGGACATCAACGCCATAAAGATGGCCCCGCCCAGACCTGCAGCGGCCGTCACCACTCCGATACGCACGCGTCGCAAACGCTTTTCCTCGTACGACTCAAGAAACTTTTCGATCTGCGGCAAGACGTCTTCCGCTACTTGTTTCAATTCGCCAGCGTCCTCGACTTCGCGAATCTTTGCGGCGACCGCGCGGCCAATATCTTCGCGAGCAGACACGGCGGACGCGGTGATCGAGTCGGGCCGTTCGAGACTCACCCGCACGACGCGCAAATCAGTGCCGCAAGCGCGGCAAAACTGGCTCGCCTGTCGTTCCTCTGATCCGCAGCCTGGACAGAACATAGTTGTTAGGTCATACGGCAGCCGCGTGCGGGTTGTTCCGGCTGAAATCCTGCCGCGCCTTTGCTCGGGCTACTGCCCCGCCGCTCACTGCCGGCATGATGCAAATCTCGGTGTCGCCGCTAATCTCAGTCTGCAACACCTGATCGCGGCGCACGACTTCACTGTTGACGAACACGTTGACGTGCGGCCGCACGTGCCCTTGCTCAGTCAGCACGCGATCGCGCAGCCCGGCGTGGACCCTCCAGAGTTCTTGCAGGGCATCGCCGACCGTCGCCGGGGAGCCATCCAGCTGGATGTCCGCGCGGCCGCCCGTGAATTCCGTCAAGTAGCCGGCGATTTGAAAAGTAATCATGAGCCAAACTCCGTTATCGTAGCCGAGCGATAAGGCAGAAGTCCACGGCTGAACAACTGATTCAGTTCTCAAAACTTCACCGCAGAGGGCGCCGAGGACCTCGCAGAGGCCGCGGAGTTTTTCCTCTGCTCCCTCTGCGCGATCCTCTGCTCCCTCTGCGGTTAAGAACGCCTTCCGCGATACAGCTATGTATAATGAACCGACGCAGGAAAGATGTTCGACCCAGGTCACAAAGCCGATGCCAACGCCGAGCTGAAAGAACGCGTGCGCGCCTTTTGGCAGGCACATCCTTGCGGCACTAAGTTCAGCGATGCCGAGATGGGCACGCGGGAATTCTTTGCGCGAGTCGATGCGCATCGCTATGCGAAGGAGTGGCACATCCCCGAGGCCGCGGATTTTGCGGGCGCGCGCGGGTTGCGCGTTTTGGAAATCGGTTGCGGATTGGGAACTGACGGGGCCCAATTCGCCAAAGCCGGCGCCGACTATACGGGAGTTGATTTGACCGACGCGGCGGTTGAGTTGGCCACAAAACATTTCGAACTGCTCGGCTTGCGCGGCGCCTTTCGCACGGCGGATGCAGAGAACCTGGATTTCGCGGATGATTCGTTCGATCTGGTTTACTCGCATGGCGTCTTGCACCACACCCCCGACACCGCCCTCGCCGTGCGCGAAATTCATCGCGTATTGAAACCCGACGGGCGCGCGATGGTGATGCTGTATCATCGCGGCAGCTACAACTATCGCATCGGCATCCGGGTGCTGCGCCGGGCCGGCGCCGGATTGTTGAAAACAGAAAACGGAATCAGGATAGTCAGTCGCTTGACCGGAGAGCCGGTAGAATCGCTGCGCGACCACGCGCAACTTTTGCGGGCGAGCACGAACGGCTATCTTTCATCGGATGAATTTCTCAGTCAGAGCACTGACGGCGCGGGAAATCCTTTGGCGCGCGTTTATTCGCGGCGCGCCGCGCGCGAGCTGTTCAAAGACTTTCGCGAAGTCGAGTTGCGCGCTTACTTTCTTAACCAGCGTTTCATTCCACTGATTGGCGGACTCCTGCCGCGCCCGATCGAATCGGCGCTGGCATCGCGCTGGGGCTGGCATCTCTGGATATATGCGACGAAGTGATTTGGAGTGCGGCGACTAGTCGCCGCTTTGGAAAGCGCTGACTAGTCAGCGCACTCCATAAAAGAGCATGAAGAACATCCTAATCACCGGCGGGGCGGGATTCATTGGCTCGCATCTGGTCGATCAATTGCTCGGCGAAGACGCTTGGAATATCACCGTCGTCGACGACTTCAACGACTTTTATGATCCGTCGATCAAGCGCGAGAACATCAGTGCGCATCTGGCTAATCCCAATTTCAAAGTCATCGAAGTCGACCTTCGCGATCGCGCGGCCCTGGAGCGCGCGTTTGCAAACGCCCGCTACGATTGCATCGTGCATCTGGGCGCGCGCGCCGGGGTGCGGCCTTCGCTCCAACAGCCGCGGCTGTATGTCGAGACAAATGTCAACGGCACCTTGAACCTGCTGGAACTGGCGCGCGCGAACGGCGTCAGGCAATTCATTTTCGGTTCGTCATCCTCGGTCTACGGAATTAACGCGAAGGTTCCGTTCAGCGAAGACGATCCGATCTTCAATCCGATCTCGCCTTATGCCGCGACGAAAGCCGCGGGAGAGTTGCTTTGTCACGCTTACGCTCATCTATACGACCTGCGGATCGTGTGCCTGCGTTTCTTCACCGTTTACGGCGCGCGGCAGCGGCCCGATTTGGCAATTCACAAATTCGCGAAACTGATCAGCGCGGGCCGGCCCGTTCCGCTTTTCGGCGACGGCACGACGCGGCGCGATTACACCTACATTGATGACATCATCAGCGGCGTGCGCGCGGCGATCGATTACGACGCGAGCAAATATGAAGTTATTAACCTCGGCGAGTCGCGCACGGTTGAGTTGCGTGAATTGATTTCGCTTTTGGAGACCGCTCTGGACATGCGCGCCGAAATCGATCGGCAGCCACGACAACCCGGCGACGTCCCGCAAACCTTTGCCGATATCACGAAAGCACGCCGGCTGCTCGGCTATAATCCCCAGACCCAGATTGAAGCGGGAATTGAGAAATTCGTGGAGTGGTTTCGCGAAAGCGCGGCTTTGCCGCCCGATGTGCGGAAAGGCTCTGCCTTTCCGACTAGTTAGTCTATTCTCTGAGGAGGCTACGCCTCCGGCGCGAGGCGCAGCCTCGCCGTGATTAGAAGATGAATCTTGATCGGTAAGGCAAAGCCTTACCGCACATCAGGCGGCAGAGCCGCAAACCCTGTAATGGCCACGACCGCAAACAGTGTCACCAATGCCTTGCCGCGCGAGATGCAGGCGCACACCTACGCGATCATGCGGGAGGTAGAGGACCGGCACTGGTGGTTCGTCGGTCGCCGCCGGATCATCGCCAGTTGGGTTGAAAGCGTCTGCCGCGAAATCGGAAAGCGATACCCGCGGATACTCGACGTGGGCTGCGGCACGGGCGCGAATCTTCAGATGCTCGCAGAGTTTGGCGTGGCCGAGGGAGTTGACGTTTCCGCCGAAGCGCTGGACTTCTGTCGTGCGCGCGGACTGGGCTCAGTCAGGCAAGGAGCTGCCGAGAGTTTGCCGTATGAAGACGCGCAGTTTGATCTGGTAACCGGCCTTGATGTCGTCGAGCATCTCGACGATGATGTTGCCGGATTGCGCGAAATGTTTCGCGTGTTGCGACCCGGCGGGCGCGCCTTGCTGTTTGTGCCGGCCTTCATGTTCTTGTGGGGAGTGCAGGATGACATCAGCCATCACCGTCGCCGTTACACCCTGGCAGAACTGAAAGAGAGATTAGGCGCTGCGGGCTTGACGGTTGAGCGCGCTTCTTACGCGAACATCACGTTCTTCGGACCGATTTTGCTCGGCCGATTCCTAATGCGCGTGACTGGTTTGCGTCCCGCTTCGGAGAATAACATCAACATCGGGGCGCTGAATGGTCTGCTTGGGCGCGTGCTTGGCGCCGAGAGTTGGTGGCTGCGAAAGATGCGTTTTCCCTTTGGCGTGTCGGCGATATGCGTCGCGCGCCGACCGGATCAATGAAAACAGTCTACCCCGAAACAGAAGATACTCTGCGTAACCACCCGGCGCCATCGCTTGATGACGCGCCGCCGGAGGTCTCGATCTTTCTTCCAGTCTTCAACGAAGAGCCGAACCTTCGTCCATTGCACGCGAGACTGGACGAGGCGCTGCAAAAACTCGGACGCACGGCCGAGGTCATTTACGTTGACGATGGTTCGAGCGATGGAAGTCTGAACGTCCTGCGCGAACTTGCCGCGAAAGATTCGCGGGTGCGCGTGATCGCTCTGCGACGAAACTATGGCCAGACGCCGGCGATGGCCGCGGGCATTCATGCAGCGCGTGGCCGCGTGCTGATTCCGATGGACGCCGACATGCAAAACGATCCGGCCGACATCGCTCGTCTGCTCGATAAAATCGATGAAGGCTACGACGTCGTTTCGGGCTGGCGGAAAAACCGTCAGGACAAACTAATCACGCGCAAGATTCCTTCGATGATTGCCAACCGAATGATCTCGTGGATTGGCGGTGTCCCCTTGCATGATTATGGCTGTTCGTTGAAAGCCTATCGTCGTGAATCACTTGCCGACGTTCAGCTTTACGGCGAGATGCATCGCTTCATTCCAATCTACGCTTCATGGTCGGGAGCGCGCGTCACGGAAATTCCGGTTGAGCATCACGCCCGGACGATGGGCAAATCAAAATACGGATTGTCGCGCACGATTAAGGTCATCTTTGATCTGATGACGATCAAGTTCATGGCTTCATACCAGACGAAGCCGCTTTATGTCTTCGGCTGGGCGGGGTTGTTGACGATGTTGCTCTCGCTTTTGTGCGCCGTCTTCGCGTTCGTGATGAAGTACGCCAACTGGCCGCACCACGCGGACTTTGTTCAGACACCCTTGCCGGTGCTGACCATGGTCATGCTGGTGCTGGGAATTCAGTTTTTCCTGATGGGCCTTTTGGCAGAGATGCAGGTGCGCACCTATCACGAATCGCAGGCGAAGGCGATCTATGCGGTGCGAGAAAGAATCAATTTCACCACAGAGGACACAGAGAAGAATAGGCATTGAACAAGAATGAAATAAGCGGAGCCGTTGTTGACGCCGCAATGAAGATCCATTCGGCGCTAGGACCCGGTTTGCTT
>WNFC01010007.1_pt1 | contig 10517 bp, 16 predicted proteins | sample 5400541 | NCBI WGS metagenome assembly WNFC01 (sample SAMN13153342, study PRJNA577476) | soil metagenome | isolation source: 120 cm saprolite under Douglas fir tree site 2 hole 2 replicate 1 | place: USA:California | collected 2015-04-18
TATAGTATACCATCACAAAGATGAGATAAAGGGCTTTTAAACAAGCCTAGTTACATATTCTCAACCTTAGTAGTTCCTTAGATATTCATAAAACAATCAAAATGTTCAAAACATTTGAAAGGTTTTTTGAGGCACTGTATGTTCAATCTCATTACTTGCACCCTGTTTCTCATCTTTTTACTCTATCTCATTTTTGTCTTAGTGTACACATCTGCAACATATAAATACACCTGCATCAGCCTTATTGAGAGGCTAGCAAACCTTTGCAGGTGCCCTCCTTCTTCTCATCCTTTTTTTTTGTGTGCTTCAAAGCCCAAATGTAGGCACAACTTTTCTCTTGCCAACTTCAAGACCATCTCTGCCAAACCAAAGCCATCATGCCATCACATGTGGTCAGTCTCTCAGCCAACAACTTCACAACCTCTTCTTTAACCAGCACCTCCATCACTACTTCTCTTCACTCACACCTTGAGGCTTGCTATGCTCAGCTCACCTCTGTCTCTCCTCTCAGGTCTTTCAACCTTGCACCTTAGCCTCAACCCTTGGTCTTGGACCTCTTGTCTTGCATCAGACCAATGCCCTGTCACCTTGTCCAGCCACTTCTCTCTCACCTTAACTAATCCCTATCAAACTCATTAGTATGGTTATCAGTAAATCATGGTGAATCTTACAATGGCTCATGACAGTCATGAGTTGTGTTACTCTCTATGAGGTGTTGTGCCTTATTCCACTTCAGTCATGAGATCACTCTACACTTGTGACTCAAAAGTGCTCACATGTTATGATCATAAACATGTGTGATACTGACATCACATCTGTATCTAGATATAAGACCAATACAATACATTTATTAAATTCAGAGTTTGTTTCCATGCATTTATGTCCCTCATACACTGTCATAAGCATGATACTACAGTAGGCTATGCTCATAGGATAAGTACAGCAGTTTCTGAGGTCATTATACAGTATAAGACCTATGTCTTAGAATAAAATTGTATTGCATTGGGGATGCAGCTAAGCACAGACTGAGGGTGTTTTCAGCTATATGTTATTGCTAGGCCAGGTACCAGTATAATCTTCATAGGCTCAAGAATTTCACTCATTTCATAGACACTTTCCTTACCTACCTGTGTGTAGACACTTTCAAGTACTTAACTGTACTTATTGACCTTCTGTTGGAATGGGAATCTTTGAATTTATCAGGTATAGACAGGCTAAAAGCTTGTATAACCATCCAAGTCATTGCTGCTATCATTGCTCACCTTTGTCTCATTGTTACTGGCAATTGCACTGGCCCTAGGCACTGTCACAGTCAACATCACTCTAAAGCTCTCCTTCAAGCTCTCCCTCTTCTTCAATATCAACCTCAACATCATCTTCTTGCTCATAGCCTGTATCATTGTCCAAGACTGAGTCAGCATCTAAGTCTACTATTATCCTGGATTCAAGTTCTACATCCTGCTGCTGCCTCCAACTCCTATAGTGCAAGTGACCAACACCATGACCAAAATGCCTCATAAGCATATCCTGGTCAACAAAACTGAAGATGGCTGTCAGTGAGTGCCTTTAAATGTTCTTGCTAATAGACTTACATGTTTATGTAGAAATTGACCCAGTCATCTTTCTCACCAGAGGCCAGGACTCACACTATAGACTTCATAGCTGGCAGAAGAGATAATGTGCACCCTTTAGAGAATGCAGGTGTGATATGGGCACCTCTGATCACTTGCCCAGGGTCAAGAAACATGAATGTATACTTATCCAACAACTTTACAAAGCTGAGTTTGGGAAGGCATGCTAGATGAAAGCTATGGCAATATCAACCAGGCTCAATGCTAAACCATTACACCTCAAATGGTGGCAAGTAGCACCCTAATATTAATCAGTCAAAAAGTAGCCTAAAATAATAACACTCACTTCTCAGGATAATCAGCAGCATATATGAAGATATGCAGATAGATGCATCATTCAACACTATTATGACAGTGCACAACCATCCCATAGGTGTGCGCACAAATGAAGTCATCATTGAGTAAGAACCTCCAGACAGTGTGCATTAATTCTCAACAACAATGGGTCAATATTCCCTTTTGCTAAGTATCCTATTTGGGATGAAATGTCTTCAGTTCATCCTGGAGTGAGTCAGGGAGTGGAGGGATATATGCGAGGTGCTTTGTTGCTCCAGAATTGGGTTTGAGACAGATATACTTTGACAGGTTGCCAAAGAGCATATACACCAGCCACATCTTTGCAGTACTAAATGTTGCAATGTGTGTAGCATCTAACCAGAACATCAATGCTGCCACAACTTTCTCTCTCTTGCATGTTTGATCATCGCTCAGTGCACATTGTACATTGTTATGCTCGTCATAGAAGACATCTGAGTCATATAACTCAGAATATATGCATTCATTGGCCTTGCCATCTGGGTGCTTTCAATACAGGTTGAAAGGTGAGAGATGAAAATGTTGTGATATAGGGCTTTAGAATGCTTCCTAGATTAAACAGGTTATTTTACAATAGTAGAGCCCAGGAATGGAAAATAAGCGAGGTGAGCTATGTTTGCTACCCAAGGGCACGTCAATACTGATATTGGCATGCATGAAAGACAGGAGAAAGAGTGGATTCTCCTCAGTTGCATCAGCTTTGTGGTTCTCACACACCGCATTGAAATGCTCCAGCTCATCCAGCTAGAAATCTGGGTGACAAAGAATGTTGCATATAAGGCAATTGATTTCTTCATTTGACTTTGCAGAACTTCCAGTGTTTTGCCAGTCTATCACCAGCTTAACAGACTTAGTCTTGTATGGAGAGGAAACCTCCATCTCATGGTGTTTATGAATAATGGTGGAGCTTGTGGAGGCATTCATGTAATATAGGTCTTTGGGTGATATAATGGCATTAGGGTCTTGTGATGGGCGATATCAATAGTCTTTCCAAAGACCAAAGGCATTTGTGCTTGTTTGGAAATAATTCCATACAATAAGCCTAAGCATGTGGGGGATGACAACTGTCTCTGCAGGCACAGACACAGGTGGGCTAGGATTTGAAGTTGAAGTCGAAGGTATAGGATGTAATGGTTCAGGATAAATGTCCCAATACCTTGCAGGCAAACAACGGACCTGCAGCAGACGACCTGATTGTGGTAAGGTTGGAGGAGATGGTGGCAAAGGCAGCATGGGTACAGGATGTGGAGAGGTTAGTGATGGAGGCAGTGGTGGCAGAGATGGCAGCAATGGTGGCAATGGTAGCAGAGGCAGTAAAGGTGCTGCCTAAGGGACCACACTGGATAAATACAACTGTTGATGCAAGGGTGAGGACATTCTGATGAGCCAGTGAAGACAGGTAGACTCACTATATCATCTATTTCCATATGGCTTCCTGGCTCACATGCTTGGAAACATAGTGTCTGGGTCAAACCTCTTATAGAGTTGGAATTGGCTCTTTCCTGCACAGTTGCCTGGTGCTTTAATTGCTATACAGTCAACATATGTGCTGTATATTTTTTGCAAGATCAACAATGCAGACCTATGCTAGCGGTGGAGGAAGATTCACATGTATAGAAGGAACAACAGCAATGAGGAGGCATGGTGGATGGTCTCTTTGAGTCCAAAATGCCATCTTGAGGTGGCTCCTCCAATTCTAGTGGGCAGCAGGGTTTAGGAAATTGTGTTCCCATCTTTGATGCTGTGAGTTGCTGTTGCAGATCTCTCATGCAATCAACCAGCTGTCAAAATAAATAAAAATGCCATCTGTTGAACACACTAAGTTACCAATAAAAAGAGGGCTCTCACCTAAAAGAACCCCCATTAGTTTACCCCCACCCCCCTTGCCCTTCCTCTCATGTCACACTGAATCCAGAGAGAGCGATATGCTTAGAGTCAACCAACTATAGCACCCACTTCTCAGATACATTAATCCACTTCACCACAGAATGGCACCTTGTCCCAGTATAATTGCAGTTCCTCTCCTAACCTCATCCAAACTGCAGAAGTATACAGTGCTATCCAGAGTATCTTTGATCAGCATCTTAAACATGTGAGGGATACCACAGACAGATTAGAGAGACCCAGTAAGTGAATGTAAGTGACATCTTCAATTTCTAGTGAGAGGTGAAGAAGCTTGTCAATTGTTGCTTCTTGATGAATAGTAAAGGTTCCTCTCTAACCCAACCAGGACAAGGGATCCGGAAGATCATGGACTTGTTCCATGAGCTCTCAGACCTGGTGGATAAAGCAGGAAAATATTGTGTATCGTAGACAGTGCCTGAGATAGACTCTATTGACAGCCAAGACTTTGATGGATTGACAGAAAAGGCCATCAATAAAGAGCAAAAGGAGTATGTGACCAACACATGTGACTTTGTGACTTAGGCATACTAACATCAACATCAGCTGTCAGCATTGCCATATAGCCATGACTCTAATAAACAAGCTTATCCCAAATTTCAAAGAGAGGGCAAAGGCAGCTAAGAATATCAACAGCTTTTGTGCACTAGTACATCTCTCTGCTATTTTTGTCCATGCCAGCCAACTGACAAAAACAAGTTGCAATCAGATGCCAATAATGCACAAAGTAATGATATAAGCAGGCTCAAAATTGCAGTCACCAATTGGCTTAATAACTGTGGGCACTTAGACGCAAGACTATCTGCTAGTGAAAGCCTCTCTACCAACAAGAAGGAGGAACATGGCATCTTCCATGATGTTACAGGCTGCCTCCTTTGCCCAATCAATTATAATTGAGACAATCCAGAGTATATTGTTTGCTACTTTTTCTCATCTCATTAATTCTATCACCCTCTTATCTAGAGTATGCACCAATCTCCAAGATGCTGCTCTGGGCTACAACTATATGTGCAGATTCTCCCTTTGCTGTCTGTACTAGGACAAGACTGGAGATTCTGGGGACCCTGAAGAGGGGTTTCTAAAAGGCCCCCTTCTTGTATGCGTGAGTTCTAAGGCATCATTACTAGACTGGACACTTAACTAATGAGGTTTTTTCAGGCATTTCATCATATCTTTACATCTCCATCCTTAGCAGCCAAGAACAACTCAATATCTGAAGTCACATCCAGGTAATGTGATGTTGCTAGCACACTTCACATGAACAACCAAGTCACACCCTGCTCAATTGCATATACTGCAACTCAGGTATGTTGACACCTACATATAATGCCTTCTGTCACTGATTGGTCTCTGCTTAAGCTTGTTTTTGCCCTTGGCAGTGCACGGGAGTGGAAGTGCAAACACGCTGGCTTTCACTACCCATTGTTCTACAACTTCATTGTTGATTACCTTGAGAATCCCCAGGATGAGACATCACAGAGGGACATCAATGAGCTACTCAAATGGTGGAATTGGTATGATTTGTTTACTCTTTCACTAGAGCATAATGTCCTAACATCTCCCTTCAATTCCTTTCTAGTGAAGTTTTCCCCCCTGCAATTTCCAATAGCACTAGAGCTGCATTGTATAATGCAACTGAATTGACTCTGAGGATGTTTAAGGAGGCTCATGCAAGGCGTGCCCTTCACAGTGCCCTTCATAGGTGATTAGGTTAAACCTTACTAGTATTGACTAGATTTATATACCTTATTCTCATATGCGATACTAAAATGTGAACATTTTGAACCAATTCTGATCTGATATTTCAAAATCCCTCCCATATTAAGGCACAACTACCATATGAACTCAATGTGCCATTGTTGAGCACATCAAGACCTCACAGACCTGCCAGCAGTCCATGTTGGTATCATGAGTCTAAACTATGATTGCAATGACTTATACTATCAAATTATGTTCATACCTAATCATAACTTTATATTGGGCAGTACATATCTTGTAAAGCAAACATTGGCAGGGGAGGACTTGTGATATTACATATTAGTGTACAAAACTTGCTAACTCAACATTGCAGTGTATTGACTTGTGGGGCTCACATATTGCTCACCAAATTGAGGGATCCTTATGACACACTACATTTCCAACACGTGGACATAACTGATTCACACCCCTGATAACTACTCACAACCGGCAGATATTAACTCATAACCTGTTGCAATTTTACCACTAATTTACTGATGGTATCCACCATGCTTACACTATTGTTCTAACATCCTCACTCTTGCCTACTAACATATAACAGAAGTACTCTGCTTACTTCTAGTTTACCTAACAACAAGGAAAAATAACTACAAAGGGACAAATAACAGAAACAGGGTGTAAAGAAAAACTATCATCAATCAAAAAAGGCAGGTTTTTACCACATCAACATGCTGACAATTATCATCCTCCAGTGAACCTTGTTAAAGTTAAACAAGGTAAGATTAAAGTAGATCCATTTCCCGATTTTGCGCATCATCATATCTTGTACATACCATTAAACAGTACCTTGCACTCTCGAAAGGAGCTTAATGTCGTTGGCACCAGGGCATGGGGTTTGATTAACCCCGGATTCATTACAGCTGGAAGGATGCGCATCAGTTGATACATTTTAGAAAGAATAGGGATAATAATACCCTAAATAAGAAGGACAGCTGAAAACGTGGAAGCTAAATTATGGCACAGTCAGTCGCTGGGAGAACAGGACGTACATCTCCGGGTGTAAGTCGGCCCATCACCTGTAGTGACATCGCCATTGAGAGATATCACACCGAGTAGCCATGGAACGCGCACCGAGTCATCTGAGGAGAGAGTGGCGTCCACCATCGCTGACTTCTTCTCCTGTAGCTCGACGATGCGACTCTCGATGCTATCTTCGATTACAAGTTTGATGGCCTGCACAGGTCTACGCTGGCCGAGCCGATGAATCCGATCCATGGCCTCTAAATGCGAGTTTGAAAAGTAGACGCGACAATGCACTGGCACAACACTCACGAAATTCGACCTGTCGACCCAGAGCGAGAGCAAACATGGTCAAGTGTCAAAGGTCACCAGGGAGGGAAAAGGGAGGGACTAACGGCAGGGTTCCACCAGCTATCCATTAGATACACGCGAGATGCCTCTGTCAAGTTAAGTGCCACACCGCCAGCCTTCAGACTGATAAGGAATACAGTGACGTGTACGTTATTCACTAAAAAGAAACCAGCTTTACCACTATCACAAGCCCAGATAGATCCAGGACTGACTAAAATATTGAATAGTAGAATCCCGCGCTTCGGGGCTCATCGTACCCTCGAGCCTGCAAATCTGAAAGGCCGCCATCAACCGATATCCAAATTGATGAAGGAACCGATTCACCGAGAACCCAGCACGCTGCAGCCGAAATGCGATCAGGTCTAAAAAGTTGACAAACCGGCTGAATACAATGCTCTTCGTGGTCGCATCCTGACTGCGCAGATTGCTCAGCTCTTCTACTAGCGCCTCTATCTTCGTACTCGATCGCCACGCGTCGATGTTCAGACGGCCAAGGAAGCCCTGGCGCGCGGTGGCTGGCATTTCCAACTCCAAGGCTGGTGCCTCGAGATCGATCGCGAGGGAGAGATGACAAACAGGACAAGCCAGCTATGCCGCGTACTAGTTAGCGCAGCACCGCAGAAAAGTACAAATGCAGGGTCTTACATGGGCTTCGATAGATGCGTTGAAATACCGTCTGATGCACTCGCGGTCAAAAATGTGGCGGCATTTTGCCTGGATGGCATCCTCCGCGACATCGTTGCACAATCGGCATACGGTAACATCCCCCTCTTCTTCGTTGAGTATCCCAGCATTTTTCCGGCCGCGGATTACAAGATCTGGATGGCAGGCCATTTGACGCATACGCGTAATCAGACTGAAGATGTTGGAATAATCTGTAGTTGTGCCTGGTTGTCAGGTGTTGCTCCATTTATGGCACAAGACTCACTGTTGAGCAACGTCCCAGTGTCGACGTACGTGCTGAATTGCCGCTTTGCATCCGAAAACAGGCTTAGGTACAGTTCCTTCTCCTCTGGGCTAAAGTGATCGCGCCACACAATGACCGTACGCGGCGGCAGCCCCAAGTCGTCTGAGCGTTGGACCTTTGTTCGCCGTAGCATGATCCGGTCCAGCAATACGCGCAGCTTTTTGAATGCGATCACGCCTGAACCTCGCATTCCGTACTTCTTGATGGGGGTGAGAATTTCGTGGTTCCAGAAACACGTGTGCATCATAGGGCTATGTCCGCAATCTGAATATAAGTCAGCGGGTATGCAACCATGATTAAACTGATAACAGACGCACCATCACATGTTCGCCTGTCGCTGAACCTCCAGTGTAGAGACTTGCAATCGCATATCTTACCTGAGAATAATCTGTTTCAGATGGTGATATGTGGCGGGGAAGGAAATGTCGCGACGTACAATAATAATGAGAGAAGGGGTCACAACCTAAGAACCTGATCAAACTATACAATTCGCCGACTCGATTCTGGAGCGGCGTCCCTGAGAGGCACCAGCGATACCTCGCTTTCAGCTCAAAGGTTGCCTTCGCTGTGTTCGTCGTTCGCTCTCTTATGTTATGAGCCTCGTCAAGCTGGCATGGGGCAGATACGTAAGAAGTATTGGGACCAGCCACCACCCACGCACGATAATACGTTCCCATTCGACGGTGTGGAGGGGTGACCTTTCCTTGACGATTGTCCCCTTGCGTTTGAAGCCCGTCTGTTGCTTACGGAAGCTGCTCTCAAGCACAGCGTACGTGGTGAGGACGACATCATACATCTTCAATTCCTCGGGGTCAGTTATGCGCGACGTGCCATGCCAGACGAGTACATCCATCCCGGCTGTGTGCGTTTCTATCTCATTGCGCCACTGCATAATCGCAACTGTCGGGCTATAAGGTAGGTATGTTGGCCCAGCCGCATATTTTAAAATATGGAACGGAAGGAGATGAGAGACGAAACGCACGCCACGATCAGATTGGGCTTCGCGGAGCTCGATACCATCAGAGCGATCATCTGGATCGTCTTACCCATCCTGCATCACCGTCAAATCACAGCTATGAGTTCTCTATAATGTCAACTTACCCCATCTCATCCTACCAAGATTTGGGTAAGCATGAGGGTCACTCTTAAAAGGTGTGCTAGACTGACCGCCAGTAGACCACCAGCGTATTTACCGGATTCTTGCATACGCATCCAGTAGAGTGATTCTTGTTGGAAAGGTAGAAGGGTTACTCTGAGCCCCCGAAGGCTGCTCCGCTTTTGGGGGATCCACTATTCTGACGACCGCTTCGAGGTCACCCCAGGCGTCGCGAAGCTCGGGGTGATGCTTGTGGAGCTGCCTGAAAGACCTTGTGAGTCAAATATCTATCGAGCTGGGAATACAGAGATACTCGCTGGAAAGGTGGGACGGGTACTCTGAGCTCCAGAGGCTGCTCCAGTTTGGGGGGCTCCACAAGCCCGTCTGTTGCTTCGAGGCCGCCCCAGGCATTGTGGGACTCACGGTGATGATCGTGCAGCTGGATGGTAGAGGTGACTCCCTGTGTCAAAACAGAGTCAGTGTCAAGAACGGGGTGAATCAAAGTAGAGACAAGAATGCATAGAATTCGGCGAACCTACCTCAAGGCACCGCAAGACGGCCTGTGGGACACCGAAGGCATTCACTGGGTCCGCAGGAATGAACGCGCGCTCGTAAGTTATTCGAGGTTCTTTAAGTTCCCATCTTTCTTCATTTCTCTGGCAAACCCGTAGAGGCTGCAGCTGTAGGGAGTGGAGCGGGGGCTGTACACCTGCACCACTTCTAGTCGATGTCGATGTCGAGACATTGGGGATCTGTGGCGTATTGATCTTATTGGTATCGCGTCGATTACCGTCGATTATGTCAACTGCGACGTGCTTCTCGTAGACATGGGAGTCAAATTGGATGTGATCGAACTTGAGCATAAGAGTAGGAGGTGCAGACCCCGGTACGGTACCATCCGGAATTGCGTTACGGGTCACGGTGACATATGCTGTGAATGGTCCGCGGAGTGTTACTATGTACCCGTTGTGGTATCGGTATGTCCACATGGTAGAGACACACTGTACGATCGCGTGGTCAGGACCAACAACGCGCTCGCGTGCGCCATCGAGAGACAATGTCATGGATTTGACACCAGACCGACTTGTAACGAGGAAAAAAAGGGGAAGGCGTGGTGTGCCGACCTCTGCCAAACTAGTTAGTGAACAGAACTTCGAGCAGTTCGGATGACGGACCAAACACTTTTGCCTCCTCTTTTTGGTTGTCTTTCCAAAGGGTGAGTTTGAGAAGCGCCGATGATGTGAAGAACTCCTCCACCACGTTCGTCCAGTATGAAAGCTGTAATTTTTGAGTCTACAAGGTAAACATGTTGGCGATGGACTGGCTAATGCTGTATATGGGGATGCACACTTTTTGGTCTTCGGTTGCGAGTATGCCGCTTAACTGCAGGATACGGATTACAGCCTGTCCGAGCCCGATTGCGGGGCTATGACTACAGAGTCACATCATGGTGAAAAGAGTATACGCGACAAAACCATTGACTACACACGAACCTTGAGATGTAGAGACTAGCTGCTAGACCTACGCGAGTCAAATG
>WNFC01025915.1_pt1 | contig 10517 bp, 13 predicted proteins | sample 5400541 | NCBI WGS metagenome assembly WNFC01 (sample SAMN13153342, study PRJNA577476) | soil metagenome | isolation source: 120 cm saprolite under Douglas fir tree site 2 hole 2 replicate 1 | place: USA:California | collected 2015-04-18
TGCGGGACTCCGCGCTCGATCTTGATCTGTCCCCGCAGATACTCGAGCAGTGAGCCGCACAGGTCGGCCGAATTCCTCGGCTTCGCCGCGAGCACCTCGAGCGCTGCCTTTTGCTGCCTGGCGACCGCCGGCGCGATCGCGCTCATGGCGGCGGCCAGGCTCTCGTCGCGCCGCTCGCCCGCGAGCTTCAGCTCCTTCACGCTCGAGCTGCAAGCCTCGGCCGAGGCGCGCGTATCCGCGGCGAGCTGCTTCGCCGAGGCCTCCGCAAAGACCGCCTTGTCGTGCGCGTGCCATTGCCAGGCGTTGCCGGCGATGCTGATCGCGAGCAGCAGTCCGACGATCTGGACCAGGTTCATGATTCGATCTCCTTTCCCTTCGGCCGATAGCCACCCGCGGCGAAACAGAATTGCGCGAGATTCGATATCGCGAGCATGAGGACGCACAGCACGCCGAGCGCCAAAACGCAGAGCCAGAAGCTGGCGCGCGCCGGCAATTGCAGCAGGCTCATGCGAGCACCTCCTTCGCGGCTTCCCAGTGCGCCAGGCGGTCGGCCTGGCCGTTCAGGCCGCCGTTGATCGCCAGCGTGATGCCCTCGAAATCGCCGGCATCGGCGAGCAGGTTCAGATCGCAATTGTCCTTGATGCCGTGAGCATGCGCGGCGTGCCCGAGGTTCAGGCCGGCGCCGACGCGCCAGAACCATGCGGCCGAGCGGCAGGCGGCGACCGGCTCCTCGAGCAGCTCGGGATGCTCGAGCAGATCCAGCCCGAGCGCGGCGCCGCACAGCTGATAGTTCTTCCGCCCCGTCACCTGGATCAGTCCGCGTCCCTTGAAGCGCGGCCCGTCGCCGGGGCGCACATTGCCGAGGTGCACGTTCCGCTCATAGGCTTCGCCGGTCGCGCCCTCGAGCACGTAGCGCAGCTCGCCCGATTCGTGCGCCGCCTGCGCCAGGAACGCCGCCTGGCGCGCCGGGGTGTCGATGCCGAACTCCTCCATCGCCGCGTTGAGCGGCTCGAGGAACAGCGCCAGCCGTTCGGATCCGGCGTGCGGGCAGACGGCCTGCAGATCTTCGAGGTTCATTTGATCGGCTCCTCGGGTTTCGGCCCTTCACCCGGCTTCGGCGGGATGACCGCCGCGCGCCGGTCGTCGCTCCAGGCCGCGCGCTTTCCCTTGTTCAACAGCGCGTCCGAGGAGAATCCGCCGAGGAACCCGGCGAACACGCTCGCCCAGGCGGTCATGTGATCGATCGGCAGCAGCGAGATCGCGCCCACCGCGATGCCGATGTTGCCGATCAGGGCGGCGAAGGTGGCGCGCAGGTGCGTGGTGAACCACTCGAACGGCGCCGCCGTCTCGCCGGCGAGCCACTGCCGCACCCCGTGCAGCAGCTGCCCGACGAGCGCGGCGAGGCAGAACAGGACGACGTTGACGGTGGTCTTCTGCCCCAGCGCGTGGCCCAGAGCGTGCAGCATCGTTTCCATCGTTCCCTCCGTCGCGAAAAAAATTCTACCGGTGGATCCAGTAATACCCGACCGCCGCGAGCCCCACGATCGCGAGGATCAACAGGGTCGCGAGCAGCTTCCTGATGCGCCTCCCAAGGCCCCGGTCGGTCTCGTCGCGCAGCTGCCTGAGGATCTCGAGCGCGGCCTGGTAGATCTCCTTCGGATGCTCCTTCAGCAGCTCGAGGATCGCCTCCTTGATGTGGCGCTTGCGCTCGGCCTCGATCTCGGCCTCGAGAAGCTTGATCTTCTCGCGATCGAGCTTTTCCTCGTCCATCAGGCGAGCGCGATCGGAAGGTGATTGTCCAGGGCCGCCTGCTTGATCCCGGCGTACTGCGCCGCCGTGAGCAGCAGCTTCGAGTTCGCGTCGACGATCGCGGCCTGCACGTCGGCCCAGTTCGCGTCGCGGATGGCGAGCACGAACAGGGGATATTGCTTCGCCAGCGCGTTGCGCGAGGCGAAATCGACGAACACGGACGCCTTGAGCTGCGCCTCGAACCCGGCTCCGTTGGGCTTCGGCGCCTCGTACGCGGCTTTCGCCGCGTCGTAATTCACTCCCTCCACCGCCCAGGGCTGCGCGCCGTCGAGCACGCCGGCCAGCGCCAGATCGCCCGCGTCGCCCCAATAGCATCTGAGGATGAGCCGGGTGGCGTCCACCAGCGCGAGTCTCACGCTCATGCGAATGCCTCGATGCTGATGTTGCAGTGTTTCGTTCCGGTCGTGGCGCTGTTGACCACGGCGATCGAGAGCAGATCGGTCGTGCCGTTGAACGTGACTGTGTCTTCAGATTTCAGATCGGACGCGCTTCGGCCCACGCTCGTGATCTGCGCAGTGAGCGCCGTCGCCACCCCGTTCTTATTGACCGTGACGGTGGTCGTCTGTCCGGCAGGCGGTGCGGCATCGTCCGCGATGCGAAGATTCTTGACCGTGCAAGCTGGCATCAGGATTTGAACCTTGGCCTCCGTCGCCAGCACCGTTACGTCGCAAAGATAGCCGCCCGTAAATCGAGTAGTCGCCTGTGGTTGATTAAAAGACGAAAATAGAAGCGGACATGGATCATATTTTGTTGGGTCGGCGCTCTTGAAGTTGACTATTTCGGCGGCTTGCCATGTAGCCAAATTAGTAGGGTTAGGTACAAAGGAATACAAATCCATTTCTGCGAATAGCCATCTGGCTTTGTCAACACCACCAAAATCCTCTTTAATTGCACTCGCGACGTAGTCTTGAAAGAAATCTGCCAAGGCGACATTATTTCTTCTAGTTTCCGGTACAGAAGAATTTGCATTAGCGAGCAATAGTGGGCACAGCGGACGACTTACCAAACATCTAGGCAATGGAACCTGGCAATTCCCAGGAGCGGCGTTCAAACCAGTGCCAGGTTCGCCCAAGGCTGAGGCTACTCCTACAGTAACAACAGCATTCAACAAGTGCAGAACCGGCGCACCGATACTCGTGCCAATTCTTGTCATCTTCGCCGTGATCGTGTAGTCGTTCGTCCCTGCCGTAGCCGAACTTACTATCTTGAACGAGGCGGCGTCGCCGGCGCCGAAGTCGATGTTGTGCGTCGCGTCGACGTCCAGAGCGAGTTTGGCGCCCGCCGCGATGGTGGCGGTTAAGATCGTGTCCGCGCCGCCTTTTCTGAGGGTGACGACCACCGTGTTCGCGGCCGGGATGGCGCCGCTGGAAGCGATGCGCAGCTCGGAGATCGTGGTCGGCTCGCTGAACCAGAACTGCGAATTCGCCTCGGTCTGGTTCGCATTGCCGAGCGCCCCGGCGAATCCGGTGGTTGCCTGCGGGAACCCGGCGGCGCCGCGCTTGATGAGGCTGACCGGATTCACCCACGGCTGCGGCTCGTACATCGCGGCGCCGTCGAAGAACGCCGTGCCGGTCGCGGTCCCGGCCGCCGGGACGCCGCCGGTGAACTTGAGCTTCATGTAGCGCGCCGCCGCCGGCGACAGCGCGGTCGGCGTATAGCGCGTGGGCGCGATCGGCGTGTCGGTCAACGTGATCAGCGTGCTCGAGCTGATCTGCGCCTGGTTGTTGTCGTACCACAGCGCTTCCAGCTTGCTCGAGACGTTGGCGACGCTCGCCCAGATCCAGGCGTCGAACGGATAGGGCTCGTTGCCGCCCACCGATATGAAGGCGGCCTGGGTCGCGTCGCCGCCGCCGTTCGCGAGCACGGTCGAGGTGAACCCGAGCGAGGCCTTGCCGTGCGCGTTGTTCGCCGTGCTGCGCGCGACCGTCCCGCCGCCGTATTGCGTGATCGTCCATCCGCTCGTGTCGGATTCGAACGTGCCGTTGCGGATGTAATTCGGCCCGACCTCGATCAGCTGCGAGTTGAGCCCGTCGTGATTGTGGTCCTGGACCGCGCCGGCGAAGAAGCTGAAGCCGAGCCATTCGCGCAGGTGGACCAGGTCGTCGCGATATCCGGTCATCAGGGTCGCGTCGATCGGCGAGTCCGGATCGACCGCCGTGTCCGCGATGACCACCCACGCTTTGGAGATCGCGCCCATGGCCTACCCGGCGATCTCGAACAGCTCGCGCTTGAGCGGTTCGGCCGCGCAGGCGACCGAATAGCGCACGGCGAAGGAATGCTTCGATCTGGGGAAGCGGTCCATCAGCCCGCGGAAATGCTCGCAGCCCGGGCAATGCCCGTCCACCGGACGCAGCTTGAATCCGACCAGCGGGCAGCGAACCAGCACTGTCGCCGGGATTTCTATCGTCTGTTCGTTTCCGTTCACGCTTTTCCCTTCACGAAATCAGATACGCCGAAGTGCCGTCCGACATGAGGCCGGTGCCGGCCTGGCCGATGAACGCCCGCAGCCGCTGGTCGGAGCTCGCGCCCGGATAGTCCGGAAAGCCGTTCGAGCAGATGAAGCCGTAGCGGCGCGCGAACACGGTGGTGCGCAGGAGCGCGTCGAAATACGCGCCCTGGTCGGTGCGCTTCATCACCCGGCAGCGCACCGTCTTCGCGTTGCCGGCGTTGTCGACCAGCTTGCGCGTGGTCAGGTCCACCAGCGCCCCGAGCGTCGCCTCGTCCTTGGGATCGAGCCGGCAGGCGATCTCCGAAGGCGCGTCGCGCAGCCGTGAGAGCTTGCGCGCCACCGTGCTCGCCGCGAGATTGAAGTTGGCCGCGTTCAGCCAGCGCGATTCGCGCAGGTGCGGCCGCACGTCGCCGTAGCCGTTCGCGCTCTCCGCGTCGGCGTCGACGTAGATCACGATGTTGCGGAAGCTCTGCCGCTGCGCCCGGTTGGCGGTGACGCTCGCCAGGCCGAAGTCGATCGCCGCCTCGGTGATGCGCTCCGTGTCCTTGCGCTCGACCAGCGTCTGCCCGAGCATCAGCTTGTCGTCCGTGATCGCGCCGACGGAAGACGACAGTTGCGGCATGTCCACCTTGAACTTCGCCTGCTGCGCGACCGGGTCCCACCAGCACATCATCTCGAGGTCCTGGCACAGGTCCGCGAGCAGCGCGCTCGCCGTCTCCGGATCCGGCACGCAGGTGGTGATCCGCGCCGATTCGCCGAGCCAGTCGGTGTCCTCCGTCGCGAGGCCCGCGAGATCGATATAAGCGTCGACCAGGCCGCCCGCGTTCATGATGTCGTGCACCACGTCGCTCGCGAGCTTTCCGATCCAGGCGCGGCACAACTGCGCGATCCCGCCCGACTTGTGGTCCGCCCGCGCGGTGCCGAACTGCGCGCGGTAGGTGCCGTCGGGCCATGACAGACGATCGCCCGTCGTCATACCTGATACCCATGCGGGCGTATCGATCAGCGTTCCCGTATTGCCATTGCCCGAGCCATCGGCCGTGATCGTGCCACTGCCTTCCTCGAAATTCCACGAAGCGATCAAGCCCGCATTGTTACTAAAGATATCTTGATAATGTGCTATGACCTCCGCTGCCGAAAGCGCGCGACTATAAAGTCTAATTCCATCGATGACGGCATTCGAGTAGCCGGTACTCCAATGGCCGATTTCAAAAGGAACGGCATCATCGACGTTGAATGCGGCTGTGCCTGTTGATTCGCTCGTCATCAGTATGCCGTTCACATATTGATCGATCCAAGCAATCCCGGCGGCAATTCGTCGAATGAAAACAAAATGCGCGGCTTTTCCAAGTTGCGAGAGACCCACCGGGCTACTGATGAAATAATTCGTCGGATAGGTGTTGGCAACCTCGAATCGTAATCCTATAGTTCGGTTAACCACGCGCCACCAGGTATTGCTTGCGAGACGCCGTCCCAAAAATCCCACGTCCGGGCCAAATACCGCAATGTTCGCCCAGAATTCGACCGTAAATTCGTTCGCACCAACATTCAAGGTCGAAGATGATGGCACGTTGACATAATCGTCCACGCCGTCGAATGAGAGCGCATATCCTTTTTGTGTGTACTGGATGATCTCCTGATCGATCCGCACATATTCATTCTTTCCGCTGACGACTGGATTCGTATATTTCGCACCCTTGCCCGCGGTGAGCATCAAGGACAATGGCGTGATCTCGTAGGAGCTGCTCGCGTCCGGGATCACCGTCCACGCCGCGGACACGGTCGCGATCCGCGGCACGCCGGCATAGGCCGAGATCACCCGCCGCTGACCGGCGCCGGTGTTCGCGAGTATGAAAATCTCCTGCCCGACGTAGGAGCCGTCGAGCGCCGAGGCCGCGCTCGGCAGCGTCACCGTCGCGCTGGACGCCGCGGCCAGGGTTCCGCCGTTGCTCACGCCTAGGACGTCCGCCTGGAGCTGCCCGTCCGTCACCGCCGGCACCTTCGAGCGGTCGAGCAGTTTGATGCCGTCCGACAGGACCACCGTGATCTTGCCGTTCGCGTCCGGTCCCTGGATCGCGTCCACCACGTAGAGCTCGGTCTGGAACGTGGTCCAGTCCCACGGCGCCGTCACGTAGCCCTTGCGCGCGCGCGCGAACCGGCCGATCGCGTTCGGATTGCGCGCGATGAGGCGCTGCCAGAACGTCCCCGCCGCCGGCGCGGCGCGGTCCGCCTGGTAGAGGTCGAGCAGGTCGAGGCATGGCTCGTCGGTCAGCATGATCTGCGTCCGCGAGCGCATCGCCAGGCCCTTCGCTCCCGCGCGGGCAGAACTTCACCGTCTTGACCCCGCGCGCGTAATTCGGGATGTTCTGGCAGCTCGAATAGGTGTTGTAGCAGCCGTTCGGCCGGTCGATGACGTCATAGGCGCTGGTCGCATCCGGATTCACCGTCCACGCCACGGACACTGTCGCGACCTTGGTCGCGCCGACGTAGGCAGTGACCTTGCGCTCCTGGCCGGCGCCGGTCCCGCCGGTGATGCGGACCGTCATGCCGTTGTACGCGCCGTTCACCGCCGAGGCGCCCGCGGCGAGCGTGATCGTCGTCGCCCCGCCCGCCTGCGCCACGCCGCTGTTCTTGCGGCCGGCCACGCACGGCGTGACGCCGAAGGTATTGTTGCAGGTGTCGAGATCGATCTCGAGCACCGTCGCCGGCGCGCGCTCGGTTTTCGCCTGGGCGTCGGTACGGGCGGTCACGCCAATACCTCAAGAAGAGGCCAGAACGCGCCGAGCAGTGCGGCGAGCCACATCGCTGCCACTATGTACGGAATCGTCCAGCGGATTCGATAGAGAAACGCGCTCATTGCGCGACTCCCTGCACGTTGAGCTGCACGTCGCAAAGCGAGCCGGCGCGGTGCGGGATCAGCAGGCCGCCCGTTCCGTCGGCCGGCGCCATCACCAGGCGGATGTCGCCCGGATACAGATCCGCCTCCCAGCAGAAGCCGAACGGCGTGCCGCGCAGCCGCGCCTTCCACGCCGGGATGAAGGTGTTGCGCGCCCAGGACCAGGTGACGTTGGGCAGCAGGATCTGCGCGCTCCACGATTCGAACAGGATCGCGCTCCCGATCGGCGCGCCGTTCTCGTTGGTGTTCACCTGCCCCTGCGGTATCCGGTCGGCCGGATTGAACATGCCGTCCAGATAGACGGTCGCCTCGAGCATGGCGCCGATCGCGGCGATGGCGAGCGATGGCGCCGCGGCGCCCGTCACCTCGACGCGCCAGTAGCGGAACGCCTGCGAAGCGAACGAGAAGAGGATCGGATCGTTCGACGCCGGCGTGGAGGTCGCGACCAGCACGTTCGATGCGGCGAAATTGTCGGTCGATCCGCGGATGTTGACGGTCGCTCCGGCGGTGAAGAGCGTATGCCCATAGACGAGCGCATAGTCCGCGGCCTTCGCCGCGCCGCAATCGACGGTCACCGTGCCCGGCATCGCATTGGGCTTCCACCAGGTGAACGGCCGCCAGTCGCGCAGATTGAGGACGTTGAAGTCCCCCGCCGCGGTCGAGCTCGCGACCGGGACCGCGTCGTCGAGGCGATTGTCGTAGTAGAAGCGCGGCTTGGCCATCAGGCGTTGACCGTGATCTCGGCGCCGTTGCCGATGGCGTCGTTCAGCAGCGGGATCAGCTCGTTCACGATCGTGTCGTAGCTGAACGCCGAGCCGACCAGCGTCAGATTGACCTGCGTCCTCGGCTGCGCCACCACGCCCGGGGCCGCGGGCGCGGGCGCCGGCGCGGCCGGGATGATCGGCGACGCGGGCACCGAAGTCCCGGGCATCGCGCTGTAGACCGGCGTGGCCCCGCCGGCGCCGCCGAACTGCGTGCTGCGGATCGCATCGACGCGCATCAGGCCCACGGCGATGGCCGCGGCGGCCGCGGCCAAGCCCAATGCCGGGCCGACGAAGGGTATGCCCGCTAAAGAGGTATAAGCCTTCTGCGCGCCTTCATAGGTGCTGATGATGGCGTTCGCGATCGCGCTCGCCTTGCCGACCTCGAACATGCCCTTCGAATGCGATTGCATCAGCTGGCTGAGCGTGCCGAACAGATTGGTGTTGACCGAAATCAGATCGCGGTTGGTGAAGTCGGCGAAGAGCTTGCGCTGCTGCCATTCCTCCTGCGCGATCTGCACCAGGCGGTCGCGGTGCTGCACGGCGAGCGCCTCACGGATCTGGTCCCCCTGGCCGGCCTGATCCTCGAAGCCCGCCTCGAACGCGGTGACGGCGTTCAACCGCTCCTGGTAATAGCGGTTCTCGGCGGCGCGCTTGAAGGCGAGGCTCTCGGCCCATTTCTGCACGTCCAGCAGATAGAGGCCGGCCTGTTTGTCGAACAGCGGCTTCGGGTCGCCTTCCTGCTGGTTCATCTTCTGCCGGCGGGCGGCGACCTCGGCGGCGGCCTTATCGATCGACGTCCCGGTCGCGGCCCAGACCTTCTCGATGCGGGCGTTGGTCTCGATCGTGTGCTGCAGGACGTCGGCGTCGGCCTCCTCGACGATCCCGTACGCCGCCCTGAACTCTCCGCGGAACAGCGCGGCGATCGCCGCGCCGACCGCGCCGATCTGATGTCCCAGGCCGAAGAAGATGTCCTGCGCCGCCATCGACAGCGACGCGAGCGTTTTCAATCCGTCGCCGATGAACGAAATCTCGTCGCGGAACCCGTGCGACTTGGCCGCCGAATCCGCGAATTGATTCGCCAGTTCCGCGATTATCGGCGCGAGGTGCAGCGAGATCGTCGTGAACATGCCCTGCGAGGCCGCGCGCGCGCGCTTGATGGCCTCGTTGGCGATCTCGATCTTCGCGGCATCGATGCGGTTGATCGCCAGGCCCCAGGCCACGGTGTCCGCCGTCGCCTTCCTGAAGGCCTCGGAACCGTCCGCCACCAGGCCCATCGCCTCGCGCGCGCCGCGGCCGAGGACCTGCTGCGCAAGCGCATTGCGCAGCGCCGCGTTCTGCAGCCCGCCCAGGCGGTCGATGACGAGCGCGAGCTGCTGGTCCATCGGCAGGGCGATGAAATCGCGCGCGACCAGGTGCAGCTGAGTCAAGCCGGCCGCGGCCTGCACGTTGCCCTGCGCGGCGGCGAGCGTGTTCTTCGCCATGCCGCCGAGCACCATCGACAGCGCCTCGTGGCTCACGCCGGCGAGATCCGCGGCGTGCAGCATGCCGATCGTCGATTCGGTGGCGATGCCGAACCGGTCGCCCATCTTGGCGGCCGCGTCGGCCGCCTGGGAAGCGCCGTGGACGGCGGCCGCGAACGCCGCCACGGAGAGGCCGACGCCGATCGATTCGAGCGCCTTCCGGGCGAAATTCGAGGCGCTCTCGATCTCGTCGGCCATCTGCTTCACCGCCTTGGCGCCCTGCTTCGCGCCTTCCTCGAGGCGCGCGATCGCCGCGACGAAATCGATGGTGTAGGTGACGGTGTTGTTCATGTCTGTTGGGCCCGAAACTCCGATATCGCCGCCTGCTCCATCTCGCGGATGCGCATGAACGCGTCGTCGGGATCCGCCACTTTGCTGCGTTCGATCACGACGCTCACGCCCTCATAGCGCAGGCCGATGGGAATCCCGCGCGCGTCGCGCAGCCACTGCGTGGAGCAGGCCGCGAACACGCGCACCGCGTCCCAGTTCTCGGGCAGCACCTCGAAGCTCCCGGCCGCGTCGGGATCCTCCTCGAGCATCCAGTCGGGCGTGCGGAAATCCTGGAAGCCGAGCACCGCCATGTCCTCGACGATGGTGTCGACGGGGGCAGCGCCGCGACCGTCGCGCACGCGCGCGAACCAGATCGCGGCGTCTCTCAGTTTTTTTGGGCGGCCACTCCGAGCGAGGCCATGAAGGCGGCGGCCGCTCCCCCGAGGACCGAATCCATGTAGGCCCGCATCAGCGACGCGGTCAGCCCCGGATAGAAATCGCACAGCTCCTTCAGCTTCTCGATCGAGAATTCCCAGCCATGCGGCGCGTCATGCCAGCCGACCAGCACGCGTTCGCAGAACGTCCAGGGCGAATCGGGATCGCTCTTGATGCCGTTGATCGCGTCCTCGGCCTCCTTCGCCGACAGCGCCTTGAACTCGACGTCGAACTTGAGCATCTCGTCGGGCTTGCCGTCCCGCATCGAGAGCAGGTGCTCGACGGTCCAGCGGTAACTTTCGCGTTTCCTGACGGTGAATGGCATGCAGAATTCCTTTGCTCGGAAAAGGTCCGGCCGGCGCCGCGGCGCGCCG
>WNFC01010008.1_pt1 | contig 10516 bp, 11 predicted proteins | sample 5400541 | NCBI WGS metagenome assembly WNFC01 (sample SAMN13153342, study PRJNA577476) | soil metagenome | isolation source: 120 cm saprolite under Douglas fir tree site 2 hole 2 replicate 1 | place: USA:California | collected 2015-04-18
CTGATCGAACACCTGCAACTTTTGATCGCCAAGATGAAGCGCGAGCTGTTCGGCCCGCGCTCCGAACGCAGTCAGCGCCTGATCGATCAGCTCGAACTGCAGCTGGAAGAATTGGCGGCCGCGGCGGGCGAGACTGAGGCCAAGGCCGAGACCGCCAGTATTCCGGTGCAGGGCTTCACGCGGCCCAAGACGCGCCGCAATTTTCCCGACCACCTGCCGCGCCGGCGCATCGTGCATGCGGCTCCAGCAAGCTGCCCGTGCTGCGGCGGCACCAAACTCTCGAAGATCGGCGAGGATGTCACCGAGACGCTGGACGTGGTGCCACGGCAAATGTTCGTCACCGAACATGTGCGGGAGAAGTTCAGCTGCCGGTCCTGCGAGAAGATCGCCCAGCCGCCGGCTCCCTTCCATGCGATCGCCAGGGGCTACGCCGGGCCAAGTCTTTTGGCGATGATCCTGGTCGACAAATACGCTAATCATCAACCGCTGAATCGGCAGAGCGAGCAGTTCGCGCGCGAGGGCGTCGAGCTCTCGGTCTCGACCATGGCCGATCATGTCGGGGCATGCGCCGCCGCGCTACTGCCGCTCGCCGAACTGATCAAGCACACGTGTTCGCCGCCGAGCGGATCCATGGCGATGACACCACGGTGCCGGTGCTGGCCAAGGTGAAGACCAGGACCGGGCGGCTGTGGACCTATGTGCGCGACGATCGGCCGTTTGGCGGGGCCGATCCGCCTGCCGCGGTGTACTTCTACTCGCCTGACCGGGCCGGCGCGCATGCCGAGCAGCATCTCGCCGGATATGCCGGATACTTCAGGCCGACGCCTATAGCGGATTCAATGCGCTTTACGAGCCGCGGCGAAGGCCGGGCCCGATCACGGAAGCCGCGTGCTGGGCGCATGCCAGACGCAAGCTGTTCGAGCTTGCCGACGTCGCATCGAAGGCACGCAACAACAGCTCGACCGTGATCTCGCCGATTGCGTTCACCGCCGTGCAGAAGTTCGATGCAATCTTTGCCCTGGAACGCGGCATCAACGGGCTGTCGCCCGAGCAGCGCCTCGCCGCGCGCCGCCGAGATATTGCGCCGCTGGTCAACGAGTTCATCGCGTGGATGAAACAGGAGCGGGCGAAGCTGTCGCACCACAACGCCGTCGCCAAGGCTTTTGACTACATGCTCAAACGCCTCGACGCCTTTACCCGTTTCCTTGACGATGGGCGCATCTGTATCAGCAACAACGCTGCCGAACGCGCGTTGCGCGGCATCGCGCTTGGTCGAAAAGCGTGGCTGTTCGCCGGCTCCGACCGCGGCGGCGAGCGCGCCGCGGTCATGCTCACGCTGATGCAGACCGCCAAGCTCAACGACGTCGATCCACAGGCCTGGCTCGCCGACGTGCTCGCCCGTATCGCCGATCACAAGATCAACGATCTCGCCGCACTGTTGCCCTGGAACTGGCGCCCCACCAAGATCGATCGCGCCGCCTGAGCACCGCGGCGACGCTCCCCAAGCGCCGGTAGCCGCGCTACCCCGCGACCCCTATCGGATGCTTACCTACTAAGTGCAATCCCTGTTTTAGTCCGACCGCCACGGCGGACAAAAGAACGGCATTTGGGCGGCTCATACTTAGTGCAAAAACGTGCAGGTTCTTACGCGATCAAAGAGTAATTCTTCTGGGTGATCGTGGCTCTTATTCACGACCTCAGATAGCCGAATCGCGCTAAGCAATTCATGCGCTGCGTGGCCCTATCATTTTAGCAATCGAACTACATGGCTGCTCGATGAACAAAAGAGAACTCTACAAGGCCGTCAAAAAAGCAACCGTTGCAATCGTAGTTGACCGGCCAGATCTTTACCCGAAAAGGCCATTTACGATTGCTGGGTCAGGTTTTTGTATCCATCCGGAAGGCATAGTGGTCACATGCGAACACGTCTTCAAGCCGTTTGTAGACGCGACGAAATATCAAGAGTTGATGGAAGCGGTTGCTACGGGCGAACCCTATCAAGCAACCGATTTTGAAACCAATCATCATCCGCATGTTATGTTTTTTGGCGACTCTTTAGGTTCCCAAATAATGATGTATCCCATTCCCATTCTCGGATGCGTCACAAAGACAAATTTTGATCTAGCAGTTTTTAAACTTCCGAAGCACAAAGCTTTCCCTAACGGATACCCTGCACTCGAAATTGCTGACTACGATGACTTACATGAAATGATGGAAGTCGCGACCTGCGGATTTCCGTTGGGAGAGGCTTTGCACGATCAGTTTGGCACAGTAACAAGTTCATTTACCCAGGGCCGCATCAGTTCGATATCCCCCGCCGCTGGCGTGGCAATTGAGCACCTCAAAGGGTTCCAGCTCGATATAACCGCAACAAACGGCAATAGCGGTGGCCCCGTTTTTTCCCTTGAAACCGGCAAGGTATTTGGCGTCTTGGCTCTCGCCGCATTTCATCCTGCCACGCAAACGATCGTTGGTGGCCTAATTAAAGCTGAGCCCGTTTACCCCGCCCTAGATCACGACCTGATTGAGCGCTTACTGAAAGATGATTTCTCAGCGCCAGGGCAGGCTGCGACTTGAGGCTGTTATTATAACGTATCCCGCATCTGAACAGCATCGCGAAGCGAGTTCATCGGGAGACAAATACACAAGGCGGCTTTACAGCAACTTCATTCCGACTGGTAACTTAGAGGGAAAAGTCGGTATTGGCTCCACCATTAACTGTGGCGATGCATAAGATGGGGCAGCGGCTGAAACTGCGGCATAAAGTAACGGGAGTAGAGAAAGGGCCTTTCTTTGGATGGTACCCTGCGGATTGGGTCAAGTTGTATGTGACCTGGGAGTACGATTTCATCCGATCATCCGACGTCTTTGACAAGAACGGTCGCGAGATATTTGCGGGTGATCTCCTCTCGGTTGGCGATGGCCCGCCGTTCGAGGTTGTTGAGAAGAGAAGGTGGGAGTGGTGTTTGAGGATGGCTTCGAAGAGCTGACAGAGGAATTTGCAAGCATCTGTGAAGTCGTCGGCTGCGAAGGATGTCTTTTCTAGCGAGGGTAGACAAACGATATTGATACCATCTATGAGATTAACCTTCTTTAGGTTGATCAAGTCGATCGAGCGATTATGGGATGAGCGAGGTCTCAAAGAAAAAGTGTGTTATTGGCTTTCCTCAATTCAGATAACCGAATTTCGATGAGCCGGCACGAGGCAGATACTCACTCAGGGTCCCGGCACGCATCAATTGCGGCTCATCCCTTGGGAGTATCGGCACTTAGAACGCTAGTCGCTTACCAGGTAGCTTGAAGTCGGATACGCATTTGCCTTCGGTCCTCTGCTCCTAACGGTTTGACTAGAGCATGCCCAGTCAGCTGAGGGTCGTCACGAGATCGAGACCACGAACGGTCCGCTTCTCGCGGACAGAAAGCCGTCTTTCACGATGAAGCATTCGATGGAGTGATCGCCGCGGTAGAGGCTACTCTCGTGACGGGTGAGTTTCCCCCGCTCGAACGCGGCCTCTTCGATCTCGCCGCGCCTGGCGTAGGCCGCCTCAGCTTCTGCGCCCGTATTCACGACCTGCCAATACACCCGGTACGGCCCCTTCACGTTCGTCCTGGCCTCGAACGTCAGGTCCGCGTGACGCGGTATCGTTTCGCCACCGCCGAACTCCGAGGGCCGGAAGCCCGAGCGGGTCATGGTCGCGCGCGCGATCGCGACGCGACCGGTCGGGCGTTCGGGCCATGATGGCTTTTGACGCCACCAGACGTCGAAGCGCTCGAACAGGCGACGCGGGGTCTGCCTCAGTATTCCGGCGGGGGCAGTTTCGCGGCGGCGGAAGGACTTTTCGACCAGATCGATCCCCATGTGCGCGGCCAGCGCCTCGGATATCTCCCGTCTGTCCGTCATCAGCGCGATCAGTCGGAAATCTGCGCGCACCTGTTCGAGCCATTGGTAGAAGGCTTCCTTCAGCTTGGGATTCTCGGCCCATCGGTCGGCGAAATTCTCGGTTGGATCCGTCGGGTTCGCGATCCACGTGATGCCGACGCGGTCCTCGATGAACTGGTCTATGCGGGCAAGGATGCTGAACAACGCACCCGAGATCGTTTCCTCCTGCTGGTAGGCATGAGCCGCCAGCGTCGTGATGATGATGGAGATCGGCCGATGTTCGGCGTCGTCCAGGAACAGGATGTCCCGGTGGCGCTTCAGGATCTGGATGGCGCTCTGCAAAGGCGTCTTGACCCTGTAGGCGGGGATATCCTCGACCTGAGCGCGCGTTTCCTCTGCGATCTTGCGCAACCTTTCGCGAGACGCGAGCGCCATGCGTGAGATGAACCACTGGGCGTAGCCCTTCGGATTGCTGCGCGGCCAGTCCGGCGAGATGCGCGAGTAGTTATGGTGGGTCCTGCTGGTGATGGCGATGGCGCTGCGCCACCACGGGGCGCTCAGGCCGGCGTCCTCGAAGAGCGACTTTTGACGGAGCGCGTCGGGTACGCCGGGAAGTACGTCGATATGGAACTGCGCGCCGTCGGCGTATTCGAGGCGCCAACAGCGGCGCTTCTCCTCCGGCGGCTTCTTCATTCCCTTTGCTTGCGCGTAGGCAGCAAGTTCGACCCCGAGCGCCGCCTTCAACTGTGCCTGCGTGCACTTCGCACGATCCGCCGAAAGTTTGCAGACTGCATCCACGTCGTAATCCTCGGCTTCGTTCAACGGTCGGATGACCGTGCCGAGCCGAAAGGAACCCTGCACCGACGTGTGCGGCGAAAGGTGCTTCAGCGAGGAGACGTCGCGTTGCAGCCATTCGCCGACCGATTTGTAGCTGCGCTCAGCGGCCTCGTACCGCTCTTTCGGCACTTCGAGTTCCGCCGCAAGGTCCTCGAGGAATTCCTCGGTCGTCCTGCTGAATGGTTTTACGGGAACGTTCAATTCACATTCCTCCTTCGCTGCGGATTTCGATGGTGCGGATGAAGCCTCCTGCCGTCGCATTCTGGTCCCAGACCGTCACCGGCAGATCCGCCTTCGGCATCCAGCGCCGGCCGAACTCGACTGCCGCCGAAACCGGTATGGCGGGAAAGACGTGAAGCTCTGCGTCTTCGCCGTGCGCCGCCTTGATTCCGTTCAGCACGCGATGCGCCAGGTTTCCGAACTCAGCGAGATCGCGGGCACTTCGCATGATGTCGTTGTGGGGTCCTTCGGCCTGGATCGCCCAGATCGGCACCTCGCTCCCCATGACGGCGGTGATACGGGCGTCCTCGATGGTCGCGCTGACGGCGAGCTTCAGGGCGACGACCCGTCCGGCCTTGTCGGAGCGGACTGTTCGGAAGACGATCAGCGGACGATCGTCCTGCCAGCGCCATGTCTTCGGATTGCGATGAAGTTGACGGATGGCGACCGGTATCTTGTCGCCGAGCAATCTGCCGAGCTCTATCAGCAGGGGTATCGGCGCCAGGGCGAAGACGGACAGATGGGCAATTTCGTTCCGCTCGATGCGACCCGCGATCTGATCCTTGAGCGACCGCCGCAGGTTATCGAGCTGGACTTGCCAATAGCCCGGCTCGTGGTCGGCAATCTGCGATCCGATCAGCTCGATGTCGATGGTCCGCCAGCCCGCAGGGTACGTCTCGGGCACCATGTCGCGAAATACCGTCTCGGGAGCGATAGGCGATTCCAGCGCTCCGATGCGCGCCGCGTACCGCAAGGCATGACTCGCCTGAACGGGATTGACCGCCAAAAGGTTTGCGACGCGATTTTCGAGCTCGCGCTTCATCTCCAGGAGCAGCGTCTCGGTATGCTCCACTACGGCATCGCGATCGATGAGGCGGTGGTGCGTGTCGCACAACAGCATGAGGTTGGCGACGTCGTCGGCGAGCGACGGGGAGCGTATCGGATCGCCGCGCGGGCCGTCCGCTGCGGCAGCGACGACGTGCGCTATGTAGGCATGGTTCAGCGACTTCCTGCCGGAGACTACGTCGCCGAGGAGGAAATCGTTGCATCCCCTGTACTGGCAGCGCCCGCCCTGTCCAAAGCGCCAGGCGCGAACGTTCTGATACGGTCGTCCTGGCCCGTCCCTTCCGTCGCGGAGGTCCGTTCCGAAGATCTACCGGGGTCGCCGTACCTGTCCCGTCGTCCATCGAAGTTGTCCCGTCGTGGCGTTGCCCTGCAGGTTGCGAATCGCCCGGAGGATGCTTCTCTTGGCTATGCCGACGGTACGGCCGACTCGGACATGAATTTTCGATGTCCGGATCCGGGCGTTCCTCGGCATATGGGGCAGAATGGCAATGCAGACCATCGAGACCGACGCTGAAGGCGGTGCCTCAGCCGCCGATATCAGACTGACGGTCGACGAGATCCGAGCCGGCATAGTTGCCATGAGCGCGGCCGATCTCGCGCGGCTCACGCGCGCGGGGCAGGTTTTTTCGGCGATCTGCGGCATTTCCGGTGAGGATTTGGTGCAGGAAGCCTGCGTTCGGGCGTTGGAAGGCCGGCGCACCTGCGATCGGGATGTTGGGATCGTGCCTTTCCTCTGTGGCGTGATGAAAAGCATCGCCTCGCAGGAAACCGAAGCACGCAAGAAGGGTTTTCGACCCGTAACGGTATTGCGCGACGGCCAGCCTGTCCTACCGGAAGTAGGCCACGAAGGCGTTTCGCCTGAGGATGAGGCGATCGCAGCGATCGACGACCGGCCGCGCTTGCTGCGGATTGCCAAAATCGTGGAAGGTGACGAAAAATTGGAATTTCTGGTGGAGGGTCTTTTGGAAGGCTGGCGCGGCTCGGCACTTTGCGAATTCCTCGGCGTCGACGAACGCGGACTTGCGGCGTTGAGACGCAGACTCTCCCGAATCCTTGCCTCCGCAGGGATTGGAAGGACATCGACATGACTTCCGGCAGGAAACTCGACGACCTTTACGATGCCCTGATCGACGAGATCCTAGGAACCTCGGACGAGGAGATCGTGGCGGAGGTGACACCGGACGACATCGAGAGGACAAAGGCCGCATTTGCGCGTGCCGAGCAAGAAGTGGGAAGCCACATGCTCGCGGCGGCAAAGTCCGGCGTCCGGGCATGGCGGGCCAGTTCGAAAAGGGAGACTTCCCCGGAGGCGCTTACCGCGCGTCGCACGCGCTTCGACGAATTCCGCTCGACGGACGCCGAATTTCGGAAGAAGTCCACTCTCGCGGCGAGGAATGGAGAGAAGCCGACTGAGCGCGACCTCGACGGACTTGCGGACGACCTCGATGAGCTGTCGCGCTTGGAGGGTCAACGGGAGAAAAAGGAGGATTGAATGGCCGAGCGACCGGCCGAAGAACTCCTGCGGAGACTTGGGATAACCGAACCCAAGCAGATCGATTTGGATGCGATAGCCTGGCATCTTGGTGCCGCCGTCCGCTATCGCCGCATGGACTCCGCCGATGCCACGATCATCGGATCGGAGCGGCGCGCCGTCATCTCAGTCAACTCCTCCCGAATTGAAACGCGCCAGCGCTTTTCGCTCGCCCACGAAATAGGGCATTGGCAACGGCATCGCGGCAGGATCCTGTTCTGCACGCCGAAGGACATAGGCAATCCCGAGCGCTCGGCGAACGACGCAGAACGCCAGGCGGACCGCTACGCATCCGATTTGATCCTGCCGCCGTATCTCCTGCGACCGAGACTGGAAAATCTTCAACGCCTTGAGCTGGCCCCGCTTCACAAGATCGCAGCGGAGTTCAACGCGAGCATGACGGCGACCCTCCTGAAGATTGTCGCAATGAACATGTTTCCGATCGTGGTCGTCTGCCATCGCAGAAGCGGACGTCGGTGGTTCAGGCGGTCGGAAATGATCCCGGAGTCTTGGTTTCCGCAGTACGACCTCGATGCGGTTTCATACGCCTTTGCGATGCTCTACCGGAAATCGCCGGAGCAGAGCGCGCCCAGGAAGATCAGGGCGGGCGCTTGGTTCGACTTCCGAGATGCCGACCGCTACGAGATTCGCGAACAATCGTTTCCACTGCCGAATGACGAAGTGCTTACGGTTCTCACGTTGCCTCGCGAGGCTTTTTAGCACCGAGGGAGTGCGCACTCGGCACTTACGGGCACTCAACACGTCAACGTCTAGGTCCAGAGATGGCTACCGTGGCTCATCGGACCGGCAAGGTATTCAAAATTCCATAACATCCGATGGGCGCTCTTCAACATCGCGCACGCGATTAGAGTTGTATTCTGCTATGCCATTGATGGCCGGGTTCGATTTTGCAAGTGATCTATTTTGATCACATTGCCCCACCCACCCTGAGCTAACGCTCCATCATCTTAGCTCAAGGCTCGGCATTCATTGACCGAGAGCTTTAGAGCGACGTTACAACGCGCATTTTCTGCAACCAAAGCGAGTTGGCAGAGTTTACAGGGTATGAGTAGCTCAAATTGGGCACGCAACCGGCTATTGCTCGCCCTTCCATCCCGCGATCTCAAGCGGCTCATGCCAGAGCTTGAACACATTCGCTGCCAACGCGAGCAGGTTCTCATGGACGCTGATAGTTCGCTCGACCACGTCTTCTTCCCCGATAGTGGTGTCGTCTCGGTGCTCGCTGTTTATGCGGACGGCAGCATCATTGAGATGGCAACGATCGGTCGAGAGGGTTGCACGGGTATGCAAGCCTTCTTCGGCGCCAAGACTTCCTCTGTCAGGCTTATGGTTCAAATCCCGGGGAGTGCAGCCAAGATGTCGCGCGCGGCCTTCGCACGGGCGATGGAGTCAATGCCGTCCCTCCGAAATCTTATGTCCGCTTACGTTCACGCCTTTCTGGAGCAGATCCTGGTGTCGGTGGCGTGCAACGGTGCGCACAGCCTCAAGCAGCGCCTGGCGCGTTGGCTGCTAATGATGCGTGACCGCAGTGACGGGGTCGCACTGCCGATCACCCAGAGCCTTCTCGCCGAAATGCTGGGTGTTCAGAGGCCAACCATCACGAATGCTGCCCGTGAGTTGGAACGCGCAGGTCTGATTGAGCGCGGCCTCCGGCAGGTCACGATACTTGATCGGCAGGGCCTCGTCGAAGAATCTTGTGAATGTTATCAGTTGGTCAAAACGCGCGTCGCTTTTCACCTTCCCAAAACATACACGTAACAAAGTCGGCTCTCCGCCGGATCGGTAATGTACATTACCGACAGCAGATCCCAACTGGCGCACCATCGGTAAACCGCGGGGCTGATGCCGGGCTCCTCTGGGGATTGCTTGGAGGCTGACTTGGCCGAAAATCAGTTAAACGAGATCGAAGAAGCGCGCGCGTTTGCGCAGGCGATCATAGATACGGTTCGTGAACCGATTTTGGTGCTCGACCAAGACCTGCGCGTGATCGCCGCGAGCCGCTCTTTCTATCGGACATTCAAGGTTGGACCCGAAGATACCGAAGGCAGGCTGCTTTACGAACTGGGCGATGGTCACTGGGACATTCCGGAGCTTCGCTTGCTCCTGGAAAAGATTGTACCCGAGCACGGCGTGATGGAGGACTATGAGGTTGAATATGAGTTTCCTAACGTCGGACCACGCACGATGTGCTTAAACGCCCGCAAGGTGTTCTACGAGGAAGGCTCCCACACGACTATTCTGCTTGGCATAGCGGATGTCACCCGGCAGCGCGTCTTAGAGCGCGAAAAGGACGACCTACTGCGACAGAAGGACGTATTGCTTGAGGAAATTCAACACCGTGTCGCTAATAGCCTCCAAATTATTGCAAGCATAATTTTGTTGAAAGCGAAGACGGTGGATTCGGAAGAGACGCGTGTTCATCTGCAAGACGCTCACAAGCGGGTCATGTCGGTTGCGGCCGTACAGCAACACCTCCATGCATCTGCGGCCAGCGGGTCCATCGAAATGGGGCCTTATCTCTCAAGGCTGCGCGAGACCCTCGAACCTCGATGATCGGCGAGAACCGGCCAATTTCGCTGAAAGTGTCTGGCGAAGGCGGCAGTGCGACTTCCCGTCAGGCCGAGAGCCTCGGATTGATCGCTACAGAACTTGTAATAAATTCTCTAAAGCACGCATTCAGCGAAAATACAAAAGATGGGCAGATCACCGTTGCGTATGAAGTTTCCGGAACAGATTGGAAGCTTTCGATCGCTGACAATGGGGTTGGCAAGCCGGACGGCGTCTTTGCTCAACCAAAAACCGGGCTCGGCACGGGCATCGTCAAGGCGCTCGCGCAACAGCTCGGTGCCAAGGTTGAAACTTTGGCCGGCCCAGAGGGAACGACCGTGTCGGTCACTCACGCCACTTTTTTGGCAAAGATGCCCCGTGTGAAAGGCGGTGAGCCTCAGCCGAGCTTCGTCTGCTCACTAATTGCGGGACCAAACCTCCGGAACTAGCTCCGGTTTCAGGCGAAAATTCTGGTAACCTTGGTCGGGGGCAACTGGTCTCGGAGGCTCCGATGAAACGAAGCTTGATCTGCTTCTGCTTACTGACGGTTTTAAACGGTCCCGGCTTCTCACAAACCACGAAAGGGAAACCCGCCTTTTACGTGGTACTGGATTCTCTGCAGAAGAAGTGCAGCG
>WNFC01042313.1_pt1 | contig 10516 bp, 12 predicted proteins | sample 5400541 | NCBI WGS metagenome assembly WNFC01 (sample SAMN13153342, study PRJNA577476) | soil metagenome | isolation source: 120 cm saprolite under Douglas fir tree site 2 hole 2 replicate 1 | place: USA:California | collected 2015-04-18
ATTTAAGCTACCCAGAGCCAGCATATGTAAGCAAAGTGCGAAGGGCCCAAGATAAGGCCGGTAACGAGTCGGTAGCCGCAGAACAATAACCTGTCCCAGAAGATAGTGTACGTGCTAACTATGATCCGGGTAAAAGTACACGAGGCAAGACGAGACAATAAGACGAGATAACACGGCGGTCACCTGCTGACCCAAAGCGCAGGGATTGGGAGTGATTGGTCGATAACTAAGATCGTGGGGGTTTAACTGGGGGAAAGGAACCAGAACCGGGGCAGAAGCATGAGTCGTGAATGAAGCAGGCATCATGGGGCTCGCACCGCCAATCAGAAGCACAGTCACATGGGCGATAAGAGATAGGAAGGGTGTAGGTCCGGCGTGCCTCGTTCAAGATGAGGTGTCTTTGGTGCATCTCGGCCACCAAGTCCCGAGACCACTGCATGTACCACGGAAGCAGTTCGGCCGCTTGCTCAGGCGGTAACACTTAGTGGCAATCTAGGCTCTACACAACTCTAAGTGTGCATCACTTAGCTTCTTAGTCTGAGTGCTGTCCTGTTAGGAGCAGCACCATAACATCAGACTCTACTTCTATTCACCATGGCAAGCTCCAGCAGCACCACTGGGAGCACTAGGACTTGGCTCCCCACCGACCAGCTCCTTAGGGTACCAAACACCCATCTGAACCATCCACAGCTCTTGCTTGTCGACGCAGGAGACCCGAGAAACCACAGGAGGTATCATTACCTTAGCTGGCAAGTAATACACCCCCCTACAGCAGTAGTGTGGAGCGATGGCCATTGGTATGAGTTTTACCATAGCCTCACCTTCGGACAGCCATACCACAAGGGACACCAAATCAAAGTGTACCCAACGCCTGTCTACCCTGACACAGAGGACGAGTCAGTACCCTCTATCGATATACAAATCAGAAGCACACCAGCAGTTATTGCAACAAGCGGCCCGGGAAGCCCACACAAACAACAAACCTCCCACTAGCATGCAACATGAGAACCCTCGACATATCAGAGACACCTTCGACATTACTCTCAGACGAGCACCAGGAGGCCCAAGCGGCCCAGGAGGGCCAGGAGGACCCAGAGGACATAGTGATCCTTTCAGAGGACCAAATGATCCAGGAGCAATACCCCCCACTCATCTTATTCCCATACAACCTGCAGGAGACCTAAAACCCGCAGGCATTCCCCCACTCCTCTTCAATAGCAACAGAACTCACACCAATGCCTTCATCAGAGAACTTCGGATATACATGATGGCTAACCAAGGAGTACTGGGCTTCGAGTCCCCAATATGGCGCATCACGATCGCGCTCACATTCATCAAAGGCCCCCAAGTAGACAGCTAGGTAGAGGGTATCCTCAAAGGCCTTGAACAACTGCACCCGATCAATGATAACATTGAGTACATGTACCTCAACTTCCTATCACAATTCAAATCGCAATTCATGGACTCCATGAAACAAGAAGTTGCCCAAGCAAGCCTCAACCAACTCACTTTTCTCTTCCCAAACATTGACTAATACATCAGCGACTTTGAAATGCTAGCCCAAAAAGCGAGGTACACCATTGGCAGTTAGGAACTAATGAACATGTTCCTCAAAGGACTCCACAACTTCCCCCATATCGTTGAAAGGATCATCAACAAATCCCCAACCGACTACTACGACCTCAAAGAGAAAACCATCATGGTGGTCAAGAACCAGCAATTGTTATGTGCAATCAAAAACAGCTCTAACCTAACCCCATTCCAGCAGAACTTCCAACAACAGCCCTACATTCTGCGACCAAACCAGTACAACTCATCAAATGCCCCTCACAGTCTAAACAACGTCCCAGTCCTGATGGACCTATCGAGAGGGTGTGCCCCACCAAACAGGGGGAGGCCATGGAACGACTCGTGCCAGAGCAGAGGAAACACAGCCCAACTTGAACAAGAGCAGCGACCAAGCAAGGGGAATGCAGCTCAACTAGGACAAAACCCCCAAGGCACAACACCTCCCGTATGGAAGTGTTACAACTGTAACAAACTAGGCCACTTCGCCAGAGAATGCTGGGGACCCAAACGAGCAAAGACACATCAAGCATACGTCCAAGACTATATGGACCAAGATGAGGACCTCTCAGGAATCCAAGAAGAGATACACCCCTCTAACCTGCTCGACAACACCTTCCAAGCATTCAACACATTACCTCTTGAACAGAAAGACACAATGATTGCCTAGTACGAAGGAAAGAGAGAGGATTTTGTAGGAGCCTGATTAGATCGGTACTAATTAGGTGATATCGAGACAAGGATGTATTTATCTCCACCAGAAAATCTATGATGCTGCGCATTTATCTACACTCCAAGTCAAAAAGAGCCAAAACTATTGCACTTCTTGATTTGGGAGCCACCAAAACTTCATGAGCCTAGACTATGCCAAACACCTACACCTCCCTATCAAAACACTGAAAGAACCAAGGAAACTGTTCAACATCACTTCCTTTTTTGGCAACCATCACCTCTGTGGCAAAAACTTGCCAATGAAAGTGGTAGCTAGAAGTAGGATAGAACTTTCTATAAAACACACACCCCTCCATACCTCACTGTTACACACTCCCAAAAAGCCCAAATGGCTCAAAAGGCATCTCTGTAGGTAAAACCGAAGAAATGTCGAAACCCCTAAACAAAGGGGGAACCCAGTGGCCAGCCACTCCAGTGGCAAAGCCTCCCCACAGTAATCACTACCAGACACAAGAAGCCACCCAAGCTGCATGCAACAGTAAAGCAGCCACTCAGCAGAGTGTGGAAGCAGGCGCTCCACACAAGAAGGTGCAGACTGCTGCAGGTAAGCCAGCAGAGGCAAACAAAGAAGTGTTGGGCAGCAATGGCAAGCAGTCAAGCACCCCACTGCAAATTATTACCACAGCAATCAGCCAACTCCTAGTTAAAGAAAGAGTGGACAAGCCAGTCAAGATCACACTGGAGAGGATACTCAGGTTCATCAAAGTTGAGGAGGAGAAGGGGACAAAGAGAGTGGAGACCTACGTAACGCAATCAGAGGTGAGTACCCTCCAAAAAGAACTTAAACAGGACCTTGTGAAGCTACAAGATGCACTTGCCACCCAAATCAAAAACATCTGAATCACCACAAGTTCAGCACTTGAAAACACAGTGAAAACCCTCGCCGACACGAAAGACCTTAAGGAGACAGCGAAGGAAATCACAAACAAGGTAGGCAGGGTGAACAACACTACAGACAAAATCACCACCACCACCCAGTCGTACCGAGACATCCTCTCACAAAACCTAGTAGCAGCAAATAAGCACAGCCTAGACCCTAAGGTCTTAGGAGACATGGAGCGAAAGGCGTGACAAATCCTTGTCGACATCTTTGATGAAGACGACAATAAATCCCTTGGTAAAAGCATCGCAGAAGTGATAACCAAGGTGAACAACTCGCTGGGGAAAGTAACCAATACTGAGAAGCCAGCAAAAGTCCAAGTGGAAACAGCTCTCAGGACCTGAAAGGGCGCACTAGTGCTAACACTCTGCAGCAAAGAGGCGGCAAACTGGGTTAGGCAACCTGACAACGAGATCGCTTTCATGGAGGCCTTCTTGAAAGGCTCGCACATTAGGGAACAAACATTCAACTTGATCATGCCGAGAGTCCCCATTGTCTTCAAGCCAGACAACACTGCCCACATCAGAGAAATTGAGGAGGTCAATGGACTGAGGGAACACACGATCTGCAAAGTCAGGTGGATAAAACCAATCAGGAGGAGAAGAGTGGGGCAGACGCACACATTTGCCATCCTAAGCATTACATCCATGGACTGTGCTAACATCCTCATCAGGGACAGGTTGATCATATGCAGCACCAGGATTAGGCCAACTAAGCAAAAGTCCGAGCCCATCCAGTGCATGAAATGCAGGAGATGGGGCCATTTCACAGGAGAGTGCCCCACAGAAGAAGACGTCTGCGGCACTTGCAGAGGCAAACACTGCACCAGTGGCTGCCAAAATAAGGACAAAAGATGGTGCATCACTTGCAAAAGCTCTGACCATGCCAGCTGGGATAGAAGCTGCCCAGAGTTCAGCAGGCGATGCTACCTGGTAGACAAAAGGAACCCAGAAAACAGCATGCCATACTTCCCCATGGAATAGGACTGGACCCAAATGGCCTGGCCCAGCAGGCTAGATATGGACGAGCATTTCCCAGGGAAATACGCAGTAAACAGCCTTCCTTTCTATGCAAACAGGCAATCGGAGTCAGGGCTGAGGGACCCACAGGGCAAAGGTAAAGCCTCGCAGCCGAGGAATGCACTGAAGTGAGGTTACAAGCCCATGGAGAGGGCTGAATGCTCCTACCCCAACACAATTCTGATAGGCAGGGAAGGCAGGCAACATGCCGACAAGCCAGAAGAAGGTGAGCTCGAAGGCTCCCTAGAGCACTCCGAGGAAGTGGACAAGATTGAGGACATCCTTACCAGGATCCACGCCGACAATAGCGAATTCATCCTCAGAACCGCTAACCAATCATAATGGATAAGCTATCTATCTGGCAGCAAAACATCAACAAATCTCCAACATGCCAACATGACATCATAAGCAACAAGAGGCTGGTAACAAAAGGTATAAATATCATAGCGCTGCAGGAGCCAGCGCTCAGCAAAAGCGGACTCACCATAGCCTCAAGGGATTGGATAACAATCTATCCCTCAGAGCATACTAACAACCCCCTTAAGACCAGATCTATCATGCTCATTAGAGCAGACACTAGCAGCAAGAGCTGGAACCAACTCGAATTCCCATCAAGCGACGTCACGGCCACGCAAATCACAGAACCATGGGGAAAGCTAACAATATTCAATGTTTACAATGACAGGGAGTGAGATGATACAATAAGTCTGCTAATAGACTATCATTGCAGGCACAGAGAAACCCTAGAGCGTGCAACAATGGGCGAGGTGCACATACTATGGATTGGGGACTTTAACAGGCATCACCCCCTCTGGGACAGCCCTAAGGACACACGACTCTTCACAAATGAAGCTATGGATGCCACTGAGAAGCTCATAGAAGCAATAACGGATGCAGGGCTAGACCTAGCGCTCCTAAGCGGAATCCCAACGCACAAGCACAATGTCACCAAGCATTGGAGCAGACTGGACCAAGTGTTTCTCTCAACTCAGTCAAATGGAATGCTGACCACATGTAACACACTACCAGAACAGAGAGGTATCAACACGGACCACCTCCCTATCCTCATAGAGCTCAGGCTAGACTTGGCTGTCACAGAGGTGAAAGCCATCCCAAACTTCTGTAGTGTGAACTGGGACGACTTCAGAGGTGAGCTGTGAAAGCAGTTAGACAAGGCTCAGGAACCAACCCATATCTTGAACCAAGTGCAACTGAATGAGTGCTGCGAGGAACTCATGGAAGCTCTACAGGAAGCCATATGAGTGACAGTCCTAGCGGAAAAACCTACAACTAAATCTAAAAGGTGGTGGACTAAAGAACTCTTGCAGCTCAGAACTTGTGCCAACAAGCTAGAAAGAACTGTGTACAAACTCAGAGGTGACCCGAAGCACCGAGTGCATGAGGAACACAAAGCGGCCAAAAACAAGTACCACAATGCAATCAAAGTCACCAAACAGCAACACTGGAGAGATTGGCTAGAGAAAGCAGAAGATCCGGATATTTGGGCAGTGCACCGCATAGTCTCAGCCCCCCACATGGATGGAGGCAAGGCAAAAATCCTGAAACTCAAATACAAGGTTGACAACGAGGAACTGACTGCAAGCACAAATGAAGAGAAAAGCAGGGCACTCGCCAAATGCTTCTTCCCCATCAAACCACAGGACCAAGGTGGGAATGCAGAGATAAAGTACCCAAAGGTGTGCAAAGGAGTAGGGAAAATTACAAGAGATTGTTTTACATCTATGAAGCCATGCTTGAAAGAGGCTTCCAATACACACTGTGGAAAGTATCTATCACAGTGGTGTTGCAGAAGCCGGGCAAACTGCACTATGATGTGCCCAAGGCATACAGGCCCATTGCGCTTCTCAATACTATGTGGAAAATCCTAACAGCAATCGTCGCTAGCCACATCACATTCCTCACCAAGAAACACGAACTGCTCCCACCCAATCACTTTAGTGGAAGGCCAGGTCGCACCACCTCAGATGCGCTACACGTGCTAGCCCACAAGATCAAAGACACCTGGCAGGCAGGCAAAGTCACAGCAGTTCTATTCCTAGATATAGAGGGAGCATTCCCGAACGCTGTCCTGATGAAGCTCGTGCACAACCTCAGAAAGTGCAGAATACCAGGCAAATACATGGATTTCATAGAACAAATGTTGGCAGACAGGTGCACAACGCTCAAATATGATGGCCACACCTTGGAGCCCATCGTGTTAGACAACGGAATAGGGAAAGGAGATCCACTCTTGATGGTGCTATACCAGTACTACAATGCAGACTTACTCAACATCCCCAGGGGGAAGTACAAGGACGCACTGGCCTACGTGGACGACACCATTATGGTAGCCACCGCAGAGACTTTCACCGAAGCACACATGATGCTAGCAGACATGATGGGGCAGGAAGGGGGAGTATTGGACTGGTCCAGGGCCCACAATTCCCCACTTGAATACACAAAACTTGCACTGATAGATTTTGCTCACAGGAGCAGCAGCAAAGCAAGGACAGCCCTACAACTCCCACAAAGGCAGATTGAACCGTCGACCAGCACGAAATACTTGGGCATCGTAGTCGACCAAAGCCTTGGATGGAAGGCGCAACAAGCATACACAGTAGCAAAAGGCACAAAATGGGCGGCACAAATCAGACGGCTAGCAAGGCCATCCTGGGGCATAACACCCAGGTATGCAAAAAGGCTATATATCAGCGTGGTGTTACCACAAATCCTATATGTGGCAGACATCTGGTGCCTATCTAAGCAAGGAGTGTGGACTAGGACGAGTAGGATAGGGCCAGCCAAAGCTCTCAACCAAATAATCACAATACAAAGAGCCGGAATGCTGGCCATCACGGGTGGCCACAGAACCTTAGCAACAGACTCTCTCAACATGCACACCCACCTACTACCCACCAAATTCACAGTAAGAAAATGGTGTCACCGAGCTCTAACAAGAATAGCAGTGCTCCCCAAAGAGCACCCATTACACAAAATCATCAGGAACCGCAGAATGAGCAAAGTTAAGAGACACAAAGGACCCCTGCATCACCTGGCAAGATGGTTCAAACCGGACGCCCTCAAAACCAAGAAGATACCAACCGTGGCAAGGGACCCGACTAAAATAGGCAAGATCCCCCTCAAAATAAGTATCGCTGACAGCAGGGAGGAGTCGATCAAAGAGGCAGCGAACGTGAAGGAAGAACTCCAAATCTACTCGGATGGCTCAGCACTTGAAGGCAAAGTGGGCGCTGCAGCGATACTAATCCACAAAGGCAGACACACTCAGACCCTTCATTACCACCTCAGATCAGACGAGGAACATACAGTACACGAAGCCAAAGCGGTGGGTATACTACTAGGCATGCATATACTCAACTCCAGAAAGAGAAAAAAGGTGTCAGCTGCGATCAGTGTAGATAACCAAGCAGCCATCAAAGCCTTCACATTGGACCTAAGAAACCCAGGCCACCACCTAACGAGGGAAGCCCTGCGCATAGCCAGCAAAATTAGCAAGGACAAGAAAAAGATGGGCAAAGGCAAGGATGCATTAACCATCAGGTGGATGGCAGGCCACGAGGGGATTGAGGGAAATGAGCTGGTGGACAGAGAAGCCAAAGAAGTGGCCAAGGGTCACACTTCAGACATGAAGCTGCTCCCCAGTTATCTCAGAAAGCCCATGCTAATTAACTCATCTGCAGTAAAGAAAATGCACAATGAAAGCCTCGCAAAGGAATGGCAAGAAGATTGGAGGAACTCGAAACAAGGGAAAGCGATAACACTAATTGACGAGTCAATGCCATCAAGCAAATTCTTGAAGTTGCTAAGCAACCCCAAGCTCTCGAGAACAGCGGCCAGTGCGGTTGCACAGCTCAGGTTAACCCACTTCCTGCTCAATGGTTACCTTAAGAGGATAGGCAGAGTGGACAGCACTAGATGTCTGGCATGCAGGGAGGACGAAGAAGACATCACCCACTTCCTGCTAAGATGCCAAAACTATGCACACGAAAGGTGGCCCCTCACCCAGCACACCACAAAGAAGCGCAAGCCTCTCACCCTCCAAACGATCCTAGGAGACCCGCAGTTTATTCTACCGCTGGCAGCATACATCCAAGCTACTGGAAGATTCATGAGGCCAGGTGAGTGCAGCACAAATCAGACCAGAAATACTGCACGATGAAGAACACCAGCAGAAGACGAGATGAATTACACTCAAACTCTCACTATAATCACAAAGGGTCAAAGCGCAAGCAATCAAAGCTCCCCCTGTAATGCTGCAGCATGCGCAGGTTCAGCGCAGATGCTCAGTAACCCACTCAAGCCATACAACATCAGGCAAGCCACCCACAGGAGCACACCCACAGACCAAGCGTGGGAAGCACTCTCACACACGATAAGGGGGCACTGCAGTGCACCTCACACCTGCGCCCATCGATTCAGCTAAAGCACGCATTATGAAAAGATGGCCTCGGATGCTATGGGGGAGATAGCAGAATCATGAAATCCCATATTCATGTTTATCACACAGTAGTCATGTACACATACAAGAAGTGCTACGTGGGGTTCTGTACCCCAAGGTGCATGGTAATGGACTCTAAAAAAAAAAAAAACTGTTCAACGTTGATGGGACCCCCAACAAAGCAGGAGACCTCAAGTTCTATACTGATCTTAGAACCCAAACAGGAACCCAGACAAAGATGCTACGATACTTCCTATCTGACCTAGGGGACAGTAGAGTCATCCTAGGATACCCATGGTTCACCACAGCACAACCCAAAATTGACTAGGCCCGACGATGGATTGCCCATGACCAACTCCCCATCATGCTACAATCAGTCAACACCGCAAAAGCACAATTTCTCCCCCACCAAGCAACCACACGACGAGGGATAGTCACATCCAGGAAGCCACCACCCCAACAATCGGACAATGTGCCACTCCAATACTGCAATTACCACAACATTTTTGAACAAAGACGAGGGAAGGGGCTACCCCCGTCCCAAACATAGGACCATGCTATTGACCTAAAACCAGAAGCCCTAACCACCCTCATAAGCAAAACCATCCAACTCTCCCAAACCGAACAAAAAGAACTCTCCCAATTCCTGAAGGAACATACGCAATAAGGAACAATACAACCCTCAAAAAGCCCATACACCACATCATTCTTCTTCATCAAAAAGAAAAATGGAAAACTTTGACTGGTCCAGGATTACTAACCAGTGAACTCATGGACAATCAAGAACCAGTACCTGCTACCACTCATCCTATCGCTGATCAATCGACTACAGGACTGCACGTTGTTCACAGGTTTCAACATTGAATGGGGGTACAATAAGGTGCTCATTAAACCAGAGGACCAGTGGAAAGCAGCCCTAACCATCATCGATCATGGGTGCTCGCAAGCGGCAATCTTCCTCCCCTGTCAGAAGTCAATCACAGGACTGCAAATTGCCCAGCTCTATTATAAGCACCTCTACCCATGATTCGGGCTGCCCAAGCGCTTGATATCAGACCGAGACCCCTGCTTCACATCCCATTTTGGTTGGGCCTTAGCTAAAGAACTAGATATCATGTGGAATCTATCCATGGTGTATCACCCCCAAACCAATGGGCTGACAGAGCGAAAGAACCAATGGGTCGAACAATTCCTCCGCCTCATATCCACCAATCAGAACGATTGGTCCACAATGCTCCCCCTCACCACCTTAGTACACAATAATGCTAGGAACTCAACCACTGGCCTGGCCCCAAACCAATTACTCAATGGTCTGGAACCCACAGTAACCCCCAATCAATCAACAAACTCCGACAACCTGACTGCAGAACTAAGGGTCAACCAATTAAGGCAATGGAGGAAGCAAGTGACAATGGCATTAAACAATACAGCCAATAGCAAATCCCCCGCGACAAACGTGTTTAAATATGGACAAAAGGTGTGGCTCAAGGCCAAGAATCTAGCCCTGCCGTACGGGTTGGTAAAACTAGCCCCAAGGCAACATGGACCCTTTCCCATCACTTAGGTGATATCTCCAGTGACGTACAAATTGACACTCCCCCATCAGTGGACCATCCACCCTGTGTTTCACGCATCGCTTCTTACCCCATATAGCGAAACAAAAGAATATGGGGGAAACTATTCCCAACCACCACCCGACCTTGTGGGAGATGTAGAACAATATGAAGTCAAGGCCATCTACAGCCACTAATGTCAAGGGAGGAAAAGACAATTGCAATACCTGGTCAAGTGGCTAGGCTACCCTGAGAGCGACAATACGTGGGAACCAGCAGGACACCTACAAACTCCGACACTCCTAAA
>WNFC01011525.1_pt1 | contig 10515 bp, 11 predicted proteins | sample 5400541 | NCBI WGS metagenome assembly WNFC01 (sample SAMN13153342, study PRJNA577476) | soil metagenome | isolation source: 120 cm saprolite under Douglas fir tree site 2 hole 2 replicate 1 | place: USA:California | collected 2015-04-18
GTGCCGGGATAGGAGATGTGCTCGTTCGACTTGCCGATCGGCAGGGCCGGCAGCACCGTCACCGGCAAGCCGGGCGGTACCAGCTCCATCGCGCGCGCAAGAATCCCGCGATTGATCGCCGTGTCGACCTCGACCGGCAGGTGCGGACCGTGCTGTTCGATGGCCGCCACCGGCAGGATGGCGATGGCGCTCGCCATGTCCGACTGCTGGAAATCTTCGGTGGTCATCTCGACCCATTGGCGTCGCAGTCGGCCTGACATGGAACCGCTCCTCCCGTGTTTCAGAGGCCCCACCTGCAAGCCCCTTGCCACGTCGCCCCGCCGCGCACCCCGTTGGCGCAGCGATTGCATCGACGATTGAGGGTGCGGTTGGGAGATCGTGCCGTGGCCGCGCCGGTACGCCCCGACGCGGCGCTGCGGGGAGAGTTTTAGTGCAGGCGAAGTCTTCGACCGTCCCGGCCGAGCCCTATCCGTTCGAACTGCGGCCGGCCGAGTGCGGCCTGCTCATCATCGACATGCAGCGCGACTTCCTCGAGCCCGGCGGCTTTGGCGAGATGCTGGGCAACGACGTCTCGCAGCTGCGCCGCACGATCGAGCCCAACCGCCGGCTGCTGTTGGCCTGGCGCGCCGCCGGCCTTCTGGCGATGCATACCCGCGAGGGCCATCGGCCCGACCTCTCGGACCTGCCGCCGTCCAAGAAGGTGCGCGGCCGCAGCAAGACCTCGATCGGCGACAAGGGTCCGATGGGCCGCATCCTGGTGCGCGGCGAGGCCGGCCACGACATCATTGCCGAGCTCTATCCCGCGGCCGGCGAGCCGGTCATCGACAAGCCCGGCAAGGGCGCCTTCCACGCCACCGACCTCCATTCGATCCTGCAGCATCGCGGCATCACCCAGCTCGTCGTCACCGGCGTCACCACCGAAGTGTGCGTCAACACCACGGTTCGCGAGGCCAACGACCGCGGCTACGACTGCTTCGTGCCCGAGGATTGCGTCGGCTCCTACTTTCCCGAATTCCAGGACATGGGCCTGAAAATGATCAAGGCGCAGGGCGGCATTTTCGGCTGGGTGGGAAGCTCGGCCGATATCGTCGCGGCGATCGGCAAGGGCTGAACGCGGCGCTGGGACCTGCATCGAGCCAGAGGAGAGCGACATGGCCGTCACGACCGCGGACTTCAAGCCAAAGCTTTGGGTTCCAGGCGACTGGAATGCGTTCTTCGGCTTCGGCACCAACATCCTGGTCAACATGCTGGTGCTCACCGGCCTGCTGCGCTTCGTGCTCAAGATGCCGGACGAGCTGGTGTTCGGCCGCATCCTGCCGGCCACCGGCCTGATGCTGTGCCTGAGCACGGTGTACTACGCCTGGCTCGCCTATCGCCTGGCCAAGGAGACTGGCCGCACCGACGTCTGCGCCCTGCCGTCCGGCATCAGCGTGCCGCACATGTTCATCGTCGTGTTCGTGATCATGCTGCCGATCCTGATCACCACCAAGGATCCGGTGCAGGCCTGGGAGGCGGGCCTCACCTGGGTGTTCGTGCAGAGCTTCGTGCTGATGGGCGGCGGCTTCATCGCGCCCTTCATCCGCAAGATCACGCCGCGCGCGGCGTTGCTGGGCTCGCTGGCCGGCATCTCGATCACCTTCATCTCGATGCGCCCGGGCGCGCAGATGGCGATGACGCCGGTCATCGGCCTGATCTGCTTTGCCGTCATCATGGTCGATTGGTTCGGCGGCGTGCGCTACTTCAAGGGCGTGCCGGGCGGCCTGGTGGCCATCATTGTCGGCGCCGTCATCGCCTGGGGCTCGACCTTGTTCGGCTTCAACTACGGCGGCCTGACGATCGGCGGGTTGAAGGCCGCCCTGTCGAGCTTCGGCTTCTCCTATCCCATGCCGGCGGTCGGCCACGTCTTCGGCGGCTTCCAGTTCATCGGCGTCATCCTGGTGACGGCGATTCCGTTCGGCATCTACGACCTCGTCGAGGCGATGGACAATGTCGAGAGCGCGTCGGCGGCGGGCGATTCCTTTCCGACGACCCGCGTGCTGACCGCCGACGGCGTCGTCAGCCTGATCGGCTGCCTGATGGGTAATCCGTTCATCAATGCCGTCTATATCGGCCATCCCGGCTGGAAGGCGATGGGCGGCCGCATCGGTTACTCGGCGGCCACCGGCGCGCTGGTGATCGTGCTGGCGTGGTTCGGCGTCATCGCGCTGATGATGGCCTTGATCCCGGTCGTCGCGATCCTGCCCATCCTGCTCTATATCGGCATGCTGATCGGCTCGCAGGCGTTCCAGGAGACGCCGATGCGCCACGCCCCGGCGATCGTGCTGGCGCTGGTGCCGCAGATCGCGGCCTGGGGCAAGACGCAGATCGACGGCGCGTTGAACGCCGCCGGCACCTCGGCCTCGGCGGTCGGCTTCGAAAAGCTCGACCAGACCGGCGTGCTCTACCAGGGCCTGGAGATTCTGGGCGGTGGCGCCACCCTGGCCGGTATCGTCCTGGCCGCGATCACGGTGTTCATCATCGAGCGCGATTTCATGAAAGCGGCGGCCTTCGCCGCCGCCGGCGCCGTGTTCACCTTCTTCGGCCTGATCCACGCCGAGGCGTTGGGCATCGGCCGTACGCCGTCGATGGTGCTGAGCTATCTCGGCATCGCCGTCATCCTGCTGGCTTGCGCCAAGTACGCCGGACTGGCGCCGCTGCCGGGCGAAGCGTCGAGGATGCACGGCCACGGCGATCCTGCCGCCAAGCCCGCCGAATGAGGACGCAGCGCTTCTGTCGATGAGGGGGTTGGTGCCCGCTGCTGGACTCGAACCAGCACGGCCCTCTCGGGCCTCGGGATTTTAAGCCCGCTTTTGTCCCTTATCCTGTTTCTATCCGGGAACGCGAAATCCTTCTCTAAGCGTCTGTGATAGATAGATTTTCTGCCCAGATCGACCGACCTTGCGTAGCCGGAACTGCGAAGCGACCGCCTTTCTGGCGGCCCCTAGTTGGCCCCTGGATATCGATAGGAAATGGAGTACTCGAATGGCCAAGGTCAAACTCACAAAGACCGCAGTCGAAGCGGCAACGTTCGCCGCCAAGGCGTACGAACTGCGCGACACCGTGGTGCCTGGGTTTCTCCTGAAAGTAACGCCCGCTGGCCGAAAGATCTTCATGGTCCAATATCGAACGAATGCCGGGGAGCGCCGGAAGCCCGCGATCGGCCGGTTCGGCGAGCTCACAGTCGAGCAAGCACGCTCGATTGCTCAAGATTGGCTTGCCGACGTACGCAAGGGCAAAGACCCAAGCGCCGAGAAAAGGACCGCGCGCGACGCCCCAAGCGTGAAGGAGCTGTGTGTCAAGTTCATGGAAGATTACTCGAAACCAAAGAATCGGGCGCGAACTGTTGAAAGCAACCAAGGCTACATTGACCGCCACATCATTCCCAAGCTCGGCACTCTCAAGGTCCGTGAGACCACTCGGCCAGATGTGTCGAGCCTCATCACGCGGATGAAGAAGACGCCGGTGACCGCCAATCGTGTTCTCTCCTGCCTGCGCAAGATGTTCAACATGGCCGAGGTCTGGGGCTTCCGCGACGACGGCACCAATCCGTGTCGTCACATCCCAAAGTATCCTGAGAGCGGCAAGACGCGGTTGATCACCGACGATGAAATGGCCCGGCTGTTCCGCTATCTTGAGCGCGCGGAAATGGAGGGGCTGGAGCACCCCTTCTTTACCCTCGGCGTCCGTCTGCAATTCGCCTTTGCGGCGCGCATGTCGGAGGTCATCAGCATGGAATGGAATTGGGTCGATTTCGTAAATCGTCGCGTCGTCTGGCCAGACAGCAAGACCGGAGAAATCTCGAAACCAATGAGCGAGGATGTCGTCACACTTCTCTTGAACACACCGCGGCTGGAAGGTTCGCCCTACGTCGTGCCCTCCATCTACAAACCAGACCGCCCAATGTCCCAAACCACCTACTCTAGAGGCTGGACGCGCATCCTCGAGCGAGCAGAGGTCCCACACGTGGGAACGCATGGAATCCGGCACCGCACCACTACTGAGATTGCGAATTCCGGCGTGCCGGTGAAAGTCGCAATGCAGCTCACGGCGCACAAAACAGTCACTCAGTTCATGCGATACGTCCACACTGAGGACGACCCGGTTCGGGCCGCCGCCGAGACTGTCGCGTCGCGCCGACTCGTCGTACTTTCCGGCCAGCGAACCACTCCACAACAGGCGCACAACAGGACGGCGGTACAGCCCGCCAAGCTGTTGAAAGAGCCTGTTGCCAGCTCCAACACGAAGCTCGGAAATTACCGCCCCTTCCGACATTGCTCGGGTGCAAGTCGAGCAGCGCCGCTTGGAACGAAACGCACCGGTAAAGCTCGGTTGGTTGCCGCCGAGTAGTTATGACGACGGCTCACGACAACCGGCGCTGTTCGCTGTCGCCCAACTTCGGCTATCCCTCACCCCCATCGAGAGCGTGCCCGTGTTCGAATATCGGGCTCGCGAAGGAGAATATATTCCCTTCCGCAATGCGTCGGCGGGTCAGCAAGCGACGGCGCTTCTGAAAACCCTTCTCAACGAAGCCGGGCCGCCATTGATAATCGACTAGCCGGAAGAGGACCTCGACAATCCGGTGACGCTCGAAATTGTCGAGCAGGTCTGGCGGGCGAAGCAAAAGCGCCAACTCATATTCACCAGCCACAATGCAAACCTTGCCGTCATGCACGGTGGACAAGGCGGCTGCGGCATCATTCTGGTCGAGATTAAGAGATCATCTCTGCCTCTCTATACCAAGGCCCTCAGCGAGGCGAAGGGTCTCCGCATTGCCCAGAAGCAGGTGTCGGGCCGGCACGCGTGGATCATGAAGAACCAGACGACGTTCCTGAATGGGATGGTCGATTTGGCAGTCCAACTGCCCTTGTTTCCTCGCCGACATCGCAACGGAAGCTTCGCGTTGGGCGATGCGGAGCGCGTACGACAATTCTAGAATAGCTTTCGCGGACACGAATTCCCAATCTTCCGATCGACAATCATCATCGACCAATGGACCCAACTGACACCTCAGGAGAGGGAGCGGTTGGTCTTTAGCAACCAGCATGGGAATCGGACGCTCCGCGTCTTTACTTATGAGCAGCTGATACGGCGCGCGCATGTTCGTTGGGCAGTGGGGTACTAGAGACCCGCTCGGCGTATTTGCCTCTCTTCATGCAGCACGGCACTGCCCCTTGATGTTTCAATCTGGCCTGCAGCGCAGTGCTGCTCATTGACCTAAGCCTGCATCTCTCTACATCTCTTCCTGTCAGCCCAGGTGGACGCTTTCGCCGCGGTCACGATGAGGGAGTGTGTTCGTCAAGGGCGACCACGCCGCTCAGCTTTTGGGCCACCTCAAGAAAGCCGAGATGGCGCAGGAAGCCGAGCGACTTCTCGACGGTACCGGCTGGCTGCCGGAACCGCTGCGTCTTGCGGACGGTGCGCCATCATTCGATCCTCCGGCGAGCGCGGTCGACAACCTGCCGGCATTCCTCACCGAAGGCTAGGAAGCACAATCTCAGCAAGCCGCCGAATAGGACAGTCCGGCGAGCCGCTTCCGCGGTTCTGATTTTCCTGACGCTTCACGCGAAGGCCCGACCAACGTGTCGGGCCTTCGTCCTTTAGGGCCCGGATTTTCCGCTCCTCGCACCGAATGTGCCGCGCCGCCTGTTGCCGCGACTCCAGCGCATCCGAGTCATCCGGCGGCGCAGCTGACGACGCCGAGATGAGAGGAAGAGGGCGGCCGGGACGGGTTTGAGCCGATGGGGTCGAGAGAGCGCCCCGCGGTTCGGCCCGTTCCCGCTCTCAGAGGCCCTCTCCATGACGGTCATTTCCGCCCCAGCCGTCGCAGACGCGCCGCTGCTCCCACTCTCATGTCCGCAGGTCGACGTGCCTCGAGGCCTCGCCGAAGCCGCGCGTCTCCTTCTGCCTCATCTCGAACGCGGCAACCGCATCGATGCCGTCGCGCTGCGGGCCGCTATGGAGCGCGCCTTTGGCGACTCCGATGCGGCCGGCGCCTGGGACTGGAAGACGGCGTACGACGCCTGCGAAGCCGCGACCGTCTTGTTCCTCCGCAAGTTCGGCCCAGCCATCCGCGCCCAAGTTGCCTCGCCTGCGGGCGTGCTGCACATGTTGGACAAGGTCGCGGCGCTTCTGCCGACCCATACGCGCCGATCCCAGGAGAGCCAGGCACTCCAGCAGTTCTCGACGCCGATCGAGCTCGCCTTCGTTGCCGCCACGGCGGCCGCGATGACTCCGGCCGATACTGTGCTCGAACCGTCGGCAGGGACGGGCTTGCTTGCCATCTTTGCCGAGCTCGCGGGCAGCAGACTCGTCTTGAACGAGCTGGCAAAGATTCGTGCCGACCTGCTGGGCCGGCTCTTTGCTGGCGTCTCGATCACCCGGCATGACGCCGCTCACATCCACGACCATGTCGATGGGGCGCTGCGGCCGAGTGTGGTCCTGATGAACCCGCCGTTCTCGGTCGCGGCATATGTCGACGGCCCCGTTGCTGATCCTGCTCTGCGTCATGTCGCGTCGACACTCGCCCGCCTTGCCGACGGCGGACGCCTAGTCGCGCTCACGGGTGCCAGCCTCTCTTTCGACCATCCGTCCTGGCACGACGCTTTTGTCCGCCTCCAGGGACGCGGTCGTGTGGTCTTCTCCGCCGCGATTGAAGGGCGCATCTATGCGCGCCACGGCACGACTGTTGAGACCCGCCTGACGGTCATCGATCGGGTGCCAGCATCTGATCCGAGGTCGTTTCCAGAGTCCCCGGGCATGGCGCCGGATGTGGCCACGCTGCTGTCCTGGGTCCTGCAGCACGTTCCGGCGCGCTTGCCAGTCACCGGGGCCAGCCTCCTTGAAGAAGCTGCGCCCTCAATCCCTGTCCGTATCAAGCCTGCATCTGCGTCACGCCGCACATCGATCGCTGCGACGGCGTTAGAGCCCGTCGCGCCTCAGCTGGCCTATGAGACTGTCGACTGGACGCCGGCGGTGGGGCGGTCGCATTACCGAGGCGCTGTATGAGGCCTACGGCCTACAGTCGCTTCGTATCGCAGGGGCCCGCCCGCATCCGACCAGGCTCGGCAATCCGCGGCGATGGCTTCGGTGGCCCCGCCCAAGCCTGCTTATCGGCCACGCCTGCCGGCCAACGTTGTCACTGATGGCCTCCTGTCCGACGCCCAGCTCGAGAGCATCATCTATGCCGGCGAAGCCCACAGTGGCCACCTCGCTGGATCGTGGATGGTGGACGAGACTTTCGATGTCGTCTCGGCTGTACCCGATGGTGCCGAGAACGCCGTGCGGTTTCGGCGTGGCTGGATGCTGGGAGACGGCACCGGTGCCGGCAAGGGCCGCCAGATCGCCGGCATCCTGCTCGACAACTGGCTGCAGGGCCGCCGGCGCGCCGTATGGATCTCGAAGTCCGACAAGCTGATCGAGGATGCCCAGCGCGACTGGTCGGCTCTGGGCATGGAGCGCCTGCTCGTGACGCCGCTCGCCCGCTTCCGGCAGGGCAGCCCGATATGTCTGGAGCAGGGCATCCTTTTTGCCACCTACGCCACGCTACGGACCGATGCGCGCGAGGAAAGGGTTTCGCGAGTCCGGCAGATCGTCGATTGGCTGGGATCGGACTTCGTCCGTGGCAAGCATCCGGACATGGTCCTGTTGCACGGCGGTTCGCCGACCGGCGCCGAACGCATTGCCGCCCGGTGGGCCGACGATCGCAAGGTGCCGCACATTCCGTTCAAGCCGAACTGGACTCGCGATGCCAAGGCCGCCCCCCTTCAAGCGCAACGACCAGATGCTCGAGGCCCTGCCGATCGGCGTCATCGTCTTCCCCGGCTCTGGCATCCAGGAGAACCTCGCCGACAAGGCCAGGAAGCTCGGTATCCCGGTCTGGCGCTTCGGTTCCGGCGGCGCGTAAGCGCCGCCTTTCTCAAGTTCACGTTTGGCTATCATTCGAGCGCGCCATGGTGGTGGTGGAAGGTGCAACCGTTCGACCTGTGTCACGGAGATCCACCATGCTTGTCGCTGGCCTCGTTCTCAGCGTCTTCGGCCTTGGCTTCTTCTGCTAGCTGCTGTTCACGCTCGCCGTCTATGCACTCCCTTTCCTTGCCGCACTGACGATGGGCCTCACTGCCTATCACGGTGGCTCGGGCTTCGTCGGCGCACTCGTCGTCGGCCTCCTCGTTGGCGTCACGATCTTGATGTTCGGACAGATTGTCTTTGCCACCGTCCGCACACCTCTGATCCGCACTTTAGTCGGGCTGGTCTATGCCGTGCCGGCGACCGTCGCGGGCTATCAGCTATGTTTCCGACTCGCCGGCATCGGCATGCCAGATGGAGCTTGGCAGCAGATTTTCGCCGCCGCGGGCGCCATTGCTGTTCGCAAGCCAACGGCTGACTGAGCCGTGCCTTCCGCAGAGCCCTGCCCAGTCGGCAACGGCATAATCAGCGCCATGCGCGCGAAGGCAGTCACGGTCGCACGACCTGCGAGGGTGATGGTTCTCGCAATCCCTCGTCATCGAACAGGTTGGCGAAGATAGGTGTGGTGAAGCTCGGTTCGTCGAGCTTGAGCGAGAAATAGTCGCGCCCCTCGTTCAAACGCTTCGATCAGGCAGCGTCGAATCCGCCCGGCCGACAAAGACCCGGCTGGGAGCGTTGTCGTCGGCCCAGACGGCCAGTGAGAGAATCCATCCTTTGTCTACGCCACAGCCTCTTTCTCTTCGACTGGTGTGCCGGCGCTCTTGTACAGCACCTTCTCGGTCAGCCACGTCTTCTCCCGAGGATGCTGTTCGGCGCGACCCACGGCCTCTCCTTGGCTGATCTGGCCGGAGGACGGCTGCGCCTCGATCGCCTGAGCCGCAACGGCGTCGGTTCGACTTTCTTCCCCTGGGCTTCGCCCATTCCTCGCGAGGCAAGAAAGTCGCTCCGCCGCCATCCTCCGCTGCGCTCCGGCCCGCGAGCGGGTGCGTCGTCGATCACCTCCGGCCTGCAGATCGCCATCGAGGCCGCGATGGTCGCGGGTTCGAACAGCAAAGGAGAAGTGACATGGCTAACATCGGTTCCTTCAAGAAGTCCGGCAACGAGTACCAGGGCGAGATCGTGACCCTCAGCGTCCAGGCCAAGGGTGTCCGCATCGTTCCCGAGCCCAATCGGGGAAACGACAACGCTCCCAGCCACCGGGTCTTCGTCGGTCGCGCCGAGATCGGGGCCGCCTGGTCGAAGGAGTCGAACGAGGGCAGGCCCTACCTCTCCCTCAAGCTCGACGACCCGAGCTTCACCACACCTATCTTCGCCAACCTGTTCGATGATCCGGATGGCGAGAGCTACACCCTGATCTGGTCACGTAGCCGCAAGAAGAACGGCGAGTAAGCCGACGCCCCCAAGAGCCCCGCCCGGTCCGCCGGGCGGGGCTTTCTGCGTTTGGTCGCCATGCGCGAGAAGGCCTTGATGTCGTTCTGTATGTGTCCATCGACCAGGCGTTATTCCTCGCCGGCGGCGGATGGCCGGACCTCAAGAGCAAGAGGACGGCCGGAAGCGGGTGAGCCGGAGGCCTCCCGAGAGAGCGGGCCCGCGGCTCGCCCCGTCCTGCTCTCCGGAACATCATCCATGTCTGCATCATTCTTGGCTTTTGCGCCCGCGTCGCCGACTCAATTTCTGGCCATGGACGGCACCTTTGTTGTCCTGCCTACGGAAGAGACGACAGAGCAGGACTTGCTCGCGGGATTGCTGACTTCTTCGCAAGGTACGGCGTGTGCTTCTGCCCTCTTGCAAAACTTTCCCAGCATTGGTCATGTCATCACAGCCGAAGCGTCTACTTGCAGACTGCAATGGCTTACGAGCAGATCGAACAATTTCGAATACTATTCCTTGACCGCAGGAACAATCTCATCGCCGACGAGGTGCAGCAGCGCGGCACGGTTAGTCACACGCCCGTTTACCCGCGAGAGGTTATGAAGCGCGCCTTGATCCTCAACGCCTCCGCTCTCATTGTTGTGCACAATCATCCGTCCGGCGATCCCAAGCCGTCCCGGGAAGACATCGAGACGACGCGCGAATTGAAGGCAGCCGCCAATGCTCTTGAGCTTGAACTGCACGACCATGTTGTGATCGGTCACGGCAAGCACGCGTCGTTCAGGTCCCTGGGGTTGCTCTAATGGAGGCCGGCGTGATTCGCGATCGATTGCAAGATCCTCCTGCCCGATCGCGTGCAGGAGGCCTTCGCGGCGGGCTTTCTTCATGCCGTTGGCGGGTGGAGGCAAAGAATTGAAGAGCACGACGAGGAGCCGGGTCAGCCGGGACGTTCCGATTAACGGTCACCGTAGGCGTGATATCCGCTTCTGCGGTATCTGAAGGAGCTCGGCGGGCTCAACGCCAAGAGCCTCCGAAAGACGGCCGACGACGTTGAGACTTGCGTAGAAGGTGCCTTTCTCGAGCTGGCTAAGATAGCTGCGGCTTACGTTCGCCTCATAAGCAAGCTCATCCTGCGAGACG
>WNFC01031884.1_pt1 | contig 10515 bp, 10 predicted proteins | sample 5400541 | NCBI WGS metagenome assembly WNFC01 (sample SAMN13153342, study PRJNA577476) | soil metagenome | isolation source: 120 cm saprolite under Douglas fir tree site 2 hole 2 replicate 1 | place: USA:California | collected 2015-04-18
CGGCGACGTCGATGGGCTTCGGCGCCAAGATCGCCTCCAAGCGCGACAAGCGCACCGGCGAGCTGCTGGCGCAGGTGCATCCTGAAGATCTGATCAAGTTCGGACTGATCCCCGAATTCGTCGGCCGTCTGCCGGTGGTCGCGACGCTCAACGAGCTCGACAAGAACACGCTCGTCGAGATCCTGAAAGAGCCGAAGAACTCACTGGTGCGTCAGTACCAGACGATCATGGGCTTCGAAAACGTCACGCTGAAGTTCACGGACGATGCTCTGGAAGCGATCGCCGGAGAAGCGCTGAAGCGAAACGTCGGTGCGCGCGGACTCAAGATCATCATCGAAGAGCTGATGCTCGAGATCATGTACACGATCCCATCACAGGATGCGATCAGCGAGTGCGTCATCACTCGCGAGGTGGTCGATAACCGGAGTCAGCCAATCACCCTCTATCGGAAGGCAGGCTAGGGAAGTGGAGCGAGGGGCGGCGCGTTAGGGAATGCGCCGCTGTTACACCAGGTAGAGAGCGAGAATGTCCGACCAAAACATACAACTTCCTTTAGTGCCGTTGCGCGACATGGTGGTGTTCCCATCGATGATGGCGCCATTCGTCGTCGGCCGGCGCGCTTCCATTCAGGCGCTCGAAGCCACGCTGTCGACTTCCGAGAAACGCATTTTCCTCGCGACGCAACGCGATCCGAAAGTCGACGATCCGAACATGCAGGAGATTTACAACGTCGGCGTCATCGCCACCGTTGTCCAGAATCTCAAGCTTCCCAACCAGAACGTGAAGGTGATGGTGGAAGGCCTCAGCCGCGCCGAGATCGTCGGCTCAGAAGAAGCCGGCGGCTACATGACGGTCTTCGTGAAGGAGATCGACAGCAGGCTTACGCTGACTCCCGAAGTCTCGCAGTACATCCAGAAGCTGGTGGAGATCTTCGAGCAGTACGCCAAGATGTCACATCACCTGGCGTTCGAAGGCGTGATGTCGACGCTGAAGCTCGATGATCCCGATCGCTTCGCCGACACGCTGGCCTCGCACATCCTGATCACGACGCAGGAGAAGCAGCAGCTCCTGGAAACCATCTCGCCGTACGAGCGGCTGCAGAAGCTCCAGGACTTCCTCGAGATCGAGATCGAAAAGATCAACATCGACAAGCGCATCAACTCCAAAGTCAAAAAGCAGATGGAGCGCGCGCAGAAGGAGTACTACCTCAACGAGAAGATCAAGGCGATCCACCACGAGCTGGGTCGCAAGGACGATCGCTCGGACGAGATCGAGGAGCTCCGCCAGAAGATCGAAGAAGCGGGCATGCCCAAGGACACCAAGGAGAAGGCCATACAGGAACTGAAGCGCCTGGAAGCGATGCCCGGCGTCTCGGCGGAAGCGACCGTTTCGCGAAACTACATCGAGTGGCTGGTCTCGGTTCCCTGGAAGAAAGCATCCAAGGAGATCAAGGACATCGACGCGGCCGAGAAGATCCTCAATGAAGATCATTACGGTCTCGAAAAAATCAAAGAGCGCATCCTCGAGTTTCTCGCCGTGCGCCAACTGGTGAAGGGACCGAAGGGCACAATTCTCTGCTTCGTCGGACCTCCGGGCGACGGCAAGACCTCGCTCGCGAAGTCGATCGCGCGCGCGACCGGCCGTAAATTCGTCCGCCTCTCGTTAGGCGGAGTGCGCGATGAGGCTGAGATTCGCGGTCATCGCAGAACGTACATCGGCGCGTTCCCGGGACAGATCATCCAGCGCATGAAGAAGGCCGGGACGATCAACCCGGTCTTCCTGCTCGACGAAGTCGACAAGATGTCGATGGACTTTCGAGGAGATCCGTCCGCCGCGCTGCTCGAAGTCCTCGATCCGGAGCAGAACAGCACCTTCACCGATCACTACCTCGACGTCGAATACGACCTTTCGAAGGTCATGTTCATCGCTACGGCGAATGTGATCCACACGATTCCTGCGCCGCTCAAAGACCGCATGGAGATCATCTTCCTTTCCGGCTACACCCACCTCGAGAAGCTGGCCATTGGCCGGCAGTTCCTCGTTCCGAAGCAGATCACGGAGCAGGGGCTGGAAGATGCCAAGATCACTTTCGACGCCACCGCGCTGGAGGAGTTGATCGACTCCTACACCCGGGAGGCGGGCGTTCGTAATCTGGAGCGCGAAATCGGATCGGTGCTTCGCAAGATCGCGCGCCAGGTGGTGAAGCACGACGGCAGCTTCGAGCTCGACGTCGATCGCAAGAAAACGCGCGAGCTCCTCGGCAAGCCCAAGTTCCGGTCGCAGCAGATTCACGACAAGGCCGAGATCGGCCTGGCCACCGGCCTGGCCTGGACAGAAGTAGGCGGCGAGATTCTGTCGACCGAAGTGGCCCTCTCGCGCGGCAAAGGCAATCTGACCCTCACCGGAAAGCTCGGCGATGTCATGCAGGAGTCGGCGCGGGCCGCGCTGTCATACGTGCGGTCGCGGGCGGAGCTGTTCGGGCTCGATCCCGACTTCCACTCCTCGCTCGACATTCACATCCACGTTCCGGAGGGAGCCATTCCGAAGGACGGGCCGTCGGCCGGCATCACCATGGCGACGGCGCTGCTCTCCGCGGTCACGAAGATTCCGGTGCATCGCGACTTCGCGATGACCGGCGAAATCACCCTGCGAGGCAAAGTGCTCCCGGTCGGCGGCGTCAAGGACAAGATTCTGGCCGCCACGCGGGCAGGCATCACCAAGATCATCCTGCCGGCCGAAAACGAGCGCGATCTCGAGGACATCCCGGCCGACGTACGCGAGAAAATGGAGTTCCATCTCGTTGAGTCGATGGACGAAGTGGTCACTCTCGCACTCGATGGCACGATTGTTCCATTGGGTGCCAAAGAAAAGCTGTCCGAACCCGAAAAGGTTATTGGCGACGAGCCGCCGGTCACACACTAGGCCTGAGGCATTTGACAAGCACAACGATCATCCGCAGAATCTAGCCGTACCTTCAAATCTTCAGTAGCACTTCTGCTTCGCTTGCCGAAGCGTGAAATCAAATTGGAAATCCGAACAATCGAGTTTTACCGGGCGGCGTACAGTGCCTCCGATTTTCCAAATGACAAACGACCTCAATTCGCGATGGTGGGACGTTCCAACGTTGGCAAATCGAGCCTCATCAACGCCGTCCTCAAACGGAAAGCGATCGCGCGCGTGAGTCAGACACCCGGAAAGACGCAGGCCATCCACTTCTACCTTGTGAACAATCGGTTTCACATTGTCGACCTTCCTGGCTACGGCTACGCCAGGGTGCCGAAACCGATGATGGCCTCGTGGCGTCAACTGGTGAACGCGTATCTCGTGGAAGCCAACATGCTGCGGCTGATGTTCCTGCTCCTCGACGCCCGGCGCACGCCGGGCGATCAGGACAAACAAATGCACCAGTGGACCGTGGCGGCCGGCATCGACGAGCGGATCGTGCTGACGAAGTCCGACAAACTCTCCACCAATCAAATGACAAAGAGCAAAGCGGTCATTGCAGAGGAGCTCGAGGTGCAGCCCGCCTCGATGATTTCCTCATCGGCCGTCACCAAGAAAGGCATTGACGAAGTGCGGCGCGAGATCGCGTCGCGACTTTGAGACGAGGTCAACAAATGAGCGAACAAGAATTCGAAAACGAATCGGCAGCGGCGGCAGTTGAGACTCCACCGGAAGAGAAAGCGGAGAAGCCGGCTCGCAAGGCGCGCAAGCCGAAAACGGAAAAGACGGCGGGCGAGGAGCCGGCCGCAGCGGTGGCGGTCGAGGAAACGCCGAACAACAACGGCGAGCAGGCCGTCCAGGCAGCAGTAGCTGAGCCGGAGGCGCCGCCGCCGGTTGAAGAACCGCGGCCGCAGCGGCGGCCGGAGCAGACTCAGGCCGCCGAGACGATCGACATCCGCGTGCTGAAGGAGATGAAGCTTCCCGATCTCTCCAAGCTCGCCAAAGACCTCGGAATCGAGAACGCGACGGGCATGCGCAAGCAGGATCTGATCTTCTCGATCCTGCAGGCCCAGACCGAGAAGAGCGGCCTGATTTTTTCCGAAGGGGTGCTGGAGTGCCTGCCGGACGGGTTCGGATTTCTCCGCGCGCCAGAATATAACTATTTACCAGGACCAGATGATATCTATGTTTCTCCTTCACAAATCCGGCGATTCGACCTGCACACCGGCGACACCGTTTCCGGCCAGGTCCGTCCGCCGAAAGAAGGGGAGCGTTACTTCGCGCTGATCAAGGTCGAGGCGGTCAACTTCGAGCACCCCGACGTCGCGCGCGAGAAGATCCTGTTCGACAACCTGACCCCGCTCTATCCCGACAAGCGGGTCAAGCTGGAAGTGCCGACCAACATGTCGGCGCGCGTCCTCGACCTGATCGCGCCGGTCGGCAAGGGGCAGCGCGGACTGATCGTGGCCGCGCCGCGCACCGGCAAGACCATGGTGCTGCAGGCCATCGCCAACTCCGTCACCAACAATCACCCTGAGATCACGCTGATCGTGCTGCTGATCGACGAGCGCCCGGAGGAAGTGACCGACATGCAGCGCTCGGTGAAGGGGGAGGTCATCTCATCGACCTTCGACGAGCCGGCCTCGCGTCACGTGCAGGTCGCGGAGATGGTCATCGAGAAGGCCAAGCGTTTGGTAGAACACAAGCGCGACGTGGTCATTCTTCTCGACTCCATCACGCGTCTGGCGCGCGCGTACAACACCGTTGTGCCGCCGTCGGGGAAGGTGTTGTCGGGCGGCGTCGACTCCAACGCGCTGCAGCGTCCGAAGCGATTCTTCGGCTCGGCCCGCAACGTCGAGGAAGGCGGCTCGCTGACGATCATCGCCACCGCGCTGATTGACACCGGCTCACGCATGGATGACGTGATCTTCGAGGAGTTCAAGGGCACCGGCAACATGGAAGTGCATCTCGACCGCAAGCTTTCCGACAAGCGTGTCTTCCCGGCCATCGACATCAACAAGTCGGGCACGCGTAAGGAAGAGCTGTTGCTCGAGCGCAACGAGCTGAATCGCATCTGGGTGCTTCGGAAAGTTTTCTCGCCGCTGTCGACCGTCGAATCGATGGAGCTGCTGATCGAGAAGCTCGAGAAGACGCGGACGAACAGCGAGTTCCTCAACTCCATGTCATCCATGTGACGGCCGCCGTATCGGCCGTCATCCTGAGCGGCGAGCCATCAGCGAGACGCGAAGGATCTCGTGAAACGGCGTAAACCCAAGTACCGCCTCCTTGCCCGCCTTCGCATCGTCGACGACGAAGACACCATCGTCCTCGGTCCCGGCAAGGCCGATCTTCTCGAAGCGTTAGAGCGCGACGGATCGATTCGCGATGCGGCCGCGGAGCTCGGCATGTCGTACATGCGGGCATGGACGCTGATCCGAATCATGAACGAACGCTTTCGCGAGCCGCTGGTGGAGGCGGTGCGGGGCGGATCGCGACGCGGCGGCGCGAAGCTGACTCCCGCGGGCCGCGGCGTCCTGCGGCTCTATCGACGGATGGCCCAGGCCGGCGAGTGGGCATCCGCGCCGGCGTTCCGGGAGCTGCGGCGCTTGCTTCGCTGACGCCTTTGGAGTGCGGCGGCTTGCCGCCGCTTTGAAAGCGGTGCCAAGGCACCGCACTGCAAAGGCCGATATACTTGGCGATAGAGATCGAAAATGCTCGTCGCCATCCTCGCCGTCACGATTCGCGTCTCTGCCGCCGCCAGCCTCACCGACGCGCTGCAGGCGATCGCTTCGCGCTATCACGCCGCCTCCGTCGCTTTCAACTTCGGCGCGTCGGGACTGCTCGCGCGGCAGATCATAGAAGGAGCGCCGGCGGATATCTTCATCTCGGCGGACGAGCCTTCGATGGACCGGCTAGAGCAGCGCGGCCTGATCGAACAAAAGCCGGCGCCCGATTCTCTCGAACAGACTGGTTGTCATCGTTCCTGCCGATAGCCGCCTGAGAATTGCATCGCCTGGGGATCTTCTTTCCGTTCGGAGAGTCGCGATCGCTTCACCTGACAGCGCGCCGGCCGGCGCCTACGCGCAGGCTTACTTGCGAAAAGCGGGCGTGTGGGATCGGATCGCGTCGAGGATCATTCCGACTGCCAACGTTCGCTCGGCGCTTGCGGCCGTGGAGTCGGGCAATGTCGAGGCCGGAATCGTCTACCGCACCGACGCGATGATCTCGCGCGCGGTCAGGATCGCGTACGAAGTTCCAGCCGCGGAGGCACCGAAGATTTCTTATCCCGCGGCGGTGATCGCCGATTCGCGCGAGAAAGCTGCCGCGCTTCGTTTTCTGGATTACCTGCAAAGCGCTCAGGCGCGCGACATTTTCCGAAGAGCCGGTTTCATCCAGCTGTGACGTCCATTGTTCTATTCACGCTGCAGTCGGCGCTGATCAGCACCGTGATCGTGGTGCCGATCGGGCTGGCCATTGCCTGGACGCTGGCACGGCTCGACTGGCGCGGCAAATCACTGGTCGAGACTGTGGTGGCGCTGCCGCTGGTGATGCCGCCGGTGGCCACCGGCCTGATCCCTGGCGCGCCGTGGTGGCTGCGATGGTGGTGATGTCGATGCCGCTCTTCGTGCGATCGGCTCGGGCTGCACTCGAAGAAGTCAACGTTCGATTCGAGAACGTTGCCCGCACCCTCGGCGCCTCGGAAGCGAGAGTCTTTTTTGCGATCACCTTGCCGCTGGCGATGCGGGGTGTGGTGGGCGGGACGGTGCTGGCGCTGGCGCGCGCGATCGGTGAGTTCGGCGCGACCATCGTGGTGGCCGGCAACATTCCCGGCCGCACGACCACATTGTCTTTGGCGATTTTCGGAGCTATCGAGCTCGGGAAGGATGCCGAGGCGTATCGGCTGATGGTGGTGGCGGTGATTATCGCGTTCGCCGCGCTCTGGATCCACGAAGCGATCGTGCGAAGAGGAACGCTCCGCTGATGCTGGCCCTCGATCATGTCCGCGTGCCGCTCGCGCATTTCGAGCTCGACGTCACCTTCGAGACGCACAGCCGGGCGACCGGCATCTTCGGACCTTCGGGCGCAGGCAAGACGACGATCCTCGAGATCATCGCCGGCATCCGGCAACCGGTCAGCGGAAGAGTCGTCATCGATGGCGCAGCAGTGGACGAAGTGCCGGCGCGCAAGCGCAGCATCGGTTACGTTCCGCAGGGGGAGTCGCTCTTCCCGCACATGACCGTCGAGAAAAACATTCGCTTCGGCGTGCGCGATCACGAAGCGGAGCCCTTCATTCAGCGCGTGATTGATGTCCTCGAGATCGCGCCGCTTCTTCGGCGCGGCGTTGGAGCGCTTTCGGGCGGCGAATCGAAGCGCGTCGCCCTCGCGCGGGCGCTGGTGACTTCGCCGCGCCTCCTGCTCCTCGATGAGCCGTTATCGGGACTCGACCGCCCTCTGCACGGCCGCGTGATCGACTTTTTGATCCGAGTGCGGGATGAGCTGCGCGTCCCGATGGTGTACGTGACTCACGATTCCGCGGAACTCGGGAAAGTGGTCTTCGAGACCATCTTCATCGACCGTGGCTCGGTAGTGGCATTCGTGAGCGAGTAGTCCTGTTAGCCTTGTCACGGATGCCTAAGCCTAAGCGCTCCCGCATCAAGGATTTCTTCTGGCGGCACTCCGCCGGCATCGCCTTCACGGCGATGGTGGCGTTCGTCGCGCTGATCGGCTTCGTGGGCTACACCTACGCCGTCATCACGAAGAAGTTCGATTCCAGCCGCCGCTGGGACCTCCCCAGCCGCATCTATTCCGACGCCACGCCGATCGTTCCGGGCATGACCATCCCGCGCGCGCTGCTCGAGCCGAAGCTGAACCACGCCGGCTACCACGAGTCGCGCATGCGAGTCGCCAATCCTGGCGAGTACCGCTTCGTCAACGGCGACCTCGAGATCTACCTGCAGAATTTCGAATTTCCCGACATCGAATTTCGCGCGCTGCCGGTGGTCATCGATTTCGATGGTTCGGCCGTGCGGTCCGTGAAGCGGCTCGACGATGGCGTCGCGTTGCGCGGCATTCGCATCGAGCCGGAGCTCATCACGTCGATCTACAACAACGAGATGGAAGATCGGCTGCCGATCTCGCTCAGCTCCGTTCCGAAATCGGTCGTCGACGCCATCATCGCCACCGAAGACAAGAACTTTTATCACCACGAGGGCATCTCCATTCGAGGAACGATCGGAGCGCTGATCACCGATCTGAAACAGAAGGCCTGGACGCACGGCGGCTCGACGCTCACGCAGCAGCTCGTCAAGAATCTCTTTCTCAACCCCGAGCGCAAATGGCGGCGCAAGGCCATCGAGGCGCTGGAGGCGGTGTTGCTCGAGCTGCGCTACCGCAAGGACGAAATCCTCGAGGCCTACCTCAACGAGATCTACCTCGGACAAAACGGCGCGGTGCAGATCGTCGGCGTCGAGCAGGCGTCGCAGGTCTACTTCGGAAAGCACGTCACCTACCTGACGCTCCCCGAAGCCGCCACGCTCGCCGGCATGATTCGATCGCCGAACGTTCTCTCGCCGCTGAAATATCCGCAGCGCTCGAAGGACCGGCGCGATCTGGTTCTGAAGCTGATGCTGGATCAGGCGAAGATCTCGCAGACGGAATACGATCGCGCGGTCGCTTCGCCGCTGGCCACATCGCGATTTCCGAAGACGTCCCGCAGCGCGCCGTTCTTCGTCGACCTCGTCTTGAAGCAGCTCCGCGAGACGTATCCCGAAACGCAGCTCAAGACCGAAGGTCTGAGAATTTTCACCACCCTCGACACGATCATGCAGCGCTCGGCCGAGCAGGCGCTGGAGAGCGGCATCGTCGATCTCGATCGCCGCTATCCGTATTTGAAGAAATCGGCGACTCCGCTCGAAGGCGTCGTCCTCACCATCCAGCCTGGAACGGGTTATGTCAAGGCGCTCGTCGGCGGAACGAACTATTCGAAGACGCAGTTCAATCGCGCGATTCAGGCGCGCCGGCAGCCGGGATCGCTCTTCAAGCCGTTCGTCTACATCGCTGCCATGGATCCGGACCGCGGACAGCAGGCGCTGACCGCTGCCACGATTCTCGACGACTCGCCGATCACCGTGCGCACCGGCAATACCGTATGGCAGCCGCAGAACTACGATCTGCGTTTTCACGGACGGGTGAGCGTGCGTGAGGCGTTGGCGCATTCGTACAACATCCCGGCCGTCCGCGCCGCCATCGACGCCGGCGTGCCGAATGTCATCAAAGAGGCATCGGTCATCGGCATTGAAAGCCGTCTCCAGCCGTATCCTTCGGTATCGCTCGGATCGTTCGAAGTGACGCCGCTCGAGATCGCCTACGCCTACTCGGCCTTCGCCAACCTCGGCGTGAAAGCCGAACCGATCTCGATTCTTGCGGTGTCGACTCGCGAGGGAAAGCTGCTCGAAAGCCGCGAAGTGAAGATGAAGCGCGTCGCTCCGGCGGGCGTCTGCTATGTGATGAATGACATCCTCAAGGATGTGTTCAACTACGGCACCGCAGCGCGGGCGCGCTCCCTCGGATTCGAGCGCCCCTTTGCCGGAAAGAGCGGCACGACCAGCAATTACCGCGATGCATGGTTCATCGGCTATTCGCCGCGCATCGTGAGCCTGGTGTGGATCGGATTCGATGATGGCCACAGCGTTCGTCTGGCGGGCAGCGATGCCTGCCTTCCGATCTGGACAGCGCACATGAACCGCGTAGCCGGCCTCGTTCCGGACGTCGACTGGAAACGGCCCGACGATGTGATCACTCGCGAGATCGATCCGGAAACCGGCATGCTTGCCACTCCGTACTGTCCACAGAACCGCGCGGAGATCTTCGTGGCCGGAACCGAACCGACCCAGCTCTGTCCGATGCATGCCGGCAGCGGCGAGCCGAGTCCGTTCTGGCAGAACAACGATTTGAATCCCGGCGAGATCTCAACCGATACCGCAGGCAACCAGAAGCGGCCCGATCAGAGAAAAGAACGCGACAAGGGAATCAGACGGCTGCTCCGCATCATTTTCGGGAACGGACAATGAGCACCTTCGCCGAATCGACACCCGCGGCGCCGGCGATGCCCGGTTTCATCCGGCGCGTTCGGGATAAGGTGGAGGGCGCGTTGCTCTACGTCGCCGGGATCAGCGATCTGGCGGCCCAGACCATCCGCGAAACGATTCGCGGACCGATCGAGCGGCAGTTGCTGATTGTTCAATTCGAGCAGGTCGGTGTGCGCTCACTCTCCATCGTCGCGATCACATCGCTCTTCATCGGAATGGTGTTGGCGCTGCAGACTGCCTATTCGCTCGAGCAGTTCGGCGTGAAGCTCTTCATCGGAAAAGTCGTTTCGCTCTCGCTGGTCCGCGAGCTCGCGCCGGTGCTGATGTCGTTGATGGTGGGCGGCCGGGTGGGCGCGGGCATCACGGCGGAGATCGGGACGATGAAGGTCACCGAGCAGATCGACGCCTTGCGCGCGCTGGCGACAAGTCCGGTTCGCAAGCTTGTCGTGCCGAAGGTTCTCGCGACGACGCTGATGTTTCCGGT
>WNFC01011109.1_pt1 | contig 10514 bp, 8 predicted proteins | sample 5400541 | NCBI WGS metagenome assembly WNFC01 (sample SAMN13153342, study PRJNA577476) | soil metagenome | isolation source: 120 cm saprolite under Douglas fir tree site 2 hole 2 replicate 1 | place: USA:California | collected 2015-04-18
CGATTCGGCCAACCTGTTCGGCATGGTGAAATTCTACGGCGCGGCGCGCGCCGCGGGCGTCAAACCGATCGTCGGCGCGGACTGCTGGGTGCAGAACGAAGCCGACCGGGACAAGCCGCACCGCGTGCTGCTGCTTTGTGCTTCGCGCGCCGGGTATCTCAGGCTCTGCGAGCTGCTGTCGCGCGCGTGGCTACGCAACCAGTACCGCGCGAAGGCGGAGATCGCCCGCAGCTGGCTGCAAGACGGCACGGACGGCTTGATTGCCCTTTCCGCGGCGGCAGCCGGCGACGTAGGCCAGGCCCTGCTCTCGGATCAGTCGCCCCTCGCCGAGCGCCTCGCGCGCGACTGGTCGAAGCTCTTTCCCGGTCGCTATTACATCGAACTGCAGCGCGCCGGTTTCGCCAACACCGAAGCACTGTTGTCGCGCTCGGTCGCGCTGGCGACGCGCGTCGGCTTGCCGGTGGTGGCGGCGCATCCGGTGCAGTTCCTCGAGCCCGAGGACTTCAAGGCGCACGAGGCGCGCGTCTGCATCGCGCAGGGCTACGTGCTCGGCGATCAGCGCCGGCCGAAGCTCTTCACCGGCGAGCAGTACTTCAAGCGCCGTGCTGACATGGGGAAGCTCTTCGCCGATCTCCCGCAAGCGCTCGACAACTCGGTGGAGATCGCGCGGCGCTGCAACCTGGAGATCGAGCTGGGCAAGAGCCGCTTGCCGGCCTTCCCAACGCCGCCGGGCGTGACCATCGACCAGTATCTCGAGAACGCGGCCGAGGCGGGCCTTGCGCGCAGGCTGGAAAAGCTCGGCTTGAAAGGCGCGGCGGCTGCACGCTACCGCGAGCGGCTCGCTTTCGAGATCCGCACCATCGTGCAGATGGGCTTCGCCGGCTACTTTCTCATCGTCGCGGACTTCATCAACTGGGCAAAAACGAACGGCGTTCCGGTGGGCCCCGGCCGGGGATCCGGCGCGGGATCGCTGGTCGCTTACTCGCTCGGCATCACGGATCTCGATCCGCTGCGCTATGACCTGCTGTTCGAGCGCTTTCTCAATCCCGAGCGTGTCTCGATGCCGGACTTCGACATCGACTTCTGCCAGGACGGGCGCGACCGCGTGATCGATTACGTCAGGGGCAAATACGGCGAGGAGAGCGTTTCGCAGATCGCGACCTTCGGCACGATGGCGGCGCGCGCCGTGCTGCGCGATTGCGGCCGGGTGCTTGACCTCGGCTACAACTTCTGCGACCAGCTGGCGAGGCTCATACCGGTGCAGCCGGGCAAGACGATTACTCTCGAGATGGCGCGCGAGATGGAGCCGCTGCTCGCCGAGCGTGAGCGCAAGGAAGACGAGGTGCGCGAGCTCCTGGACCTGGGCGAAAGGCTCGAGGGCCTGGTGCGCAACGTCGGCATGCATGCCGGCGGCGTGCTCATCGCGCCCGGCCGGCTCACCGAGTTCTGTCCGCTGTATGCCGCCGAAGGCACGGCCAACGTGATCTCGCAGCTCGACAAGGACGACGTCGAGGCGGTGGGGCTGGTGAAGTTCGATTTCCTCGGTCTGACGACGCTGACCATTCTGGACTGGGCCGAGCGCTACGTGCGCCGGCTCGGCGCGCAGGAGTTTTCCCTGGAGCGCGTTCCGCTCGACGACGCCGAGACCTATCGGCAGCTGTCATCGGGGAACACCACCGCAGTGTTCCAGCTGGAATCGCGCGGCATGCGCGATCTCATCAAGCGCACGCGGCCCGACCGCTTCGAAGACGTGATTGCGCTCGTCGCCCTGTACCGGCCGGGCCCGATGGACCTGATTCCGGAGTACATCGAGCGCAAGCACGGCAAGCGCGTCGACTACCTGGATCCGCGGCTGGAGCCGATCCTCGCCCCGACCTACGGCATCATGGTTTACCAGGAGCAGGTGATGCAGATCGCGCAGGTCATCGGCGGCTACACGCTGGGCGGCGCCGATCTGCTGCGCCGCGCGATGGGGAAGAAGAAGCCCGAGGAGATGGCCCCGCAGCGCGACATCTTCGTTGCGGGCGCGCAGAAGAACGGCCTGCCGCGCGGCAAGGCGACGCAGTTGTTCGACCTGATGGAGAAGTTCGCCGGCTACGGCTTCAACAAGTCGCACGCCGCGGCCTACGCGTTGCTGGCGTATCAGACGGCATACATGAAATCGCATCACGCCGCGGCGTTCATGGCGGCCAACCTTTCGGCAGTGATGGACGACACCGACAAGGTGCGCCAGCTGCACGAGGATGCGCTCGCCAACGGCCTGCGAATCCTGCCGCCCGACGTCAATGCCTCCGAATACCGCTTCGTGCCGGTGGACCGGCAAACGATCCGCTACGGCCTCGGCGCGGTGCGCGGTACCGGCGAGTCGGCGATCGGCGCGGTCCTCGAGGCGCGCAAGGCGGCGCCGTTTGCCGACCTGTTCGATTTCTGCCGGCGGGTCGACAAGCGCATCGTCAACCGGCGCGTGATGGAGGCGCTGGTTCGCGCCGGCGCTTTCGATGCGATCGAATCCAATCGCGCCCGCTTGCTCGCCTCGGTGGGACGCGCGCTGGAGGGCGCCGAGCAGGCCGAGCGCCAGGCGTCGCAATCGAACCTGTTCGGCGAAGCGGAGGCCCCGCGCGGCGGTGAGCATGCTTTTGTCGACGCGGCGCCCTGGGACCTGAGGCAAACGCTGATGGAGGAAAAGACGGCCCTCGGTTTCTATCTCTCGGGCCACCTGTTCGCCGTCTACGAGCGGGACCTGGCGGGGTTCCCGCGCACCCCGTTGTCGGCCCTGACTGCGTCCGAGCAGCGCGTTTGGATCGCCGGAATCGTGGCCTCCGCCCGCGCGCAGATGACGCGCCGCGGACGCATGATGGTCGTGATGCTCGACGACGGCAGCGCGCAGCTCGAGATCTCCGTTTTTAACGAGTTGTTCGAGAAGCACCGCGACAAGCTGAAGGAGGACACGCTCCTCGTCGTCGCGGGCAAGGTACAGAGGGACGAGTTTTCCGGCGGGTTGAGAGTGACCGCGGATGAGCTGCTCGATCTCGAAGCGCTGCGGGGTCGTTACGCGGCGCGCTTGCGCATCGCGATGAATGGGCAGGCAGATGCCAAGCGGCTGCAGCAGGTGCTTGCGCCGTATCGCGCAAGCGGTGCCTGCCAGGTGCTGGTGCGATACGAAAACGGCGCCGCGGCGTGCGAGATCGCGCTCGGCGATGCCTGGCGCGTGCGACCCGACGGCCGCTTGCTCGCCGAGCTCGACGCCTGGCTGACGCCCGGAAACGTTCAGCTCGTCTACAACGGCGTCTCGTGACTCCAGCGCACGGCGCAGGATTCGCGGCCGAGCAGGTTGCGATAATGGCGGTACCAGGGATTCACGATGCGCTCAGCCGGGTCGAACAGGCGCTTCTGCGCGAGAAATGCCTTGAGCTGCGGATAGCAGGCCTCGGTCTGGGCGCGAGTCGCCTCGGGCGTGCAGGCGATCGGAAACCCGCCGCCGTGCGCGATCGCGGCATCGATGAGGCTGCGGCGCAACTGCGTCGTTCGCACCGCACCCCCGATGGTGCTCGGCTCGGGGACCCGCACGCTGATCTCGGCGTATTCGCGGCGCGCCCACCGCAGGAAAGTTTCGTCTTCCTGCATGACATGGCGCAGCGTGGGGTCCTCCATGGCAATTCGCCACTCCGTGAAGCGCGACCGGGCGTCGGCAATGAAGGCCTCCGCGTGCTCCGGCGGCGGCAGTAGCTGCATGCCAGGTGCAGTTTCCTTGCCGGAAACGTTTGGCGCGGCTTCGCCGATCGCCCGTGCAAGCGAATCCAACTTCAGCGTCACGCTATAGAGCGCGCCGAACAGGCCCTGGCCGCCGACCGAAAGCGCGAACAGCTCGGGATGAGCTCGCCGGCTGACCCGCCGCAGCTCGCCATCCGGCGTGACGAGCGTAAGCGCCTCGACGTGCATCACCGTCGGCCGGCCGTCGGGTCCGGCCGCATTCCTCGCCAGGCTCGCTGCCACGGTCGGCATCGTCGTGCGTAGCGCGGCGGCCTGGGCATTCCCCGGGCGAAGGCGGGCGGCGAGGCTTTTCCAAGTCGTGTTCGCCTGCACCTCGACTACGCCGTGGCCTGGCTCGAGGCGCAGCACGCGATCCAGGCGTGCCGCATCGATGGGACGCGCGTTGCGCATCGCCTCCTGCAACTCGTGCGCCGAGAGGGGAAGAGACGAGGTGGCCGGCATGGAATCCTCCGTTGTTGGTTGAAAACTTGGCCGGATTCTTGAAGCAGCCGATGGTGCATTGCAATACAGCCGTAGAAAGTAGCGAAATCTGATACCGTAAGTCGCATGCTCGCCAGCCGCTTCGTGGAGGCGCTCAAGAAGTGCTTGCGTGTGCGCGGCATGACGTACGCCGCTCTTGCGCGGGAACTGAGGATCTCCGAAGCGAGCGTGAAACGCATGTTCTCGCGCAGCAGCTTCACCCTGTCGCGCATCGAGGAGATCCTGGCCGCGCTCGACCTCGATCTGCATGAGGTGGCGCGCATGAGCCTCGCCTCCGCGGCGGGACCGGCGGAGCTCACGCTCGATCAGGAAACGGCGCTGGCCAAGGACGAGCGCCTGATTTCGGTGTTCTGGCTGGTGCTCAACGGCTGGCGCTACGAGCAGATTGCCGAAGCTTTCTCGATCTCGCGCGCCGAGCTGACCCTGATCTTTGCGCGATTGGACCGGCTCAAGATCATCGAATGGGGCAAAGGCGAGAGGGCGCGGCTGCGAATACCCAAAGACTTCCAGTGGCGGGCGGGCGGGCCGGTGAAGAAGGCTTACGGTCGCCGCGTCATAGGAGAATTCCTCGAGGCGCGCTTCGATTCGCCGCTCGAGCTGCTGCGCTTCGAGACGCGCCAGCTGTCCCCCGAGTCGGCGGTGGTGCTCAAGCGGCGCCTGGAGAGGCTGGTGGCCGAGTTCAATGAATTCGCCGAGCTCGATTCGGCGACGCCGGCGTCGCGCAGGGTTGGCGTCGCGCTGCTTGCTGCCTGCCGGCCATGGGAATTTTCCGTCGTGATTGCCTTGAAAAGGCGCACGAGGGCCTAGGTCGTGGGCCAGAACTCGAAGCTCGCGTAGGTGCGGTCGAATTGCGTCGCGGGCAGCCCGGTCCGGACTGCCGCCACGAGAGCAGCGGGCGGTCCGCGTCGCGCCCAGACGATGATCTTCTCCACGGCCTCGGGACTGCCCTGCAGGACGGCTTCGACACTGCCGTCGGCGCGATTGCGCACCCAGCCCGCGATGCCGAGGCGCCTTGCTTCGCGCAGCAGCGCGTCGCGGAATCCCACGCCCTGCACGCGCCCGCTGATATTAATTTGCCGGGTGATCATGCCCCATGTCGGAGCGTCATGTTAAGCTGCTCGCGGAGGGACAAAAAATGCGCATCGGCTTGCTGAGCGTAGCGGGGCTCGCCCTGATCGGGTTTCTGGTCGTCGCGGTCGCGCTGCCTCACATGCAGGCTACCGAAGCCAAGGATGCCGCACAGGCGCTGATCGCAGGCGCCGAGCCGGCGAAGCAACAAGTTGGCGCAGCGGCTGAAAAATCCGGCAATGTTTCCGCCGCGGGCCAGAGCATCAAGGTCGCCTCGCGCAACGATCCCAAGCACGGCGAAATGAAATGGATTGTCTCCGACAACGGCGTCATCCATGGCTGGAACGAGAAAAATGCCATCGAGATCACGCTGATGCCCTCGGTGCGGGGCGGCAAGGCGAGCTGGAATTGCAAGGGCTACCCGGTGAACGCGATGCCGCCGAACTGCGGCGGGCGCTGAGAGAATTACCGTCCCTTAGCTGATGCAGTAACGGCCGTCAGAATCCCGCGCATGATCGCCACCGGGTCCGGGGGGCAGCCCGGCACCGCGACGTCGACTGGGATCACATTCGACACGGCGCCGCGGCTCGCGTAGTTTTCTCCAAAAATGCCGCCGCTGCAGCCGCAGTCGCCGATCGCCACGACGAGCTTGGGCTCGGGCGTCGCCTCGTACGTGCGCCGCAACGCTTCCTCCATGTTCCGCGACACGGGGCCCGTGACGAGCAGCATATCAGCGTGGCGCGGGCTGGCGACAAATTTGATGCCGAGCCGTTCCAGGTTGTAGTAAGCACTGTTGGCGGCATGGATCTCGAGCTCGCAGCCGTTGCACGACCCGGCGTCCACGTGCCGGATCGCGAGCGAGCGCCCGAAATGCTTCAGGATCACCTCGCCCATCCGCTGCTCAAGCTGGCGCAGCGACTCGTCGGGCTGCGGCGCCGGCTCAGTGATGATCCCGGTTTTCGCTATCTGCCGGAGAAGCCGGTACATGTCACAGATCCTGCCCGCTGTAGGAGAGGTTGAACGATTTATTGATCAGCGGGAAATCGGGAACGATGTTGCCCATCACCGCGTGCTCGAGAAGCGGCCAGTTCTGCCACGATGGGTCGTGCGGGTGCGCGCGGTGGACGCGGTTTCCGTCCGCCGTTTCCACCGCGATGAGCACTTCGCCGCGCCAGCCTTCGACCCAGCCCACGCCGCGCCTGCCGCCGGGGCTGGCGGCGAGCGGGACGCGGATCTCACCCGCCGGCAGCTCGCGCAGGAACACGCGGATCAGCCGTGCCGACTCCGCCACCTCGTCGAAGCGCACCGAGACGCGGGCGGCGACGTCGCCGCGTGTGTGCGTTGCAATCACGGGCTGCGCCGGTGCGTAAGGGGCAACGGCGTGGTCGACGCGTAGATCGTGCCACATGCCGCTCGCACGGCCGGCGAAGCCGGTCAAGTCCAGTCTCTCGGCTAATTCGGGCGTCACCTGCCCGGTCATGATGAAGCGGTCCTGCGCCCCCGCGTGCTCGTCGTAGATCGACTTCAGCGTCGCGACCTCGGCCTCGACCTGCTCCAGTTGCTCGAGCAGCCGAGCGGTCGCCTCTCGCGGCAAGTCGACCGAGACTCCGCCGGGAACGATCCGGTCCATCAGGTAGCGATGGCCGAACAGCGCGGCATTCAGGCGCAGCAGGTCTTCCTTGAGGCGCCAGAACTGGAAAAACCCGAACGACAGCGCAACGTCGTTGCCGAGGTAGCCGAGGTCGCCCAGGTGATTGGCGATGCGCTCGAGCTCCAGCAGAACGCCGCGCAATGCCGCCGCGCGAGGCGGCGGCTCAGTGCCGGTCGCGCCTTCGACCGCCATCGCCCACGCCCAGGCGTAGGCGACCGTCGAGTCCCCGCTGACGCGCCCGGCGAGGCGCGCGCCTTCTTCGAGCGTCATGGTTTCGAAGCGCTTCTCGATCCCCTTGTGCGTGTAACCAAGCCTTTCCTCCAGCCGCAGAATCTTCTCGCCCACGATCGAGAAGCGGAAATGCCCCGGCTCGATGATGCCAGCGTGCACCGGGCCGACCGGAATCTCGTGCACGCCCTCTCCCTCGACCTTGACGAACGGGTAGCCGTCGTCAGCCTGCGCAAAGCGGCTCGCGATATTGAAGTCCTTGCGCAGCGGAAACGCGCCATCGGGCCAGGCACCATGGCGCAGCCATTTGCGGTGATCGGCGCTGTCCTGGGCATGAATGCCAAGCAGGTCGTAGGCAGCGCGCTGCATCCGGCTGGCGCACGGGTAGAGATCGGCAATGCCCGGGTAGCCCGGATCCTCGCGCGCGAGCGGCACGCTCAGCCAGAGCAGGCCTGCGGGTAGCGCAAGCGCGAGGTGCAACGCGTAGCCGCCGCGGCGCGCGGTCTCGTCGCTTCCCCACAGCGCCACCAGGCGCGCCTTCAGCGCGCGTGCTTTCTCGCACACTGCGCGCAACTCGCTCGGCCCGATCGAGGCGTGGAAGGCTGGAAGCGCACCCGGAATGGGCGTGGCCTGGAGGGAAAGTTCATTCATGGTCGCGTCATTAGCCGATCAAAGCCGCAGCCTGGCGGTACCAGTCGACGAGGTACGGCGGTATGTACAGCCCGAGAAGCAGCACGATCGCCAGATGGACGAATACCGGGACCAGCGCCGGGGGATGCGGCAGCCGCAGCGCGACGGTCTCGCCGAACACCATCGGCTGCACCTTGCCGAAGATTGCAGCAAAGGCGACACCGAGCGCGACCAGAAGGAACGGCGTCGCCCACGAATGCTCGTGCATCGCGGTGGTGAGGACCATGAATTCGCTGGTGAACACCCCGAACGGCGGCATGCCGAGGATGGCGAGGCTGCCGAGCGCGAGGCCCCAGCCGATCGTCGGGCTTTGCTGGATCAGCCCGCGGATCGAATCCATGTTCTGCGTGCCGGTGGTCTGCGAGGCGTGGCCGACGGTGAAGAAGATCGCGCTCTTGGTGAGCGAGTGCACCGTCATGTGCAGCAACCCTGCGAACGCCGCCACGGGCCCGCCCATGCCGAAAGCGAACGTCATGATACCCATGTGCTCGACCGACGAGTAGGCGAACATGCGCTTGATGTCCTTCTGGCGCGACAGGAAGAACGCCGCCACGACCACCGACAGCAGCCCAAATCCCATCATCAGGCCCCCGGAAAAGTTGCGCTCCAGCGCGCCGTCCACCAGCACCTTGCTGCGCACCACGGCGTACAGCGCCACGTTGAGGAGCAGGCCGGAGAGCACCGCCGAGATCGGCGTCGGGCCCTCGGCGTGCGCATCAGGCAGCCAGTTGTGCAACGGCACCAGCCCGACCTTGGTGCCGTAGCCGACGAGCAGGAACACGAACGCGAGTGACAGCACGGTCGGTTCAAGTTCGTGCCGCACCTCGTACAGGTGCGTCCACAGCAGCGACGTGCCGCCCGGGCCGAGAACCTTCTCCGCGGCGAAATAGAGCAGGATGGTGCCGAACAGCGCCTGCGCAATCCCGACGCTGCACAGGATGAAATACTTCCACGCCGCCTCGAGGCTGGCCGGGGTGCGATAAAGACTTACCAGCAATACCGTGGTGAGCGTCGCGCCCTCCAGCGCCACCCACAGCACCCCGACGTTGTTCGACAACAGGCACAGCAGCATGGTGAAAGAAAACAGCTGGTACATGCTGTGGTAGAGCCGAAGCCGCGCCGGGTTGACGCGCCCGTGGTGCTCCTCGATGCGCATATACGGCCGGGAAAAGAGCGCCGTGGTGAAGGCGACAAAGGCGGTGAGCGCGACCAGGAACACGTTGAACGGATCGACGAAGAACTGCTCGTCCAGCGCGACCATCGGGCCCTCGGCGATCACACGGCTAGTCAGCAGCGCCGCGGCGCCAAAGGTCACCAGGCTCATCATGGCGTTGGCCTCGGGCGCCCAGCGCTTGTGCCCCACCAGCGCCAGCAGCATTGCGCCAACGACCGGCATCAGGAGCACCAGCGCGATTTCCAAATCAGTCTTCCTTCAGCTTTTCCATATGCTCGATGTCGAGGCTGTCGAACTGCTCGCGGATATGGAAGAAGAAGATGCCGAAGATGAACGTGCCGACCAGCACGTCCAGCGCCACGCCCAGCTCGACCACCAACGGCATCCCGTAGGTGGCGCTCGTGGCGGCAAAAAAGAGGCCGTTCTCCATGGCGAGGAAACCGATCACCTGCGGCACTGCTTTTCTGCGAACGATCATCATGAGGAAGGAAAGTAGAATGCTCGCCAGCGCGATTCCCAGGGTCGAGCGCGTGACCGTGCTCGCCATTTGCGAGATCGGTGCGGCGAGCGCAAAAGCGAAGATCGCGAGGCCGATGCCGATCAGCATCGTGGTCGGGATGTTGATCAGCGTCTCGATGTCCCAGCGCACGTAGAGCCGGTCGATCAAGCGGTGCAGCACCCATGGAATCAGCATTACCTTCAGCGCCACGGTGAGCGCGGCGGAAAAATAGAGATGCGCCTGGCCGGTGGAATACGCGACGATCAGCGTCGAGGCGGCAAGCGCTGCGCCCTGCCAGGCGAAAAGGTGGATCAGGGTGAGAACGCGGCGCTGCGACAGCATCGCGAACGCGAGCAGCAGGAGGAATGCGGCAAGCAGGTTGACGACCTGGCCGGAGAGGGACGTCGCCATTTCAGCCCCTCACCAGGAAGTGGATCAGCATGCCGAGCACCGCTCGGGCGCAAGGAACAGCCGCAGCTTGGCGAGCAGGGTCTCGATCAGCGCCAGAACCGCGCCGGCAAGCGTGAGTTTCACGGCGAGCACGGCGACGGCAAGCGGCAGCCCGCCCCAGTCGCCGCCCTCGGCGATGCCCCACGGCACGAACAGCGCGACGCCGATCGTCATGTAGGCGAACAGCTTGATCGCCACCGCCCACTCGACCAAGGCGAGGTGACGCGCCGAGTACTCGAGGATCATCGCTTCGTGAACCATGGTGAGCTCGAGATGGGTGGTCGGGTTGTCGATCGGTATGCGCGCGTTCTCGGCGAGCAGCACCATGAGGAAGGCAACGCCGGCGAACGCCAGGCTCGGGTAGATGGCGAAATCGCGATGCGCGAGCGTCTCGACGATGGTGGTGAGCTGCGTCGAGCCGGAGATGAACGCCGCCGTGAACAGCGTCATCAGCATTGCCGGCTCGGCGAGGAACCCGATCAGCATCTCGCGGCGCGCGCCGA
>WNFC01016139.1_pt1 | contig 10513 bp, 10 predicted proteins | sample 5400541 | NCBI WGS metagenome assembly WNFC01 (sample SAMN13153342, study PRJNA577476) | soil metagenome | isolation source: 120 cm saprolite under Douglas fir tree site 2 hole 2 replicate 1 | place: USA:California | collected 2015-04-18
CGGCGACCCCTGCTCTCCCACGGCCTCTTCCGACCCAGGGTCAATCGGCCTGCCGCGCCCAAGTTTTATCGCAGGATCGCACGTCGTATCTGAGATACAAGGGGATAAGAACGGACTCGGAGAAGAAAAAGATTCGGTTCTGCTGCCGCTGGGTACTCAAGCAACCTAACCCCTTCCCTCGAGGGAAGGGGAACAATCGCGTGGGGAGTGGGAATTTGGAATTCGCGCGGCTATTTGGAGGTGGTGCGGCGGCGGGATATTTCGAATAGGGATACTGCGGCTGCTACTGATACGTTTAGCGAGCCGACTTTGCCACGCATCGGGATGTCCACTACGAAGTCGGCGCCCTTCTTTACTATGTCGCGGACGCCCCGGCCTTCGGAGCCGACGATGATTGCGAGTTTGCGGGTCATGTCGAGATCGTAGATCGAGGTCTCACCGCCGGGCGCGAGCGCTGCGGTCCAGTAGCCGGCTTCTTTCAACTGCTCGATAGTTCGCGCGACATTGCCGCATCGCGCGATTTTAAGATGTATCCACGCGCCCGACGACGACTTGACCGCAGCGGGCGTGATGCCCGCGGTGCGATCGCGTGCCAGCACGATCGCGGAGACGCCGGCGCCCTCAGCGGAGCGCATCAGGGCGCCGAGGTTGCGCGGATCGGTCACCCCGTCGACGAGCACAATCGGATCCGGCTTTTCAGCGAGGATCGATTCGAGCGACGCGTACTCATACTCGCGCATCAGGGCTGCAATCCCCTGATGCCGCGCCGTCAGGCCGGCCAGGCGCTCCAATCCGGCTTCGTCGGCAAACTCGACGCGTCCGCCGCCAGTGCGGACGAGATCGATTTCGGGCGCGAAGCGGCGCTCGTCGCCGGATTTCACGTAGAGCACGCGGATCGAGGCGGGCGCGGCGGCGACCAGCTCGCGAATGGGCTCGACGCCGTAAACTATCTCGCGCTCGTTCGCAGCGCCGCCGCGATTTGGCGCGCCGCGATACTCGCGCGGCGGCGGCGGCGCGGTCGCTGGATTTGTCGATGCGGCGGGAACTCGCGGCGACGATCTCGCGGGTTGCGGGGATTTTGGCGCGCTGCGATTGAAGCGTGGGCCGCGGCCTTTGTCGCGAAAATCTTTCATCAGGTAGCCTATACTATCAGAACTCGAGGCCAGCTTTATTTAATCGCCTGCGCGGTGGGCGGCAGGGCATGCCCTGCACCCGCAAATTGGCGCGGACGCCATTTTGCGATTTTTGGGATGGGACCGTGCTCGACGTTTCAATCCTCGATTCTGGCGTCTAGACTGTAGGGCGCCTCATTATCGACGGAGGCTTCTTCTGCATTGAGACTCAGAGTCGCGATACCAGGGTTTTCGATTATCGACCGCTACGTCGCGCGCGAAGTTCTTGCGCCGTTTGCGGTCGGGGTCGGGCTGCTCACCTTTGCGCTGGTCACTGGGAGATTGCTGAAGCTCTCGGATATGGTCGTGAATCACGGCGTAAGTCTTGGCGAGGTGATGCGGATTATCGGGTACATCATGCCCGCGTTCCTCGAGCTCACGTTTCCGATGGCGGTGTTGCTCGGAGTGCTGATGGGCTTTGGGCGGATGTCGAGCGACCAGGAAATGATCGCGGCGCGTGCGTGCGGGGTGAGCCTTTACCGGCTGGCAATCCCGGTGCTGGGAGTCGCGTTGATCGTTTACGCGATTTCAAGTTACTTCGCGTTCTCGCTAAGACCGTGGGCCAATTCGAATCTGCGCCAGAAGCTTTACGAGCTCAGCCAGACGCGGACCAGCGCGGGCCTTAAAGAAAAGATATTCAACAGTAATTTTCCCGGGCTGGTGGTGTATATCGACCAGATGTCGGACGTGGATTCGAGTTTGCACGGGGTGCTGATTTCCGATGCGCGCGATCCGCATCAGCAGAACACGATAATCGCCAAGCACGGGATTCTGCTGCCCGACCCGCACAGTAGCGCGATCACGCTCCGGCTCTACGACGGATCGGTCTTCGGAGTCGAATCGAGCACCGACGCGACTCACGTGACCAGCTTCAAAATTTACGATCTGAGCGTGAGTCCCGAGTCGGCGTTCGGCGTAAACGATCAGGATCCCGGCGAGATGACCTATCCGCAATTGCGCGCGGCTATTGCGGACGCACGGGTCAAGGGGAAGCGCGACTACAACGCCGAGACTGAACTCGCGGGCAAGTTCACGGTGCCGTTCGCGACGATGCTGTTCGCGCTGCTCGGCGTTTCGCTCGGACTGAAACCGGCGCGCGGAGGGCATTCGGAGCGCTTCGGCGTGAGTATCGCGCTCTTCTTTCTCTACTACTCGCTGATGCGCGTGGGCGAGACGCTCGCGCAGCGCGGGAAGCTGAACGCTCTTGCCGCGATGAGTATCCCGGATATCGTCTTCACGGTGCTGGCGATTTGGCTCTTCTATCGCGCGGCGTCGGACCGCGGGAACCAGGGGCGCGGTCCGGGCGACTTGATTTGGGATCTCGTCGAGCGCTACGAGCGCAGCCGGGCGGCCGCATGAGACTTCGACCGCGCCTCTCGCCGGTGATGGATCGTTTTATCGCGGGTCAATTCTTCGGCCCGTTCATGGTTTGCGTGGCGGCGTTCACCGCGGCGTACCTGCTCGGCGATATGTTCGATCGTTTCGACGACTTGATTCATTACGGAGGACTCGGACTCCTTGGCCTCGAGTACTTCGCGCTCAAGCTGCCGCTTATTGTCTCGCAGATTCTGCCGGTCGCGAGCCTTGCGGGCGTGCTGCTCGGCTTCGCGCTGCTCAACCGATCGGGAGAAGTGCTTGCGTGTCAGCAACTCGGTATCAGCCGGCTAGAGATGGCGGTGCCGGTGCTGGTGGTCGCGGTGTTGATTTCGGTTTTCGATTTTGTCGTCAGCGAAACTGTCGTCCCGGCGGCGACTCGCGAGGCGAAATATATTTACTCGGTAGAACTCAAGAAGCGGCAGCTCAGGGCGGTGTTCGCGAACCGGCGAATCTGGGTGCGGGTGCGCGACGGGTTCATTTCGGTCGAGAGCTACGACAAGGTGCGCGGCGAACTGGCCGGGGTGACGCATTATCAACTCGACGATCAATTCGGACTCAAAGACTTGGTGCATGCGGCGGGCGCGAAGTGGGACGGGCATCAGTGGGTGCCAAATGGGCTCACCTCGTTCCAGCTCGCCGAGGGCGGCGCGGTGACCAATACGCATACGCCCCGGCTGGAGCTCGGTCTCACGCCGGCCGACTTCGGGCTGGTGCGTTTCGATCCCGAAGAATTCAGCGTGTGGGAGCTCGATCGATATATCCAGGATTTGCGCAGCATGGGGCTCGACCCGGGCGGCTACGTAGTCGATCGCGATTTGAAATACGCGATGCCGCTGGCGTGTCTGATAATGGTCGCGCTGGGGATGGCGCTGAGCCTCGACCCGTTGCCGCGCAACTTGAGTCTCGGGCGCAGCTTCGGCCTCGCAATAGTGATCGGGTTCGGTTACTGGCTCTCGCTCGGGATAACGTCGTCGCTCGGACGCTCGGGGTTGCTGCCCGCGATGATCGCGGCATGGCTGCCGAACTTCATGTTCGCGATGATCGCGATGTCGATATTCCTGTTCGGCGAAGAGCGCTGAGCAGATAGCATCTAACAATGGCCTCCCTCGATGTGATCGTCGCACCGGCGCTGGCGCCGAATGCGCTTATTGGGCTCGAGTTGCACTTTCTTGAGAAGGTGGTCACTCGCGAGACGCCGCCGGTCGCACTCATCTACACGTCGCCGGGGCGATGCGTCTCGATCGGGCGCTATCATCTATATGCGGGAACCGCGGAAAAAGGCGACGTCGGCGCGTATCGGAGGCTCACGGGAGGGCGGGTCGCCGGCGCGGGCGAGGGATGGGTCGGGTTCGCGCTGATATTGCCGAGTCGCACCGCGTTGCTGAAGGAAGGCGCGGCGCGCCTCAAGCCGGACCAGATAATGAATCGCTACGCGCGCGGGCTGCTCGCGGGCCTGCGCTCGGTCGGGCTCGATTGTTTCTACCCCGGGCGCGACGCGATAACATTTGAGCGTCGCGAGTTGGCGATGTGCAGCTTCGAGACCGACACGTCGGGCGCGATGCTTTTCGAGGCGATGCTCGCGGTGAATCGCGGGATGGAAAACCTGATTCAAGATTTGGAGTTAATCGACCCCGACGGCGCGCTGCCGTGCCGGATGTACGACTCTGAGTCGGCGACCACGCTGGCCCGCGAACTCAAGCGGGAGGTTGCCTTCGATGAACTGGCGGACGCGATCACGACTGGCTACGAGAGCATCCTCGGCGAGAGTCGGCGGCGCGAATTGAGTGCGATTGAAAAGGCGGATGCAGAGCGTCGCGGGCGCAAGCTTGCCGCCTCGGGATGGCTCAATGCTCGAACCGCACTTCAAGCGGGAACGATCAAAAAAAATCGAATCGCAGCGCAGCTCGGCGCGATCGAAGCCACGGCTACGCTCGAATCCGACGGCACGATCTCAGCCGTGACCTTGAGCGGAGATTTTATCGCCAATTCATCCGGACTCGCGGAACTCGAAAATGAACTGCGCGGCAAACGGCTCGACCTCGGCTCAGTTTCGCACGCTGTCACCAAGGTTTTTGGTCAGGGTGGGAATTACTTCCTCGGCGCCGGAGAACTCTCGAACCTGGTGCGTCTAATCGCGGGTGTGAATTGAGCCCCGCTCTGAAAGATGGACGGGTTGCTAGCGATCTCAATGATATAGATCCCGGCCGGCGGCTCGGCGCTATCGAGCTGATCTTGTCGGCGCCCGCAAGCCTACTTTCCGATGAGGTGCTCGACGCGCTGGTCGGATGCGTCGGCGCGGCGCAGAAGGCTATTCAGCGGCGCGCAATCGATGCGCTCGCGATGGTAGCCGGATCGGGCGACGCGCGGATTGTCGAGCGACTTCGCAGAGCGCTTTCCAGCGACGACCGCCGGCTGCGGTGGGGCGCGGCGTATGCACTCGGGCAAATCGGCAGTGGCGCATTTGCGATGGACGTCGCGGATGCGTTATCCGAGGCGCTTTCGGACGACGACGGAGATATCAGGTGGGCAGCGGCAAACTTGCTCGTGCGGCTCGGCCGTGAATATCCGGACGAGATTCGCGAGCGGCTGATCGTGCTCGGCGCCGATAATGATCACAACGCGCGAAAGATGGCGCTATATTGCATCCGCGACCTTGGTTTCGGTGGCGCCGACTTGCTCGCGGTGCTTGAGCGGGCGGTCCACGATTCCGATGTTCATGTTCGCCTCGCCGCGCTCGCGGTGCTGACCCGATTGACCGACGCTAGCGATGCGGCTGCGAAGCTTGCGCTCTCATGTCTCGAGACCGATTCCGATCCTGGTGTGCGCCGCGCCGCAGCGGTCGCGCTTGGCAACCTCCACATCACTTCGCCGCGCGCGGCCGCGGCGCTCAAAACCGCCGCGGCAGACAACACTGACGCGTCGCTGGCTCGCGCGGCGCGCGGCGCACTGGAGCGGCTGGAGAAACGATAATGCCTATCAAATCTTCGTCGTCGAATGACTCGATTGCGGCACTGCGCGATTTGCACGTGCTGGAGTTTATCGCGGGAGCGCGGATCGCGCGGCTCGCAACCGCCGACGCCTCCGGCGCACCGCACAACGTCCCGCTCTGTTACTGGTTCGACGGCGAGCGAATCTATTTTGCGATCGACGAGAAACCCAAGCGGCAAACGGGGATGCAGCTCAAGCGGATGCGCAATATCGTCGAGAATCCGCGCGTCGCGCTGCTAATCGATTACTACGAAGAAGATTGGGCGCAACTCGGCTTCGTGATGATTCGCGGAATTGCGCGGGTGGTCGAAGATCCGCAGGAATACATGGCGGCACTGCGTCATCTGCGCGAAAAGTATCTGCAATACCGCGGGATGACGTTGTCTCCGGAGAAAAACCCGATCGTGAAAATCGAACCGCAACGCGTGAATGTGTGGGGCGAACGCTTCAAGCGGACCAACGGATGACGCGACTCGACGAGATTGCAGACGCGCTTGCGGAGGCGGGACTCGACGGATGGCTGTTCTACGATTTCCGGATGAGCGACCCGCTTGCGTATCGAATTTTGGAGCTTCCCGAAAACGGCATCGCGACGCGGCGATGGTTCTGCTACGTGCCGGCGACGGGAAAGCCGATTGCAATCGTCTCGGCGGTCGAGGCGCATCGGCTCGACGCGCTCGGCGCAGAGAAAATTGTTTACAGATCGCATCATGAGATGCTCGCCGCGCTCGGCGCCGCGCTTAAGGGCGCACGGCGAATCGCGATGGACTATTCGCCCGGATGCGCGATTCCGTACGTGTCGCGCGTCGATGCGGGCACCGTCGAGATCATCCGCGCGATTAGCGTCGAGATAGTCTCGGCGGCCGACCTGATTCAGCGCTTCGAGGCGTCGCTGACGCGCGAGCAGTTAGCGAGTCATCATCGGGCGGCGCGCGCATTGCGTGCGATCGTGAATGAAACTTTTTCGGAAGTCGGGCGGTTGATATCAGACGCAAATCCGGTCAGCGAAGTCTCGATCCAGGAATTCGTCATGTCACGATTCGAGGCGCAGCGTCTCGCGACTTATGCGCCGCCGATCGTCGCGGTCAATGAGCATAGCGCCGATCCGCACTTTGCGCCGGCGCGAGAACACGACCGCGCGGTTCGGCGAGGTGATTTCATTCTGCTCGATCTGTGGGCGAAGGAAGCCGGCGCCGATAGTATCTACGCTGATTTCACCTGGGTCGCGTATGTTGGCGACGAGATTCCCGCAGAGCATGCGCGGGTGTTCGAGATAGTGGCGCGGGCGCGCGACGCGGCGGTCGAACTGGTGCAGGCGCGAGTCGCCGCCCGCGAACCAGTCAACGGGCGTGAAGCCGATCGCGCGGCGCGCGCAGTGATCGAAGCGGCGGGGTTTGGCGAGAGTTTTGTGCATCGCACGGGCCATTCGATCGGACGCGAAGTGCATGGCGCGGGCGCGAATCTGGATTCGCTGGAGACTCTCGACGATCGGATGCTAATCGACAACACCTGTTTCTCGGTAGAGCCGGGAATTTATTTGCCGGGTAAATTCGGGGTGCGCAGCGAGCTCGATATGACGATAGAAAACGGGCGCGCGATGGTGAGCGGCGAGCCGCGTCAGCGTGAGATTGTCGCGATCCTGGCATCGCGCTGAATGCGGGCGGAAGAGGTGGACACCGGGATTCTTCGCTTCACTCTAGAATGACACAAAAAGGTAAAACTTCCTGGAAAATGATTCGCGCTATTATTTTCGATCTTGATGGGACCCTGGCCGATACTGAGGCGCTGCATTTTACTTGCTTCAATGAGGCCTTGAAGCCTGAGGGGATCGAGATTCCGCGCGACGAGTACTATGCGCGGCTGATTGGATTTAACGATCACGATTGTTTCGCCGCTGTGCTAACGGAGCATCGTAACGACGCGGACGAGGCGCTTATCGCGGCCCTGACTGCGCGCAAGAGCGTTATCTACCAGCAGATGCTCGCCGAGCGCGACGTCTTGTATCCCGGCGCGGAGAAGTTTGTTCGCGATTGCGCGCGGCGATTTCCGCTGATGATCGCCACCGGCACCTTGCGCGTCGAAGCGGAGGCGATTCTGCGGCGCGCGAAGTTGCGCGATCTGTTTCTCGATATCATCTCGGCCGAGGATGTGGAGCGCGGGAAGCCGGAGCCCGACGGCTTTATCGCGGCGCTTGGGCGAATCGGCTTTGTGCTCCGCCAGCGCGATCCTGTGTTGGCCGAAGAATGCCTGGTGGTCGAGGACACGAAGGCCGGAATCGAGGCGGCGCATCGCGCGTCGATGAAGGTGCTGGCGTTATGTCATCACACGTCGGCCGAGGATTTGGCGGCTGCTGACGTCGTGCGCAAATCGATTCTCGATCTGGATCTCGACGACGTGATTCTTGCGCTTAGGGGACGGTGATGGCGGCCAAGCTCTACCAGTTTCTTGGCAGTCCGTTCTGCGCGAAGGTGCGCAAGCTGCTCGCGTTCAAGGGCGTCGAGTTCGAAGTCGTCGAAGTCGATTACCTGGAGCGCAAGGAACTGGTGCTGGCCTCGGGGCAGATGACGGTACCGGCGCTGACGCTCGAGAGCGGTGAGACGATCGTCGATTCGGCGCGGATCGCGACGCGCCTGGAGGAACTTTTTCCCGAGCCGACCATCTTTCCGGCGGGATGGCGCGGAGTTCATATCGCGCTGGCCGACTATATCGACAATCAGCTCGAGGAAGCCGTTTATGCTGTCGCGCTGGCTGACGAGCTCGCGCACTATCGGCGTCAGGGTGTGGATCGCGCAGCGCTATGGCGGCTTATCCGCGAGCGACCGGCCGGATCGGGCTCGCCGATTTCTCGCTCTATGGCCAGTTATTCTACTTTGCTTTTACCGGCGAGATGAAAATTCCTGCCGAGATGAAAAATCTCCGCGCTTTTTTCGATCGGATGGATCGGATCAGTTCGGCGATCGAAGAATCCGACAGCTAAGAAAATTGCTAAGCGAGTTCGGTGATTGCGGTTATCAGGAAATGACTGAAGAGCGCGCCGGACGAATCGAGCGCGACATCATATAGCGACGCGGAGCGCCCCGGGACGAAGAGCTGGTGGCCCTCGTCGGTCAGCGCGTACACAACGCATAGCATCACCGCCTGGTACGGCCGCTCGGCCATCGGGCCCCGGATAAGCAGCCAGAACAACACGCCGTATTCACCGAAATGCGCGCTCTTGCGGACCAGCATGTGGCCGACGTCGAGCGCCGCGGCCGAGATTCCCGGAAGCATCCATCTTAGGATTGGGTCGATAACCTTGGCGGTATTCGATGCTGAAAACGCCGAAGTCGAGAGACAGAAGATCAGCGCGCCCCAGGCGATAACCGGAAGCCATTGGCGCAGAGCCACTTGCTCGGGCGGGTTGGCCGGGATTTGGGGAACCGCAGCCGTCATGATGCGCGCGCGAAACGGCGTGCTCTCGGGAGTCGGTTCAGGATAGGCGCCAAATTAAGTGATCTCGCCGGCATGAGCTTTTTCATGATGTCGGGAAACGTGCCACACTTATCAATGATCCTGTCGCGATTCCAGACAGGCTTCGCTCGCTGTTACCAATCCACAGGAAAGGCGGTCACATGGACAATCTTCTGACCATTCAACGGGCGCAACCTGCGCCACCTTGCACCGTGGTAATCTTCGGCGCGTCGGGCGACTTAGCCAGGCGAAAGCTGATTCCCGCGTTGTACAACCTGGTCGCTTGTGGACAGGGGATGATGCCTGCGAAGAGCGCCGTGCTCGGCTTCGCGCGGCGCGAGATGGCGCGTGACGATTTTCGCAAGACGACGCGAGAGTGGACCGAGAAATTCTCGCGCCTCAAAGTCGAGGAAGCCTGCTGGTCCACTTTCGCTGACGGTCTCGACTATCTGTCCGGCCTCGACCATCCCGACGGATTCACGAAGCTCAAGGCAAAGCTCGAAGCTATCGAAAAAGCGCGCGGTATCCCGCCCAACCGCGTCTACTATCTCGCGATTCCGCCCGACGCGATCACCGACTCGGTCAAGCGCCTGTCCGAAGCCGGATTGATCGCGCCGCCGACTGCGCCAAATTTCACCCGAGTCGTGGTCGAGAAGCCGATTGGCCACGATCTGCCGAGCGCGCTCGAAATCAATCGCGCTCTCGTCAAGTATCTGGACGAGAGCCAAATTTTTCGAATCGACCATTACCTCGGCAAAGAGACGGTGCAGAACCTGTTGGTGCTGCGTTTCTCGAATCACATCTTCGAGCAGTTGTGGGGCAGCCGCAACGTCGATCACGTGCAGATAACGGTCGCGGAGGCTGAGGGCGTCGGCACCCGCGCGATGTTCTACGATCACGCGGGAGCGCTGCGCGATATCGTGCAGAATCACATCCTGCAGGTGCTGGCGCTGCTTGCGATGGAACCGCCGGTATCGCTCGACGCGGAGGCTATTTCGGAATCCAAGCTCAACGTGTTGCGCGCGATTCGCCCGATTACACCCGATCAGGCGCGCGCGAATACCGTGCGCGCGCGATACGTCGCGGGAACCGACGCCGAGGGCAAACCGGTGCCCGGCTACCTGGACGAGGCCGGCATCGACAAAAATTCGCGGACCGAAACTCTTGTCGCGCTCAAAACTTATATCGACAATTGGCGATGGTCTGGGGTGCCGTTCTACATGCGCACCGGTAAGCGGATGCCGCGCCGCGCGAGCGCGATTTATGTCCAGTTCAAGGACGTGCCGCAAATCCTGTTCAATCGCGATTTGGTGGTGCCTGCCAACGCGCTGATTATCCGGATTCAGCCCGACGAAGGATTTTCGTTCGACGTGATGACCAAGCGGCCGGGGCTAGACCTGGTGCTGCAGCCGGTGCGGATGAATCTCAGCTACGAGACCGCGTTTGGCGACGGCGCCTCGCCCGATGGATACGAGCGGCTGCTGCTCGATGTGATGGACGGCGACCATACGCTATTCCCGAGCGCG
>WNFC01010013.1_pt1 | contig 10512 bp, 8 predicted proteins | sample 5400541 | NCBI WGS metagenome assembly WNFC01 (sample SAMN13153342, study PRJNA577476) | soil metagenome | isolation source: 120 cm saprolite under Douglas fir tree site 2 hole 2 replicate 1 | place: USA:California | collected 2015-04-18
GACACCCAAAACTCCAGGCCTACAATCGCCGACAAAACGACCAGTTTTGCAACACAATCCCCCCCAACAGCAGACATTTCCGGACCCGGTCGGCACTTCGCATTTGTGCCATCAGCGGACGTTGGCTGGCCAGTGCCGGCGAGCTAAACCAGCGTCGAGTCTTGAGGTTCAAGCGCCAGCTACGAGCGATCAGGAACTAGCGGTTGAGCCAGCGCCGAGCAAAACCGAGCAGCCCCTGCGGCATGAAGATCACCATAACGATGAAGATCAGGCCCAGCGGGACCAGGTAGCTCATGCCGACGAGGCCGTGAAGTCCGATGGGATCGAGGTAGGTCGCGGTGAACAGCCGCGAGAAGGCCTCGCTCAGCAGCAGGAAGAACGCGGCGCCTACGATCGGTCCGACCAGGGTGCCGACGCCGCCGATCACGTTGTAGATGACGACCTGGCCCGAGATCACGAAGAACACGAAATCCGGCGCCGCGAACTGGTTCTGGATGGCGTAGAGCACGCCGGCCAGGCCGGCGAACAGGCCGGACAGCATTACCGAGACGATCTTGTAGCGCTGGACGGGATAGCCGATCGCCCGCGTGCGCGCCTCGTTCTCGCGGATCGACTGAAGCACCATGCCGAACGGCGACTGGGTGATGCGGCGCAGCAGCAGATAGGATCCGGCCACGACCGCGAGCACGAACCAGTGCAGGACCTTGGGCGTGAACTCCAGCGAGAACAGGCCGGGGATGGCGAGCTCCGGCTGGTCGAAGGTGAGCCCGTTCTCGCCGCCGGTCCAGGCAGTCGAGGTGAAGATGATGACGTAGAAGATCTGCGAGAAGATCAGCGTCGTGATGGCGAAATAGATGTCGCGCAGCCGGGTCGAGAAATAGGCGACGAAGGCGGCCACCCCGGCGGCGGCGATCAGGCCGTAGAGCAAGGCCGCCCAGAGGCTCGCCGGGTGCGTCGTCAGAATGGCAGCAGCCGCGCCGTACATGCCGAGCCCGAAGAAGGCCGAATGCCCGAACGAGATCATGCCGGTGTAGCCGATCAGCAGATCGGACGACATCGCCAGCAGTCCCCAGATCAGCACTTCGGTGACGAAGCGCCGCCAGAATTCCGGCAGAACCAGAGGCGCAATGACCAGCAGGACGATCGCCGCGGCGAACACCGACCAGAAGATGAGAGGATGGCGGCGGCTCATTTGGGCGTCGCGACGAACAGGCCGGTCGGCCGCCACAGCAGCGTCAGGATCAGCACCACGAACGAGACGATGATCGCCTGCGAGGGGCTGACCCACAGCGAGGCGTAGGCCTCGAGCAGGCTGATCAGGATCGCCGCCAGGACCGATCCGGCGAGGCTGCCCATGCCGCCGACAACGACGACGATGAAGGCCCGCAAGATCCAGTTCAGGCCCATCGTCGCGTCGACTCCGCCGAAGGGAGCGAACAGCACGCCGCTCGCGGCGGCCATGCCAGCGCCGATGGCAAACACGCCGGTCAACACCCACGGCACCGGAATGCCCATCGCTTGGGCCATCACGCGGTCCTGCGTCGTTGCGCGAATCCAGATGCCCCAGGTGCCGAACTTCAGGAACAGCCAGAAGCCGCCGATGATCGCGCCCGACAGCAGCGCCACCGCCACCCGGTACCAGGGATAATCGAGATGGAAGAGGGTGAAATGGCCGACGATCGGCTCGGAAATCTTGCGCGACACGGCGCCGAACTGCCACAGCGCGTAATTCTGCAGCACGAGCGACATGCCGAACGTGGCCAGGATCGTCGTGAGCGGATCGCGGCCGATCAGCGGCCGCAACGTCACAACGTACATCAGGGCGCCGAATATGGCGATAAGGAGAGCGGCGGCGACCAGCGCCAGCCAAAAACTCCCGGTTAGCGCCAGCATCATGACGCCGATATAGGCGCCGAGCATCAGGAGCTCGCCGTGCGCGAAATTAACCACGTCCATGATGCCGAAGATCAAGGTCAGTCCGGACGCCACCAGCGCCAGGATCATCCCGGTCACGACGCCGTTGATCGTCTGGATCAGGATCTGGTCGAGCGGGATATCCATTTCATACTCCGAGATATTTGTGGATCACCGGATCGTCGACGTGCAGCTCCGCCGCCATGGCGTGATGGCGTACCTCGCCCTTTTCGATGAAATAGACCCGCCGGCTGGCTTCGAGCGTCAGCGGCACGTTCTGCTCGACCAGCAGCACCGCCACGCCTTCCTTGCGCAATGCGCCGACGATCTCGAGGATCTGCGAGACCATGCGCGGCATCAGCCCTTCGGTCGGCTCGTCGAGCAGGATGATCCTGGGCTCGAGCGTCATCGCCCGGGCAATCGCCAGCATCTGCTGCTCGCCGCCCGACAGCGTGCCGCCTGCTTGGTTGCGCCGCTCGGAGAGGATCGGGAAATAGGCGTAGAGCTTGTCGAGCAGCTCGGCCTTTTTCGCCTTGCCGACGCCCCGGCGGTCGAGCCCGGTGCGCAAATTCTCGAGCACGGTGAGCAGGGGAAAGATGCGGCGTTCCTCGGGGACATAGCCGATGCCGAGCCGCGCAACCTGGTGCGACGCGAGCCGGCCGATCGAGCGGCCCTCGAACACCACCTCGCCGGCGCTGGGATGAACGAGGCCAGCAATGGCCTTCAGCGTCGTGCTCTTGCCGACGCCGTTGCGCCCCAGCAAGCCCACCACCTCGCCGCGCCCGACCTCGAACGAGACGCCGTGCAGGATGTGGCTCTTGCCGTAATAGGTGTGGATGCCGGCGACCGCGAGGAGCGGCTCGTCACCGATGCGCGGGACAGCATCTCCTCCGCCGGCACTCATCGCCCCGCTCCCCACCATCCTGCCCCCATCAGTCCCCGCTCATTTCCTGAGATAGACTTCCATGACGCGCGGATTGAGCTGGATCTCGTCCGGCGCGCCCTCGGCCAGGATCTCACCGTAGTGCAACACCGTGATGCGGTCGGCGAGCCCCATCACCACCTGCATGTCATGCTCGACGATCAGGATGGTGTGGTCCTTGGCGATGCGGCGGACGAGCTGCATCGTGTCGTGGGTTTCCGCCGCGCTCATGCCAGCGGTGGGCTCATCGAGGCAGAGAAGCTGCGGCTCAGTGGCGAGCGCGATGGCTATTTCGAGCGTGCGCTGCTCGCCGTGCGAGAGGTTGGCCGCCAGCTCATGGGCCTTGCCCAGCAGACCGACCGCGTCGAGCGCCGTCTTGGCCTTCTCGACGACGTCGCGGTGCGAGCTGTGATGGGTCAGCAGACTCCAGGCGTGCCGGCGCGACTGCGCGGCGATGCGCGTATTCTCTAGAACGCTGGCGTTCGGCAGGATGTTGGTGATCTGGTAGGAGCGGGCGATCCCGCGCTGCGATATCCGGTCGGAGGACAGGCCCGTGATGTCGTCGCCGGCAAGAAAGATCGCCCCCGACGTCGGACGCAGGACGCCGGTCAGGCAATTGAAGAAAGTGCTCTTGCCGGCACCGTTGGGGCCGATGATGGCGCGCACCTCGCCTTTGGGTACGGCGAAGTCGACGCCATTGAGGGCGGTCAGCCCGCCGAAGCGGACCGTCAGCTTTTCGGTCCGCAGTAGAGGGCGGGCTAGGCCGGGCGAAGCGCTAGCGCTCCCGCTCCCGCCCGGGCCCGCGAGGATCGGCTCGACAGTCACCTAGGAAGCGAACTTGCAGGCCGGCGGAACGAGGGTCTTGTCCTTCGGGATCACATCCTTGATCGCGTAAGTGCCGCCCTTCACCTCGAAGATGAACTCCGGAACGAAGGCCTGGTGGTCCTCGGCGCGCAGGTGCTTGTCGCCCTGCGGGAAGTCGTAGCCTTCCTTCATGTCGAGACCTTCGAGGGCCTTGATGAGGTTCATCGTGTCCTGGCGGCCCTGGAACTTCGACTTCTCGATGCCGAGCTTGAGGCAGTTCATCGCCTCGAAGTTCGATTGCACGTAGCGGTCGGGCAACGGGTTGTCGGGCGCGACCGCCTTCAACGGCGTCAGCGTGTCCTCGTGAAACTTCTTGTTGTACGGCGTATCGAGCGGCCCCTGGAGCACTGGGATGTAGCGGTCGATGCCGATGAACCCGTCGATCTTGTTGCCCAGCGCCGGCAGGCTCGAGGGCACCGCCACCGCGCCGTCGCCGGCGATCTTGTATCTCCGGGAGAGACCCAGGTCGTAGCTCTGGCTGATGATGTTGATCGCGTCCTTGCCGAAAAAGATGATGAACAAGCCATCGAAATCGCCGCTGATCTTCGACAGGAAGGGCGTCATGTCGGCGGTCCCGAGCGGGATGCCGGTGGCGCCGACCACCGTGCCGCCCGCCTTCTTGATCTCGTCGGAATAGGCGTCCTTGGTCGACTGGCCCCAGGCGTAGTCGGCATAGGCGATGTGCCATTTCTTGCCGAGCTTGTTGGCGAGATAGGGACCGAACGCGACGGCCTGGGCCGGTGCGTAATCGAAGGGACGGAAGGTGTAGCGGCTGCACTTGCTCGCGGTGATCGTCGTGTCGAGGCAGACGCTGATCATGTTGACGACCTTGGCCCGGTCGTAGAGCGGCATGCAGGCAAGGCAGATATTGGACAGCACGCCGCCGACGGTGGCGTCGACCTTGTCGTCGACTAGCAGCTTCTCGGTCTTGCGGCGGCCGACATCGGGTTTCGACTCGTCGTCCTCAGCGATCAACTTGACCTCGCGGCCCAGGATGCCGCCGCCCTTGTTGATGCGCTCGACGGCGACCTGCAACCCCACCAATGCGGTCTTGCCGATCGCAGCTGCACCGCCGGAAAGGGGCTGGATGCTGCCGATCTTATACGGGTCCGATTTCGCCAAGGCGTAGCGCAACGGCATCGCCGCTGTCAGCGCCCCACCGATCGTAAGCGCACCGCCTGCGGTCGCCCGCCCGACCATCCGCCGCCTTGTGAGTCCGTTGCTACCGGTCCATCCAAGTCCGTTGCGCTTGTCAGCCATGGTGAAGTCTCCCTTGGTCTCGTTTCGACGTCTCCCATTGTGTTGTTATGCACCAACTATGCATCAGCTATACCGATTGTGCAAAGCGTATGTCCGCTTTGCCGGGCCGATTTCGCACCCAGCGTCCCACCGTGAACTTAATCTTAGCTTTCTGGATGGTACCAAGTGGAAGGGTTCTCGGGCGGCAAGGCCGACCGCAAAATGGGCACTCGCGGCATCCTCGAGCGCCGATCTATTTCGACAGCGTCCGGATTTTGGTCGAGAATCGCATCGGCGAGGAGGACGAGGGCTTCAAGATCTGCATGTGCATCCTCGATCTCAACCGGCCGACTATTGGCGCGACGGCCGTTGGCCACCAAGTCATCGACCCAGAAGCCAATGTGGTGGATGCCGACGTAGCCATTCGCACCGCTGTTGAGAGGGGGAGAAGATGCCATGGCCACAACTGTCGTTGGCGGCGCGATGCTTCCGCATGCCCCTCAGTTCTTCACCATGCCGCCAACCGAAGACCGGGCCAATGTCGATCGGGTGCGCGCCGTAGCGACAAAGATCGGCAGCAAACTGCGCGAGCTGAAGCCGGATCTTTGGATCATCTTTTCCAACGACCATGCCGAGCAGTTCTTTCATTCCGTGGCGCCGCCTTTTACGATCCATGTTGGTGGGTCCGCGGACGGGCATTTCGCCGGCCACGACTTTCATTGGGACATTCCAAGCGCAATCGGCTTCGAACTCGTCCGCCAGCTTTACAAGCAGGGTTTCGATCCTGCCTTCACCAGCACGGCGAAATTCGACTACGCGATGGGAATTCCCCTTACCCATGTGGGGCACACCGACCCCATCCTGCCAATTTACATCAACGCCTATCTCGCGCCGCAGCCGACCATGGCGCGCTGCTATGCCTTCGGCGAGGCGATTGCACGCGCGGTGACCACCCTCGGCCTGAAGACGGTCGTGCTGGCCAGCGGAGGGATGTCGCATTTTCCTGGCACCAACCGCTATTCCAATCCGGAGCTTGAATGGGACCAGGCTGCCCTGGCCCGCATCGAGGCCGGCAATCTGAAATCGCTGATCGGTTACGACGAAGACGAGCTGGACGACAAAGGCAATATCGAGCTTCGATGCTGGGCCTGCGCCGCCGGCGCGCTGGGTGAGCGCAAACCAGACATCGTCTCAATGGATCCGAGCTGGCACCACAACTACGCCTCGGTTGCCTGGTTCAGTGGCGGCAGCACCCAGCACGACCTGCACTATCCATCAGTCAAGCCGGAGCTCGTCGGACTGACGAGCGCATTGCACGCTTTGGCCCACGATGCGTCCGCGCGGGCTCAGTTTCTTGCCGACGCAAAGGGCTTCGCGGCCCGCTTTCCTTTAAGCTCGCAACAGAGCGATGCGCTGGTCGTGCTGGATGTGCCTGGCATCGTGGAGATGGGCACGCATCCCTTGGTCGCCTTTCTTGCCAACATGCAGGTCCAGCGCGACAGAGCCCAACGTCAATGAGCGCGAAAGCTTTTGCATAGATTTTGGCAGGCAGCGACCGACTGCCAAGGGAGACGCCGGAGATGGTCAACGCGGAGTCATCTCGCTTTATCGGACGGTCAATGCAGCGCCGGGAGGATCGCCGCCTCTTGACCGGACGCGGGCAGTTCATCGCTGATCTGACACTTCCGGGCATGCTGCATGCCGTCTTTGTCAGAAGCCAAATTGCGCATGGCCGCATACGCTCGATCGATGTTGCCAGGGCTGCAGCGATGCCAGGCGTCGCGCACCTGCTTACTGGTGCCGATCTGCTGCGCATCGTGCCGCCTGTCGCCGGCGCACAGTTATCGCTGCCGAGCAAGTGGCGAACTCAGGTGCAGCATACCATCCACGCACCGCAGCAGCCGATGCTGGCCGTGGAAAAGGTCCGGCATGTTGGCGAAGCGGTCGCGGTGGTGGTGGCCGAGAGCCGCTATCAGGCTCAGGATGCCGCCGAGCTGGTGGCTGTCGATATCGAACCCTTGGCAGCAGTCGTCGATTCGGAGGCCGCCCTAGAACCAGGGGCGCAGATCATACATGAAGAGTATGCGACCAATCTGATCGGCGAGTTTGCCGTTGAAAAGGGTCAGGTAGCGGCTGCTCTCTCTAGTGCCGCCTTCAAACTTCGACGTCGCTTCTATACGCATCGCTATGCCGGTATCCCCATGGAGTGCCGTGGTGTGGTCGGCGCTTATGACCAGAGGACCGATTCCGTTACCATCTGGTCCTCGACACAGGTGGTGCACTCCGTTCGCCGAGAGGCGGCCTCTCTCCTGCAGTTAGCCGAAGCGCGCGTCCGCTGCGTAGCTCTTGATGTGGGCGGAGGCTTCGGCACCAAGGGACACGTTTACCCCGAAGACCTGCTGATTCCCTTCCTGGCCCGATTGGCTGGACGCCCTGTGCGCTGGATCGAGGAGAGGCAGGAGCATCTGATATGCTCCTGCCATTCCCGGGACCAGCTACACGAGGTTGAGGTCGGTTTCGATCCCGAAGGCCGTGTCATCGCGTTTCGGGACGAGTTCCTCGTTGATTGCGGAGCGTGGAATCCGGTAGGGGTTGCGATCGCCTACAACACCGCAGTTCATCTGCTTGGTCCGTACAGGATTGCGAACTTCGCGGCGACAGCGCGAATCGTGGCGACCAATAAAGTGCCGAACGCACCATACCGTGGCGCTGGGCGGCCAGAGGCTGCCTTCGCCATGGAGCGAACCATGGACCTGATCGCGCAGACGCTTGGCCTCGAACCCACCGAAGTCAGGCGTCGCAACATGATCCACCCGAAAGAGATGCCCTGTGCCATGGGCCTCCCTTATCGTGACGGTGAGCCGATTGTGTATGACGGCGGTGACTTCCCCGGTGCCATGGACAAGGTACTGCAGGCCATTGGCGGCCTACCTGCCTTCCGCGATCGCCAGCGTGAGGCACGACGGTTAGGCCGCTATCTCGGTCTTGGCGTTGCAAGCTACGTCGAGGGCACCGGCGTTGGGCCATTTGAGAGTGCAATCGTGCGGATTGAGCCGACCGGGTCGATATACGTCACATCAGGGGCCTGCTCACAGGGGCAGGGAATGGAGACCATCTTCGCCCAGGTTGTGGCTGACACCTGGTCGGTCGATCCGCGGGACGTCGTCATCTCGTTGGGCGACACCGCTCTAATCGCCATCGGTTTCGGCACGATAGCCAGCCGGAGCACTGTGACCCTGTCCGGGGCCATCCACTACGCCAGCGAGCGGCTACGCGCAAAGGTATTTTCCATCGCTGGCAACATGCTGGAGTGCGCGCCGGCGGACCTTGAGCTGCGTAATGGCAAGGTCGGCGTCGTTGGGGTGCCCGGAATGGAGGTGACGCTTGCATCGGTGGCCCAAGCGGCTCGCCCTGGCTGGGACCATCATCGTCCGGCGGGCGTCGATGCCGGCCTTGAGGAAGCCTTCTACTGGGAGCCGTCGACGGTTACCTGGTCCAACGCTACTCATCTGGCATTGGTCGAGGTGGACATGGCCTCGGGTCAGATCGAGATCAAGCAATATGTGGTGGCACACGACTGCGGGGTGGTCATCAATCCGATGCTGGCCGATGGTCAGATCGTTGGCGGTACGGTGCAGGGGCTCGGTGGAGCTCTGTTCGAGGAGTTTGTCTACGACCGTCAGGGTCAACTGCTTACGGGATCGCTGATGGACTATGCCTTGCCACGAGCAAGCGACAGTCCAAACGTACAATTATTGCATCAAGAGTCACCATCTCCCCTGAACCCCTTGGGTGTAAAGGGACTAGGCGAGGGTGGTGCCATTGCTCCTCCTGCAGCGATCGCGAACGCAATATCCGATGCGCTTGCGATATTCAAAACTGAGTTCAATGCAACACCCATAAAGCCGGAACACATAGTCAGGGCGATAGCGGCTGATGCGGAGGATCAACCTGAGCGCGCTTGAAGATGACCAGCCTGTTGCAGCAGCAATCATTGAGCGCTCCCGTGACCAGAATGGCGTTGGCACGGGCAGCGCGCGATCGGTAAACATCGCGTACCTGTTAAGTGGCATACCAATGTCGGCTTTGGGTCGATGCTGTCGAAGAAGTCGGCGGCTTTCGATTGGGATGGGCTTTTGCCGAGACTTACAGTGCAGGTCTCAGAATGGCGGGTGGCCGGAGGGTTCGGAGTGCGAGGGTTTTGAGGTTTTGCACGATCGCGGCGAGGTGGAACTCGTCTCGTGCACTGGAAAGACCTCTGAGCCGCATTCGTTCGAAGCCGTGGTGGATCTTCAAGTGAGCAAAGCGCATTTCGACACGCTTACGTTCGTCACGTGACTTCAGGAAGGCCTTAGTTCGCATTGTCCGACGCGCGACGTCTCGGGCATATTCGTTGATATCGCGGGGAACCTGGCGCGCCGGCGTAGTGGGGCAGCATTGCATCTTGTGCGTACAGACATCGCAGTCATTAAGCCGATGGAGGAGCCGCGATGACGACCGACTGGTTCGATGCCGTAAAGACCGAGCTGCTCGCTCAGAACCCCTTCCGTGAATCGGAGTACTTCAGGCGGTTTGCCAGCGGCGCGCTGGCTCGCGAGCAAGCGTGGGGGCACATTTCCCAGTGGTATTTTCTCATCTGCTGGTTTCCGCGCATGTTCAGCGGCATCCACTCGCGCTGCGACCAACTGGAGGTGCGTAAGGATTGTGCCAGACACTTGCTTGTCGAGGACCTCGGGTATTTCCGCGGCCAGATAGGCGGAACCCCCGATCACGTGGAGCTCTATCAGCGGATCGGCGACGACATGGGGTATCCGCGGGACGCGTGGGAACGAGCCACTCCGATCCCGGAGATGAACGCGATCGTCGACTTCTTCCGACGGCTCGCGTACGAGATTCCGTGGAGCGCATCGCTGTGCACCACGGCCTTCATCGAGGCGGAGGTGGTGGAGGTCTCGCAGACGGTCGGCCAGGCCTTGACGAAACACTACGGCTGCCGACCCGATTGGGGCGCCATGAACTATCTCGTGCACGAGGAGGTCGAGCAGGAGGAAGCGGGCGAGACCGAGGGAGCCATTCTCAAGTACATCCGAACGGCCGACGACCGGCGGGTTGCAGAGGACTCGATGCGCGAGATGCATCGCCTTCTCGGCGCATACGCGACAGGACTCGCACGCGAGTACCTCGCAGCCACATAACTCGCCGCGCGGCCTTGGTGCGCGAAGCCGCGGTTGCGGCCTGGATGATGGCCGAGGGCGAACAGTGCCGAACAGCAGGCTGGAGCCGCCCGGCTCGACGCCGGCCGCTCTCAACACGAACAGCTCGCCCTTAATTCACGCTGATTAGGGTCCGGTATGATCGGAATCTGAGCAATCACGCGGCGTGCCACCTAGTTGGGCAGAGAACGGAGACCATTGGATTTCAGGTTCTCTCGCTCCACCACTGCGATCAAGACCAAAATGTCTTAAGCGCTCGGCTGCGCGCCCTCAGTCAGTGGGGGGAGCATGGGGGGTACACAGGACGGCACGCCTGAAGTGCGGTTTCATTGGCCTTTTCTGGGACGCTGCACGGACCAA
>WNFC01011577.1_pt1 | contig 10512 bp, 9 predicted proteins | sample 5400541 | NCBI WGS metagenome assembly WNFC01 (sample SAMN13153342, study PRJNA577476) | soil metagenome | isolation source: 120 cm saprolite under Douglas fir tree site 2 hole 2 replicate 1 | place: USA:California | collected 2015-04-18
ACCACGACGTCCCTCGCCATCAGCCGGAACAGCTCGCGGTACTTGTAGCGCCGCAATCGCCGATACAGCTCCCGCTTGTCAGGACCTACCCGGCGCAGCGCGGCTTTGGCTTCGCGTTCGAAGTGCTCCAGGCTCTTTTCGCGCTCCAGGGTCCGCGAACCGTCAAGCCAGGCGAGCAGCCCCGGCCGGGCGGCGATGAGGCGCGGCAGAAAATCGCTCGCTTCGAGCAGCGCGGCCAAAGGCTCGATCAAGCGTTCCCGGCGCTCGGTGGAAGCCAGCGGTTGGGCGATCCGATCGAAGGCGGCGATCACCGCTTCGGCGTCGAATGTCCGCTCCGCCAGGTTCGCGATCCGGCGCGCGGTCGCCTCCCCGAGGTGGGCGACGAGGGAGTCGATCTTCTGGGTCTGGTCGCGCCCTGCCATGGCGAGGAGCGTCTTAACGCTTTTCAGGCCTGGGCGATGTGGGCGAGGTGTCCCCGCGCCTTCTCAATGTCGCCCTCATGCTTGAGCAAGAGATTGAGCGTCGAGCCCACGAGCTCCGCGGAAAGCACGTCGGCGTTGAGCAGCGCGAGACTTTGCGCCCAGTCCAGGGTCTCGCTGATCGAGGGTGGCTTTTTGAGATCCAGCGCGCGGATCTTCTCGATCGCGGTGACCACTTGCCCGGCCAGCTTTTCGGAAATCCCGGGGAGGCGGGCCCGGACGATCTTCAGCTCGCGTTCGCGGGTGGGAAAATCGATGTACAGGTGCAGGCAACGTCGCTTCAGGGCGTCGGAGAGCTCCCGCGCGTTGTTCGAGGTGAGCACCACCCTGGGAATGAATTTTGCGTGGAAGGTGCCGAGCTCGGGGATGGTCACCGCGTTGTCGGCGAGGATTTCGAGCAGAAAAGCCTCGAACTCCGGGTCCGCCTTGTCGATCTCGTCGATCAAAAGAAGCGCCGGTCGCTCGCAGAGCAGCGCGCGAAGGATGGGGCGTGGAAGTAGAAATCGCTCCGAGAAGAACACCGCATCGCCGGAAGCGATGCGCTCGGCGGCCTCGGCGAGCGAGCCGGTCCCGGCGATCATCTCGCCGATCTTCTCCTTGAGCAGCTGGGTGTAGAGCAGTTGCTTGGCATACTCCCACTCGTAGAGCGCCTTGGCTTCGTCCAGACCCTCGTAGCACTGCAGCCGGATCATCTCGCGCCCGAGCGCCTTGCTCAGGGCCCGCCCGAGCTCTGTCTTTCCGACGCCGGCCGGACCCTCGACGAGCACCGGCTTCTCCATCCGATCGGCCAGAAACGCCGCGGTGGCGATTTCCGGGGAGGTCAGGTAACCGGCCTGTTCCAGCCGGGCGGCGGCATCTTCCACGCTGACAAACCCCTGCGGGGTCGACGCAGACTGCGCGCTCATCGGAATGACCTGCGTCTGCCGTCGTGCGTCACTGCGGCAAAAATGCCAGAGTCCTGACGCACGGCAATGAAAAGTGTCGGGATTCGGGACATCGAGCTCCTCTCAAGGCTCCATAATGACTGAGAACGCCCGGCGAAGGAACGTGGGCACGCCGTCTGCATCGGGCGGCCTCGTAAGAGTTGGAGGCTGCGTGTCGGGCTGGGCAAGAGCATTCTGGATGGCGGTGGTTTTGATTGTCCCGGGGGGATTCGCGCTGTTCCTGGCTTACGCATTTGCCCGGGCGGTCCTCGCGAAGAGGCGAGAGATTGCGCAAGTGAATCCCGGCGATGCCCATTTGCGCGACGTTCTAGCGAAGATCCGCTTCCAGGACATCCTGACGGAGGTTCGAGCCTCCATCCGAAGTGAAGATCCCTCCCGGTTGCTCAAAGGCCAGCCCCTCCCGACGCGCTAGCGCAACAAAGCAGATGGGCTGCGCAGCAGTTTTGCAACGCCCTGCGGGACCAGGTTGTAAGTGGGCGTCCGGCCATTGTAAGGGTACCGGATGCTTGTCCTTTTGAAGCCGGATGCGACGACCGACCAGCAACGGGCGGTCGAGGCGTACATTCGCTCGCTGGGGTTCGTTCCCCACGCCATCCCCGGCGCGATGCAGACCGCGATCGGGATCACCGGCAACAAAGGGCCGATCGACCCCGAGCCATTCAAGATGATGGACGGAGTCGCGGACGCGATCCGCGTCTCCAAGCCTTTCAAGCTCGTCTCTCGAGAGATGAAGCCGCAGGACACGGTGATCGACGTGAATGGCATCCGGGTCGGCGGCCGGAACGTGGTGGTGATCGCCGGCCCCTGCTCGGTGGAGTCGCGCGAGCAGATCCTCTCGGCGGCAACCGCCGTGCGGGCAGCGGGTGCGCGGATGCTCCGGGGCGGGGCCTTCAAACCGCGGACCTCGCCCTACGATTTTCAAGGCCTGAAGTCCGAGGGTCTCACGCTGCTCGCCGAGGCCCGGGAAAAGTCAGGGCTGCCCATCGTCACCGAGGTGAAGGACACCGAAACCCTTCCGCAAGTGGCGGAAACGGCCGACGTTCTGCAGATCGGCGCGCGGAACATGCAGAACTTCTCCCTGCTCGAAGCGGTCGGTCAGCTGCGCAAGCCGGTGTTGCTCAAGCGGGGGATGAGCGCCACGATCACCGAGCTGTTGATGGCGGCTGAATACATCGTGGCTCGCGGAAACCATCAAGTCATCCTCTGCGAGCGTGGCGTCCGGACCTTCGAGACGATGACCCGCAACACCTTCGACGTGAATGCGATTCCGGTCCTCAAGCAGCTCACCCATCTTCCTGTATTTGCCGATCCGTCCCATGGAATCGGGCTGAGGTACGGGATCGCCGCGGTCGCCCGGGCGGCGGTGGCGGCCGGCGCGGATGGGCTGATCATCGAAGTCCACCCCCAGCCGGCGAAGGCGCTTTCCGACGGACACCAGTCGTTGGACTACAAGGAATTCGAGGAGCTGATACGAGGCGTCAAGGCGATCGCAGCGGCAGTGGGTCGGGGACTGGCGTAGGCCCGATCGCCCGGGTGGTGCGGGCCAGCGGGTTCTCCGGGACCGCGGACGCTCCAGGCGACAAGTCCATCTCCCACCGCGCCTTGATCTTCGCTTCGCTTGCCACCGAGCGCTGCGCGGTGAGCCACCTGGCGCCCGGCGCCGACGTTCGATCCACCGCCGCGTGCCTTGAGTCTTTGGGCGCGCAAATCGAGATGGATGCCGCCGGCGCGGTCGTTACCGGGTGCGGCCTGACTCGCCTCAAGGCCTCGGATGCGCCCCTCGATTGCGGCAACAGCGGAACGACGATTCGCCTCCTCTCCGGGGTGATCGCCGGCTCGGGCGTCGGCGGAGTGCTCGATGGAGACGAAAGCCTTCGCCGCCGGCCGATGAAACGGGTGCTGGATCCGTTGAGGGCGATGGGGGCCCGGGGGCAGGGTTCTCGCGGCGCGGGCGGCGACGAGACGGCGCCGCTCCAGTTCGAGCCCGGGGAGGCGCTGGCCGGCCAGAGGCATGAGCTTCCGATCGCCAGTGCGCAGGTGAAAAGCGCCTTGCTCCTCGCCGGTCTCTGGGCCAACGGAAGAACGACCGTTCGCGAGCCCCACCGATCGCGCGATCACAGCGAGCGGATGCTCAGGGCCTTTGGCGCTCCGGTTCAGATTCTGGAAGAGGGCGCGGTCTCCATCGAGGGGCCGTGTCCAGCCCTCAAGGCGCCGGCGCATCTTCACATCCCCGGCGACGCGTCATCGGCGGCTTTCCTCGTCGCCGCGGCGTTGATCGTGCCCGAGGGAGAGGTGGAGGTCCGCGGCGTCAACGTGAATCCAACGCGAACCGGCTTTTTCAACGTGCTGCAGCGAATGGGCGCCGTCCTCGAGCTGATCCCCGAACCGGATCGCGCCGGTGAGCCGGTGGCCGCGATCCGGGCGCGCCAAGCCTCCCCCCTGCTTTCCACGGAGCTCGTTTCCGCGGAAGTCCCGTCGCTGATCGACGAGATTCCCATTTTGAGCGTGCTTGCCACCCAGGCCCGGGGCTGGACCACCCTTCGCGGCGCCGCCGAGCTGCGCTTCAAGGAGTCGGACCGGATCGCGCAGATGGCGCGCGGCCTGGCCGCGATGGGGGCCGAGGTGGAAGAGCTCGACGATGGCCTGAAAATCCGCGGCCCGTGCAGGCTCCGCGGGGCCCGGATCGATGCCGCGAGCGACCACCGGATCGCGATGAGCTTTGCCGTTGCCGGGTTGATCGCCGAAGGCGAGACCTTCATCCACGGCGCCGAGTGGGCGGACATCTCCTTTCCCGGCTTCTTCCAGCTGCTCTCGCGGCTCTCCGGGGGCGCGGTTTCGGTCAGCGGAGAAGAACGCCGGCCAGGCGAGCGTGATAAGTAACCTGCGCGTGCCGGCCAGATACAATTTCGCGGTGATAGGCGACCCGGTGGAGCATTCGCTCTCACCGCGCTTGTTTCGCATTCTCTTCGACGAGCTAAAGCTGGACGCGGACTACCGGGCCTTGAGGACCCATCCTTTCGAATTGCCGGAACGGGTACGGAGCATCCGCTCCGGCGAGCTGAGCGGAATCTCCGTCACCATCCCCCACAAAGAGGCGGTCATTCCGCTGCTGGATGAGCTGGCTCCTACGGCGTCGCTGCTTGGTGCGGTGAACTGCCTCGCGGCCGACGGCGGCCGGCGGGCGATCGGCCACAACACCGATGGTTCCGGCTTCCAGGCCGCGCTTGCGCAAGCGAAGGTCGAGCTCGCCGGAGCCCGGGTGCTGATCCTCGGATCCGGAGGCGCCGCGCGCGCGGCTGCATTCGCCGCGGCGAAGTCCGGCGCTCGGAGCATTGTCCTTGCCAACCGCACCGAAGCCCGGGCAGGGAGGCTCGCCGGCGACCTCATCCGCAGCGGTCTGGCGCGCGAGGGTGACGCCGACAAAACGCTGGCGCGCGGGACCTGCGCGGTGAGTGTCTTGCCGCTGCCCTCCGCGTCGATCACCGCCGAGATTGCCGACCTGATCGTCAATGCGACCAGCGTCGGCCTGGAATCCGAAGAGGCCGACCCGCTTCCGGCCACCTTTCAGCTCGGCCGGAAGCACGCGGTGCTGGATATGGTCTATCGGCCCCTCGAGACGAGGCTACTGCGAAGGGCGCGCGGCTCGGGTGCGGTGGCGATCGATGGGCTGTGGATGTTGATCCACCAGGCCCTCGAGCAGTTCCATCTGTGGCTGTCGGGAGCGGTCCCCGCCGACTTCGCCGCCCGACTTCACCGCGAGCTGGGCGAGGAGGCTTAGGTGACTCGGCTCAGATATCTGACAGCGGGCGAGAGTCATGGTCCTGGCCTGGTCGGAATCCTGGAGGGATTGCCGTCCGGGTTGCCGGTGGAAGCGGCGGACATCGATCGCGACCTGGCCCGGCGGCAGCGCGGCTACGGACGCGGGGGGCGGATGAAGATCGAGCAGGACGCCGCCGAGATCCTCTCCGGCATCCGCTTCGGCCGGACGCTCGGATCGCCGGTTGGCCTTTTGATCCGCAACCGCGACTTCGCCAGCTGGACGACCCGGATGCAGGTGGCGCCCGGGGGACCAGACCCCAGGCCGGTCACCGTTCCACGGCCCGGGCACGCGGATCTCGCCGGGGGGCTCAAATACGGCCACACCGAAGATCTCCGCAACGTCCTCGAGCGCGCCTCCGCGCGGGAGACCGCGATGCGCGTCGCACTCGGCGGGATCGCGCGCGCGTTCTTGCGGGACATCGGGATCCAGGTCGGTTCCTGGGTCCGCTCCATCGGCAGCGCCGAAGGCCTTTCCCCGCAGGGTCTCGCCGGCCAACTTCTTCGCGAGGACGCGGAGGGATTGGCGTTGCTCGCGGATCAAACCGAAACCCGCGCGCTCGACGAGGAGTCCTCGCGGCGTTTCGTGGAAGCGATCGACGAGGCGCGCCGCCGCCGCGACACCATCGGCGGGGTGATCGAGGTCGTCGCCACCCACGTGCCGGTGGGCCTCGGCTCGCACGTGCATTGGGATCGCAAGCTCGACGGGCGCCTCGCCCGTTCGCTGATGTCCATTCCCGCGATCAAGGCGGTGGAGATCGGCGACGGGTGGGCCGGCGCGCATAGGTTCGGCAGCGAGACGCACGATTCGATCATCCTCGAGGGAGGAGCCCTGGCGCGTGGCTCGAACCGCGCCGGCGGCGTGGAGGGTGGAATCACCAACGGCGAGCCTTTGGTGTGTCGATTGGCGATGAAGCCGCTGGCCACCGTGCCCGCCGCGCTGCCCTCGGTGGACATCTTCAACCTCGTTCCGACCCCGGCGCACGTCGAGCGCAGCGACACCTGCGCCGTCCCGGCGGCCGGGGTGATCGCCGAATCCATCGTCGCCCTCACCCTGGCGGATGCGCTGCTGGAAACGCTCGGAGGCGACACCATGTCTTCGCTGCGGATACCGGTGGCGCGGCTTCGGCTGGCAGGGCGCACCGCGCTTGGGCATCTGTTCCTCGTCGGGCCGATGGGCTCGGGAAAAACGTCCGCCGGCCTTTCGCTGGCGCGCAGGATGGACCGCCCCTTCATCGACCTCGATGGTCGGATCGAGGCACGGGCGGGCGCTTCGATCGCCCAGATCTTCGAAAGGAGAGGGGAGGCGGGCTTTCGCGAGTTGGAGGCAAAGACGCTCGCCGAGGCCGCGGGCGAAGCGCCGGCGGTGATCGCGCTCGGCGGGGGCGCAATCCAGAACGAGGCGGCGTGGAGATTGATGCGGCGGACCGGAATCACCTTGGGCCTCCGGGCCGCGCCCGAAGAATCGATCCGGAGGATCCGCTCCAGCGACAAGCCGGTCGAAGCGCGGCCGCTGCTCGCCGGTGGAGATCCGGTGGCCGCCCTGCGAAAGCTTTCCGCGGCCCGCGAGCGCTATTACGCGCGGGCCGATCTGGATCTGGATACCGACCGGCTCGATGCCGAGGCGGTCGCCGCGGCGGCGGTGGGTCTGATCCGCTCGATCCAGGGCCCCTTGACCACCAGCCACTCCACCCAGGCCGAGCAGCGAGGTGCCGCCGCCCCCGAGGGCGAGGCTTGAAACTGAGCGTTGACAGCGGCAATGGCGGCTACCCTGTTCTCATCGCTCCGGGGCTGGCGACGGAGTTGGGCCCGGCGCTGCGCTCGTTGAGAATCGATGGCCGGATTGCCCTCATTTCGGACGCGACGGTGCTCGGTCGCTGGGGGGCGGTAGTCACCGAAAGTCTCCAGGCGGCGCAATTCAAGGTGGTCGGCATCTCGCTGCCGCCGGGCGAAGCCAACAAGACGCTGCAGGGCGCCGAGAAGCTCTATGGGCGATTGATCGAGGAGGGGTTTGGCCGGGACGACGTGGTGGTGGCGTTGGGAGGCGGAGTGATCGGCGACCTCGCCGGGTTCGTCGCCGCGACCTACCATCGCGGGATGCCTCTGGTCCAGGTGCCCACCACGCTGCTGGCGCAGGTGGATTCGTCGATCGGCGGAAAGGTCGCGGTCGACCATCCGCTGGGAAAGAATCTGATCGGCGCCTTCCATTCTCCGCGCGCGGTGATCTGCGATCCGGCGGTGCTCAGCTCGCTCCCGCGGCGCGAACGATGGAGCGGAGTCGCCGAGGTGGTGAAGGCGGCACTGGTGGCCGACGAGCAGCTGGTCGAATCGCTGGAGAAGGACCTGGATGCGATCGGCGATGGGCGCGCCAGCGAAGCTCGAATGGCACAGGTGGTCGAAAGCGCGGTTCGGATCAAGGTGGAGATCGTCTCCAGCGACGAGCGCGAACAGGGCCGCCGCGCGATTTTGAACTTCGGCCATACGCTCGGTCACGCGCTGGAGGCGGTGACCGGTTACGGGCCACTCACTCACGGAGAGGCTGTCGTCATCGGGATGCGCGTCGCCCTGGAGATCTCCGCGCGACTGGGCCGTTGCTCCGCGTCCGACGCGGCGCGCGCGCTGGCGCTGCTCTCGCGATTCCCGGCGCCTCCGCCCATTCCTCGCCCCGAGCGCGAGGAGGTCATTGCCGCCGCCCGGAGGGACAAGAAAGTGCGGGCGGGGGAAATCAAATTCGTGGTGCTCACCGGGATCGGAAAAGCCGAGATCGAGCCTTCGATCTCCGCCGAGATGCTCGGGCTGGCGGTGGATCGCGCGCTCGACGAGTTCCTGGACCAGGCGCCGTGAAAATCCTCGTCCTCCACGGCCCGAACCTCAACCTGCTTGGGGAGCGCAAGCCGGAGGTCTACGGCACGACCCGGCTCGCCGAGCTGAATGCCTTGCTGCGCAAGCAGGCGCGAGGGCTGGGCGTCGAGCTGCGGATTTTTCAGAGCAACCACGAGGGAGAGCTGATCGACAAGCTTCACGCGCAGCGGCGCTGGGCGCAGGGGCTGGTGATCAATCCCGGTGCGCTGACCCACTACTCCTACGCGCTGCGCGATGCGATCGAAGCGGTCCAGCTTCGCACCTACGAGGTCCACCTCTCGAACATCCACGCGCGCGAATCCTGGCGGCGGGTCAGCGTGCTCGCCGAGGTCGTCGAGGGACAGATCGTCGGCAAAGGAATCGACTCCTACCGCGAAGCGCTGGAAAAGCTCGCCCGCCCCCGAGATTGAGACAACCTCGCCTTCGCGATCGACCTAGCACCGGCGACCTAGTGATCCAAGGCCGTGGGAGTCACTTACTTTCGGCGCGCGAGCGAATCGCTCCGCTTTGGTTGCTTCGAGTTCGCGTGAATACATCTTCGGCTGAACTTGGTTTGTCTCTCCGAAGCGAGTGAAGAGAGTTACCCAAGGGGTTGTTCTCGGCACGCCCGCGGTTCGAAACTGTTGTACATTTTGCCTCGGAAACCGGGCAAAAATGTACAACAGATGCGCCACCAGCCAGCGCTTCGTTCGGAGTCGAGGGGGCGGCGATGAGGGACGGTTCGCCGACCTGGACACGTTTCGATTGCGCCCATTGGCTCTGAACCGTTCGCTCCCCGGCCTCAGAGGGGCATCTCCTGGGTGTGGAGCGACTTAGGCTCTCATTCGGCGCGCGCGGGCAGCCGCAGGCCCTTGGGCACCAGCACCCGCTCCGCGAGCTCGAACAGCCCCTGCACGAGCAGCGCGAGCACCGCCGCCGGAATGGCCCCCTGGAGGATCAGACCGACGTCATTCAGGCGGATGCCGGTGAGGATCGGCTGGCCGAATCCCCCCGCGCCGATCAGGGCTCCCAGCGTCGCGGTGCCCACGTTGATCACCGCGGAGGTCTTGATCCCGGCCAGGATCGCCGGCGACGCCATCGGCAGCTCGATCCGTCGAAGGCGTTCCGCCCCGGGCAGGCCCAGCGCCTGGGCCGACTCGCGCACCTCGATGGGAATGCTCCGCAGCCCGGACGCGGTATTCCGGACGATCGGCAAGAGGCTGTAGAGGAAGAGGGCGACGATCGACGGCTTTGACCCGATTCCCAGGAACGGGATCATGAACACCAGAAGCGCGAGCGACGGTATCGTCTGGATGACTCCCACCGCGCCCAATACCAGCTGGCCGACGCCGGGAAATCGGGCGGATACCACGCCCAGGGGAAGGGCCACCGCGATGGCGGCGAGCAGCGAAATCGCCACCAGGAAAAGGTGTTCTTGGAGGTGGCGCAGAATTCTGGAAACGACCGTCTCTTCGCTCACCGCCGAGTGGAGCCCAAGCTTCGCGGCGAGGAAATCGGCGGCAACCCGGCTCTCCGAAACCCGTTCCAGCTTCGCGCGCGCGTTCATTGCGATCATCTCTGGCGCGGAGATCTTTCCCACCAGCTGGAAAAAGGCAGCGGTGGCCCCGGGCGAGCTGTGCTCGAGATCGGCCCGATAGAGCAGGACCGCCTCGTACTCCGGAAAGACGTGGCGATCGTCCTCGAGGATTCGAAGGTGGTAGTAGAGGATCTCGGACTCGTTGCTGAAGCCGAGCTTCAACTCGGGATGCTTGGCGAGATCCGATATTTTCTGAATCCCCAGACTCTGCGCCAACTGCTCGGGCATGCCGATCGCGTAGGTGTTGTTGAATCCCAACGAGCCGCTCATCTGCACCCCCTGTTCCGCCAGCGCTTTGCGGATCGCCTCATCGCCGCGCAGCGCGGCTCCGGAGAACATCTCCTGGGCGATGGTGCCGGTGTACTCCGGGTAGACGTCGATCTCCCGACGGAGCAGCGCGGCCCAGAGTATCTTCGTCCCGCCGAGTTGCCGCCGGTGCGTTGCGCGCAGGCCTTGGGCGCTCGCGATCTGGGTAACGAGCTCGCCCAGGATCACCGACTCGGTGAAGGCCTTGGATCCGACGCGCAACGGCGGGCGCGTTTCCTCGGCGGCGTCGACGAATGCCGAGGCGAGGATCAGCGCTCCGATGCAGGCCCCTTCGATCATGGGTGAGCGGACTGCAGCGCATCCATCGGCGTTCGCTGCGCCCGCAAGAAGCGGGTGACGTAGGGATCGGCCGGAGCGCGCATGAACTGATCGATCGTCCCCTGCTGGACGATCCGCCCTCCGCGAAGGAGCACCAGGGTGTGGCCGAAATACGCGGCCTCGCCGATGTCGTGCGTCACCAGCACCACGCTGGTTGCCCGCCGCGCGCGAGTTGCTTCAAATACGCTCT
>WNFC01013015.1_pt1 | contig 10511 bp, 7 predicted proteins | sample 5400541 | NCBI WGS metagenome assembly WNFC01 (sample SAMN13153342, study PRJNA577476) | soil metagenome | isolation source: 120 cm saprolite under Douglas fir tree site 2 hole 2 replicate 1 | place: USA:California | collected 2015-04-18
TGGACGATCGACTGGACTCGGGCGGACTGTGCCGATGCCGGCTGCGTGAGGAGCGCCTGGTAGTCGGCGCGGCCGAGCGAGGGATCGAAGCTCACCATGCTCTCGACGCTCTCGACGCCCGCGATCTGCTTCATGTGCTGGGAGAGGTCGTACAAGTCCCCCACTCGGTCACGGGTGAGCGGCCCGCCCGTACGGTAGCGAACCACGACGTTGAAGAAGGTCGAGCCCTGTCCGGGAAACTTTTGCAACTGGTCGTAGCCCTGACGTGTCTCCGCGTTCGGCGGCAGCATCCCGACGTCGCCGTTCGCGATCCGGATCTGAAAGATCGGCGAGGCGATCAAGACCAGCAGCAGCACGATCGGCACCAGCACCAGCAGCGGGCGGCGCATCACCCGAATCGCGATCGCGTGCCACAGACCACGTCCGGCCGGCCGCCGCGGGAATGGCAGCCCTAACTTGTTGACGCGAGGACCGAGGATCGCCAGCAGGGAGGCGAGAAAGGTCAGCGCATAGAGCACCGCGATCGCGACCACGATGGCCCCGGCAAATCCCATCGAGGCCAGGAACGTCTGTTGGAAGAAGAGCATGGCGCTCAGCCCAATCGCGACCGTGATCCCGGAAAACGTCACCGCGCGACCGGAGGTCCGCATGCTGGCAATCAGGGCTTGCTCGGTGGTCGCGCCCCCCGCCAGCTCCTCGCGGAAACGATTGACGATGAAGAGCGAGTAGTCGATCGCGACGCCGAGCCCGATGAGCGTGACGATGTTGGTGGCGTAGGTCGAGACATCGGTGACGCGCGCCAGCAGGCCGACCCCGGCGAGACCGCCGAGGACCGCGAAGCCACCCACACCGAGCGGCAGGACCGCGCTGACCACGGTCGCGAAGACGATCAACAGCAGAGGCAGGATGACGATCAGCGAGACCAGCTCGGCACGCTGCAGGTCGGACTGCAGGTACTTGTCGAAATCGGCGCCGATCGCGACGGCGCCGGTCCCCAGCACCTGGAGCTGGTCCGAGTGCACCTCGGTTCGCATCTGCTTGTAGAACTGCCGCGCCGTCGCGTAGTCGTCCTTCAGGCTCACCTGCGCGAAGACGTGGTGGCCGTCGGTTGACGTCATCGCCTTGGCTTGCTCGGCCGACACGTCGAACGGGGTGTCGATGCTCTTCACTCTGGAGTCATCCTTGAGCGGCTGCAGGGCGGCGAGCACCGCCTGCTTGAAGGCGGGATCCTGGACGCTCATCGTCTGGCTGCCGAAGACCAGGACGAAGGTCGACCCGGCGCCGGGGCCGCTCTGGGGCAACTGATCGTGCATCAGGGCAATGGCGCGACCGGACTCGGTGTTCTGGCCCCCGCTGTTCTTCAAGGTGCCGCCGTTCACGAGCGCCAGGATCGACGCGGCCAGCAGCAGTATGGAAACGCCGAGCACCGGCCAGCGGAACCGGTAGACGAAATGACCCCACCAGGCAAACATCCGCATCGATCGCGGCTTCCGCATCGAACTCCGGGTTCATCACCTTCTGCAGGTAGATGCCGTGGAGGCTGCCCCAGATGGCGGCGGCGATCGCGTCAGCGGAGGCGAGCGGCGGCTCGGCCATGCCGGCCATGACCGCCTTCGTGATGCGCGCGACGAACGCCCGCCGTTCGTCGATGAAAGTACGGACGGCGGTCGCGATCTTCGGGTTGTGCAGGCCGACCCCGAACATGTCGAAGGTCAAAAGGAACAGGCCGCCGTAGCTCTTCAGCTCCTCCTTGGCCAGTTCGAACCCCATGCGGGCGAACATCATCGGGTCGGCGTCCTCCGGCATCGGTCCGCTGAGGCTGACGCCGGCGGATTCCCAGGCGCGCATCAGCGGTTCGCACCCGTGCTCGATCGCCGCCACCAGCAGGTCTTCCTTGGTATCGAAGTAGTAGTGCGCCAGCCCGGGGGCGACACCGGCCTCGGCCGCGATGTCTTTCATAGCGGTCTCGTGGTAGCCCCGCTTTACCAGCGTGCGGTAGGCAGCCTCGACGATTCGATCCTTCGTTTGATCCGGCATTCAGCTAACTCCCCAGGGCCAAAATTTGATCGGATACCAGATTGTTTGGTCATTCAATCAAAGAATGCGCCGGATGTCAACCGGCGATGCCGCGGTCAGTTCAGCCAGCGACCGCGGGTCGGAGCTCTGGCAGCCGGAGGGCGCGGTACTCGGCCACCAGCCGGTCGACGGTTTCCTTCCAGGTGAACTGGGTGGCGACCAGCCGGCTCCGGCGGCTGAAGCAACGGCGTAGTTCCTCGTCGGCGAGCAGGCGGCCGATCCGTTCCGCGTACTGAGCGGGATCGTGCGAGACGAGCGTGAAACCAGTCAGGCCATCCTTGACGATGGTGGGGAGGCCGCCGACACGCGCCGCAACCACCGGGGTCCCGGTGGCGGCGGCTTCGAGCGCCACCAGGCCGAAGGATTCGCTGTACGAGGGGACGACACAGACGGCCGCCAGGCTGAAGTAGCCGGCCAGCGTCGGCTGGTCGACGGGTCCAATGAAGCGAACCTGGCCCGCGATCCCCAGGGACGCGGCCAACGCTTCCAGCCGCGCGCGCTCGCCGCCGCTCAACCGACTCTCGCTGGCGCCGTTGTGGCTGTCGTCGCCGATCACCAGCAGCACCGGGAGTTCGGCGTGTGCTCCATCGCGAGCCAGGATCGCCATCGCCCGGATGACAGTTTCGGCGCCCTTGAGCCGTTCGAGGCGCCCCGCAAAGACCACCACCCTGGCGTCACCCAGGCCAAGGCTCTTCCGAAGCGTCGTGGTGGGCCGTTCGCTGAAGACCTCCAGGTCCACGCCGGGCGCGACCACGCTGAGCCGGGTCCGCGCGGCGCCGTAGAGCCGAACCAGGTCGTCGGCCTCCTGCGTGCTCGACGCGATCAACCGATCGCAATTCCGTACGATCGCCTGCTCGACCGCGATCCGATGCTCCGGCTCGACGACGGCGCCCTCGGCCGCCTGCTCGTTTTTGACGCGGGCCAGGGTGTGGAAAGTGTGGAACCACGGCAGGTTCCACTCGTCACGCAGGCGGGTGGCGACCCACCCCGACAGCCAGTAATGGCTGTGGATCAGGCCGTAGTCGGCGCGGCGCCGGCGCTGCTCGCGCAGGAGTGCTTCGGTGAAATCCGGAAGCAGATCAAAGAGCTGTGCCTTGTCAATGTCGTCGGCCGGTCCAACGGCCAGACGCGTCACCCAGCTCTTCTCGGCCAGCCTGACTCGGTCCAGACCGTCCCCGCTCGTCCGGCGGGTGAAGACTTCGGTCGGGATGCCGCGGCGGCTGAGCTCTTCGCAGACCGCGCGGATGTAGACGTTCATCCCGCCGTTCTCGCCCGCCCCGAGGGCGGCGACAGGCGAGGCGTGCAAACTGACGATCGCGAGGGGTCTCAGCGCCATGCCTCCTTGGGGGTCGTATGGAATAACACCTCATCGTCGCCGTTTAGTCACCGCGCGGTCAACTTCAAACCAGTACGACACCGGCAGCAAAGCTGCGTCGAGCGGCTAACGGTTGTCGGTGAGGGCGCCCTATGGTACCGTTGACCGCATTCTTAGCCACCCTGGCCTGAACCGAAACTAACGATCCAGCCCCAGCCAGTCAACCCGCTCAAACGCTTCCGGCTTCCCCTCCTCGTCCTCACCCTTGTCTTCTGCTATGGGCTGGCCGGCTACATGCTGCTGCTGCGCTGGAACTTCATCGACTCGCTCTTCATGGTGCTGACCACCGTCACCACGGTCGGCTACGAGGAGGTCCACCCGCTCGGCCCGGGGGGCCGGGTGTTCACGATGACGGTCATCGTCCTGGGGGTCGGCACCATGCTCTACACCCTCGGTATTCTGGCCGAGACGCTGATCGAGGGGCACCTCGGCCAGTACGCTAGGATGCGCGGCATGGAGCGGCGGATCGCCGGCCTCAACGATCACTTCATCGTTTGCGGCTACGGGCGGATGGGCACGCGCGTCGCCCAGGAATTCAAGCAGCTGGAGACACCGTTCGTCGTCGTCGAGAGCAATCCCGAGTCGCTCGAGCGGCTGCGCGCGACCGACCTCCTCTACGTCGAAGGCGATGCCGCCTCGGACGATACCTTGCTCAAGGCCGGCATCCTTCGCGCCAAGGGGCTGGTCACCGCCGTCGACTCGGACGAGCGAAACGTCTTCATCACCCTGACCGCGCGCTCGCTGAACCCGGCGCTGCTGATCGTCGCGCGCTCCTCCTACCAGGATTCGACCGAGAAGCTCCGCCGCGCCGGCGCGAACCAAGTGGTCTCGCCGTACCTGATGGGCGCCCATCGCATGGCGGCGCTGGCGACCCGACCGGTGGCCGTCGATGTCCTCGACACCGTGCTCCATGGAGAGAACATCGACCTGGTGGTGGAGGAGCTGCTGGTGCTCCCCAGCTCCCGGGTGCTGGGGCGCACGCTGGGCGATTCGGGAATCCGCGAGGCAGGCGCCAACGTGCTGGCCATTCGCAAGCGGAGCGGCCAGCTGCGCATCAACCCGCCGGAGGGCCAGGTCCTCGAGACCGACGACCTGCTGGTGGCGATCGGAACACGCCAGCAAATGAGCGCCGCCGAACGGCTCTTATGACCCACGCCCGGGTCGGTGGTGTCTAACCCTAAGCGCTTCGTCTTTCTTTTCTCCGACACCGGTGCCGGCCATCGCGCCGCCGCCGAGGCAGTGGCCGAGGCCATCCGCCGGCGCTATCCCAACCAGTTCACCGTCGACTGTAAGGACCCGATGGCGGACCGGCGGGTCATCGCCGGCCGCCTGACGGCGCTCTATGGACCGGTGACACGGCGGCTTCCGTTCCTGTGGGGGGCGGCCTACCGGGTCACGAACATGCGGCCCACGGTCCGACTGTTCCAGCACGCCATCGGGCGCGGGGTCCGGCGCCGGGTCGCCCGGGCCCTCGACCCGCGTCCCGCCCTGGTGGCGAGCTTTCATCCGTTACTCAACCACGTCGCGGCCGAGACCGTGCCATACGGCGTGCCACGCGTGACCGTGATCACCGATTGGATCGACTTTCACCAGGCCTGGACCGATCTGGAGGCGGACTGCATCATCTGTCCCTCCGAGGCGGCGTATCAGTTGTGCCTCCGCCGCGGCGTGCCGGCCGATCGGTTGGTTACCGCCGGGCTCCCGATTCATCCGCGTTTTCAGGACGCGATTCGCGGCTTCACCGACAAGCGATCGATGCGGCTCAAGCTGCGGCTGCGGCCGCATGCCCCCACGGTTCTCCTTGCCGGTGGCGGCGACGGTACCGAGCCGCTGCGCAAGTACGCCGCGGCACTGGCGCAGTCGCCCCTCGACATTCAGGTGCTGGCGGTCTGCGGTCGCAACACGGCGCTGGCGGAGCGCATCCGCGAGGACAACCATGCCGGCGTGCACGTCTTCGGCTTCGTCGACAACATGCCGGAGTTGTTGCTCGCCTCCGATCTGCTGGCGACGCGCGCCGGCCCGGGGATGATCGCCGAAGGGCTGGCCTGTGGCTGCCCGCTGCTGCTGACGGGTTACTTACCGGGCCAGGAAGAGGGCAACATGAAGGAGGTGGTGGGCCGCCAGTTGGGGCAATTTGTGCCGCGGCCCGATGACCTGGTAGACGCGGTCACGGCCTGGTTTGCAAAACCGGAGTCCGAGCGCCTCGATGATGCGGGCCGTGCCCGCTCGGCGGCCGACCCAGCCGCCGCCTTTCAGATCGCCGACATCCTGGCCCGGCTGAGTGCCTGACTAGACCGCCGCGCTCGGGCAGAGCAGACGAAAGTCGCAGCCGGAGCATTTCATGCGGTCCGGCCGTGCCGGGAACAGTTCGGCCCTGATGCCCTCCGCCACCTTCACGATCGTTTGGCGGTCGTCCTCGAGACGATCCTGCGGTTTGTCGACCGTGACCCGCTCGGTGGTCTCGAGATAGTAGTAGGAGAGGCTGAGCGGGTCGAACCGGAAGACCTCACGGGCGGCCAGCGCATAGACGCCGAGCTGCAGGTCGCGCTGGAGGTCGGCGGCCCGCTTGGCCGAGCCCGTCTTGTAATCGATGACCTCGTAACTGCCGTCGGGGTGGCGGTCCACGCGATCGATCCGGCCGGTGAGCCGCAGCCCGTCGACCCGCAAGCTGAAGGGTTGCTCCAACAACAACGGCTTGCTCAGATCCCCGGCGTCGAACGCCCGGCGCAGGTAGGTCCGGCCGAGATCCTGGAGCGAAGGCGCTTGCTCCGGTGCACAAAACCGCTCCCTGGCCCAGGCCGCGACGTAAGCCGAGTCCAGCATCGCCCAGGTGAGTGGCTTCTCGCGCTCGATGCTGCCAAGCGCATCCTTGAGCGCCTCGTGGAGGATGCGACCGAACTGCATCTGCGGCTTCGGGCGTGTGGGTAAGCGGAAGACGAACCGGTACTGATACATCTGCGGGCAGCGTAGGTAGGTATCGACTTGCGTGTAAGAGAGCGCCGCGATCGGGGGAGCATCATTGAGCGGCAACTCGACCTGGCGGGCGACTTCGACGATGCCGCCGGCCGGGGGGACGAGCAGCGATATCGCAGCCAGCTCATGCGCATCTTTGCCCCGGATTGGCGTCAGGAATCGGGACGGCCGCCAATCCTTGACGCCCTCGTAGCGGCCGGCGAGCGTGCAGATGAGTTCTTCGCGGGCCCGAGTAATGGCGACGTAGGCGAGGCGACGCTCTTCGGCGAGGTGCAGCTCGGCGGCCGGAAGCTCTTCTTTCAAGAGCTCGTCGGGCAGCGTCAGGCCCTCGCCTCGACGGCTCGCGGGGAAGCGGCCCTCCACCAGGTGCGGGACGATGACCAGGCCGAACTCGAGGCCCTTTGCCTGGTGCACCGTCATCAGGTGGACGGCGTTGACGGTCTCGTCGAGCGGCGCGATCTCCTCATCCGCCTGCGCGGCTTCGGTGGCGTCGAGGTGCTTCAGATAGGCGGCCAGGTGTTGATCGGCGTGCTCATCGCAGTAGGCGGCGATCAGCTCGGCGAGCTTTTGCACGTTGGCGCTGACCTGCAGCCTTTCGATCGGCCCCTGGAACCGCTCCAGGTCGAGATAGCGAGTGTGCTCCATCACCTGGTAGAAGAGATCGTTGACCCCCAGCCGCAGCGCTTGTTCGGCGAAATGTCGCAGGTCCCCGCACAGGCGACGGGCACCATCGTCGTCTGCCTCCTGCAGGATGTCGAAGAAACGGCGGCCGTCATCCCTCGCCCGGCGCGCCCAGCGGCCCGCCTGCACCGCGTCGACCGCGTAGCGCGGCAGGCTCAGCAGCCGCATCAGGCAGACGGGGTCGTCGGGCCCGTCGACGGCGTGTAAATAGGCGAGGCAGTCCTTGACCTCGGGCTGCTGGTAGAAGCCGCGACCGCCGCTGACCTGATAAGCAACACCGCTACGCTGCAGCGCCCGGGCGAAGTTGTGCAGGTGCGCGTTGGCGCGCAGCAGAACGGCTATCGCATTGGGCCGGTGGCGTCCCTCGTCGATTGCCCGCTTGACGAACGCGGCGACCGCGTCGGCCTCATCGGTCACGCTGGTTGCGGTCAGCACGTTCACCGCTGTGCCTTCGCCGCGGGTCGCAGTAAGTCGTTTCTCCAAGCGGTCCGGGTCTTCGGCGATCAGGCGGGCGGCGGCGCGGAGAATCGGTCCGCGGCTGCGGTAGTTCTCCTCGAGACGAACGACCGTGGCGTCGGGGTAGACCGCGCGGAAGCGGGCGAGGTTGGCAACCGACGCGCCACGGAACTTGTAAATGCTCTGGTCGTCGTCGCCGACCACGCAGAGGTTGCGGTCGGGGCCTGTGAGCAGTTCGAGCAGCCGGCTTTGCGCGAAGTTCGTGTCCTGGAACTCGTCGACCATCACATGGTCGAACCGCTGCGACTGGCGCGCGGCGACCGACGGCTCCGCGGCCAGCAGCTGGACGCTGAAATAAATCGTGTCGTCGAAGTCGAGGCGGTCCTCAGCGAGCATCCGCTCCTGGTACTCCGTATAGACGAGCGCCGCCGCGCGCTGGGCACCGATCATCGGGTCGTCGACCCCGGCATTGGCCTCGGACCAGGCTCTGAATTCGGCCGGCGAGATCAACTCCTGCTTGGCGCGTTCCACCAGCTTGAGGAGCTCGCCGATCCGTTCGAAGGGCCGCTGGGCGTGGAAAAGGTGTGCTGGGCGCAGCGCCAGCAGGACGTCTCGCATCAGCTCCCACTTGCGAACTTCGGAGACGATGCGAAACCCTCTGGGGATGCCGCACAGCCAGCCGTCCTCCTGCAGGAACCGCTGGGCGAAGGCATGGTAAGTGAGAATGAATCGTTCGCCCGCTGGAAGGTAGTCTTCCTGCTCGACCCGGTCGAGCACCTCGCGGGCGGCCTTTTCCGTGAAGGTCAGCAGCAGGATGCGCTCCGCGGCGATGCCCGCCTGGCGGAGCCGCCGGTAACGCTCGACGAGGACGCGCGTTTTTCCCGTGCCGGCACCGGCCACGATCAGCAATGGCCCTTTGGGGTGATCGACGGCGGCGCGCTGGGCTTCCGTCAGCGCGGTGCGGCTGACGATCATCGGGGCAATCGCTCGGATCGCCCGGACCCTCCCCGGAAGGCGGCCGGAGCTGCCGACCCTTCCTGCCGGAACCGGATCTCGCGCACCGCGGGGGCGCCGATGGCCTCGTTCAGCCGTTCGATCAACATGGTCCGTTCGAGATGGAGTTGATGGGCCAGCGCCGCACTGCTCGCCGACACCAGGAGGGTGCCGCCGGTCAGCTTGAGCGCGCGGCTTTCGCTCGCAAGCTGGGGGCCGATCACCTGCGGCCACAACCAGAGGGCCTGCGCCTCACGCGTCCGTCGGGAGATGCCGAGTGCCTTGAGGGCGCGTGGCAACGCCTCCCCGAGGCTACGCATGGATGGCGCCTTGCTCAACACGAAAGACCGCGGCGCGTTCCAGGATGCTTTTCGGAAGGTCGTTGAGGTCGGCAGCCGTGATCAACGCTTGCGGCCCGGGCTCTAGCGCCGCCAGCAGACGCTCGCGTCGGGCCGGGTCGAGCTCCGACATCACGTCATCGAGCAACAGCACCGGTTGCTCCCCGGTGACCTCCGCCAGGTAGTGCAGCTCGGCCAGCTTCAGGCTCAGCACCGCACTGCGCTGCTGCCCCTGGCTGGCGAAGAGCCGGGCCTCGTGTTCATCGAGCCACACCTCGATATCGTCGCGCTGGGGTCCGACAGCTGTCTGTCCACGCCCGATCTCCTCATCGCGGGCGTCGCGCATCGCGAGCTTGAGTTGCTCGCTCACGAGTTCCAAGGGCGCCTCGCCGATCCGAACGCCGGCGGGGCGGTACCGGAGCTCGAGCCGCTCCCGGTCGTCGCTCAGCTCACGGTGGAACGCGGCGGCAATCGGCTGCAACTCGAGTAGACGGTGCTGGCGCTCGACCATGATGACCGCCCCGGACTCGGCCAGGGCATTGGTCCAGTAGTCCAGCCCATCGACCGGCTGGCGGCCTTCGCGAATCGCGCGCAGCAGGGCGTTGCGTTGTTCCAGTAGGTGACTGTAGCGCGTCAGCTCCCGGGCATGCTCGGGATCGATCTGTGAGAGCAAGGTGTTGAGAAAGCGGCGTCGCCCCTCACCTGGACCTTTGACCAGCTGCAGATCGTCTGGCCAGAAAAGGACGACGCGCAGGGAGCCCATCATGTCCGTCGAACGCCTGGGGATGCCGTTGACGGTGAACCGGCGGGAGGCCCGCGTGGGCGCGGTCGGACTGACGCTGATCCGCACCTCGAGCTCCTTCGGGCCGGCATCGGCCTGGACGCCGCAGGTCACCCGCGCGGCCGGCTGACCAAAGCGCACCAACTCCGCCGCCTGTTGCGTGCGCGGCGACCGGGTCAGGGCCGACAGCGCCACCGCCTCGAGAAGATTGGTCTTCCCCTGCGCGTTGCCACCAAAAAAGACGGTGGCCGAACGTTCCAGCGCCAGCTCGAGCTCCGCATAGTTTCGAAAGTCGAAGAGTGAGACGTTAGCCAGGAACACGCGGGTTGGGACGACCGATTACATCGCCACTCTGACCGGCATGATGATGTACAGGTAGTTGTCCTTTCCCACCGGCTTGATCAGGCCGGGATTCAGCGGACCGGTGAAGCCGAGCTGCACCTCCTCACTGCCAATGATGGCGAGCACGTCGAGGAGATACTTCGAGTTGAAGGCAACCTGAAGATCCTGGCCCTCGATCTTGGCCTCGACCTCGGCGATATTCTGTCCAACCTCGCTGGTATTGGCGGTCAACGTCAGCTTCCCACCCTCCGCCTTGAACTTGATGACGTTGGCGGCGTCTTTGGAGAAGAGCGAGACCATCTTGGTGGTGAAGAGCAACTCCTGGGTCTTGGCGGTGATGGTGGTCGTGCTCTGCGCCGGAATGACCTGCTGATAGTTGGGATAGGTGCCTTCGATCAGCCGGCTCATCAGTTCGACGTCTCGCGTTTTGAAGAAGACCTGGTTCTTCTGGGCGCCAACGGTCACTTCGATGCCGTCCTCGCCGCCCTTCAAGATA
>WNFC01026808.1_pt1 | contig 10511 bp, 13 predicted proteins | sample 5400541 | NCBI WGS metagenome assembly WNFC01 (sample SAMN13153342, study PRJNA577476) | soil metagenome | isolation source: 120 cm saprolite under Douglas fir tree site 2 hole 2 replicate 1 | place: USA:California | collected 2015-04-18
CTGTTCCTTTCGCCTCACCCTTCCCTTCCGGGCAGTGTGGCGGTTTCCTCGCAGATGCTTGGCTTGACAGGGCCGAGCCTGATCCGTACTCGGGCGCCTTAACGCCCTCACAACGCAAGGTCAGTTAAACGCCTATGCTTAACCATATCCCTCCTCCGCGCATTATCCCGTTCCGGGCGTCTCGGCCTCGACTTTCCCTCTTCCCTCCTTCTTCCCCTGAGTACCAAACGAAAAAGAATTCCTTCTACGCGTGATGTGATGCTTCCGAGTTGACCGGTATCAGTCCGCTTACCCGTCCGCGCGGCCTTTTTTTTGGCTTTTCGTTTGAAAACCCACACAGTATCTGGATGCGATCACCCGGGTGTGGGGCGACTGGGCCCTCTTCCAACGACTGCTCACCGTATTGCGACGAATCGGCGACCGTCATGGTGGAGCGAGCATCGCCAACATAGCCGTCCGATGGGTCCTCGACCACCCCTTCGTCGGGGCCGTCCTCGTCGGTACGTCGACTCCCTTCACTTCACTTGTTCTTCTTCTTCTTCTCGCCTCATGTGCGCAACTGATGGATGGGTGCTTCTCTTCTTTTCTTTTTTCTTTTTCAAAAACGCAACCAAAACCTTTTGGACCCCCCGTGACGCGATGTTGCTATTTAAAGGCACACGTCTCGGCGTTTCCGAACACCCTGAAGACAACCTGAACGTGTTCAGGTTCCACCTGTCCGATGCCGATCGCGCAGACATCGAAGCTGTCCTCGAGCGCTCGAATGGTCGAAAGATGATCACATTGATAGGCGACTGTGGCGCCGAGTATCGTTGACGTTGACGGAAGATCGGGGGGAGGAAGGAAGGAACGCGCGCGCGCGAGCTGTTGTGGTACACAGAGGAACTCTCGGATCAAAAAAGGAAAAAGAGAATGTTCCTCAAACATCATTTCGTTCATCATCATGGCCACCACCACCATATACCTCTCGAGTTAGGCTTAATTGTACATACTTGTGGCTATAAATGCGCTTGCCCCTCCCGGACCCCCTTTCCAGCCGGAAGGCGTCCACGTCAAAACTCCTTGACATCAAATGTTTAGAATCGTGATCGCAACAGCGGAAAGGAACGCCGTCTTATATGTGGATGTATGTACGTTGCGTATGCGGTGCGTGGGTTCCGCTGTGACGTGGTGCCGTAATGGTGGAGGGGAGTGGCGGGATGAAATTCCCGGACTCTCAGGGCCGTGCATAGGGCGTAACGTGTACGTGTGACGGTGACGAATGTGCTCCAGGGCCATGCGGTTTATGCGGTGTAGTACGATATACAAAGTGTGATACAGTGTTCGGAGAAGATGGATGGGTAAAGGGATGTTCTCTACGCAAATGCTAAAAAAAACCCGTGTCATGATCCGATGAATGCAACGTAGCGTAGCCGCTTTGATGGGGTTGAGAGGGAAAGAAAATGTGGAAAAAAAAAATGAGAAAAAAAAAACAAAAAACAAAGAAAAAGACAAAGAAAAAAAAGAAATGTAATATTATTGGCTGCTTACCCCCCCCTTAGAGGAGGCACGAGTACGATATGTGTATACACTTGTATTTCATCTGATCAAAGTTTGGAAGGGTTGGAAGAGGGGCTGGGCCCACTCGTCGTCGTTGGATTTGCATTTAGGCGTCGGATGGGCTGGAGCTTCCTTTTGATATCCCGCAGGATGGCGGTCTTGGGGTGCCAATCAGGGAAAGCGTTGCGCAGGTTGGCAAAATCGCTCGCGAAGAAGTGAGCCACGCGCTCATCCGCGATCAAATCGCGTAAGACCCAGGGGATCTGTGAAGAGAGTGACAAGAAGAAAGAAATATGAGATGCGAGGCCCCGATCGGAGAACGAATGAACGGGGAGGGGGAGGGGGAGGGGATGGCTTCACCTCGTAATCATTTAGTTCCGTATTGGCATCGAAGTGTTGGACAACGAGTTCCGGGTGCTCGTTCGATCCATGATTTGTCATGAAGAGATAATTCACGGCCAGCCTATGCCCATTTCATCAGAAAAAATGTTGGAGTTCTGCGCGGACAAATATACTCAACGAATATGTGGCGAGTTCTTCGTACGCTTTCGAATGGCCGATGCCGTTGAGTGACCCCGCGGTTGCTTCGGAAAGATGCGTGAGCAGACCGCTGTCCGAGAGGCCCACATTCATCACACGGAGGAGCAATACCAGAAGGTTCGACAGGAAGTCGGACGAGCTGCGAACGCGGAGGAGCGCCCAAAATCTTAGGCACGATACGTTTTCGCAAACCTAGACACGTACTGATACGCATCTCCGTCGATGTACAACGCCCTCAGTATTAGAGGGTGGGAGGCGGCCGTGAACAAACCCGAGTAGAGCGGGACGACCTGATCGTTGAGCGAGGCGATATACACCATTTTTACCTGTTTGGTCATGTCGTCACATGTCCCTGATAAGTTGAAATAACACGTCAACGTACTCCGTGATCTACCACATTTTGCAGCGCTCTAACGTAAACTTTCGAAACTTCACTGTCGGTGCTCTGCATCAAGTCAGGTGTGAGAAATACGATGGTGACGTGGCATAACTCCGTAACGAGCCTTGTCGGACAAACTAACCTGGAACTCAAAAAGCTCCTTTGCCGCCGCTGACTCGAAATACTGGTGAAATGAGATCCTCACTCCCAGGTTCTCACGTCATGCAAACTATCTTTCGGGGCTTACCTGAATATATGGCTGTAACAAGGAGCTGGAGCTTAGATAACGAAGGGGTCCCTGATGGATGCCACAGAGCGCCAAGCAGCACACCCTTTGGACCGAGGGACCTGCCGGATTTGTACCGCCGGGAGTGAGTACATCCGAGACGCTGGCGAGGAGGTCCGACGTCCTCGATGTCTTGATGTGCTTTTCGTAAATTAGGCGATCAAGCAAATGTGTTGAAACAATCGAGCCCTGGGAATGCGTTGCCACCAAGATTGCGTCCGCCTTATGGAGATCCTCCATCCATTGGCTATTCGCCGTCAGATTGCTGTACAATCTACGAATGGGACAAAAGAAATTTTAGTAATTGGAAAATCTACGATATTCCGGTAAGCGAGGAGTTGGGGGTTTACACAACTGTCGACGCGTTTGCTAATCGTTCCCTCGCCTTCCAAAGGAATTTGTGTCACCTTCTCCAACTGTACGCCGTGTTGCTCCTGGAACACCTCCAGCGCTTGACACATCATGGCTACAAATTTGTTGCTCGTGCCAGTCGGCTGAAAACCATGTGCATCAGTGGCAATTACAGCCCTACAGCAGTAGGAGAACTAACCTCCCCCAGTACAGTCCGCATGACTGCACCTGTTCAGTAGCGGATGACAACATGAGCCCATTACTCCTGATACGTCTCCGGCCGGATGAGGCCTAGAAGACATCCGGGAACGTACCTGGGAACCACCCATGTATACCAATAACCACGACGCGTTTACACCCTTGGAGGACGTCTCCGTCTAATCGTCCACCAATGACGTCCCAGATACGTGGGAGTTCCCTCCCAAAGTCCGCAAAGGTTCCGTCACCTTTCGAGTGTGCCTTGCTCTTCCCCGAGCTTGTGCCGTCGTCTTTCGCGAAGAGCATGCCACTTACGAAACGCACCGTCTTCGCGATCGCAGAATCAGTCTGCGCACGTGGTACAGTAGAACGGGGCGGTGCTAGAAACGTATCATCCCACGTGGGCAGTACGAGATTCGGTGGCGCTGGGACACGCGGAGAAGCACGCCCAGAGCTTTTGGAAGGCGCAGGTGAGACTGACGTACGCTTTGTCCCCTTAGGATCATCAGGCTTGGCTTTCGGCTTTGTCGACGGAGACGGCGAGCGTGGTGGGGCGGGAGACTGTTTGGACACCTGCATCTCTCGCACGGCAGGGTCCTTTCCCCCGCAGGTCTCCGACATCACAACGGCGCTACCGCGCTCATCATCACCCTCATCGATGTCCATTACCTCCATCGTATCCTCCTCTCGATGCTCACTATCTGCAATTCGCTTAGCAAGCAATGACCTAGAACTGAAGAATGAGGTCCAGCCAGATATGTTGGCCGTAATGGAGGACTGGATGGGATTCGTCGCTTCCATGTGCGCTGCGGCGGCCTCCGCAAGCCCCTGTTGTATGGGCGTCTCCTCGACAAAACTCGAGCCTCCGCCCTGAGATGTTTCTTCCGATAAGGTTGATCCGTGCCGGGCTTGCGTGTCTGGCGGAGTGTTTGAGCTCAAAATATCGGAATCCTTCGAAGCCGTGTTGGTGGATACTGCAGCCGATTCGTGATCAGATGGTCTGATTAGAGGTAGATCCTGGGCCTGGGAAGGTGTGGATGTGGGTGAGGTCGCAGGCCGCCAGCCCACGAGTCCCCACCAGGAACTTTGCGCTGTGAGGCCATCATCAATACCAGCGGCGGTCTCGGAATTTGGCCCGGAAGGCTGCACGCAGTCTACAGAGGCATTTTCTGGAGGATGGCATGGTTTACGGTAGTGATCAATTAGAAGACGAATACTCACCTGTGGCCTCAAGTCTAGACTCTCCGCTCTCTACTGCAGGTAAGTCCTCGGATGACGTGGGTGAAGCATCCGGCTCCGTCCGGATGTCAGTAGCCTGTGCAGATGCTATGGCACGATCCAGGGGAACTTTGGGACGGCCCAGGAAGGGAATGCTAAGCGAGAAGCGGCTCGTGGATGGATTTAAAGAAGACATATTCTGACTCGTCTGAGATGGATATATCACGGGAGGTGAGGCCGACTCTGACGATGGCGCAGCAGATGGTACTTGGTCATCAATCGACGATGGCGTACGGGGAGAATCAATACCCGCTTGCGGACCTGAGGCAGGGCGCGCCTCCGATTCGGGAGATCTAGATTGTGAGGGGGAAGCGGGAGGGAACCATTTGCGAGCAGCGGGTGCGGGTATAGGAACAGGGACCGTTTCTGATGGAGGCGCATCCTCGACCCGAGTGAGCTCGAGTCTTGGGGGCGTCGGAGGGATAATGTTCGTGATAGGGGGTTGGGGCGTTTCGGGAACCGGAGGATCCGTACGGGCAGGATCGTTAGGAGGCGATGGTTCATCCCGTTCATCCCCGGGGCGCAATTTGCTCGGTCGCTTAGGGGACGAAGACGAGGCGAACCACGCACGTTTTATAGGTACTAGCTTGACCTCCGGTTCTGGCCGAGCTGCATCGATTGTCGGATTTTCCGAAATCGGCAAACTCGCAGGAATCGCTTCGGAACGTTCTTCCACTGGTGGCGTAGTCACTGCTGTGGTCGAGGGGCAAACCGATTGAGCACCGGCTGCTGGCTGCTGCTCGCTAGGGGTTAATGGAGGTGGGGGCTCGGCGAGCTCGTTCAGAGGAGTGTTGGAAGAGCCGCGCCTTGACAACGATGCAAACCACGAGCGTGGCTGAGGTGCTGCAGGTGGTACGAGGCTGGATGTTGGACCAGGTGCCTCAGGCGTGGGGTTGGTGGGATCGGGACCAGAAGCTCGTGGATCACCCATGGCATTCGTCGGAGAAGAAGGCGGTTGTACTCGGTCGGCTTGCGGTTCGTCTGTAATAAGGCGGTCAGACCGGAAGGATAGGGCGGCGAACGAGGTCAAGACATGTCACGCGGGGCCGGCGAACGCGCATATATATGAAATATTAATCGAAAGCGCTGCCTACCATCGTGATTTACTTGGGGCAACCCTGTCTCTGCGGACGCCGGCGATTTGGAATCTGCGGACGCCTCTTGAGACCTTTATTCTTGGATGAGATGAAAGGTGAGGTGAGCGCACCTCCAGCGGTGGTGAATCCAGTCTTGGCGTCACCGTCATTCGTCATTGTGATGGGTGGGAGATGAGCGACTGCGGAGGCGCGAGGAGGGGCGACTTGGGAGGTGGCTACAATTAAAGATAGAGAAGTCGGCGCTTTAATCTTTGTAGAAGTTCTCCAAGGTAAGGTTGAACGAGAAGAGTGGCGAGAGCGAGGGGTAGAGGACATACGGGAGGGAACCAGAGCCAAGGGAGGGCAGAGCAAAGCGGCTCGCCTGAGCGCGACTTGCGCGTCCGCTGTTACATCACATGACCAAAAAAATACAGCATATTTATTTCACAACTGACAGTTGGACATTGGTAGTATAGTACAGGCTACAAAATTCCCCTTCATCCCATTTTACAGTCACCCATAGACAGAAATATTACACAAACATGGGGTATGAGAATAGATCAACATCAATAATTGGGTCGTTAATGTCGTGCCTTGAGAAAGGACCTTAGACCCTCATACATAGCTTAAGCAAGAGAAATCGGACATACTCGGTCTGAACATGCCAACTAGCCTCCCATCTGCTCCCCATCTTCGGAGGTCGTCCAAAAATAAGTGGCAAACTGGGCGCGAGATAAATGGAACAGTGATTGCAGAGCCACGTTTCCTTGTCGGATCGTGTGGAGGACCAGACGCTATCGTCAAACGTCTCCCCTCTCATCGTCACATCTTCGGGGCTCACCACCCGCCATTGTGGGTATGGGTGACTGGTCTCCGAATTGTCGATAAAATGCACAACCTAGACAAGGTTCTTGAGAAAGCAGTTTCGGAATTCGGAGAGAACGCTCGACATACGCAGGATCTCCAGGAACGATGAAACCATTCGAGCCCCCCTGGGCAGCTTACGCAGATGAAGCGCCTGTTCAGCTGCTCGAGCATCGATGGAGTCGTCGTCGCCGGATCAAGCTGCAGTTCTCGCAGAAGAGCGTGCGCAGCCGCCGCGCCGCGTTCGACAAACTCCAGTTCTCCTTTCATCTTCCAAGCGTGGCACACGTCCCGTCCGATCAGAACCGTATTCGAGTCCGGGTGACGAAATACGGAGGTCACAAGCTCGATTTGCCCTGCAAAATCAACCATCGCCCCATGACGCAAATGACTGATCACCGGATCCGACAACAACTTGATGTCCATCGCCTGCCCTGGAGCGTCGTAGAAGTAGGAGTACAAGGGAAGCAGCCTAGTGTATTTGTCCCTGCGCTCGGCCATCCATTCTGAGAGACTCTCGAGAAGCCGCCCTTTAGCCTGCTCCCATTGCGCTGGTTGCACATCGTTATCTGGATCCAGAAGGTCTTTGAAACAAGAAAGTTCCCGGGCTTGAGAGATCACGGGAAGATATAGCCGTTGCATTGGAAGAATTTGCCGTAGGATATCTGAGTAACACCGCTCAACCTTGATCTTGAAATCGATCTCTCGTCGGCCCCGCTCTGCGAGTCGGCGACACTCGCGAGCACAGATGAGCTTGATCTCAACTTTGTTTCTGATACGTCTCCAAGCTGTGGGAATAGGTCAGCTGATTTCTCCAAGGGTGACGCATGACAACTCACCCTCCTCCGTGAGTACTCTGTCGACATTTGCACCAGGAAGGGCACTTATCCCAATCCAGTCAATATCAGCGCTGTCATACCCCGCAGCTAGTATACGGTCTTTCAGACTGCAAAATTAGGACGTCAGCAGTAAGAAGAGACCTGAGTTTATGGTAGTATTTCACTCCTTGCGCCTTTGGCCTCTTCTTTCGCGAGCATTACTAGATTGGGCCTCTGCTTCCTCCTTGGCCCATTTCTCCAATTCGACGCTACTCTGTTTGGCGAATCAGTGTAACACGGATGAACGGCAGAATGGAACCCACCTGAACGATGGTGTCAGCCAAGCGAGATCTCTCAGCACGAAAGGATGTGAGCCTCTGCTCCGCGCCCGGCTTGCCCGCATCCCTGTCTTCCTCAAGTTCGGCTAACCTCTTGTTCATCTCATATAAATCCGGCTTCCAGTAGAAACGACTATCGCGAACGCGACGGTGGACCCATCCCCCAACTGCGCAGTCACAGTCCAGTCAGCGGTCGACATGTGAGGGTTCCAATATCCTGATAAGAACGGTATCGCACGTTTCGTATATGGGAGGAGATCCATAACAGATTCCTTCACTTCTGAGCATAAGGACCCGAACTTGATCGAGGGTACGAAGCTGTATAGATTGCAGGATCAGAATCGTCCAAAGCTCGAGTGTGGGGAAATGTCCCATCACTTTTTCTTCCTGCAGGAGGTGCACAAGCGACGACGAAGAGCAAAGTCGACACGATGAATGTTCTTCGTAGAGCAATGCTGTCGGTCCCAAAATCAGCTCGAAATTCGAGACAATGAGCGACTACGCACAGAACACACAGCAGGTCCGAACAGCAGCAGTGCCCAAGCAGGCTCGGACATGTCCTCGGGCGGATCGGGCACCCTGGTGAACCCTGCATTCCGTCGCGCAACTATCCATACCCAAATAGACTTGCGGGACATTAGAACCTCCCGGAGGGCCTTGCTCGTGCGTGCGAGGTTGATGAGATCCATAGGTCCCAATTCCGAGAGTATCTGAGGGGTGTGGCTTTGTTCAGCAGCTGACAGGAACGCGGCACTGTCTCAGGCGGACATACCAAAAATAGAACGTCGAAGGGCAGCGATAGCATATTCTGTAGTCGGCCCTGGACCCTGCGGCTCCTCTTGGTCTTTGTGGGAGAGGCCGATGGGGTAGCATCGCCCGAGGGCACAGCTTTCTCCAGCTTACGACGTTTCGCCATAAGCGTCACTGCACAGGTAAGTACTTAGCGCAACCTGTGACCTTGGATGGTCTTTAAGTACCTTCAAACTCGTCATCGGCATCGGGATTACCACTCTCCTCGCGGTTTGACTCTTTCCTCGGAAGCATCAGAACCCAAGCTCGCTTCCACACCCATTCGTTCTCCTCACCTTCTTCTCTCGAAAACCACCCCACAAGGAACCCGCTCATAAGATCGTCGTCATCTGCATTCTCTGGCATGACCTTCGAAAACCCGTCTTCGGGCCGTATCATCTCGCTTTCGTCACTGGCATTGGGGTGGAAAGGGCTCCTAGGATGGAGGAGGGTCGTGACTGACATCAAGGTGTGACAATAGAGTGTGACAGTAGGCACTTTGCGCTTTTTCCACGAGTATATCAAATGGTGTGGATGTGGCAGCAATGCTCGGAATTCAGCGCAGGAAGTTGCCGTGGGTGGTGTATGGAAGGTGTAAGCGTGGACGTGTCCTGAAAACTTCCGCGTGTGTCCTCGAGCGATGAAAACCCGCACCAGGAGCTTGTCCTTTTTTGTGGCTCTTGAAGGGGTTCGGCGTATACGTGAGTTTTGCTGTGTTAGACGATTAGAGCAAAATGCATGCGCTGAACTTGGTCGACGACACGAGTGTCGGGAAACAGTTAACCTCTTTGCAGTAGTAGGGACTCACAGCTGCGAGGATTACTGGTGCTCTAATCCCCATACCTGGCGTTTAAATACCTCTCGCATAAGCAGGGGCTACCTCGAGGCCGGCAGCATCAGCATAAAACGTTGTGCAATTGTCGGTGGTGATCGACGGGTTTTGATCCACGCACGAACATCGAGGCGATGGCTCAACAACGCGACCGAAAGCAGCCGTGCATGTCACATGACCGCCTCACTCTATATACAATGTCCTTCAATCGACAAAGAAGTCCAAAATAGCATAGTAACCTAACCCCAAGAGTCCGAATTAATGGCACATTCCAGCTTCTGAATACGATCATTTATAGAAATGTTAGGTCATAGGGAGCCCCGGATACGAGAATAGATCCACGTCGACGGTAGGATTATCAATATCGTGCCTTTGGACCAATTAGGCGGACGAACGTAGTAGCGAGAAAAATAGAACATACACTGTCTGCACATGTCGACCAGCATCCTCTTTGGTCAAAAACCATCTAAAGGGTTGAGACGAACTGGGTGAGACGTAATCGGAACAGTGGTTGCAAAACCATGTCTCGTATCGGAGAAAGAACCGGACGCGATTTTCGGAGCTCTTATCCCCCACGGCCGCCTCTTCGGGGCTCACTACTCGCCACTGGGGGTGTGGATGATCTATTTCCGAACACTCGATAAAATGCGCGACCTAAACAGAGTTTTCTGTCCAGTCGCCACAGGAATAGGAGAAAACGGGACCTACGCAGGATTTCCAAGAACGAAAGCGCTTGTCGAGGCCGCCTGTGGTGCAGCTTGTGCAGATGAAACGCCTGTTCAGTTGCTCAAGCATCGACGGCGTCGTCGTTGCCGGATCAAGCTGCAGTTCTCGAACAAGAGCGTACGTAGCCGTCGCGCCACGTTCGACAAACTCTAGTTCTCCTTTCATCTTCCAAGCGTGGCAAGCATCCCGTCCGATCATAATCCTATTCGTGGTCGGGTGACGAAATACGGCGGTGGCGAGCTCAAGCTGTCCTGCAAACCCACGTAATGCCTCTTGACGCCAAAGATCGATCGATGGGTCAGACAATAACTTGATCTCCATTGTCTTCACTTGAGCGTCGTAGATTTGGGTGGGAAGCAGGCTGATGTATCTGTTCCTGTGCTCGATCATCCATTCGGAAAGGCTCTCCGGGAGCCGCCCTGCAGCCTAGTCCCATTCAGCCGGTTGCACGTCCCTATCTGGATCCAGGAGCTCTCTGAAACAAGAAAGCTCCCGTA
>WNFC01010019.1_pt1 | contig 10509 bp, 10 predicted proteins | sample 5400541 | NCBI WGS metagenome assembly WNFC01 (sample SAMN13153342, study PRJNA577476) | soil metagenome | isolation source: 120 cm saprolite under Douglas fir tree site 2 hole 2 replicate 1 | place: USA:California | collected 2015-04-18
CCATTCAGGTTCCGCGGCCCTCCAAACCCTGGACCCAACCATCGCAGACTCAAAAAGCGGACAGGTTTAGGTCCGCACTCCCCGTTATGAAAAATCACCATTTTGGTCGCTTTTTAAGGACTATGTCAGGAGATCTGAACTTAGGACGGGACATCTTCACAGCCTTTCTACACGGCCTTCTCTGTGACTGCGAAGCGGGAACCTTGACATCCAGTCGGGACTAGCCTGATGACGCCTCCTCGGGAGGTAGCAATTCTGCAAGCAGCGCATTAACATATCGAAGCTGTTGAGCCACCTCGGCTCGTTCCGCGCCCACGTGCGTTGCCCTGCTCGCTAAACCATACGCCACCCGTACAACGTGCCCTAATCTCTCTTCGACGGATTTCAAATACGATTCCGCAGCTTCTACGGCAGCGGCTCCTCTGTTTCGTTGCCTCAAAATGAACTTGGTACGCTCACTCTGAGTTGGGCTGTCCTCCTTTCTCTCGCCCGTGCGTCTGGCTTCCCTGTACCACTCTGTGTTCTTGACTTGATCATCGGGTGCAAGGCGTTCTAGCACACCACGGAGTACTTCGCGTAGCTCAGCTGCCGTCCCGCGATATGTTTTCCTGTTTTCGTCTGAAAGATCCGCAGCGACCTGCATCGAGCTGGGGTCGATGCCGTTGGGTTCCGCTGACTCCGGCGTCGGTGTACTCACAATAGCGGGCGAAGCGCTTGCCGGGGAGCACTGATGCGGGATGCGCGCAAGCGTTTGTTTGATGTGGTCTTGGTCTGGAAATTCGACCGCTTCGCTCGCTCCTTAAAACACCTGATTGAAAGTTTGGATGAGTTCAATGCGCTGGGGATTGATTTCATCAGCCTGACCGAAGGTGTTGATACGACCACCCCGGCGGGGCAACTCCTATTTCACATTGTTGGCGCGGTTGCTCAATTCGAAAGGGAACTGATTGCGGAGAGAGTTCGAGCTGGGATGGCACATGCCCGGGCAATGGGTAAGCGCATTGGTCGTCCTCGCGCGATTGTCGATGTAGAAGCTGTCTCCAAACTGCGCGAGGGCGGCCGGTCCCTGCGAGAGATAGCCGTCAGCCTGAATATTCCAGTTTCTCGTGTGCGGCGTGCGCTCCTCCGCCTTCAACTCAAGGCAGTTTGAGACGATATGGAAAACACTCAAACTATTGAGCATTTGCTGAGAGCTGTAAGGCAGCACGCCGTGACAACGTTGCGCACCAATGCTATCGTTTCGCCAGCACCGTGCAACGTGGGCATGGAGCAATCTATGCCACGAAGGCGGTATCAGAGAGGCAGAATCATCAGTAGAGGAAAGAAACGCAAGGTCTGGGTTGGCATCTTCAGAGAAGACAGAATGAAGCCAGACGGAACAATTAACCGGGCAAGACGAAGCGTGGTGCTTGGAACCGTGAAGCACGTGTCAAAACTTCAGGCCATCGAAGCACTCAAGCCGTATCTTGACGCGGTGAACCTTGTTGCTATGCCCAAGCCGAAAGCTGGCAGAACACTCAAGAACTTTGTGGAAGAGTGGAAGCGCAACGTTGCTCCAACGCTCAAACCATCAACAGTGAGAGCAGCGGAAAGCCACTTGCGGACTCACATTCTTCCGGCAATGGGTGACCTGTCACTGACGGCCATTAGCACAAGAAACGTGCAAGCATTCATCTCCGCGCTGGCAGCCAAGGGGCTGACTAGAAAATCTTGTGACAATGTGTTGCAGACACTTTCTGGTTTGCTCAGGACGGCTAAGACGTGGGGCTACGTTCCGTCTGTTTTCGATAGGTCTGTTCTTTCCTTGCCCCGCGAAGGCGAGAAGCAGGAAGAACGCTTCTTCACTGCCGCGCAGGTCAAGAGAATCATCGATGCGAGCGAAGAACCTTACTCAACTTTGTGGGCTGTTCTCAGTCTAACTGGGTGTCGTGCTGGTGAAGTGTTTGCACTCAAGCGTAGTGACTTGGACTTTGAAAAGCGCGTAATCCGCATTCGCCGCACTCTTGACGCGGCCACGCGGCAGATGCACGCACCGAAGTCCAGGTCTAGCTCCGCTGATCTGCCACTGCCCGAGATGTTGGAAAGGCGGCTGCGAACGTTCCTTGCCAATCATTGGCGTCAGAACGAAGCGGACCTGCTCTTTTGCAACAGAGTGGGCAAGCCGATGGTGCGAAACAAAGTTGCGCTCAAGCTCCAAGACACGTTGAAAGAACTGGGGATTGAGCGCGCTGCGCTTCACGCCTTCCGGCACATGGCGGCCAGCGAAATGATTGAGAACGGTGTAGCACCCTCAGTGGTTCAGCGCCAGATGCGTCACAGCGATTCGCGTATCACTTTGCAAAAGTATGCGCACGTCATTGGTGACGCACAGCGGCGAGCAGTGGACTCTCTTGCACGCAGCGTTTTGGAGCTAACCCGCTGAAATGGAGCTAAGTTTTCTGCAACTCGTTGAAGAATAAAGCAGGTTTGGTAGGGGCGGTGGGGATCGAACTAAAAGCGACGTTGAAAGCGCCTAAGTTAAGTTATTGATTCTACAAAACGGCAAAAGAGCGAAAAACCGCAAAAACGCGGAACCGAGGTACACACGGGGTACACGGAATAGTTTCAGACTACCAACTTCCCGCGGGCGGAACGGCGAGAGATTTGCGGTCTCTTGCTATATGAGCGTGAACTTCACAATTGAGGACCAGACAAGGAAGAAGGTGTCGCTTTCTTCTTGGCCGCGAGCACAGCCGTATAGACTTCAACCGAGCCTGCTGTAACATCGCCCGGTCGAACGCTTGTGAATTCCACAACCAGTTCGGGCGAGGTCCACACCGCAAAAATAACTGGAATTTTCGCGCCCATTAAATTGCTTTCTTGCAAGTCCCGGCGCGCCGATGGGTCCCCATATTTTTTGGTTAACGCATCCAGCACAATGTCCCAGGTCCGTATGCCTCCGGTCTTCATCTTGATACCTTCAAGCTTCCCGTCGACTACGGTCCCTATGGGGTCACCAACTGTGATTTGAGGGCGGCGATCCAGCGGGAAGATAATCTTCACGTCCTCATTGAATGCCGGAGTAGAGACCGGCTCCGTCACTTTCCAGACGTCTCGGACAAGTCGGAAATACTTTGGGACGACTCGGCGTCAACATCGCCACCTTCGCATTGGGGAGGCGCGAAGCGACGCGCGGCGCGAAAGCAGTGTCGTTGGTGCGAGTTGACGGCCCGGTGCAGGATTCCATCTTGAACGAAATACGCCAAATCAAAGCAATCACCGAAGCACGAATCTTCCGGCTTGAGGGTTAAGACGTTTTTTAGCGCGCGTAAGAGACATTTTGTTTACAATTTATTATTTGAATTTTTAACGCATAAAATCGAAGAACCAGTATTGACATTCTCCGTAATTCGTCCTAAAACCTTGTGCAATTAATGTGGGGTTCTGTGGTGGAAGTGGCCGGTTGCGCGATTCTCGCGCTGTCAAGATTCTTGCCAGGCTTCTTGTAAAAACCACAGGCGTGCTCCAGGTCGCGATAGAAGTTAGCTCGATTCCATAACGAAGTCAGGTGCGGAAAAGGAGTAGTCTATGCTTCGGCATATTAAAGGCCTATTGGGCCTTTTTATTGTGGTGGTTGTGGTGTGTTTACTTAGCGCGAGTTTGGTTTTGGGGCAGACTGCTACAAGTTCCTTGCGAGGAACTGTAACAGATGAATCCGGTGCATCGGTGCCGGACGCCAAAGTTATGATCAGCAGCCCGGATATAGGCGTCACGCTGACCACAAGAACAGATAAGGACGGAGCTTACCAATTCGTTGAGGTGAGACCAGCCACATATCTCCTCACCGTTGCAGCTGCGGGCTTTGCCACTCTCAAGCAGAGTGGGCTTGTGCTCCTAGTCGCGACTCCTCGCACGAACGATGTCAAGCTGGAACTGGCCAGCGTGGCGACAACCGTTGAAGTGGTCAGCTCGGCGCAGACGCTCAACACCACGGATGCAACTCTCGGAAACGCATTTAATCAGTCGCAGATTGCTTCGCTCCCATTTGAAGGCCGAGACCCGGTTGCGATTCTGAGCCTACAGCCTGGCGTGGTGACTGTAGCTGATCGCGGCATGGTGGACGAGAACGGAGATAGCCGCGGCGGGTCAGTCAACGGGGCTCGCAGCGATCAGACCAACGTTACCCTCGACGGCGTGGATAACAACGACCAGTTGAAAGGCTTTGCGTTTACGGGAGCTCTGCGCGCCACGCTGGATTCGATCGAGGAGTTCCGCGTCACCACTTCCAACTCAGGTGCCGACCAGGGCCGGTCCTCCGGTGCGCAGGTGTCGCTCCTTACCAAGAGCGGCACAAATGAATTCCATGGGACTGCCTATGAATACTACCGTCCGAAGAATCTGGTAGCGAACGACTATTTCAATAAGCATGCGGAACTGCAAGCCGGAGAACCCAACACACCCCCGAGCCTGCTGCGCAATACGTTTGGCGGCAGCTTTGGCGGAGCCATCAAGAAAGATCGCCTATTTTTCTTTGCCGCCTACGAAGGCCAGCGCACCAGGGAAAGCACGCAAGTCCGAAGGGAAGTACCCAGCGCTGCTCTGCGCGACGGCGTCATCCAGTATCAATGTACGGACCCTTCAGCGTGTCCTGGGGGCTCCGTGCAAGGATTGAGCGGAGCAAGCTATGATATTCCCGCCGGTTTCAATGGTCTCGGTCCGGCTCAAATCGCCCAGATGGATCCGAATTGCACGGGTAACGGCACATGTCCGCAAGGAGCCGGGGTCGATCCCAGCGTCCTTGCTACGATGAATCTTTATCCCCTGCCGAACAGCAATCAACTGGGGGACGGATTCAACTTCCGCGCGTTTACTTTTTCCTCGCCGACCCCCAATAAACTAGACACTTACGTCGTCAAATTTGACTATAACCTGACCCAGAGTGGCAGCAAGCGCTTGTTCGTGCGTCTTGGCCTCCAGAACGATCACGCTAACGGCGCAGAACAATTTCCGGGTCAGCCAGCGCGCACGGTGGACACGAACAACTCAAAGGGCATCATCGCCGGGTATAGCTGGACGATTAGCCCGACCAAGGTGAACAGCCTCCACTATGGATTTGTCCGCCAGGGAATTGGCAACAATGGCGCCTCGCTTGAGCACTTTGTCTTTCTGCGTGGACTGGATTTGCCGCAGGCAGACACGCGAACGACAAGTGTAATCGTGCCTATTCACAACATTACCGACGATTTCAGTTGGACCCGCGGCAAACACACTTTCCAATTTGGCGCCAACTGGCGATTCATCAACAACATCCGCTCTTCGAATGCGAATTCCTTCAGCGATGCCACCACCAACGCGGGATTTCTGCCCACCACGGGCTTCGCCAACCGCGGCACGAGTTTCGATCCAGCCGTATTTGGTTTTCCAGCCGTGGATCCGGGTTTTGCGAACTCGTACAATTTTCCAATGACCGCGCTGGCGGGCATCATCACCGAAGTGGATGCCAACTACGTCCAGGACAAGTCCGGACCTCAGCCGGAAGGCACATTCGTTCCGCGCCATTTCCGCGACAACGAGACCGAGTTTTATTTCCAGGACGCCTGGAGAATTAAATCCAACCTCACGCTAACTGCGGGACTCCGCTACACCCTTCTTCAGCCGCCTTACGAAACCAAGGGCAACCAGATCGCTCCAGATATCAGTCTGCACGATTTTTTCGATACGCGCATGAAGGACATGACACAGGGCATTTCCTTTTCACCGAACTTCAGTTTCGATCTTGCAGGGCAGGCCAACGGACGCAAACCATATTGGGGGTGGGACTATAAGAACTTAGCCCCACGGTTCTCTCTGGCGTGGTCGCCCGGCTATAAAGATGGGTTCCTCGCGAGCCTTTTTGGTGGTCCGGGGAAGAGTTCCGTCCGCCTCGGCGCCGGCATCTATTACGACCACTTCGGCCAGGGCATTGTGAACACATTTGACCGCAACGGCTCCTTTGGATTCGTGACTACGATTGCCGATCCGCCGGGCTCCGTAAATGAAGACACCGCGCCTCGCTATACCGGCCTTCATGACATCCCTGCCTCGTTGACCCCTCCGGGGCCAACGCCTGGGTTTCCTGTGACACCGCCTACTGCTGACCAGCCTGGCGGCTTCGCAATCTACTGGGGTTTGGACGACAAACTCAAGACGCCCTATTCCTACGGATTCGACCTGTCCTATAGTCGCGAGCTTAAAGGAGGCTTCATTTTTGAAGCGGCCTACGTTGGCCGGCTCGGCCGCCGCCTTATGCAGGAACGCGATCTAACTCAGCCGCTTAATCTCGTCGACCCCGCGTCGAAGATGAATTACAATCAGGCGGCGACGATGTTGACAAAACTCGGAGAAGTTAACAGTTTTGGAGGGACTGACATCAACCAGGTGCAGCCTATCCCCTACTGGGAGAATCTCTTTGCGAATGCAGCGGGAACCCTCTCTGGCTGCGCCCCGAACTCCACTGGCATCACGAATCCGACTGCGACGCAGGCTATGTATGACGCGTACTTTTGCGGATTACACAACGAAACGACGCCGCAGTTTATTGCAGACTTGTTCTGCTTCCCGGGCTGCGCGAATGGCAAGCTGTTCCAGTATTTCCAGAGCCAGTTCGCTTCGCTCTATGCCTGGAGCTCTATCGGCCGCAGCAACTATAATGCCGGTCAGTTCAGCATCCGGCATAGAGCGACGCATGGTCTTTCGTGGGATTTCAACTATACGTACTCGAAATCCATAGACATAGGCTCAAACGCCGAACGCGTCTCGCTGTTCGAAGGGTTCGGCTTCGGAAGCCAAGTCATTAATGCTTTCCAGCCTGGACAACTTCGCGCAGTGTCGGACTATGACACGACACATCAAATCAATACCAACTGGGTGTATGAGTTTCCGCTAGGTCGCGGGAAGAAATTTGGTTCCAATTGGAATCGCGCTCTTGAAGCCATTGCTGGCGGATGGTCTTTGTCAGGTCTTGCAAAATGGACCAGTGGCTTTCCGTTTAATGTTGGCAATGGCTTCGACTTTCCAACCAACTGGGAGCTGACTGGGAACGCCATTACCATTGGGAAGCCCAAGACGGGAACATTCACTGACGTAGATGGTGATCCCAACGTCTTTGCGCTATCCGCGACCAGCGCGGGACGCAGCACTCTGATTCCACCAAACAGCCCGTTCTTTCGGTTCCCGTTCCCAGGCGAATCTGGCAGCCGGAACTCTTTGCGCGGTCCAGGCTATTTTGGGATCGACATGGCTCTCCGCAAGACGTGGGGCATTACGGAAAGGACCAAACTGGCGTTCAGTTGGGAAGTCTTCAACATCACCAACTCCGTCAGGTTCGACGCTGCCAACACTTTCCCCGCAATCGATTCAGAAGGGAGCTTCGGCAAATACGCAAACACACTTACACGCCCGCGTGTTATGGAATTTGCATTGCGCTTGAGCTTCTAAAAAACCCAAGTAAATTTGAAACGCCGCCGGGCCGCAACTAGGCTCGGCGGTGTTTTCTTTTTCAGGGGGGCAGATTTACTGGAACAATTGATAAGGATGCGAAATATCGCTGCAAAAGTGGATTGCAATCCGCTTAGTCTGTTCTTCCGGGCACAGACAATTCCGTCGAATCTGCCAACATTATCTTGGTAGGTTTCCAGTGTGCCTTGATGTCCTCTAGATGCTTACCTCGTAGTTCCGGGAAAGCCATGTAGAGGTTGCCGTAATCTGTGGTTCCAGAAGCATTGGCCTTTAGCGGCCGCAGCACCTTCACAGGGATTTCGCCCAAAGAATTTCCCAGCACATCGGAAAGTGCCAAGTTGCCTTCGAATGCGCGTATATCTTTGCTCCCTGCCTTGAATGCGATACGGGCTTCAAATCCGTTCATGAAACTGTTATTTGATTCTCTAAGGTTGTACAGGGCCACAGTCACTAGGTCGCGAAGCGCTGCCTCTTTAGCAGCGATTTCAGCCGCTAGCTTTTCCTCTTTTTCCTTTTCCGCTTTTTCTTTTTCTGCTTCCTCAGCAACCCATTTCCTCTGATCTTCAATCATCTCACCAACTGTCTTACCAGTTGGGATACTGGGCTTGCCGCCTTGGAACACGGTCGATAAATTTAGGCGCATCATGTAACCTGCCAACGATTGCCGATCGTTGTCGGTCAAATCCTTACTGGTTGAAATCTCGCTCATGATTTTGTCTTTGTTTTCATCGGTCACCTTCTTACTCTTAATGTTTGAACACGATGAACACAGAAAGACAATGGCGCAGAGCAAGACCAGATCCCTGAATTTCATAGTCCAATGCCTCCAGTAACATGGGAAAGCATAGAACGGTTCAATGAAAGACTACAGAGATATGGAAATGTACGTTCAGTAGAAGTTACTGAACCCTTCCGAAGCCATTGTAGTCACCTTCCCGCCTCTTGATGACGGCGAGAGCGGAAGGAAGTTTCGTACCAATCGTTCAGAGTTGGATCACGGATAGACCGGGGATTCTTTTGAAATCGCGGAGATTCAGCGTCGCGACTTCGTAGCCGAGATGTAACGCTGTCGCGCCGATCAGCAGGTCCTCGAAAGCGAACTGGACGCCTATCGCTTCCTGTTGGCCCTCGATGCGCCCGGCTAGCCGCGCAATGGCGAGCGTCACCGGATGCACCGGCACGTCGCTCGAAAGTCGCTCGATAAATTCCAATCGTCGCTGTTGCTGCGCTTGGGTTTTCGTCCGATAGGCACCATGCACCAGCTCGGCGATGGTCACGACGGACATGCCGATTTCGATTTCGCCATGAGCTGCCTTCACCTGTTCTAGGATTTCCCGAACGGTATGGCCTCTGCGTTCGGCGGCGATGATGATGCTTGAGTCGAGGACTATTCCCACGCTGGCGGGTTCCACGGCTTGCGGTGGCTGATAACTTCTTCCACATCTTCTGCGAAGTCTGGATCGAGGACTGGAGCCTTGCCAGTTTCTTCTTCGTGTGTTTTCGCTAACGCAATGCACTCGGAGATACTGCGGCGCACCGGCTCGGGGGCATGAAGGACCGCCACGGGCCGCGCTCCATTCTCGATGATGACCTTCGCACCCGCTCGCACGCGTGCCATCAGTGCAGCAAAGTCGCTTGCCGCTTCCCCCTCGGAGATGTGGATCACATCCTTAGCCATACGATGATTATACACCCTTCATGTGCCCTATATTTTGGTAGAGCGTTTCCCTTTTTTCTTGGCCTTTGCCCATCGTGCCCGTGCTGCTTTCGTGGCAAGCTCTTTCCTCTCCTGTGGAGTGAGAGCGGCCATGCGCGCCTTTACGCCCTTGCCTTTGGCTGCCTTCCCGCCTTTTCTGCCCATCTCACGCATGACTTTTGAAACCAGGTCGCGTCTCATAGCTTTATCTTATGACGAATGAATTCCACCCGCCAGTTGTGGATGTTGACAAGCATCCTTTGGTTTGCGATAATTATATGCACACGGCGCTATGTGCATATGCTTTGCGACTTGTGGAGCCGTTGTTGATTAAGTGAGAGAGCGGGACGCACGCGTGCAATGAACACGAATGCGCCCCTAACCAAAGTCGCCTGGATTAGAGGCAACAATGGCTGTCACAAAAGGTAATGGGTTCCCCTCACGGGTGCAACCCACCCATCACCGCTTCGTTTCCACCCCACGATCTGTACCTCTGCGTGTCGCGCATCCCCCACCCGTAATTCTGTCCAACGGAATTCGTTTGTCCTAACGCGTCGGCTTGCGGCTGCATCGAGGACGTGTGTCTCGGCGGACCAATCAACTTCCGAACTCGCGGCCACTTCGCCGCTGAAAGGACGTTCAGTCATGGAAAAAGCACATTTGTATGAAGCACTGTATCTGGTGAACCACGGTATTGACGAAGCCGTTCGGGGAGTTCAACGCCTGAAGAAATCTCCCAAACTTTTCATGGAAACTTACCACAAGTCCATGGCCGGTCTCGAACGCCGTCGTTCCATGATCAACCTGCAATTCATGCTCGAAATGCGGAAACTGGAAGAAAACGACGAGTCTTACTTCGCGGAGGAATACAATGTCTGGCTCTCCGACGAACCCTTGACCAATGACGAAATCTGTCGCTTGATGCGCGGCGTCGAACGCGAGCGCAAACTGGAAGGGAAACCGCCGTTGGTGCAGTTTCTCCCCCGGAGCAAGCGCACGAAGAAAACACCTAAAAAAACCGAAGGAGTCCACTCCAGCCGCAAAGTAAATGGTTCGCCGACACCCGCTTCGGGCGTCAAGAACACAGAGCCGGAGGACGCGCATGCCTAAGAAGAGAAAGCCAAAGGCCGTGTACGACGCGGACACTGGGGATTCCGGTGAAGCCGATCGGCATTCCGAACTGATCGCGATCACTGTTCCGGGGTGGATCCGATCAGTGGTCGGAGCGAAGCGACGCTGGCGGATGGATTTTCCAGAAAGTGATCGGGATCGTCAAGCTTGTTGTTGTTGAAGCTGTGGGAAAGTGGGAATCGCGAAGCGATTTCCAAGGGCGTTCT
>WNFC01015714.1_pt1 | contig 10509 bp, 8 predicted proteins | sample 5400541 | NCBI WGS metagenome assembly WNFC01 (sample SAMN13153342, study PRJNA577476) | soil metagenome | isolation source: 120 cm saprolite under Douglas fir tree site 2 hole 2 replicate 1 | place: USA:California | collected 2015-04-18
CAAGAGCCACTATCACGCAATTCCCCAGCGATTGCCACACGCGCAAAAACGATGATGCAGTACGGAGGCGAACTCGTAGGCAATAATCTGCAGCAAAACGGGCGAACGTACCGCCCTCCCCTGCCTGCCAAACTGATTAGGCCGCCCTGCCGGCGGCAGGGCGGCCTAATCACCTATCAGGAAGGAGGTTATGAGAGATAAAAAGGACAGGGTGCATTCGCGCGCAGGTGTCACTTTGCAAATTATCTGGCGTAAGACTTTGCAGGCTAATTGGCGTTAGCTCCGGGTCCGATCTTGAACTGACGCGGCGCGCGCTCCGGTGCCGCCGAGTTCTTCGAGCAACATTTTAGCCTCTTTGAGATCGACGGTATCGAAGCCTTCAGTGAACCAACGGTAAATTTCGGCGAGCATGGTGCGCGCCTCGTCGCGGAGTCCCTTCGATGCGAGCAACCGCGCGAGGCTCGTAGTTGCGCGCAACTCGTACACCTTCGCCCCCATTTTTTGCGCGAGTGCGATGGCATCGCGGAAATCAGTCTCGGCCAAGTCGGTTGTTGCCTCCTGCTTGGCTCGCAGTTCGCCGCGCACTCGCAACGCCTCAGGCCGGGTTATGAGTTCGTCGGGATTTGCTTCGAGCGCCTGCTCGATCGTTTGCAACGCATCGGCGTTGGCTCCCTCGCGACCCTGCGCCCCCGCCAGCAACACCAGAAAAGAGCTGGCACCCGCACGTACGCCGAGTGCACGCATGCTAGCTATTGCCTCGCGCAGCAGCGCGATGCCCTCTGTTACGCGGCCCAGTTGCACTCGCGCAGCCCCTAAAAAGATTTGTGCCGCGTCGGCGTATCCTGGGAATTGATACTGCTCCGATAGCCGGATCACCTGCGCGGCATCGGCCTCGGCCTTTTCCCATTCTCCCATGGCCAGATGCTGCCAGGCAGACAGGTAGGCTAAGCCCAACAAGTGGGCGGGATTGTTCCGATCCACCGCGGCCATCATCTGGGCCCTCCGCTGACGGGCGATGTCTGGCTGACCGAGAGTCAACGCGGTGAGAGCGCCGTAATGGAACACCTGTAAGGGCCCACAAAACGGATCTTGTTTGAAAAGCGGGTCATCGAAAAACTCGAGCCCTGCTCGAAAATGCTGCTCGGCACCGGCGAGATCGCCGCAGAAAAACCGTCTCCCCAACTGCACCCAGTATGAGCTCGCGAGGAGGGTGGGATTGCCCTCGCGCTGAGCAACTTTCAGCATCTGGTCCGCAAGTGCGCCCATGGTCGGATAGTCGCCCGACAACCAGGCTCCAGAGGCTCTCATGAGCAGGGAAGTATGCAGCGCCGCGAGATTGCCGCTCTTCTCCGCCAGTGCCGTGATGCGTTCTGTTGCGTTTACTGTTTCCGGGGCGACTCCCCCTTTGATCATGAAAACCAAGATATAAGCTGATTGCCTGAGCTCGAGTTCACGCAGGTCACGCTCCGGCGATTCCGGCAGCAGGTTCAGCAACGCCAACGCTTGCCCGTAGCTCTGCTCGGCTTCGGCAAAGGCGTTGCGTCCTTCGGCGGCCTTGCCCGCTCTCGACCATTCGGCAATCGCGGGCTCAAGCTCGCCTGCCTCGGTCCAATGACGGGCGAGCACTTCAGGGCGCGCCTGATTGATATCGGGGAATTTTTCGTCGATTGTGCGCGCCACCAGCCCGTGCAGTTCTTTCCGCCGGCTCTTGAGCAGCGCTTCGTACGCCACGTCTCGGATCAGGGTATGCTTGAAGCGGTAAGTCGCGTCCGGCGGTATGCCGCGAAAGTAAAGCAGGTCCGCATCGGTTAATTTGCGCAGCTCACTTTCGAGCTCTGATTCACTGCCTGGGTACACCGCACGCAGCAATTCGTAGGAAAACTCGCCGCCAATTACGGAGCCGAGCTGGAGCACGCTCTTGGCTGAGCCGAGCCGGTCCAGCCGCGCCATCAACGAGTCGTGCAGTGTCTCCGGAATTGCGCGTGCGCTGAGCTTGACGGCGCCACTCTCCAGCACCGCGCGCGTCAGCTCTTCGACGAACAGCGGAACGCCGCCGGTGCGTTCGATAACTGCGTCGACACTCTCGCTGGCGAGGGCATTGCGCGCCGCCACCAAGGCCACCATTTCGCGCACGTCGCGCACGCTCAGGCGGTTCAGTGTGATTTGAGTATGATGCGAGCGCATTGGCCATTGAGGGTGAAACTCGGGGCGAGCCGTGCAGATCAGCATCAGTGGCACCATCACACCCTGCTCGCCCAACAGTTGTACGAGCTCCAACGTCGATGGATCGAGCCAGTGGAGATCTTCGACGACCATCACGACGGGCTGCAACCCGGCTGCACCGAATACCCATCCCGTCAGTGCGGCTAGCAACCGCCGGCGCCTTTGCTCGGGAGTTAACGCGATGGCTGGATAACGCTCGCCTATCGGAAGTTGCAGCAGATCCGCGATCAGCGGCGCGGCATCTTCGGGTTTGAGCCCAGCCGAAGCCAGCGCCCGCTCCAAGCACTCGACGCCCTGGTCGGGGCTCGCGCCGCCCTGCAGTTCCAGCCAGTGCGAGAGCAGTTCGGTAATGGCATGAAAAGGGCTGTTCAGGAAGAATTGTTCGCCTGCGCTCTCCATCCAGATATGCGGTGTATCTCGGATACGATCATGGAACTCCGCAACCAGGCGCGACTTGCCGATTCCCGCTTCGCCGACCACGAGCACGAACTGACCTTCACCGTCGCGCGCACGTTCCCAACGGCTGAGTAAAAGCCGCAGCTCCTCCTCGCGGCCGACGAACGGCGTGAGTCCTCGCGCCACCGCAAGCCGTCCCCGAACTCCGGTCGGACGTAGTACTCGATAGAGCTCGACTGGGTTGGCGACGCCCTTGAGCGGTTGCGCCCCGCACTCTTCAACCACAAACAGGCCGGAGAGAAGCCGATGGGTCGCGCCGGTTATCAGCACGGTGTCGGGAGCAGCTGCGGTCTGTACCCGCGCCGCGATGTTAGGAGTTTCACCGAAGACATCGGCGTCCTTGCCAGCACCGGCGCCGACCACCACCGCGCCTGAATCGATGCCGACCCTTACGGAGATTTTCGGGTTCGTTGGCTTTTGGTTCAGTTGCGATACTGCTTCGAGGATAGCCAGGCCGGCGCGCGCGGCACGCTCAGCGTCATTCTCGTGAGCCGCGGGCCAGCCGAAGTAGGCCATAACACCGTCGCCGAGATATTGGGCGACGTGACCACCATATCGGGTGATCGCTTCGGCCGCAGCGCGATGATAGGCGCCGACCATCTCGCGCCATTCCTCGGGATCAAGCTGAGCAGCGATGCTCGTTGAGTTCACAAGATCGCAAAACAGCACTGTCAGATGGCGCCGCTCGCCGCTGCGATCACCATAGCTTGGTTCGGTGGCGGCGGGTGTGGCGGCGTCGAGTGACGCCCCGCAATCTCCGCAGAAGCGTTTGCCAGCCGGATTTTGTGCGCCGCACTTGGGACAATGGTTCTCAAGAGGCGCGCCGCAATCCCCGCAGAATCTTTTCCCGGTTGAGTTGTCGCTCCCGCAATTCGAACAACGCATCGGCTCACCTAGAGTCAGAGTCAAAGGGTTGCTGTCATTGGAACTTAGTTGCGTGCTTGAGGCTGGTACCAGCACGTGCCTTGGATAGCAGACGCGAGATCGTGGCTGGGTGCACTCCGAACAAGCGAGCCGCGTCAGCAGCCGTCTTTCTCCCTCTGGAGATCATCCGCACAATCTCTGTCTGCTGTTGACGAGTCAGCTTTGACGGTCGCCCGCCAACGCGCCCTTCCCGGCGGGCGGTCTCCAGACCGATTCTAGTGCGTTCCCGCAGCATCGCCCGTTCAAATTCGGCAAACGATCCGACCATCTGCATCATCATGCGTCCGGCCGGCGTGGTAGTATCAATCGCCTCGGTGAGACTACGAAATCCCGCTTTGGCTTCGGCCAACCGCTCCATAATAATTAGTACATCCCTCAGTGAGCGCGAGAGCCGGTCGAGTTTCCACACCACCAGCACATCGCCCTTGCGGATCTGATCCAACACGCGCTGCAGCTCGGGCCGGTCCCAGCGGCCGCCAGACGCTTGCTCGCGATAAATGCGCTCGCATTTCGCCGCCTTCAGCGTGGCCACTTGAGCTGCGGTGTCCTGGTCATTGGAAGAGACGCGAGCGTAGCCGATCAGCATTGCGCAAACCTATCGCCAATGATTTCAATAAAGCAATACTCTTTTGCAACGCGCCCGAGCTTGCAAATAGTGATCTCCGCCTTTCGGTGCAAAGACGTTCGTTTGTGCAAGTCTCAGACCTGGCCAATCACCAGGCTCTCCCGTGCTGCATCGAAAGCGGCGGCTGGCGGCGACGCGGATCGCGTCTCGAAATTGTTTCAGCACGCTTTCGTACAGTCTTAACCGGAATTCCGTCGGCCAGTACTTCCCCACGCTTCCTTAAAACGGATGGCGAGGTCTCATGCGATGCTGGAAAAGGCGTTCTTAACCGGTATCCGTCAGCGACTTATGACGTCCAGGGCTTGGGTCAGTGGCCTGCTAGAGATGCGGATCAGGCCCCCAAAAGGCGTCTGCAATTCCGTCGTCATCCGGATTGCGGTGCCGATCCCAACCGCGCAGAGGAAAATCATGGCAATCGCTGTCATATTGCGTGGCGCGAACAAGCCAAAGCTGGCGAAGATGATAATGAACCAGAACATGACCAGCAGCAGTACGGGCAACGGGATTCCGCTCGCGCTTTCCTCCTGCCCAAGCTGCGAGCGTGCCGCCATCATCGTGCCGATGAGCTCCAGGGCCTGCGGCTGCAGCCACCGTTGCTTAGCGTTCGTGGGCGTGAGAGCCAAGACTTTGTCCTGCATCTCCTCCAGAACGGCGCTGGTCGTGTTGCTCTCCAGATCCGGTGCTTGATTGGAGTCCGTCGGGAACAAATCCTGCCGCTCCGCCGCAGTATATCGGCGTAGCAGCACGCGGATGTCCTGCGCCTCTGGCCCATAGCGTCGCAGCATGCGGTCCAGGTTGATCACATCGGCCGATATCTGCGTAACCTCCTGGGACTTAGCCGTGAAGGACGCGCTAGAATTTGATATGAGTAGGCCAACTACCAGGGCCGAAAGCGTCCCGACAACGGCCACCGATACGGACACGATGCCTTTTGTCTCTGGGCTTAAATGATGCTCGGGCAGAAAGCGGGCGGCAGCCATCGTAAGTACGGCGGTGCCGAATAGGATCGCGTCGATGATCACTCCGATTGGGACCGAGCCCACGAAACTGCTCACCATGGTGACACCTGTATCTGTCTGTGACGGGCGAGGATCGCCCGACTCGTTTGCGATGCAAGCCTCAGACCTGGCCAATCACGAGACTCTCCCGCGCCGCCTCCACCACCGCTTTGCTCACTTGCTCGAGGGTGTTGATTTCGAGAATCCGCTGGATTTGGGTCAGCAGACGGTTCAGCAGCCGAAAGTTGCCGCCGGTGACGCGGATGATGACCGCAACTGTTTCTGGGTCCAACGGCGTCTGCGGGAGCTTCACACCCGCTGGCGACCAGTGTTGTTCGAGCAGTTGGCGGACCTCTGGCGCGCCCAGCGGCCGGAACTCATGGACGAAGCCGATGCGGGAATAGAACTGCGGATAGCGCGCGAGACGTTTCTCCAGTCCCGGCATGCCGATCAGTATCAGCCCAATTTCTTGGGCATCGAAAATCGCGCGCACCTGCTCCAAGCTCGCCATCCGCAGACGGTCTGCCTCATCGATCACGATGAGGGTGGTAGGATCGCCGACGCGGCTTTCCTGTTCTCCATACTCCCTTGCGACTTGACCATAAGTCGGCTGAAGTTTTGGAATTGGCCCGGTAAACCAGTCGCAGGTTCGAAGTGCCCTCTCGGTGTGTTGCTTGTCACGTTGTCTAATAGATGCCAGTTGCTCTGCCGCTCCCAGTCGCAGGGGCCGTCTGGCGAGATCCTGGAGTTTCGCGCGGGAGCGGCTGACCTCGGTTTCGATTCTGCCGGGTGAATTGACCACGGAGGGCGTGTAGAAAACGGTGTCCAGCGCGGGACCCTCAGAAGAGTCGTCACGCCAGCGGTCGGCTTGTCTGAATTCGTCCCAACGGCTGTAGCGCTTGGCCGAGAGCGTTTTGCCCACACCGGACGGCCCATAGCAAAGACCGATATATCTGTAGCGACGGCAGGCATCGCAGAATTCAGCAAAGCGCCGATGCTCCAGGGTGTTCACGAACCCCGGCCAACCCGCGCTATTCATTGCGGTATCGCTTGAGGGCGGGCGCTGGTCCCTTGGTTGGGGAGGGCAGTTTGGCATTTTCATTCTCCGTGCTCTCTCCCCGCTTTATTTCAAGCAGCATTTCGACCGCCTGCTGGCGGTCTCTTAGGACCGTACGCAACTCGCGCCGGCGGCGATTGCGGGCGCGGATGATCTCTCGGAGAGGAACTGTTTCTCCGGCGAGGTCAGCAGATACGGCGCGGCACAGAAACCCTTCGCCGTGAAACACGCGAATCTCGCCCATGTCGCGGGGATCGAACCGGAGCGTCACTGATTCCCCAACGTAGGCCGCCAGCGTCGGCGCAATGTAGCGGAGCCCGTGGAAGTGAATGCCGTCGCGACGAACCCTGCGGGTCTTCGCCACCTGGATGAGTAGCAGATCCAGTTGTTCGAGCGACTCGGGCATGCGCGGCAGAAACCCACTCGCCTCCCAGCGTTCGGCCGGCGGTGTTTTCGTTTCGGCGCATTCACGGCGATGGTACACGTCCAGAAGAAAGGTCCGTAGACGGCTGTCCAGCTCAGCCAATGTGAGCGTCGGCTTTCCACGCACCCCACCGCCGGGCGGTGCATACCCATCGAGCTCGCAGAGAAACATCTCATTCACCGTAGAGAAGAATCGCTCGATCCGTCCGCGGCCTCTGGGCTTTCCCGCTATCGAAAAGACCAGCCGGATCTTTAGATCCGCGCCGACCTGCTCCAGATGACGGGAGGTGAAGTCACTCCCGTGATCGGTGTACAGCACGTCCGGAATGCCACAAATATTCCAGCGGGGGTCATCCTTGCGCCAGATTCCTTGGCGCAAGGCGAGTGAGGTGTGCAGGGTTGAAGGCGGCTCGAAAGAAAGGAGATATCCAGACACGGCACGGCTGTAGTCATCCAAGACGATGGTGAGCCACGGCTTCTCCGGTTCACCGCCGGGGCGGACAAGTAAAATATCGAGTGGTGAATGATCGGCCTGCCAAATGGCGTTCGGGCCTGCCGCCTCGCGCCGGTGAACCAAATCGAAAGCTTCGCTGTAGACCTTGGTGCCCCGGTGCGCCAAGGTCACGAGATCGGCTGGCAAGCCGCGGACGATGCTATAGACGACCTTATAAGAGGGAGCCTTCACCGATGCACTGCCGAGATTGGCAGTGGCGGTTTCTGCAGCGCCAGACCTTCAATGGCTGCTTTGATTTTAATCGGCACAGCCCGGCGAACGCCGGCATCCGTCCGCTTTTTGCGTACCAGCCCTGCAAGGCCGAAACGTTGAAAGCGCGTCACCCAGCGTTGAGCCGTCCGATATGGTATTCCTGCCTCGATTGCAATCGGGCGCAGCGGCTGGTTTTGCTCTAAGTGTGGCTGGAGCAGACGAAACCGATCCAGCGCGAGCTTCCGGACCGATTCCGGTAGCCCAGACAGTTCGTCCATAATGGCGACAGACTACGCCAAATAGCGGGGAACACTCGACGCCAAATAATCGGGAAAGTGACACGCGCAGGCGCTCAACCGGCCGCGCGCTCACGGCCACGAGGCCGTCGATCCGCCATCGATAGATCGATATTGCCCACGATGGTTCGATTACGCGCTGAGTTCGTCGAGCAGCGCCTTCGCGTCTTTCAAGTCCGCGGTGTCGAACCCCTCGGTGAACCAGCCATAAATTTCCGCGGGCATCACACGATATCGGGACGACTCCGGCGTCACCAATGGCCCCAAGGCAGAAAAAATGAGCCAGCGGAGCAGTCAAGTCAGTCAAATCCGCATAATTACTAAGTCCTGCATTGTTCCCAGAGGGCCATTACGAAGGGTGGGCCCGCGGCGCATCCGCGCCAGTGCGCGGCGGGCGGCGCTTCGCAATTGAGGCTCGTTTGCGCCAAGTGTGGCACGACCAACGAATCCGGCGAAAACTTCTGTGGAGATTGGCGCTTATCCCGCTTTCTTAATCGCACTCCGATTTCGGGCGCCCAAGTTCTTCAAAACGTTCCAAATGCCGCTTAGCGGTGCGCCAGCCTCCAGCTCGATCGAGTATTCACCGTCTCTGATGGTCGCCACTTGAAGCTGCCGCATCTCCAGCTTGCTACGCTCGCTGCGCTGAAGTTGCTTGAGATCGGCCGTCGCATCGCGAATGACGTCCGCAGCGAGCTCTCGGCGCTCACCCCCAATGGACCAAACGAGCCGCTCTGTCGTTAGAACTAGCCAGTTGACCGAATCTGAAGATGGATACCCACGTATCTTTAAGGCTTTTGGTAGCACCCAAAGTCATGGCACCGGCCCCTGCAGCAATATTGTTGTGGAGTTTATCTGAGAGAAGGTAAACCCAAATCTTGCCGCGATCGCTGGATTCATGTTAGCGATCCCAGCGTTAATAATGGCATTGCCGGTTATACTGATGTTCGTTGCGCCGGCGGCACTTGCTTCCGCCTTGAATGCATTCGTGAGAGCGATAAGCCCCTCGGCACGTTCACCAGCGTATAGCCCCCATATGTTCAAGTTGTAGGTGCTGCCGACCAATCCTGCATTTCCTGCGACTTCATACCCGGCGATAGTGCGGATAGTTCCTGTGTTAAACGCCGCATCCGCCATCGGGACGAGCGCCCCTCCCGGGGTTTGCGATACCTCTGCGGCTTGAATAGCCAGTGCCTCGTCCTCTTCGATTGCGTTCTCAAGTTGGGAGCCCGATGTCGCAGTTCCGCCACCCGCGGCAACCCCTTCGCCAAGGCTAACCTCCAACGCTTCTGTTGCCGCCACCCTGCCGGTCGCAGCGAGCACGTATCCTGCTGCCCCAGCTGCAGCCACAAAGGTTAATGCACCCGCTGCGACACCGAAGCCAACCACCCTGGCATAGTGGGCTCTCCTATCCCATTTGGCATTATCAGCAGCAATATAGGCATCCCTCTCCGGGGAGGCCGTTTGTGAAATACGATCCAGCTTATCCGACCAGGGCTCGTTGGTGGCTCCGATCTTGTCCCAATTGTAGAAGCTGGGCACATACCCCAGTTCGCGTCGGGCCAACACCTGGAGACCGACACCGGCTGGCGTCTGCGGGCCGGCTGCCGCCGCAGGCACTGGTGCGGCGCTGGGGCCGCCTCTGAGCGAATTAAGAAGGCCGACTCCAAAGGCAAGGCCGACTCCAAAGGCAATCGGATTCAGTGAATCCAAGTATTGGCACTCCTGGCCAATGCCGCCTACGCAAAGCCCGCTGGGATCCGACATGTTCACAGGGTCATTTATCGCGAACGCATAGGGGTTGGTGGTGGCTGCGGTGCGCGGTACGAGCAACGAATCGCGGCTCAAGAACCGCCCGATCACCGGGTCATAAAGGCGCGCGCCGAGGTGCGAAAGGCCGAATGCCGCAAGCGCATCGCCGCCATTCCACTGTGAAGAGGTATACTGAGCCGAGCCCGGCTGCACACCAGTCGACGTGGGCTCACCGAACGGCTGGTAATCGATGTCCTGGATGAAGGCGCCGTTGGCGTCGGTGAAGAAGCGGTTGCCGCGCGGCTCCCCGAAGGGAGAGACCCATTGGTTTTCAGGGCCGCGCCGGCTGGCGACGATGCCGCCGGGCCCGGGAATCTGGCGAGAGATAAATGACTTCGTCGTGGCGCCGATCACCTGGTCGCGGATCTCGATGTGCCCACCATAGCGACGGTCGTGCCTGGTATCGGTCGTGCCGCTGCTAAGCAGATCGAGTTCCTGCACCTGGCCGAACGGGTCGTAGCGGAAGTGGACCTCCGTGCCTGGCTTGCCGATAGCGCGCACCTTGCCTGACGCGAAGTAGATGAAGTCGCGGGTTCCGGTGGGTGTCGGTTCGTGGAGAATGTTGCCAACCGCATCGTAGAACACATTGCACCCAACTCCGCCGATGCCGCCGTTGCCATAGTCGATGCGGCAGATGCGGTCACGATCACCGGTTTGATAGGTCAGGGTGGCGTCGTCTGTACCGACGGAGTCGCCCTTAAGGAGAATATTGCCGAGCGCGTCGTACCGGACAAAGAAGTTATTGGACTGCTGCGTCGCGCCGTCGGTCTGTACTACTCCGGTCGAGAGACGGCCGAGTTGATCGTACTTGACAGTAGTGGTCGTCTGGTTCCCGGAAGCGCCCTCTTTAGTTTCGCGCCGCGATAGCTCGCGGCCCAAGGGATCGTAGCCCAGGAAGCTGATGCGTCGTGAACCGAGTTTTGACGAAAGGGCCACCTCGTTCATCAATCGGGGGCCGAGATCGGCATAGCTCGCTGCATAGACGACATTAC
>WNFC01013677.1_pt1 | contig 10508 bp, 9 predicted proteins | sample 5400541 | NCBI WGS metagenome assembly WNFC01 (sample SAMN13153342, study PRJNA577476) | soil metagenome | isolation source: 120 cm saprolite under Douglas fir tree site 2 hole 2 replicate 1 | place: USA:California | collected 2015-04-18
TCCGCAGCTTCACACTCATATCGTGATTTTCAATGTGACTCAGACAGAGGAAGGAAAGACAAGATCAGTTCAGCCATTAGAACTGTATCGAAGCCAGCGCTATGCGACGGCCATCTACCGGATGCACCTCGCCGAAAAGCTGCAAGGCCTGGGCTATGAGATTGAAGTAGACCCACGCACGGGCGCACCTGAAATCAAAGGCTTCAGCAAAGCTTATTTGCAGGAGAGTAGTCCGCGTCGCGAAGAAATAGTTAAGGGAGCGGACGAGATGAAAGAACGTCTTGAGCGAGAAGGCGGAGTAGTCGCGGAAAACGCTCGTCTGAAACAAGCGGCAGCGCGCACCGATCGCGCCAGCAAGCATTACAACCGCGCCGAGATGAGAGAGCGAGCGCTTGAGATGGACCTACGCCACGACTATCAGGCACAGCGCACAGTTGACCAGGCGCAGGAGCGTGGCCCAATCCAATTATCCCAGGAAGAGATCACAAAGCGGGCTCAGGAGGCCGTGACCTTTGCTCGCGATAACGCAGTTGAGCGTGAAGCCGTGGCCGACATGCGGAAAGTTACAGTCGATGCCCTTCGTCGCAATCTTGGATTGACGACTTATGAAGCAGTCACTACGGAGCTACAGCAGCGGCAGGAGCGCGGAGAGTTAATCGGAATCATCCGCGAGCAACGATCACCAGAGACAACCACGCAGCGAATGCTGGGGATGGAACACTCGAATCTCGGAAGGGTAATCGACGGCCAGGAGCAACAGCCGCCAATCTTCGGCGCAGACCGTGCAAAGCAAATCGTTGATACGACAGCCGAGCGGCAACAACTCAGATTGAATGAGAACCAACGTGCAGCAGTAGAAGAGATCCTCACGAGCCGCGATCAGATCATCGGCTTGCAAGGCGGCGCTGGCACTGGCAAGACGACAGCCCTTTCCGTTCTGAGAGAAGCAGCCGAGAAGGCAGGATACGAAGTGCGCGGTTTTGCGCCGACAACCCGAGCCGCGCAGCAGCTCGCAGAGAGTGGCATTCAAACTGAGACGCTACAGAAGTTCATACGGCGGCGACAAGAGAAGCCAGAGAACGGCAATCGTCTTTTCGTGTTGGATGAAAGCTCACTTGCCAGCACGAAGAATCTTCACAAGTTCTTTGCCCGTCTTCACGAGCAGGACAGGGTCCTTCTCGTTGGCGACAGCAGACAGCATCAGGCCGTCGAAGCTGGGACTCCTTTCGAGCAGTTTCAAAAGAACGGGATGGCGACCGTGAAGCTCAGTGAGATCGTGCGGCAACGGGACCCGGAACTGAAGCGCACCATCGAAAGACTCTCAGCCAGGCAAATAAGCCAAGCGCTCGATAGCTTGGAAAGTCGAGGCCGAGTCATTGAAATCGCAGACGAGAAGCAACGCTTGAAAGTCATAGCTAAGGCTTACTGCGAAAGCCCGGAGAACACTCTTGTCGTCTCACCAGCGAACCGAGAGCGGGTGAAGATCAATTCGCTTATTCACAAACGACTACAGCGCGAAGGAAAAGTCAGTCGGGACGATCATCAAATGACGGTCTATGTGAACCGTCAGGATATGACCGGCACGGAACGAACTTTCGCCAACTCCTATTTGCCCGGCGAAGACATCATCAGATACAACCGCGCGAGCAAGGTTTATCAAGTGGAAGTGGGCGACTATGGGCGTGTCACGGCAGCCAATCACGAGAAGAATGAGATCACCGTGCAGATGGAAGATGGCCGCGACCTCACCTACAACCCTTCGAGGCTTTCAGGCGTCAGCGTCTACAAAGAAGCCCAACGAGATATCGCTGAAAGCGACCGCATACAGTTCCGCGCACCGTTCACCGAACGGCGCGTTGCTAATGGCGAGCTTGGCACCATTGCCAAGATCGGCGACGAAGAACTAACGGTCGTGCTGGACAGTGGTCGAGAAGTGACCTTCGATTCTGACAAGTTCCGTCACATAGACCACGGCTACGCCGTAACAAGTCACTCATCACAAGGCACAACCGTTGATCGCGTACTGGTAAACGCTGACACGCGCGAGTCGGAAATGTTGCTCAATGACCGCATGGGTTACGTCGCGGTGTCGCGCGCCCGAGAGGACGCGATCATTTACACCGACTCCACCCTTAATTTGCGAGAGGCATTGGATCGACGAGTTGACAAGGAAATGGCCCTCGACGCCACGAAGGGCAGCGAGGACTACACGCGGCTTCGAGAAGAGTCAAACCGTGATGCCTTCTTGCATCACGAACAGCCCGGAACCGAGCGCAGTTCAGATCAAGCCGTTACGGAGAATGATCACGCGCAGTTAAACGCCACGAACCACGTGGCTCAAACCGAGGAGATGGAATTTGATTTAGCTTAGATAAGAATCTTTCAAGGTGTTTGAGGTTGAGAAATGAGTACAAACTTACAATCCACTGCATCAGGCAACCGCTCACAGCTTCTTAAAGTACCTGAGGTTGCCCAGCTACTAAACGTCAAGCCACGCACTATCTATGAGATGGTTGCTCAGCATCGCATTCCTTATCGCAAACCGCCGGGCACAAACATCTTGCGCTTTGATCTCGATGAGATCATGGCATGGACAAAAGCCGGCCAGACAAAATGACTCGGGGCATGGAGAAAGGCATTCGCTGAAAAGCGATGATTTTCATTTCATGATGTTGTATATTGCCATCGCCCGTGGCTGCACCTCGGGAAAGGAACATGACAATGCCAGTCCATAAGCGCGCGAGCAAATGGCACTATGCTTTTTGCATTCGCGGTGTCCGCTTCCGGGGAGCAATCCCGGAGGCACGTACTAAGTTCGAGGCTGAAAAGGCCGAGACAAAAATTCGCCAGGAGGTTTACGAAGGCCGATACGGCAGACCAAGCGGAGAAAAGGACTTCGTATCATTCGTCGAGGAGGTCTATAAACCTTGGGCGCGCGAAAACAAGCGCTCATTCAAGAGCAACGACAAATACAAACTCCCCATGATTTGTGAGAGCAAATGTTTTAAGGGCAAGACCTTTGCTCAGATCTCACCATTGCTTATTGAGAAGTACAAGAAGGAGCGACGTGAGGCGGTCATGGAAAACAAGAGAACCCGCAAGCCCTCGACTATCAACCGCGAATTAGGGTTACTCTCCACGATCTTCTCACTTGCGATCAAATATGGCGTCACGTATAGCAATCCGTGCCGAGAAATTCCATTGTTGCCAGAGAATAATAACCGCGTCCGCTACTTGCTGGATGAAGAGGAGCCGCAGCTCTTCGCACTCCTCAACGGTCGGCGCGCTCATTTACTACCGCTGGTAACCTTGGCTATTGGCACGGGAATGAGACGAGGCGATCAATTGAATCTGTGCTGGGAGAAGGTTGATTTCCAGCGTAATGTGATCTATGTGCCAAATTCAAAAACGGGGAAAGATTACGGTGTACCGATGAACGCGGACGTTAGAGATACGCTGCTTCAGCTTCGGTCCCACACTAATCGCTCCGATTACGTGTTCATGAATCCGAAAACAAACAAGCCTTACGCCGATCTCAAGAAAGCGTTCGGAACGGCCTGTCGGTTAGCGGGAATTCGTGATCTGCACTGGCATGATTTGCGTCACACGTTCGGCACGAGGCTCGCAGAGGCGGGTTGCAGTGAGGCAACTATCGCCGAGCTAATGGGTCACTCCGATCCACAAACCACGCGCCGTTACACTCACGCCACAGACCGAGCTAAACGAGCTGCGGTGGAAGCCGTGCGCGTCCTACGCGACGGCGTCTGCCACAAATTTGCCACAACGCAAGAACGGCTGCCAAAGCTGGCAGCCGTAAATGGTTGATAGAAATGGTCGGGACGACTGGATTCGAACCAGCGGCCTCACCCACCCCAAGGGTGCGCGCTACCAGGCTGCGCCACGTCCCGTCAAGACTTTTTCAGTATGGCCTGAAAGAGTGTTTTGTCAAATCTGGTTGTTGGGCAGCAACGCGCTCAGCGCCGCTTGCCACGCGGCGGCTTAATCTCAGCGTCACCGTCGGCGAGCAGATCAAGAATCTCGCGAAGCTGTTGACCGATCTGTCGCAACGTCGCGCGCTGCTCGGGCGCTTTGGCCGGAGTCGCGGGGGCGCCGAACCGTGCTGCCAAAGAGGGCGGCGGTTGCAAACTTCGCGGTGGCGGCTTCGGCGTTGGTGTCGCAGCCACTTCGTGGCTGGCTCCGCGGCTGCTGTCGTTGGCCAGTTTTTTCTTGGCGCCGGCAATGGTGTATTGCTCGTCATAGAGCAGTTGTTTGATTCGCAAGGCCATCTCGACGTCGCGGCGGCGATAAGTGCGCTGGCCGGCGCGATTTTTCTGTGGCGCCAGCATGGGAAATTCGGTCTCCCAGTAACGCAGCACATGGGCCTGCACGCCGGCAAGTTCGCACACTTCGCCGATCTTGAAGAACAGCTTTTCGGGAATCGCGATGGCGGCCTGGTTCATGTCGGAAGCTTGCCGAATCAGCTCTCTCGTCGCAGGGCCGACGTTTCAGTGGAACGCGAACTGCACCGATGTTAACCGCGCGGCGTTTTCAGTGTCAATACTTACACTTAGGACCCGGAAGCTTAGTAGTCAGATTAAACGTATAGTCTGAGGTCGCGACGGCCGGACGCGGCCTGAATCCCAGCGAGCCGGTGTGCCCTGCTCAATAGACGCCGAGAAAGCGGCAAGCTATAATCGCGCTTCTCAAATCGTTCTCTTCATTCGGAGGTTCCAACGCCAACAGTGCTAGCATCGACGGCCGGGTTTCGTCTGGCCGAGCGTTTCGACGAAGTCGGCTTTTCCGACATCGTGCAGATTCGCAATCGCGTTATGGAGCTACGGGCCCAGGGCGCTTCGGTCTATCAATTCGAAGGCGGCGAACCCTTTCGTCCGACTCCCGATTACATTAAAGCTGCCGCCTCGGCCGCGCTCAGTGAAAACAAGACCCGTTATGCGCCGTCGTCGGGACTCCCCGAACTGCGTCAAGCGATCGCCGATAAGCTGCGCGATCGCAACCGCATTAAAGTCAAAGAAGAGAGCATCATCGTAGTCAACGGTGGCATGCAGGGATTGTTCGCCGCGTTCCAGTCAGTCGTGAACCCAGGTGACGAAGTTCTGGTCTTCTCTCCCTACTGGACGCCGATTAAGGATTTGGTCGCGTTTTCCCAGGGTCGCATCGTGCTGGTGTCAACCGGTGAAGCTCGCGCCAGGGGATTCCGCGAAACGCTGGAGCGCTGCCGGACCCGGCAGACACGCGCGATCTACTTCAACACCCCGATGAATCCTTCAGGCGTGGTTTTCACGCGAGCTGAAACCGAAGAAGTTGCCCGCTTCGCGATTGAGCGCGATCTGATCGTCGTGGCAGACGAAGCTTATGAAGACATCGTTTATGAAGGCGAGCACGTCTCAATCGGCTCGCTCGAAGGAATGTCGGAACGCACAGTAACTTTGTTCACCTTGTCGAAATCCTACGCGATGACCGGGTGGCGGATCGGCTACGCAGTTGCGGGAGAACCATGGATGACCGGCTTGCGCAAAGCGACTCTATATTCGTCGAACGGCGTCTCGACGCCGACACAGTGGGCGGCTCTGGCGGCGCTTACCACCACGTCAGATTTTATCGAGACTTCGCGCGTCGCTTACCGTGAGCGGCGCGATTTGTTATTGGCCGGCTTGAACGAAGTCGCCCTGACTTGCGAGTTGCCGGCTGGCGCTTTCTACGCTTTTCCGCACGTGGCGCGCATCAGCCGCGATAGTCGCGAAGCTGCGGAGACTTTGCTTAACCGCGCCCAGGTTGCCACCGTGCCGGGCGTGGTCTTTGGCCCGCACGGCGAAGGTCACGTGCGCTTTTCTTTCTCCACTCCGATCGAAACGATCGAAGCCGGCCTTGAGTCAATGCGCCGCAATCTCTGAAAGCTTGCCACAGAGACACAGAGACAGTAGGCAGAAGGCAGTAAGCAGAAGGCAGTAAGCAGAAAACCAGTCCCAGTCGATCGACAGATTTGAGCAGTGTCGCTGTAATAGAGATGATCCATCTGCATTTCCTGCCCACTGCTTTCTGCCTACTGCCTTCTTCCGGTTTTTCTCCGTGTCTCTGTGCCTCTGTGGCTTTCCTACATGAATGAGTTCGACTTCATCCGACGCCTCCGCGACCAAACCCAATCGCGAAAGCACTCAGCCCGCCTGGTTACGGGCGTCGGCGATGACGCGAGCGTAATTTCACAACTGGCCGGGCGCGCTGTCGTGGTCACGACTGACCTCCTCGCCGAAGGAATTGATTTTTACCGCGACGCAACGCCGCCTCGATTGCTTGGCCACAAGGCCCTCGCGGTTTCTCTCTCAGACATTGCTGCGATGGGCGCGCGACCGCTCTGGTCCCTGGTGTCAATAGGTCTGCCGTCTGAAATCTGGGATCAGAATTTTAAGGACGAATTCTTCGAGGGCTATCTCACGCTGGCCGATGAATACGGCGTTGCGCTCGCGGGCGGAGACGTCTCGCGCACGGTCGAGCAAATTGTGATTGATTCGATCTTGCTGGGCGAAGTTAGTTCCGGCGCCGCCGTGCTTCGATCCACCGCCCAGCCGGGCGATCAAATCTATGTCACGGGCACGCTCGGCGGCTCCGCGGCCGGATTGAAATTGATCGAGATGGGCGCAAGAATCAGGAGGCAGGAGGCAGGAGGCAGACTGCAGGAGGACGCCGAAGGTCGGGGCGTTAGCCCGACCGTGAGGGAGGGCTCAATCGCACGGGGCAGTAGCCCGACCGTGAGGGAAGGCTCGGAGTCAGAACCACCTGCGGTAGCGGGTGGGCCAGGGAGATCCGATGAAGCTGCAATCCAAACTCTCCTTCTCCGCCACCTTCGGCCGTCACCGCGCGTCGGCTGGGGAATCGTGCTCGGTGAAGAACGTCTGGCCGGCGCCATGATCGACATCAGCGACGGTTTATCTTCCGACCTCGCGCACTTGTGTCGCGAAAGCAACGTCGGCGCGCTGATCCAGTCTGCCGAGATTCCGATTAATAAGGACGTGATCAAATTATGCGGACGTCGCGCGCTTGATCCTCTGGCTCTGGCCCTGCACGGCGGCGAAGACTTCGAGCTGCTGTTCACGGTTCATCCTGACAATGCCGCGCGATTGCCGAAGCGAGTGGATGGCGTGGCGATCTCCTGCATCGGTGAAATCACAAACGAACCTGGCCAGATTCGCATTGCCGAAAAGAATCGCGTTTGGGATTTAGAGCCGCAAGGCTTTGAGCATTTCAAGAACGACGAATGTGCGTCAACGAAAAAGGCGACACATCCATTAACGAGAGAAGACGGATCATGAAGAAAGATCGTTGGACTGAGTCGGAGTTAGTGTCCCTGCCATTGGGGGAAAATGATAGTTTTGATCGGAAGAGCGGCGCGTTGCTAAGCGACCCGGAACTTTTGAAGACGCTAGCCAAGGCGCTCTCAGCGTTTTCTAATTCTGGCGGCGGGCATTTGATAATCGGCGTTCAAGATGGCGGCACGATTGATGGCGTACTTCCGATCCACAAGGGTCGCACCAGTACTAGAGATTGGCTCGAACAGATGATCCCAGAACTAGTCAGTTACCCACTTCAGGACTTTCGTATTCATGAAGTCGAGCGTGATACGCCGTCTAGCATACCTCCGGATCGAGTCGTCATAGTTATCGATATTGGTGACAGTATACTGGCTCCCCATCAGGACACTTTTACAAAATATTATTTCCACCGTTCAGGCGGACGCTCCGAGCCGGCACCGCATCATTATCTGGAGATGTTGAGGGGACGTGAGCGGTATCCAAGCAAACAAATTGCTCATGGGTGGCTGAATTTCGTCGTCTCGCCTTGGCTACGAAAGCTAGTGTCGGAGCGGGACCACTTCATGATCGCCTCCAACGACCGGATTCAGTACTACCAAACGATAAGACGTCTTCCGAAACTAACTCCCTTCTCACCGATTGAGCTTCAATTCCTAAGCTCGTACGAAATCATCCAAGAAGCCAGCCTGAAACATGACACCGATCTCGCTAGTGTTCAAGATGAAATCGATAGACTGTCCAAGCTGATTGAAGGCAGCGACGCGCTTGCGACGTGCTACGCGAAAGCCATTTCTCACGACTCGCTCAGAGAAATTAGCCAGATGTTTGCATCCAGATTGGATAGCCAATACACCGGAGGCTATCCAGACATGGTGCATGGTCTATTTGGCACCATGTCTAAGAAGGAACAGTTTTCGTTACTTGCCGAACTAATCCTCAATCGTGAGCGCGACGTGAACACATCTAACACTTTCTGGCCGCTTTGGAACGCCCGAAAAAGTGAGTTCATGGAAGTTCTAACCTCCTCGCCGATTCGCGAACAGCAGGAGGTAGTAGACAAGACAATCGAAGCACAGTTGCAAACTCTGGGAGAATTGGTTTCACTCATTGAGCGCACCCGCCACGACCTCTCATTCAAACATGGGGAACTCTGGGAGGATCCAACTCTACAAAACGTTGTGCTATCGCATGAGTCCGTCTGGTGATTAACAAGTCCGCTCCGCATCAATAGGGTCACCACGTTCCTCCTCGACGGGGCCAGAACCTGGATTGAAAGTTGCCAAGCTTCGCCGCGAAACGATACCATGAGCTACAAAAGGAGGTTATCTCATGCAATCAATTGACGACCTCGCAAATGTAATCACCGAACTCGAGCCGTCAGAGCAGCAAGCTCTGTTGGACAAGGTCGCGCAACTGAATTTCAAGAAGGGCCTTCACGAACTCGCTGAAAAGTTTCGTGCGCGATTAGCTCGCGAGGGGTTACTGAACGCGCCTTCCGAGCAAGTCTGGGCTGAACTTCATCGTATCCGCCAACAGATCGCCGAGCATGACTATCCCGCCTGAACGATGGCTCCTGGACACCAACGTTTGGGTTTTCGGCCTGCGCCGTGACAAGGCATTTCCCGCGTGCGCACAACTGTTGGATCGCGTCGGTTCCTTTTCGGTGGTGATTCCCCTCCAGGTTTTGAAGGAACTGAATCTTGCCCTAACCGAGGATGAGATGCGAGACTTTTACCGAATTGAGTTGGCAGCCAGCGGCGATCGAACTAGTGAAATTCTACGAAGAACGCGGTTGCCGAAAGGGCGACGCCGTCATCGCAGCTCATGCCGAAGCGTTGGGAATAGGATTCCTCGTCAGCGAGAACCGTCAGTTTCTGCAAACGCTAAAAGGCTTGCCGGTTGAGATTGTTACTGCTGGTGAAGCTCAGATACGCCTAGCAACGACTCTCTCCTGATTACCGCCGTGTTTGACTCACCCCTAGTCCTTTCTTAGACTCGCATCCAATGCTGCGCATCCACAACACCCTCTCCGGTCAGCTCGAAGAGTTTCGTCCGCTGGTTCAAGGCGAAGTGAGATTCTATTACTGCGGACCGACGGTTTGGGATTATGGGCACATCGGCAATTTTCGTTCGGCGATCGCTGCCGACGTACTGCGCCGCTATCTGGACTTCAAAGGCTTGCGCGTCACGCAAGTGATGAACCTGACCGACGTTGACGATCGGATCATTGCGAAAGCGCGTGAGGCCGGTAAATCGCTGGATGAGTACACCGCAAAGTACATCGCCGCGTTTTGGGAAGATTTTGACGCGCTCGGTTGCCAGCGGCCCGAGGTCGCGCCGCGCGCGACGCAACACATCCCCGACATGGCCTCCCTTGTCAGCAAGCTTGAGGAGCGCGGTCACGCTTATCGTTCCGACGGTTCAATCTATTACCGCATCAGTTCATTTCCGGCGTACGGCAAGCTTTCGAAGATCAACTTTGCCGGCAACATCGCGGGGGGCAGCGAGCGCATCGACACCGACAAGTATGAAAAGGAAGACGCGAGGGACTTCGCTTTATGGAAAGCACCGACGAAACAGGAAGAACCCGCTTGGGAAACAACCATCGGCCGCGGGCGGCCGGGTTGGCACATTGAATGCTCGGCGATGTCGATGAAATATCTCGGCGAGACTTTCGATCTGCACGCGGGCGGAATCGCCGCATCACGAAAACGAGATCGCCCAGAGCGAAGGCGCCACCGGCCTTCAATTCGTGCGTCACTGGCTTCACTTTGAACATCTGAAAGTCGAAGGCGAGACGATGTCAAAGTCGAAAGGAAACTACTACACGTTTCGCGACTTAACCGCCAGGGGTTTTACCCCGGCGGGGATTCGTTATTTCCTGCTCAGTGTGCCCTGTCGCAAACAACTCAACTTTACTTTCGATGCGCTCGCCGGCGCCGAGAAAACCGTGGCGGGCTTGCGCGATTTTCGCGCACGCCTGGAGGAAGCCAGGACTGAACCGGGCCGCAGCGATGAACTTCACGCCGCAACCGAACAAGCTCTGACAGAATTCGAAGCGGGCATGGACGACGACCTGAACACATCGGTGGCCCTCGCCGCCGTTCACGAGCTGACCCGCGAGGTGAACACTGCTCTGGCCAGACGTACACTGCGCGAAGACAACCAACGCGAGGTCATGGC
>WNFC01018576.1_pt1 | contig 10508 bp, 9 predicted proteins | sample 5400541 | NCBI WGS metagenome assembly WNFC01 (sample SAMN13153342, study PRJNA577476) | soil metagenome | isolation source: 120 cm saprolite under Douglas fir tree site 2 hole 2 replicate 1 | place: USA:California | collected 2015-04-18
CAAGCATTTAATAAACTGACGAGCACGGCGAGCGCGACTTACACCTATGATAATGATGGAAATCTCGTCTCGAAGACTGACAGCCTCGGCACCTGGACTTTCAGCTATGATGAAGAGAACCGGCTAACGCAAGTTAATATTCCGAATGGCCCCACCGTAAGTTACAGGTACGACGGACTCGGGCGTAGGATTCAACGTACGACAAGTGCGGGCGCCAGCGAGCGTTATGTGTACGACGGTCACGATACTTTGATCGAGTTGAATGCTGACTGGTCAGTGGCAACAACCCACTTCAACGACCTGGGCATCGACAATCAGCTTCGTCAAACTAATAGCACAACAGGCGTCTCTTACTTTCTCGGCGACCATCTCGGCTCAACGTCAGCCTTGACAGACGCAAGCGGAAATCTGGTTGAGACGGAAGCCTACGATTCATTCGGCAACAGCGCTGGCAGTGCGCGCACGCGATATGGCTACACCGGCCGCGAACGCGATCCGGACACTGGCCTCCTCTACTACCGCGCGCGCTTCTACGATCCGCAACTGGGACGATTCATCTCCGAGGATCCAGCCGGGTTTCTGGGTGGCTTGAACTTCTATGGATATGTCGCAAATAATCCGCTGAACTTTACCGATCCAACGGGACAGTGGGAGACCCCAGCCCACGAACACATCATAGATGAAGCTTTCAAGCATTGCCTGAGCAAGGCTCAGCGCCAAAGACTAAAAGACGCAAGCGGATATATCGACGGTCTTTTCAACGGCGGTCAGAGCGAGCGCTACGCATATCAGCACGGTATGCGGGGTGGCCCAGGCCAATCTGAGCGAGAGGCTAGAGACGCTGCCGACAACTTCATCAAGCTTCACGAACAAAACGCCAGAAACTTGGTGCCAAAAGGCTGCGAAGGTGGTTACCAAAAGATAAGTGGAGACGCGCTATATGAGTTCGGGCAAGCCTTGCACACCATCACGGACATGACGTCTCCTGCTCATGAAGGATTCCAAATCTGGGATGGACCACCATATCCGACAAGTATCCCCCCGATAGATGCGATCCAAGCAGTTCAATACTCTAGATATGTTTGGCATCATCATGAGCAAGAGACACTCGGTATTCTGAAGAGTGATCCAGTTCGGTTTGAGCGAATTAAGCAGGCGGCACGAGAAGCATTTGCTAAGACCTTCGGAGACTGTGGATGTTGCTCCAATTAACGGGAAGGGATGTCGCCGGACAACTAGACCGTTGTACTCAGCGGGAGAAGGCGGGGAAAAAATGCGGAAGAAGCTATGGTTGCCGATTCTCGCAGTTTTACTGACCGGGCTGCTCTTCCCGTTCGAGACAACAATCGTACCGCCATGGAGAGTACAGGTTGTCGACAAGGCCGGCACTCCGCTTCGTGGGGTCACTGTGACCGAACACTGGAGTCACTCGTCGCTTGAGCACAACAGCCACGAAGCGGAAGCGACTACCGACGAAGGCGGATACGTTACATTTCCGGTTCGCACCATTAGAGCCTCACTCTTAGAGAGGGCGATCGGTCCAGTGCAAAATGTTCTCAAAACCGGCGTCCACGCTGGTTTTGGTCCGTCCGCGGACCTATCAGTTCCGGGTGATATCGCAGTTTATTCACAGGGCAAACCTCTCCCGAAGCAAATAGTTTTCGGTCGCGTGCTGTAGGCGTGGCACTCGACAGACGTAGAAATCATCGTGCCTGAGTGATGAGACGTTGTAGCGATTAGTCTTGAATCCGGTCCCTGCTCCTGTGGGATTCATTAATGAAGACTGGGCTGAGTTAACGTAACCAAGCAGGTAAAGAAAAGAGAGGAAGAGCGACGTGAGATCAGCGGAACTAAGAGGTTATCTTTTCTTGTTCGCTTTCGTGTCCGTTATCCAGCTTACTGCTACGAAAGTGGATGCCGGATTAGCAAGTGTCGCGCTTAACCATTGGGAAGACTTCCACCAGTCAAAAAGAGCAAATCGACAACAGACAAGCTTTAGCGCTGAAGAGCCAATTCAACATCCCGTAAGCTTGCCGCCGGATATCCTACAGCTCCTCAGACAGGACGCTCGAATTCAAACCTGCCTAAGAAAGGGTCAATCAAAAGAAGATATTCAAGCATCATGGTTTGTCGCTTCGGAAATTGATCTCAAGTTTGACCGTTCATCCGATCTGATAATCCTGGCGGCGAATCCCTGCCTGAACGGGGCGAACGTTGTTCCGTTCTGGGTTTTTCGCAGCGCCGCAGGCGGACACACTCTCGCGCTGAGCACGACTGCCTTTGCGTTGAACGTCCTCACCACGCGAGGCAAGACTTATAGGAACTTGCAGCTAACGTCACTGACTGCGAAGACTGTGCACACGACCATCTACAAGTTTGACGGGCTCAGATATAGGGAGTGGCGTCGTTTTCAAAAGCCTATTCGCCAATAACGGCGTTGAGACGTCGAACGGAAGCGGCAGATTCTGGGCGTACCGACAGACCCGAAAGCGTTTGCGATAGTGCTTGGTCCTTACTTGACACCAAGAGATCCTGAATTCAATTCCGCTAAGCCGTCACCTGAAGAGATCGTCATATACCCACAACCTTGACTGTTTGAGTAAAACGCTTCCCGGCACCGAGAGATGACTCGTGCAAAGAAGAAGAGTTGACGGCTAAGAAAGCATTTAAGAAGGCATATGGTAATTGTGGATGTTGCTCCAATTAACGGGAAGGGATGTCGCCGGACGACTAGACCGTTGTACTCAGCGGGAGACGGCGGGAAAAAATTAGGAAGAAGCTATGGTTGCCGATTCTCGCAGTTCTCCTGACCGCGTTGCTCTTCCCGTTCGAGACAACAATCGTACCGCCATGGAGGTACAGGTTGTCGACAAGGCCGGCACTCCGCTTCGTGGGGTCACTGTGACCGAACACTGGAGTCACTCGTCGCTTGAGCACAACGGCCACGAAGCGGAAGCGACTACCGACGAAGGCGGATACGTTACATTTCCGGTTCGTGGGGCCTCCTCGCGCATCCCCTTAATCTCTCACAAAACCCTTGACGTGCTTTTCCCCCGGATGCTAGTTTCAGATCAGGGTGCTTGGCGATCCACGCCCGGTCAGGGCCAAGGGCCCTAATCCACAGCCTACTCACGAGATGCCTGCCCCCGGCATCGATGGCTACGAGACTTGGAAATCTATCGAAAAATGAACGGTTAGCCGGAATCCTTTGTGCTCTTCCGCCCCGTTCCTGAGGAAGCCGAGGCGCGCCGCTCGACACTTGAGGCGCGGAGACCACTATGACGAAACCTTTTCAATCAATTCGACAACTGTTCGGCAGAATGCTCGGCAACGACCCTGCCGGCGAGGACGCAGCCGCTCGCGAATATTCCACGCTGGGAATTGACGGCCCCGAAGCGCAACCTTCGGCGAACGGCCACGGTCACTCGAACGGATTCGCGGTTGAGAATTCAGAGCCGGACCTCGAGGTGCAGACGGCGGACACGCGCCGGCTGCCACAGGTTGCCCCTGAATTTCTCGGCAGTCAAAGCGGCGGCGCGAGCCAGTCTCGAGTCGCGCATGAAGAGGGCGCTGACGAATTCGGCGATGCGCCTCTTGATCTTGGTGACTTTAGTGGCGGCAAAGCGTTTGCCGGCGACGATCCGTTTCTGGATGTCCTCGACGAAACCGTGGCCCACGAAGAGTTCTTCATCGAAGCGACTCCGAACAGAGCAGCTCCCGCGGAAGAGTCGTCAGACGCAGTCGCGCCAGTTCCAGCTTTCGAAGAAACTGAGCACTGGTCGGCCGCGTCAGAGAGTGCTCCGGCATCCAGCGCGAGCCCGGCTAATCTGTCTGACCTTTCTCCCGAAGCGATCGACGCGATTGCAAAGCGCGTGGTCGCGCAGCTCTCGGACAAGGTGGTGCGGGAAATCGCCTGGGAAGTCGTGCCCCAGTTATCGGAGTTGCTGATCAAACAGAAACTGAAGGAACAGAAATAGTCCGCGTCCGCCTGCCATAGCGCGCGCGTAAGTGATGAGCAATGAGATCGAGCAGTTTCATTACTGCTCGATCTTTTTGTTTTTCCCTGCGCAACCTCCGCGCGCTCCGCGTCTCTGCCGCGAGTACTTTTGTGATCAGATTCACCGCGGGAACGCAGAGAACGCAGAGTCAGTGCAGAGGAGGTCGAAACCAGCGCAGCGGTGTCCGACTTACCGGATGAAGCCAATTGCCGTACAATTGCGGAATAATCAAGCGCGAGCTTAATTAACGAATGATCGACATCCCCAAAACTTACGATCCGAAGCAAGCCGAAGCCGAACACTACGCGCGCTGGGAAAAGCGCGGCTGTTTCGCGCCTGAGATAAACAAGGATCCTGACGCGCCGGTCTTCTCGATCGTGATTCCGCCTCCGAACGTAACGGGATCGCTGCACATGGGTCACGCCTTACAGCACACGATGATGGACGTGCTGACTCGTCACAAGCGCATGTCAGGCTTTCGCACGTTGTGGTTGCCGGGAATGGATCACGCCGGCATCTCGACGCAATTGATGGTCACGCGCGAGCTGAAGAAGGAAGGCAAGACGCGTCACGATCTGGGCCGCGAGAAATTTGTCGAGCGCGTCTGGCAATGGAAGCACGAGCACGGTGGGCAGATTTTGAAACAGATGCGCCGCGAAGGCGCCTCGGTCGATTGGTCGCGCGAAAAGTTTACGATGGACGAAGACCTATCGCGGGCAGTGCGAGAAGTTTTCGTGCGTCTCTACGACGAAGGCCTGATCTATCGCGGCAAACGCATCGTCAACTGGTGTCCAAACGATCAGACGGTGCTTTCCGATCTCGAAGTTCTGCGCGAACCGCAGAAAGGCAAGCTCTACTATCTTCGCTATCCGTTCAAAGACGGGAGCGGCTCGCTGACCGTCGCCACGACGCGGCCCGAGACGATGCTGGGCGACACCGCCGTCGCGGTGAACCCAAACGATGATCGATATCAAAGCCTGATTGGACAGACACTGATTCTACCGATTGTGGGTCGCGAGATCCCGGTGGTTGCCGACGATTTTGTCGAGTCGGAATTCGGCACCGGCGCAGTCAAGGTCACGCCGGCTCACGACCCGAACGATTACGAGATCGGTCAGCGCCACAAGCTCGCGCAGGTGCGCGTCATAGATCAGTTCGCGCGCATGACTGAAAAGGCAGGCGCGGAATTCGCCGGGCTCGATCGTTACAAAGCGCGCGATAAAGTCGTCGAAAAGTTTGCAGAACTGGGCCTGCTCGAAAAGGTGATCGATTACGAATTCGCGATCTCGAAGTGCGAGCGCTGCAAGACAGTCCTCGAGCCTTTGATCTCGACGCAATGGTTCTGTCGCATGGATCAGTTGCGCGATCTCGCTTTGGCGAAGCTGCGGGAAGCAGGAAAGCCGCGCTTTGTTCCTGAGATTCCTTACGAAAAAGTTTACAGCGATTGGCTTGAGAATCTGCGTGACTGGACCATCTCGCGGCAGCTTTGGTGGGGACACCAGATTCCGGCGTGGTACGACGATGGCGGCCAGGTGACCGTCGCGCGGTCCGTCGAAGAAGCGCGCCAGAAAGCGGGCAACAACAATCTCACGCAGGATCCGGACGTGCTCGACACCTGGTTCTCGTCCGCGCTGTGGCCGTTTTCGACGATGGGCTGGCCTGAGGAAACTGAAGATCTCAAGACGTTCTATCCGACTTCGGTGCTGGTAACGGCTCGCGACATCATTTTTCTGTGGGTGTCGCGCATGATGATGACCGGTCTGAAGTTCATGGGCCAGGAGGCATTCGCCGATGTTTACGTTACCGGCACAGTACTCGACAAGCATGGCCAGCGCATGTCAAAGACGAAAGGCAATGGCATCGACCCGCTCGAAGTCTTTGATAAGTATGGCGTGGACGCGACGCGTCTGACGCTGGCTTCCGTGGGTGCGACCGACACGCGCTGGAGCGAGCGCCAGGTTGAATCGTACCGGAACTTTGCCAACAAGATTTGGAACGCCGCGCGCTTTTGTCTGATGAATGCCGAAGGCGTGGTGTTGGTGGCCGATCCGTTCGCCGGCGAAAGCCGCAGCCTGCCGCTGCACGATCGCTGGATTCTTTCGCGGCTGAACAAAACGGCGCGCGAGGTCAACGCGCAGCTCAACGCCTATGAGTTTCACGGCGTCGTGCAGACGCTCTATCACTTTTTCTGGGACGACTATTGCGATTGGTACATCGAGCTGGCAAAGGCAACTGTCACCGCGGAAGTCGATTCGCCTGAACGAGCGCTAGCGCGCGCGCGTTCGGTTGCGGTGCTCGAGCAAGCGCTGCGGCTTTTGCATCCGTTCATGCCTTATCTCACGGAAGAGTTGTGGTTGAAGTTGCCGGTTGATCATTCGAAACTGTTGCACGGCGCTTATGAGGGCGTCGAGCCGACGATTATGCTCGCCGCTTTTCCGCAATGCGACGATGCCCTGGTTGACCAGCGTGCTGAGGCTGAAATGAGCGCAGTTATCGATTTGATTTCGCGCGTGCGGAACATCCGGTCGGAGATGAACATCAGGCCGGGCGATCGCATTCAACTGATGATAGCCGCCAGGACGGATCTGCAAACGGTGTTTCAGGCGAGTTCGGATCAGATAGCCCGTTTGACGCGCGCGGCTCAGGTTTCCATTGACGGAAATGTCGAAATGCCGAAAGCCTCGGCGCGGGCGGTGCTCGCCGGCGGCGCCGAGGTGGCGGTGCCCCTCGAAGGTTTGATCGATTTCGAGCAAGAGCGGGCGCGGCTGCGGCGCGAGCAGGAAAAGTTGCGGCAAGAAGCGGCGAAACTCGAGGCCCAGCTTGGCAATTCGGATTTCGTCGCCCGCGCTCCGGCAGAAAAGGTTGAGGAGTTGCGAGCGCGGATTGATGATATCACCCAGCGCACGGTTGCTCTCGATCAAATGATAGAGGCACTCTTATGAATGGCGTCCGTCACGCTTCGTGTGGTTTCGTGGATCGCTTTCAGCCAGCACAAAGACGATCCACGAAATCACACGAAGCTCCACTAAGAGAATTTGTGGATTCTCGATTTGAGGATCCGCTGATGAGGAACGGATGAACTGGCTTGACGAAGGCGCTCTCTATTCGAGCATTGGTCTGTTTTTGCGCGAGGACTTAGGGCGCGGCGACATCACCACCCAGAGCGTCCTGACGCGCAACACGCGGGCGCGCGGCCGTTTTGTCGCGGGTGAGAAGATGATCGTCGCCGGCCTGGAAGCAGCGGAAGAAGTTTTTGCGACGCTTGATCCGCAACAACAGCTCGAGGCTTTCAGCGGTGACGGCGAAGAAGTTGACGCGGGCAAAGTGATCGCGCGCACCAGTGGCTTTGCCGATGTCCTGCTCGCCGGCGAGCGCGTGGCTTTGAATCTGCTCCAGCATCTTTCCGCCGTGGCCACGATTACGCGCCAGTACGTGCGCGCGGTCGAGGGAACGAAAGCGAAGATTGCGGATACGCGCAAGACGACGCCGGGCCTGCGGATGCTGGAAAAGTATGCGGTGCTGCTCGGAGGCGGCGTGAATCATCGCTGCGGTTTGGATGACGGCGTTTGCGTGAAGTCGAATCATGCGGCCATCGTCGGCGGAGTGAAGGTGGCGGTCAAAAACGCGCGCGAGCGAATCGGCCACGTGCACAAGATCGAAGTCGAAGTTGCCGGCCAGAGTGAAATCAGTGAAGCAATTGACAGCGGCGCGAATGGGCTGGTCATTCAGGGTATGAGCCCGGTTGAAGTGGCGGATATGATCGGTTACGCGCGCGGCTTGTCGCCGGAAATTACGATAACCGTCTCGGGCGGAGTCACGCTGGAAAACGTTCGCGCTTACGCTGACGCCGGCGCTGACTTAATTCGCGTCGCCGCGCTAACGCAATCGGTCAGGGCGATGGACATAAGTTTTCAGATTCAGCCCGGATGATTGACGCCGCGGCGGAACTAATTGACAGGTGAAGCGTGAGAAGGCAAGGGAGGAAGTCTCGTGATGCCAAAACGATCGATTCGACAGATAGCGATAGCAGTGCTCGCATTGTTCATAATCGCCGGAGTGTCGCTGGTTGATTCCAGCGCTCAACGCCGCCGGCGCAGGCACCGGTCCAGGCCTTCCGCGCCGCGCATCACTAATCCGGCAATCTATCAGCCGTCGCCGACTGACAACGCAAACTCGAACGCCTCGAGCGACACGGTTAACAATAACGAGAGCACAAATGCGAATACGCAGTCGCCGGATCCTGAGGCGATGAAGCAGACGATTCGCTCGCTCAGTTCTCAGGTCGATAGACTCACGGAGAAAATCAGTCAGATGGACGAGGCGCAGCGTTCGCTGGTCGATCTCGAGCGGCTGTCGCGGGCGGAACAGCGGGCCAGCTCGCTGCGCTCGGAACTGCGCGACGTGCAATCAAAGGAATCTGATCTGCAAGCGCGTGCCGAAGAGATTGATTATGCGCTGAAACCGGAAAACATCGAACGCTCGGTCGCCGGCTATGGCACGACGCATCCGGAAGATTTGCGCGAACAGCGCCGTCGCCAACTGGAGAGCGAGAAAGAGCGAGTGCGAAAGCAGTTGGCCCAGCTGGCTTCCAGCCACACCCAACTCGAGCAGGGGATCGCGGCTGCCGACGTGGAGCTTGAGCGTCTGCATAAGCGTCTGGATGCTGCGGACGCCGCCGCGATTCAGAATGCAAAGACAAACGCGCGGGCGACTGAAGACGCGGCCCGGCCCGCCCCCAAACCGTCGCCTTCGCCGAGTCCTTATCCAATGCCGTGAGCATTTGCGGCCGTCGGGCCTCGGCAGTAACATCGGGTTTGTTTTTGCGGCCTTCTGCCGACTGCTTACTGCCTACTGAATCATGGGAACAATAGCGCAACGCGACCTCTACCGTTTGATCGCCGACTCGAACACCCGCGGCGAACGCGTCGTGGTCGCCACGGTCGCGCACACGCGCGGTTCGACGCCGCAGCGGCGCGGCGCCAAGATGCTCTTTTTTGAAGACGGCAAGACCGCGGGCACGGTCGGGGGCGGCTGCGTTGAAGCAGAAGTCTGGGCCGAAGCGGGCGAAGCCATGCGCAGCGGCTCTTCCGGTCTGCATCACTTCGCGCTCACTGCCGATGAAGCGAGTGAAGAAGGAATGGTTTGCGGCGGGACGATGGATATTTTTATTGATGTGTGGGCGGGTTCGTAGCTCTTGTAGATAGAACCATCGGCATTCGTACGTCGTATCCACGAATGAACTGTCTGATTCGCAGGTAGCTATGGATCAATCTCTCGTCGACAACTACAAGTCCAGCCATCGGCACCCGCTGAACAAGCTCTGCCATGCCATCGGCATTCCGATGATTACTATTGCGTGGCCATTGTTTTTCTTCAAATGGCGTTGGGCGTTGCTCCTGTTCGTCGTTGGTTGGATACTTCAGTTTGTCGGGCACGCGATTGAAGGCAATCAACCGGCGTTTTTCCGCAATCCGGTCTATTTCTTTATCGGACCGTGGTGGTGGATTCGCCGCGTCGCCGAATCCGTTGGCCTGGTGCGCTCGGTCGAGAACCGGGAGCGATAGCGACCGGATAATACGCTCAACCTGAGTGCAGGATCCCGTCGCTATCCACCACCCCAAGCGGGCTGCCCGCTCGGGGAACCCGGTCCGCTCCGGGTTCTGTAACCTCTGAACTGCCGGGCTATTCCCCAATCGTCCGCTACGCGGACTCGTCTATGACAGCCGACGAAACTCAAGCTCAATCCAAACTCATCAGCGACGCGATCAGCAAAGCGCTGGACGACGGTTCAGTCGCGGTGCTGGTGACGCTGATTGACGCAATGAACGACGAATCAGGTCTCGCTGTCGGCGCGAAGCTTCTGGTTAATCAGTCTGCAAACAGGATTGGCAGCTTGGGCGCTTCGGACCTTGACGACGCGGTGGCAAACCAGGCGCAGAGGTTTCTCTCTTCGCGTCGCGAAGCCGAGACATTCAAGGTTGAAGCATTCGCGCCGGAACTCACGCAGCTTTCCGGCGCGAGCGTTTTATTCGAGCGCATCGAAGCCGAGCCGCGTCTGGTGATTGCCGGCGCGGGACACGTGGGCGCGTCGCTGGCGCGGCTCGCCGGGTTGGTCGGATATCGAGTTACGCTGGTGGACGATCGCGCAGAATTTGTCGCGCGTGAGCTCTTCGCTTCAGAAAGCGAGCAGGGGATCGAGTTAGTCCCGGCTGAACATTGGACCGATGCCGTCCGTGAAGCGATCGGCAATGGCCGCGGCGTTTCGGTGGCCATCGTCACCCGCGGACACAAACAGGATGAAGATTGCCTGCGCGCGGCGATCGCCGCGAGGCCCGACTATGTCGGGATGATTGGCAGTAAGCGAAGGACGAACTTTGTGCTCGACAAACTGCGCGAAGAGGGAGCTTCCGAGGACCAGCTAAAGAAAGTGCGCGCGCCGATCGGTCTGGATATCGGCGCCGTCTCACCCGAGGAAGTTGCGCTGGCGATTCTGGCTGAGATTGTCGGCGA
>WNFC01023233.1_pt1 | contig 10507 bp, 9 predicted proteins | sample 5400541 | NCBI WGS metagenome assembly WNFC01 (sample SAMN13153342, study PRJNA577476) | soil metagenome | isolation source: 120 cm saprolite under Douglas fir tree site 2 hole 2 replicate 1 | place: USA:California | collected 2015-04-18
CAGCCGCGAGGTGGACGAGCGGATCCTGGCCCCGATCTCCGTCCTCGGCGTCGCCTTCGAGAAGGTGATCGCGGGCGCCATCCACGCCGGCCTGGCCGGCCTCATCGCCCTGCCCGCCATGATGCTGCTGATGCATCGCGTCACCGGCGTGTTCGTCAAGCCGGCCTGGGCCATCCTGTTCCCCCTGGTCGCGGCCAGCGGCGTGCTCTCGGCCGCCTTCGGCCTGACCCTGGGCACGCGCGTGCAGCCGCGCTTCAGCGGCCTCCTCTTCGCGGTCGTGCTCGGTCCGCTGATGCTGTTCGGCTGCGCGTACTACCCGTGGGCGAGGCTGAGCGTGCTCGGCCCCGTGCAGTACGTCTTCCTGCTCAACCCGCTCGTCTTCATGAGCGAGGCCATGCGGCTGTCCGTGACGCCGGACGTCCCCCACATGCCCGTGCCCCTGCTGATCAGCGGGCTGGTCGTGTTCTCGGCGTTCTTCCTGTTCAGCGGCGCGCGGGCGTTCGAGAGACGAACGATTCTGTAGTCGATGCCGGCCAGCGATCGCGCCGGCGGACCATCGCCGCGTCCCGGCGTTACGAGGCCGCGGCCCCGATCTCCCGCGCCGTGATCTCGTACTTGAAGCCGTCCGGATCGAGACTGTCCACGCGGCCGCGCGCGGTCTCCGCCTGCGGGTACATCAGGAACTCGAGGGGCCCGGAGTCCGCGCCGGGCAGGATCACGTCGTGGCCGAAATTGTAGGCCACCCAGTTCATCTCCCACGACCCGAAGAGGCGGGCACGCGCGCTCTTGACCATCTCGTCGTCGAGCGGTCGGTTGCCGGGCGGCTCCTCCAGCGCGACCTTGCGCACGTCCGCCGGATCCACGGGCACCCAGCCGAACCGGGAGAGATAGACCTCCGCCCGGCAGTGCTGCGCCTTCGTGATGGTCGGCGTCGAAGGCCCGAGGCTCTTGTAGCCCAGCTCCGACTTCGCGGTGCGGATGCCGTACACGTCGCGGGCGGGGAGGCCGGCGGCGCGGGCGAGCCCCACGTAGAGGGCATTGAGGTCCGCGCACTTGCCGCCCAGGTTCCCCGTCTCCAGCATCGAGCGGATGTCGCCGCGGCCGCAGCCGCGCACCTTGGGATCGCGGAAGGTGTTCTCCACGATCCATTCGTAGATCGCGCGCGCCTTGGCTTCGTCGGTGCGGGCCGCGCCCGCGATCACGCGCGCCTTGTCGCGGACCACGCCGTCGATGGGGAGCAGCTTCGTCGGACGGAGGAAGTGGCCCAGGGCGGAGCGATCTCGCTTGGGCGTCCGGCCCGGCACCCCGAGGTTCACCGCGTAGTCGCGCGTGGACACGCGGCTCGTCACCGTGAGCACGGGCCGGACCCCGGCGGGGAACTGCGCCGCCACCATCGCGACGGAGTCGAGTCCCTTGTCGGCGAAGAGATTCGCCATGCCACCCTCCGCGTTGAACGTGGTGCGGACCGCCTTCTGATAGGGCGTGTCCACGGCCAGCGGTGCCGGCACCCACACCCGCGTGATGCCGGATGGGTCGAGCACTTCAGCGCGGGTGACCGTCTCGAAGGTACGCCAGGGGATCGACGGGGACGTCTCGGCCAACGAGGACCGCGAGCCCGGCCAGGCCAGGCCCGCGGTCACGATCCCGGCCGAGCGGATGAAATCGCGGCGATACATGGGGCTCCCTCCGATGATCCTCAATTGTAGCGGGAGCCGCCCACGAGCGGTCGGCCGCGGACTAGAACCGCAGGCCGACGCCGATCACGAACTCGGAGTCGCTCTTCAGGATCGCCTTGGCCTGCGCGTACGGGATCACGCGGCCGCGGCGCGCGCCGATTCCGGCCAGCAGGTTGAGCCCGACGTCCGTGTGGCCTTCGGCGGGTCCTTCCGGATTGGTGTTGATGGCGGCGAGGCCGGCCCCCACCCAAAGGAACGTGCGGCGGCCCGCGGGAAGATCGTAGTGAAAGTCGCCATTGATGGTGAGGTACCGGCCGTTGTCGACGAGGACGGCTTCCACGTTCGGGTTGAAGTAGAGGTCGGGGACGATCCGGAAGAGCAGCTCGGCCCCGATGAAGGGGTCTTCGACCTTCGTGTAGTACCCGAGGCGCACGCCGAACTTGGGGTCGGCCTGGGCGGCGGCGGGCATTGCGACCAGGATCGCGGCGGCCAGGGCGAGTCTCGAAGACGTGGTCATGAAGAGCCTCCAGTCGTTGGGATGCGAGGCGGTCAAGCCTCCTTCGAACTTAGGGGCGGTGATCGCTCGCGTCAAAGCCCGGTGTGAGCGGCGACACGCGACCTTTGGCGGGGCCGCCCGCGCTCAGGCGGCGAGGAGGCGGTCGGCCAGCGCGGCCAGCGAAGGGACGCGGGTCACGTCGTGATCCGCGTAGAGACCGGCGGCGTCGATGAGCCACGCCTGGAGGCCGGCCGCGCGCGCGCCCACGACGTCCACGTGGTAGAAGTCCCCGGCGTGCAGCGTCGTCTCCGGACGTGCGCCCGAGCGCTCGAGCGCGAGCTGGAAGATCCGCGGATCCGGCTTCTCGACGCCCTCGTCGCAGGAGTCGATCAGCACGTCGAAGTGCCGGGCCAGATCCAGACGGGCGAAGTGCTTCCGCAGCGTGCCGTTCGCGTTCGACACGACGACGAGGTGATGGCCGGCGCCGCGCAGCCGGTCGAGGGCGTCCGGCACCTCGCGGGGCACGCTCTCCCAGAGGTTGAACTGGGCGTGGTATTCGGCCAGCTCGCGCAGGGCCGCTTCCGTGGCCGGTGACAGGATGATCTCTGCGCGCTGCAGCACGAGGTTGAAGTAGAGCCAGCCGCGCGTATTGTCGCGCGTGGCCTGGATGGCGGCGCCGGTGTCGAGCTGCTTCTTGGCGTGCGGCTCCGCCGCTTCCAGGGCGGCCGCGGAGATGGCGACCCCGTGGCGGGCGAGCGCGGCGGCCACGCGGTCCCAGTTCGGGTTGACGAGCACGCCGCCGGCGTCGAGGAAGACCGTCTCGATCATCGAGCGATCATAACCGCCGTCCCCGTTCGGGCCGTAGCGGCCACCGTCCGCACCCAGCCCTCCGCGTCGTCGATCATCGGATAGTGGCCCCAGGTCGCGAACCTGCGCTCCGGCCAGCGCACGCCCAGCGCGCGCTCCGTCCAGCGCAGCTCCGACGGGTCCACCACGCGATCGCGTGCTCCCCACCAGACCTCGATGCCGTCGAGGGCGCCGGGGTCGCGCGCGACGGCACTCTCGACCTCGCGCAACCAGGGCGGAGCGCACCAGCGGAAGAGGTCGGCGGTGGCGGCGCAGCGGGCGTATCCGTCGAAGAAGCCCGACCGTACGTCGGCGGCGAGGGGAGACAAGAAGTGACGGCGGACGAAGTGGCGCTGGAACATGCGCGACGCGAACAGGCGCGGGATGAGCGGCGCCAGTCCCGCACGCGCGAGGCGCGGCATCCAGCGCCGTTCGAGGCCCCACAGCACCGGCCCTTGAAGGATCAGCGGGTGCGCGGCCAGCCGGCGCTGCGCGCGCAGCGTCACCGCGAAGAGCGCGCCGATGCCGGTGGCGTAGACCCGCACGTCGTCGCGCGCGATCACCGGAGACACCGCGAGGGCGCAGGCGTCGAGAAAGCTGTGGCGGTCGGATGCGGGGGGCCGCCCTGCGGAGTGGCCATTCCCGCCAAGGAAGAGAACGGCGGGCATCAGCCGCTGACGACCCGCATGCCTGCCGCTTCCAGGGCCGCGAGCAGCGCGGACGGCGCGACCACGTGGGTGGGCGGGTGCACCCCGACGACGGGCGGCGGGCCGGCGGCCAGCGCATGTGCGATCAGCGCGCAGGGAAGCGCGGCCATCCGCTGGCCTCCTTCGTCGGCGACGAGCGCGAGCGAGGCCTGCCGCCCGTCGCTCCACTCGAGCTCCACGAGCACCGCGCCCCCGGAGGTACCGATCGCCGGAGCGAGACCGGCCAGGCGGGCCAGAAGGGCCGCCGTCCGGCGTCCCCAATGCGCGCCCGTCCGCGCGAGCAGCGCGAAGCCCGCGTTGGCGAACGGGAGCTCGAACCCGACTCTCACGTCCACCGCGGACACTCCGAGGAGCAGCGGGAACAGGTCGTGCTCGGGCCCGTCGAACGTGTACGCGGTGCGCGGCCCGAAGGGCGGTGGCAGGGGGATGGTCTGCGGATCGCCGAAGCCGGGCTGCGCGCCGTCCGCGGTGCGCACGTCCCGCCCCAGGCGCTCGACCATCGCGCGCACGGACGCCTCGCCCTTCGGGTTCGCGCTGCCGATGTAGAGCGTGACCCGCGCGCGCTGCGGCCGGTCCCCGGCACCCACGACGGACAGGGCCAGGGCGGACGACACCGCGGGGAGACTCGAGCACCCGTAGGCCGCGCAGAGCCGTGCCCGCCCGAACTCGGCGTCGAGATCGCGCAGGCCGCGGATGTACGCGCGGTCGTCCGCGATGTCGACGTAGTGCGTGCCCTCCTCCAGCGCGGCCCGCGCGGGCGCCCCGCCCAGGGCCGAGAACGGCCCCGCGCACACCACCGCCACCGCCGCGCCGCGGATCGCCCGCCGGCAGGCCGCGAGCTCGCGCACGTCGGCGCCCATCCCCGCGTGCTCGGGGCCCAGCGCGCGGGCCAGCGCCTCCGCGCGCCGCGCATCGCGGCCGGCCACGATCACGCGATGGCCGCGCCCGGCGAGATCGCGGCTGACGCGCGCCCCGAAGGTGCCGTAACCGCCGAGGACGGCGACGGTGCTCACCGCGGATGCGGCGACGACGAGGCGGCCAGGGCCCAGGCCAGGAAGAGGGGCATGGTCAGCGCCGTTCCCACCATCACGTGGAAGGGGTCGCCGGTCAGGCCCGCCCCGGCCAGCACGAGGCCGGCCACGAACGTGAGCACCCCGAGGCCTCGGGTCAGGGTCGCGCTGCGGGGAAGACCCAGCGTGGCCACGAGGACGGCGAGAGAGTACAACCCGTTCGCGCCGGTCAGGCTGGCCGTCCCGAGGTGCCTCTCGAACTGGAGGAACCCTGAGACGTCCCCGGCCGCGCGCGCGGGCAGCACGAAGATGTAGGTGAGGTCGCAAGTGACGTCGACGACCGCGCCGACGATGGCAAGGGTCGTGGCGGCGACGGTAAAGGCGGACGGTTGCGCGCGCGCGAGGAGCCGCAGGAACGCGACCAGGGCCACCGCACACGCGATCCAGACCAGCCAGCCCGCGGTCCAGCCGAGGGGACGCGCGGTCAGGTAGCGGATCCGCTCCAGGAGCGGCGCCGCCGGCGTGCCCGACTTCATCGCGGCCGCCGCGAAGACCAGCCCCCCGACGTGGAGGCCCACGTTGATCCAGGCCGCGGTGCGCAGCGCTGTCATGGTCCGCTCCGTTTCCACGGCGCCGTGAGCGCCGATTGTATACTCGCGGCCATGTCCGTCCTCGAGAGCCACGTCGACGTGAGCTCCGCGGAGTTCCGCGAGAACCTCGCTCACATGTCGTCCCTCGAAGCGGATCTCCGACAGCGGCTGGAAGAGGCGCGGCGGGGCGGGGGCGAGGACGCGATCCAGCGGCAGCGGGAGCAGGGCAAGCTGCTCGCGCGCGAGCGGGTCGAGCGTCTCCTCGACCCGGGCACGCCGTTCCTCGAGATCGCGGCCCTGGCCGGCCATGGCTTGTACGACGGTGCCGCGCCGGGGGCGGGCATGGTCACCGGCATCGGGCGCGTGCGCGGCCGCGAGGTCATGGTCGTGGCCAACGACGCCACCGTGAAGGGTGGGACCTACTTCCCGATCACGGTCAAGAAGCACCTGCGCGCGCAGGAGATCGCCCAGGAGAACCGCCTTCCCTGCCTGTACCTGGTGGACTCGGGTGGCGCTTTCCTGCCCCTGCAGGCCGAGGTGTTCCCCGACCGTGAGCACTTCGGCCGCATCTTCTACAACGAAGCGCGCATGAGCGCGCTGGGGATCCCGCAGGTCAGCCTCGTGCTCGGCTCCTGCACCGCGGGTGGCGCCTACGTGCCCGCGATGAGCGACGAGGCGGTCATCGTGAAGGGCCGCGGGACCATCTTCCTGGGCGGGCCGCCGCTGGTGAAGGCGGCGACGGGCGAGCAGGTCACGGCGGAGGAGCTGGGCGGCGCGGACGTGCACACGCGGATCAGCGGCGTCGCCGACCACCTGGCCACCGACGACGAGCACGCCCTCGAGATCGCGCGCGACATCGTCGGCCACTTCACCGCCCGCAAGGAGCGGCCGTGGGAGGTCCGGGACGTCGAGGAGCCCGCCCACGATCCCAGCGAGATCGGGGGGGTCGTCCCCCTCAGCGTCCGCAAGGGCTACGACGTGCGCGAGGTGATCGCGCGGGTGGTGGACGGCAGCCGCTTCAGCGAGTTCAAGGCCCTCTACGGATCGACCCTCGTCACCGGCTTCGCCCACATCATGGGGTTTCCGGTGGGCATCCTCGCGAACAACGGCGTGCTCTTCTCGGAGAGCGCGCTCAAGGCGACCCACTTCATCGAGATGTGCTCCCTGCGCCGCATCCCGCTCGTCTTCCTGCAGAACATCACCGGGTTCATCGTGGGCAAGGAGTACGAGCATCGGGGCATCGCCAAGGACGGGGCCAAGATGGTGCACGCGGTGGCCAACGCGCAGGTCCCCAAGTTCACGGTCATCGTCGGCGGCAGCTTCGGCGCGGGCAACTACGGGATGAACGGCCGGGCCTACCAGCCGCGCCAGCTCTGGATGTGGCCCAACGCGCGCATCTCCGTGATGGGCGGGGAGCAGGCGGCCTCCGTGCTGGCCCAGGTCAAGCAGGAGCAGCGAGGACGCGAGGGCCGCGTCATGACCCCCGAAGAGATCGACGCGGTGAAGGCCCCGGTCCTCGCGAAATACGAGGAAGAGGGCAGTGCGTATTATTCGACGGCGCGCCTCTGGGACGACGGCGTGATCCCGCCCGCGCAGACGCGGACCGTCCTCGGCCTCGGGATCTCCGCCGCCCTGAACGCGCCGATCCCGGAAACGAGATTCGGCGTGTTCAGGATGTGAACGGCCCCAGCCGTCCCTACCACGTCCTCCGGCACCGCGACTTCCGCCTCCTCTGGGGCTCGCAGCTGGTCTCCCTCACCGGCAGCCAGATGCAGGTGGTCGCCCTCAACTGGCACATCTACCTGCTGACGGGCTCGCCGCTCGCGCTCGGCCTCGTGGGGCTGACGCGCGTGGTCCCCGTGATCGTCTTCTCGCTCTGGGGCGGCATCGTGGCCGACCGCTTCGACCGCCGCCGCGTGATGCTGATCTCGCAGTCCGCGATGGCGGTCTTCTCGACGCTGCTGGCCCTGCTGGCCTTCCGCGGCCACGCCAGCCTGGGCGTGCTCTACGCGCTGAATGCCGCCACGGGGGCGGCCTCCGCGTTCGACAACCCGGCAAGGCAGTCACTCGTCCCGCGCCTCGTCCCCCCGAGGGACCTGGCGAGCGCGCTCGCCCTGAACCTCGTGATGTTCCACGCCGCGTTCATCGGCGGCCCCGGCCTGGCCGGCCTGCTGCTGGCCGGAGGTGGCGCGACCATGCCCGGAGCCGCCGCGCGGGCGATCGCGGGGGCCCATGCCGCGAGCCTGCCCGTCATCGCCACGATCTACGCGGTGAACGCCCTGTCCTTCCTTGCGGTGATCGCCGCCCTGCTCCTGATGCGCACCAACACCGCGCCGGAGCCGGGCACGGTGACGGACGAGCACCCGCTGGAGTCGCTGAAGGCGGGGCTGCGCTTCGTGTTCACGACACCCATCATGGTCTGGACGATGGGCCTCGACTTCGTCGCGACCTTCTTCGCGGGCTCGCTCTCGCTGCTGCCCATCTTCGCGGACCAGGTCCTCCACGTGGGGGCCGCCGGCTACGGCTGGCTGGTGGCGGCACCCGCGCTGGGGGCGCTCCTCGGCTCGATCTACACCTCCGTGGTGCACCTTCCGCGGCGGCAGGGCCGCGTGCTGCTCTGGGCCATCGCCGCCTACGGTGCCTCCACGATCGTCTACGGGCTGGGGCCGCGGTACTGGATCGTCTTCCTCGCCCTCGCGGGCACCGGCCTCAGCGACCTCGTCTCCACCGTGATCCGCCAGACCCTGCGCCAGCTCCTGACTCCGGACGCCCTGCGCGGGCGCATGACGTCGGTGAACATGATCTTCTTCATGGGCGGCCCGCAGCTCGGGGAGATGGAAGCGGGGCTCGTGGCCTCGATCTTCACCTCGGCGGCGCTCGGGGCCCGTGTGTCCGTGGTGATCGGCGGCGTGCTGACCCTGGTCGCGGCCGCGGTGGTCGCCGCGCGCTCGCGCCTGGTGCGCGACTACGAGCCCCCCACGACGGCCTGAGCGCGCCCGCCGCCACTTCGCACGCCGGCTTGGGTCAGAATAGTGACGTCATTCCGCTCAAGGAGGAGCCGTGCAGCTCGAGCGACTACAGGTGGAATTCGATGGGCCGGTGGCGCGCGTCTGGATGAATCGCCCGGACGCCCGCAACGCGTTCGACGGGCTGATGACCACCGAGCTGCGCAAGACCCTCTTCGACCTCCGCACCGTCGACGCGGTGCGCGTGATCGTGATCGGTGGGCGCGGCCCCGCGTTCTGCGCGGGGGCCGACCTGCAATGGATGAAGGCCACCGTCGCCTTCACGCGCGAGGAGAACCTGCGCGAGGCGCAGGGCCTGGCCGACCTGTTCTTCACGGTGTACGAGTCGCCCAAGCCCGTGGTCGCGCGCGTGCACGGCGCGGCCCTGGGCGGGGGAGCGGGACTCGTGGCCGCCTGCGACATCCCGGTGGCCGCGCTGGGCACGCAGTTCGGCTTCACCGAAGTCCGCCTCGGCATCATCCCCGCCGTCATCTCGCCGTACGTGGTGAGCAAGATCGGCGAGTCCGCCGCCCGCGAGCTGTTCCTGACCGGGGAGCGCTTCGAAGCGGTCAAGGCCTGCGAGATCGGCCTCGTGCGCCAGGCGGTGCCGGAGGAAGACCTCGACCAGGTGGTGGAGGCCCGCATCGGCGAGCTGCTCCAGTCCGCGCCCCGCGCGGTCGCGGAAGCGAAGGCGCTGATCCGCGAGGTGGCCTGGAGGCGCGTCGAGGACGTGCAGCGCTACACCGTCGAGCGCATCGCCGACATCCGCATCTCGGCCGAGGCCCAGGAGGGCATGAAGGCGTTCCTCGAGAAGCGGAAGCCGTATTGGATCGTCTGAAAAAGGTCCTCATCGCCAATCGCGGCGAGATCGCGGTGCGCGTGGCGCGCACCTGCCGCGTGATGGGGATCGCGACCGCGGCCGTCTACTCGGAGGCGGACGCGGACGCCCTGCACACGCGCGTGGCCGACGAGGCGGTCCCGATCGGGCCCGCGGAGGCGGCGCGGTCGTACCTGAGCATCGACGCCATCCTCGCCGCCGCCCGCCGCACCGGCGCGGACGCGATCCATCCCGGCTACGGCTTCCTCAGCCAGAATGGTGACTTCGCGGACGCGGTCGCCCAGGCGGGCCTCGTCTTCATCGGCCCTCCGGGGGACGTGCATCGCCGCATGGGGGACAAGAAAGGCGCGCGCCGCCTGATGGCGGCGGCGGGCGTGCCCGTCGTGCCCGGATACGACGGCGACGACCAGAGCGATGCCGCCCTCGCTCAGGAAGCCGCGCGCATCGGCTGGCCCGTGATGATCAAGCCCTCCCGCGGCGGCGGGGGCAAGGGCATGCGCGTGGTCCGCGGCGACAAGGACTTCCTCTCCGCGCTGGCCGGCTCGCGGCGGGAGGCGCGCGCGGCCTTCGGCGACGACGTCGTGGTGCTGGAGCGGTTCGTGGAACGGCCTCGCCACGTCGAGGTGCAGGTCCTGGCCGACCAGGCGGGGCACGTCGTCCACCTCCTCGAGCGCGAGTGCTCCATCCAACGGCGCCACCAGAAGGTCGTGGAGGAGACGCCCAGTCCGGCCCTGAGCGAGCAGCAGCGCCTTCGCCTGTGCGCGGCGGGCGTGGCCGCGGCGCGGGCGGCCGCCTACGTGAAGGCGGGCACGGTCGAGTTCCTGCTCGATCCCTCCGGCGCCTTCTACTTCCTCGAGATGAATACCCGCCTGCAGGTCGAGCACCCGGTGACGGAGTGCGTCACCGGCCTCGACCTCGTGCGGTTGCAGATCGAGGTGGCGGCGGGCCTGCCCCTGGCCATCGCGCCGGATACGATCGTCGCGCGCGGCCACGCCCTCGAATGCCGGCTGAGCGCGGAAGACCCGTGGAACGCGGACCTGCCCTCTCCCGGACGCATCCTTCACTTCTCACCGCCGGAGGGCCCGGGCATCCGATTCGACGGAGGCGTCGCCGCCGGCTCCGAGGTCGGCATCCACTACGATCCCCTGCTGGCCAAGGTCATCACCTGGGGGGCCACGCGCGCCGAGAGCATCGAGCGCATGTCGGATGCGCTGCGCCGCACGGTGGTGCTGGGCGTGGTGACCAATCTGGAACGGTTGCAGGCGATCGTGGACCATCCCGCGCTGCGCCGTGGGGAGCTGCACACCGGGTTCCTCGAGGAACACCTCGCCGCGCTCCC
>WNFC01021767.1_pt1 | contig 10506 bp, 15 predicted proteins | sample 5400541 | NCBI WGS metagenome assembly WNFC01 (sample SAMN13153342, study PRJNA577476) | soil metagenome | isolation source: 120 cm saprolite under Douglas fir tree site 2 hole 2 replicate 1 | place: USA:California | collected 2015-04-18
CGCAGCGGCTGGTACAAGACGTGGGAGCGGTATGTCGACGCACTTATAGGGGATCTGCTATCTACGTTAGAAGCAAGAGGTGGTTTCTCCTATCTGTGCCAAAAGGGGCAAGATGTTAGAGCGAGGCAAGTCTCTGAGTTCCTCTCTGTAAACGCGGCTCACATTTCGAGAAGGGTTATACCCGCTCTCCTTGGCCCGCTTCGGATCAAACCCGTATTGTTACATGGTGGATTATGGGTACGTCACATAGCACGCGTAGCATCTTCATAGCTGATGGTGGTACAGAGTGGAAATGCTGGGACCGATATTGCTACTGGCCAGCCTGTTATATTTGACGCGTCATGTGTCTACGGGCACAATGAGGCAGAGTAGGTCTCTTTAAAAGCATCCGTTGGTCATTCATGAGGCTGAAATTCCATAGCCTTGTTACACCTCGCTTGTTCGAAGGAATGCCCGAGTCATTTTTCGAAGCGTACCATGATCATGTGCCGAAATCGGAACCAGTAGAGCAATACGAGCTACGGCGAGATCTGTACGAGTTGTTCCATTTTCTAAACCATACTGTGCTGTTCGGGGTGAGTACATGGTTATTGATGCAAATTGATGTTCTCACACCTCGCAGGAACGATACGCAAGTTGCGCCCAGCGGAAGATGGAGAGACTGTTACGTGCACATTAGCTTGACTTGACCACCGTAATTTGGGTTTTGTACGTTACTATAAAGGGAGGGTGTAAATATAGCCAAATAGAATGTGCCCGCTCAGATGGGAAGAGTCAGTCAGCATAAAACACTTAGAGCTTGCTCAGCCGCCAGCCGCCAGCTGCCTGCTGCCTCTTTGCTACGTTTTTCTTAGTGTTCGGCTGCATTTGCCACGACTTCAACCCAAACGAAGAATCGCACAAGTCGGAGTCGAGTTCCGTTTTTGATTGTTGTTGGGATATCGTCCTAGGATGAGTGCGGGTACGCGCCGTGTTCGAATCCATGAACTTTGACGTGCTTCACGTCTTTTTGTCGTAGCCGCCTCCCCTGATGCAGAGCCTGAATCCTACGAAGACCCGGCCTATGATGCTATGCCGGACGATGATGAGGACAGCGAAGACGTCACACAAGAAGACTGCTGGACCGTCATCTCCAGCTTCTTCATGGAGAAGGGCTTGGTTCGACAGCAGCTCGACTCGTTCGATGAGTTTGTGCAAAATAGTATGCAGGAGTTGGTCGAAGAGAACTCGGACCTCGTCCTGGATCAAGCTGACCAGCACACGGGTCATGATTCGGACGTGACGCGTCGCTACGAGCTGCATTTCGGCCAAATCTACCTCTCTCGACCTACAATCACGGAGATGGACGGCTCCGTGGTGCCCGTTTTCCCGCAGGAGGCGCGTCTCCGCAACCTGACCTACTCTGCCCCCATATATTTGGAGGTTTTCCGGAAGTTCTCTATTGGACGCGAAGACCCCGACGGCCAGCCCGGAGACATGGTTTGGGAGACTGAGTTGGAGGATAGAGGGCCGTTGGAGCACAACAAGGTGTGGATAGGGAAGGTGCGTGACCCCGCTTGAGTGCGAGAATGTCGTAGGCTAACTCCCAGTAGCTCCCCATAATGCTCCGTTCGTCATTCTGCATTCTGTCGGACCTGGGAGAGAGGGAACTTTACGATTTGAACGAATGTCCTTATGACTCTGGGGGCTACTTCATCATCAATGGTTCTGAAAAGGTCCTCATCGCCCAAGAGCGCATGGCCACTAACCATGTATATGTTTTCGCCAAGGCGCAGCCTTCTCCTATAAATTTCCTTGCGGAGATCCGCTCAGCGGTCGAGAAAGGAGGAAAGACCATCAGTCAATTCCAGGTTAAAATGTTCCATCGGAACCAAGAAAAGACGGTGGGTTTAAATGTTTAGGTTGACCTGCGCATACTCAATCTGCCACAGTCCGGAAACGTCATGAAAGCGACCATCCCATATATAAAAGTCGACATCCCTATCTGGGTCGTTTTCCGAGCCCTGGGTGTCATGTCGGACCGTGACATCCTTGAACACATTTGTTACGATATGCAAGACATGCAAATGTTGGAAATGCTTAAGCCCTGTATCGACGACGGCTTTGTGATTCAGGATCGTGACGTATGTCGCTCAGTGAATCTGATCCCCGTGTATGACTAACGTCTACCTCAGATTGCGCTGGATTTCATCGGAAATCGAGGCACCACAACAGGTCTCTCAAGGGAGCGTCGTATTCGATACGCGCAAGAGATCCTCCAAAAGGAGATGCTCCCACATGTATCGATGTCTGAAGGCTCTGAGTCGAAGAAAGCCTACTTCTTTGGCTACATGATCCACAGACTCCTTCTTGCCGCCATGGAACGGAGAGAGCTGGACGACCGTGACCACTTCGGAAAGAAGCGGTTGGACCTTGCTGGGCCATTGTTGGCAAATCTATTTAGGATGCTCTTCAGAAAACTGACGCGTGACGTATACCGTCATCTGCAAAAGGTCTGTGGAGATGCGACCTACTCCTATAAAAATGCTCATTGGGATATTCCAGTGCGTGGAGACGCACAAGGACTTCAACCTAAACTTGGCAATAAAACACAATACTATCACCAATGGCCTCAAGTATTCTCTCGCTACCGGAAATTGGGGAGACCAAAAGAAGGCAATGTCCTCAAAAGCTGGCGTGTCACAAGTACTCAACCGGTACACCTACGCGTCTACACTGTCTCACCTGCGCCGATGTAATACACCACTGGGTCGCGAGGGAAAGATCGCAAAGCCACGTCAGCTCCACAACACTCATTGGGGCATGGTTTGTCCTGCAGAAACGCCCGAAGGACAGGCCTGCGGTCTAGTGAAGAATTTGGCTCTCATGGCGACAATCTCTGTCGGGTCTATGTCGGGTCCCATTATCGACTTCCTCGAGGAGTGGGGTCTCGAATCTCTAGAAGAGAATGCCCATTCATCGACACTCACAACGAAGGTGTTTGTCAACGGTGTCTGGATGGGCGTCCATCGTGATCCGACCAATCTCATTGAGACTCTGAAGAAGCTCCGCCGCAAGGACGATGTCCACCCAGAGGTCTCCATCGTACGCGACATTCGAGAGAGAGAACTTCGGTTGTATACGGATCCCGGACGTGTTTGCCGGCCTTTATTCATTGTCGAGGACCAACAACTGGTCTTGCAGAAGAAGCACGTGAGGTGGCTCACTCAAGGTACTACTGACGACGGTGAAGATTTCAAATGGCAGCACCTGGCCAAATCAGGCGTCATCGAGTTACTGGATGCGGAAGAAGAGGAAACCGTAATGATTTGTATGACTCCGGAAGAGCTGGAGACAGCACGGCTTCATGGACGGGGAATGCCAACCAATAAAGTTGTCGCCGATTTCGACCCAGCAGCTCGACTTAAGCCTTCCTCGGAAAACAGCGCACCTCATGTATGGACGCACTGCGAGATTCACCCCAGCATGATCTTGGGTATCTGCGCTAGCATCATTCCGTTCCCTGATCATAACCAGGCACGTTACGTCACCTTAATTCTCTTGTGCTGTTCCTTACATGGAAACAGTCCCCTCGAAATACATACCAGTCAGCCATGGGCAAACAGGCCATGGGTATCTATCTGACCAATTTCCTCGTCCGTATGGATACCATGGCAAATATCCTTTATTATCCTCAAAAACCCCTCGCCACAACACGATCTATGGAATATCTGAAATTCCGTGAACTCCCAGCCGGTCAGAATGCTATTGTGGCCATTCTGTGTTACAGTGGGTATAATCAGGAAGATTCGGTCATCATGAACCAGAGCTCCATCGACCGAGGTCTATTCCGTTCCATCTATTACCGCAGCTACATGGACTTAGAGAAGCGCAGTGGAGTTACCCCACTCGAGGAATTCGAGAAGCCAACGCGCGAAACTACGCTCCGCATGAAACACGGAACATACGACAAGCTCGAAGACGATGGCCTCGTTGCTCCTGGCACTGGCGTCACTGGCGAGGATATAATCATTGGGAAGACTGCGCCCCTTCCCCCTGATAATGAAGAACTTGGGCAGCGAACTCGCACACACAGCCGACGGGACGTATCTACACCGCTGAAGAGCACGGAAAATGGCATTGTCGACCAGGTCCTTATCACAACCAATGCTGAAGGGCAGAAATTTGTCAAGATCCGTGTGCGGTCATCTCGCATCCCTCAAATTGGGGACAAATTCGCTTCCCGACATGGTCAAAAGGGTACAATCGGCATCACCTATCGTCAGGAGGACATGCCTTTCACTTGCGAAGGCATTACTCCCGATCTTATCATTAATCCACATGCCATTCCCTCTCGTATGACAATTGGTCATTTGGTCGAATGTTTGCTATCGAAGGTCGCCACGCTCATTGGGAACGAAGGAGACGCGACGCCATTTACGGAGCTCACGGTCGAATCTGTATCGACGTTCCTCAGGCAGCAAGGCTATCAATCGCGCGGCCTCGAAGTTATGTATCATGGACATACTGGGAAAAAGCTGCAGGCACAGATCTATCTGGGTCCCACGTATTATCAACGCCTGAAGCACATGGTGGAGGACAAGATTCACTCTCGGGCACGGGGCCCCGTGCAGATCTTGACGCGGCAGCCAGTGGAGGGTCGTAGTCGCGACGGTGGTCTCCGCTTCGGTGAAATGGAACGCGATTGTATGATCTCTCATGGTGTGGCTGCGTTCCTCAAGGAACGCCTGTTCGACGCAAGCGACGCCTACCGATTGCACGTGTGCGACATGTGAGTCTCAACCGTTATCGACGTTCCTGCCGTGACCTTACAAACGTTTTTAAGATGTGGCCTGACGGCAATTGCGAACCTGGTTGGTGCCTGAATTGTGTTTGTTCCTTTCCAAGCTAACTACTCATCCCCTTTGCGATAGAAAAAGCAAAGTTTCGAGGTAAGGGACCTCCGTGTGAAATTCTAGCTCCAACTCATCATTTGTCACCAGTGTCGTGCTTGCAAAACCAAGACGTCATGTTCGCAGGTGTTCATCCCTTACGCTGCCAAGTTATTGTTCCAGGTACGCACATCCCCATAAATAAACACTCTTTTACTAACATCGGTTATCTGTACTGCTGTAGGAACTTCAAAGCATGAACATCGCTGCCCGCCTCTATACCACGTCGACGGGTCGTATTCGAGACTGATTCTAGGTTGCCCTTGCTTTGTACATTCCGCTCTAACACATTGCATATTGTATTTTACTCACAATCATAGTTGTGCTTTTAACGAGCGAAATGCTGGCTAATCTAATCGTCCCGGTTTCTTGACCTCGGCCCACCGTTGAGGAAGCTGACGCGTTCGTCGGCGTGGTCGCCGTCCTCGCGCGCATGTTCCGTAGATGCATGCCGTGACTTGTGCGCATCCTCATCGTCGCTCAAGTCATGGGCATCCTCATCTCCGATCTCAAAGACGACGGCATCTTCGTTGATGGATACAGTGCCGCGTCCTCCCACCAGCGTAACCTCATCATCGTCACGACGCCGTGCTTCAGTCCGACGCTCGATCGCGTCGAGGTCGTAATCCTCGGCATCCTCGTCGTCTTGGGCCAATTCATCAGACATCAACAATGTGGATATCCAGGCTAATAATCAGGGCCAAAAAAATGGGGTATGGGAGAGAGGGACTCATCTGCTGTTGTTGGCTGATGGGCGCCATAAGTAGGCAACGTACCCAAAGGCGAAGAAGTAGAGCAGGGATAGCCAGCCATCGAGGAGCCACCAGCGGACCTTCCAACTGTTTGCTGCATAATCTGCATAAGGAGTATATTGTTTAAGTCGGAAGGTTATAGTTTGGTACATAGACTCCGAACCTTCTGCGAGACGGCCGGTGAAAGTCAACGTTGACACAACGAAAAAGATCGATATCACGAAAACGACAAAGAGCAGGATGTACTGTAATTTTTGGAACATCCGGAGCTTATAGTGTTGCTTTCGAGCCTTGAGCTGGGAGATAGTAGCTGTTTGAATTCGTCAGCGCGCGAATAGAATACCCAGGCGTGTGTTTACCGTTGAGGGACCATAGAATCCACATGAGGAATGCGCTCAAGGTGAATGCTAGTGGCACGACAAAGAGGAGCAGCACCAGAGCAGAAGTCGACTCGAACTCGAGTTCTACGATGCCTACGGCATATAGGACTAAAGAAGCAGTCAGGTAAACGCCACTACTCAGAATGTGGAAGCATCACCTCCGAAAACGAAGTGAGCGCAGGATAGAATCTGGGCTTTGCGCATAGTTGGACCAAGATTATCGCGAACGACGCTCAACCCGAGAGATACGACCAACAGCATGAAGAAGGAAAGCGAATTCCTGCCTGCGTCAAGGATTGCAACGACAGAGAGGAAGACAGTTGACGCTGTCCCTTTCCCGTGTGCATTGAGGTATCGATAGTAAGCTTATAGGAAGTTGTATGAGTACGACAACGAATAAAGAACAAGAAGACCTACCTAAATTGGCAACCATCTCAACGATGAGGAAGCCGACGAGACAGGAGAGATAGTACTAAATGGCGTTAGTCTAGAAACGCCGGCATTGTGAACAAACCTTACCTGTATTGGGAGAATTTCGGTAACATGCTTGTAACATAGCCAACCCCATGTAGCAGCCACTGTAGTGTATAAGAGGAACATGACGAAGTAAAACTAAGGGGGTGAGTCACGCAACATGGCAGGTGAATATAATAACCACATACATTGACTTTTGGATAATCGGTCGCTGGGAGTTGTCCATCAAAGACATTTCGAAATAGAACAGTGCCTCGATAGGATGGATGTACAGCCGAGGATTGCCGGCTCTGTAACGCAGACGGGGATGCAGCCTGCAGTACGGTGACGGGCACAACAGCTGGCGAACAGCGTTATCAATCTCCTCAATTTTACGAAGGGCATACTGATATACCGATGCAGTAATATCCCGTTTTACGGACAAGATATTGTATCGGTTCATGATATATGAAGAGCCCAGAGGGACTGGGGTTGGGGTTGATAGCGGCTTGACGCGTTTGAAGGCCTCTGAGGAAGGGCGAAGTATGTTCGCTAGGTGGAGGTGTGGGGTTTCCTGCAGGATTGTCCCAAAGGCCTCGATCTGGTGAATTGCCGCTTTCGCTCCCGGGGAATGCGACTCTTGCAGACCAGAACGTGGTGTTCTCGATAGACTTTTCAGCCGGCAGGTCTCCATCGCAGAAGCCACCTCGTACAGCATCTGAGGTACATACATACGTCTTCTGCTAACAAAGGCACATGAGCGTGTCGCGGTTACCTGCGCAGCACGACACTTACAGGCAGGTGTTCCTCTGTTTCAGATGTCACTTTTCCAAGATATTGATAATCCCTCCACTCATAGATCACCATTGCTAGGTGCCCCTGTGATGTACTGTCGAAGCTGACTAGCCCGAGTTTAATACCGGTGGGAAGTTCATAAATGGGACGCGTACCATTTATGAAGGTATTTTGACTACTCCACATTCCGGAGCAGATTTGCCTCGAGTAGTCTGTATCAAGAACTGGGACCTCATAACTAGCTGCCGACGAGGCAAACAATAGTAGAGAGGCCGCCCAGAAAAGCAGGTTGCCAGTGAGGCAGCGCGTCATGAGAGAACGGGGGAATAGGGACAGGTTAAGCGGGCCGGGCCGGGTAGGCCCACAACAATGACACGTCCCAGTAACCGCCTTCCAAATTCGTGACGACCTCGTCAACTGCGCGATCCATCCGCCGCCGCAACCGCACTCAGACGCAGTCATCATGCTCGGAGACGACCCCGAGGATGTCTTCGATAGTGTCACCTGGGAGTCCCCTGCAGACCATGGATACGCACCTGCCGATGTTTCTGTACCTTCACGTCCCGGTTTCAAACAGAGCATAGAAGAGGGGGAGGAGAACCGCGGCCCACATGATCCAAAGTGGTACGGGTATCTCATAACACAGGTTAAGGATCCCGTGAAGGAATTGGCCGAGACAAAAGACGCGTACGTCTCATACTCGGTCACTGCCAAGGTGAGTCCCAACCCATACCGCCTTTCTCCTTCACATTCACATTCATTTGGTCAGACAAACTTGTCCATCTTCTCGAGCCCAAACCCCTCATCACGGAGACGCTTTCAAGACTTTGTCTTCCTCAGAAATAATCTTGCTAAGGACTTTCCAGCATGCGTAGTTCCGCCACTACCTGACAAACACCGGTTGGGTTGGTCGTCTCATTCAGGGAATTTCATCCGTCATCTGAAAGCCATCTTCCTCTAGAATACATAACTGGCGACAGATTTAGCCCAGAATTTATGGAGCGCCGTAGACAAGAGTGAGTCACAGTGAACATTACGCATACAAAGCTGATACCCGGATAACAGCCTCCACCGTTTTTTACAACGCATAGCGAGGCACCCTACCCTTCAGCGTAGTACCCTTGTCCGAGCATTTTTCGAGTCGACGGAATGGGTACGCCTATGGTTTTCTGCAGCAAGTCTACATGTCTATTCATCATCCTTCAGCATGTCATAATGCATCACCATGTTGCGCATCCGCCTGGACCAGAGCAGTCACAGGGCGTCATCGATAACCTCTCTGACACCCTTCTTAATGCATTTGCGCGCGTTCGCAAGCCCGACGAGCGCTTCCTTGTCATGCGAGAAAATGTTGACAAATTCGAGGAAAGCCTATCGACATCCGAGCGACTTTGGAACCGGGCTCGCAGTCGTACGACTGGTGAGTCTTGTCTCTAATTATCTGCATATGCTGGATCTGAGGCTAAACGAGCGGGAACCCCCGATTCGCCTGGGGAAGATCTCACCGCGGACTACCATGATCTGGCGGTCGCGGTCCAGGGACTGGGTTTCCTCGAGTCGGGTATCACTGATCAGCTAAATCATTTCTCGAACACATTACTCGAATTTTCAGCCCTACTCCGACATACCGTACGTTCATTGGGGTTATCTTGGGTGGAATCACGCTCTAACTCGTCTTCAGACTCAGAATACGACCGACCCATTTCTTATACATCTGCACTCGCTGCTGTCCTATTCTCACGCACATCGAGCTGTGCTCAAGTTAAGAGATCAGAAGCAGCTTGATCTCGAGGAGCTCACCGAGTACCTATCTGGGGTAACCGCCGAGAGGGACAGGTTGTCTGCAATTATAAGTGGACACGCCGGAAGCTCAGGCTTAGGCCTTAGCGCATACCTTCGGGACAAGATGGATGCAATTAGAGGTGCGGATGATGACAGGAGCAGGGTCGAAAAGATGAGGAAACTGGATGCTAAAATCAAAGAAGTGAGTGTCGTTCTTGACGCAACAACATCATGCTGACAACTTAAGCAGCTGACTGAGGCTGTCACAACGGCCCATGAAACTTCCGATACCTTCAGCAATGAGACTCTGTGTGAGCAGACCACCTTCCAATATGCGAAAGAAGCAGAAATGAAGGAAATGCTGGGCAATCTTGCCGACGGACAGATCGAGTTCTACAGGAGCGTAAGCGATATCCTTTTTTTTTGGCGGCCTCCTTACTTATATTTGTGCTAGGCTATGGAAGAGTGGGACAGGATCATTCCAATTATTCAGCGTATACGCGTGGACGTTTAGCACATGTTGTACATATTCCTACGATCATATCTAATCGTGTTTTCCTGACCCCCGTCATGCTTTGTGACCCTGCATCGTACAATTATCAAGACTTCTCAGAGGTTTCCTGCGCCGGAACTTGTTCTTCCTTCGATGTAGATTCGAGATTGGCCAATATCCGCAGTTTGTCCGCGGATTCCTGAACTGCTAAAGACAGCTGTGTGCGATTTCCCGCGCGAATAAACAAATAGCGCCTCGATCGGATGCGTTCGAATTGCTTACGTTGACAACCCCGGTGTCAACCGCCCGCACCATATGTAACTCTGCTCTCTCGGAGGAACCGGATGTTGTGTGCTGAGTTACAGCCGGTAGCCAGGGTGGGGGATCATCCTATTTGGCGCAACAGAGATCAATTTCCGCCCATACATCAGAGAATTACCTTGTCAGGTATCGCGGACGGTGCCTTGCCTTCCTGCAGTTCCAAGACGATCGCGAAGGTGTTGTCACCTCCTCGAGGAGAATCAGCGCGCGTTATATTATCCCCAGGCTAAGGGGACGACAGACCATCACGAGGTAACTCTGCCAACTGAGACTCGATCATGCCAAGCTTCACCATGAAGGAGCGGAAGTATTGGCCCAAGGCTGCCGTAGCCATGGCACCTTCGACGCTGCGGGATCGGCCGTTCTTTACTAAGACATATGAGAGGGGAAAGCAGGGGGAAAATTGACCTTGTGTCCCTATTGAACGACTCAACGGCGATCATAGTCTGAATTGAGAAGATGAAGCGCTCCAGGGCGACTTCATCCTTGTCCTTGATGACCACAACCACCTTTTCAACGTTCCCCTGAGTAAAAAAAATCATTTTTATGTGTTCTGGGCAAAAGGAGTGGACATGCTAACGAGCACAAGCTCATCACTG
>WNFC01037030.1_pt1 | contig 10506 bp, 4 predicted proteins | sample 5400541 | NCBI WGS metagenome assembly WNFC01 (sample SAMN13153342, study PRJNA577476) | soil metagenome | isolation source: 120 cm saprolite under Douglas fir tree site 2 hole 2 replicate 1 | place: USA:California | collected 2015-04-18
CGCGATAATAAGTGTGCGCTCGACGTCGTGGAGCGAGGTCCGGATCGTGATGGTCCGGTCTAGTGTCAACTCGACATCGATCGCGGTTGGGATCGAAGCTTCGAGTTGGGGAAGAATCGCTTTGACACGATCGACCGTGTCAATGATGTTGGCGCCCGGTTGCTTGTAGAGAAAGACCAGAACCGCGGGCTTGCCATTGGCTAGCCCCTGGTTGCGCAGATTTTCTACCGAATCCCTGACCTCGGCGACATCGGTCAAGCGCACCGGGGACCCGTCGCGATAGGCGATCACCAGCGGACGGTAATCCGCAGCCCGGTTCGCCTGGTCGTTCGTGTAGATCTGAAACCGCTGGTCGCCGTCTTCGATCGCGCCCTTGGGACTGTGTGCATTGGCCGAGGCAAGCGCAGCGCGCACGTCCTCGAGGCCGATCCCGTATTTAAACAGCGCCAGCGGATTGAGCTCGACCCGCACCGCCGGCAGCGAACTTCCGCCGATTGCGACCTGCCCGATGCCGTCGATCTGGGAAAGAGCCTGCTGCACGACGGTCGAGGCAGCATCATAGATCTGGCCCCGCGTCAGCGTGTTCGAGGTCATCGCCAGGATGGCGATCGGTGCATCGGCAGGGTTGACTTTGCGGTAGGTCGGGTTGTTACGGAGGCTAGTCGGGAGGTCCGCACGCGCAGCATTTATCCCCGCCTGAACGTCGCGCGCGGCCCCGTCGATATTCCGGTTCAGACCGAATTGCAGGGTGATTCGAGTAGTTCCGATCGTGCTCTGCGAGGTCATTTCGGTGACGTCGGCAATGACACCAAGATGACGTTCGAGCGGGGTCGCCACGCTGGTCGCCATCGTGTCCGGGCTCGCCCCCGGGATCGTCGCGAACACCGCGATCGTGGGGAAATCGACCTGCGGCAGTGGCGCTACCGGCAGCTTTAAAAAGGCAAAGAGCCCGGCGAGCGCGACGCCGAGGGTCAACAAGGTTGTCGCAACCGGCCGCCGGATAAACAGCGCCGACGGGTTCACGGGCCCGCACCCTGCGGCCTTGTCTCACCAGTGCCGAAGTTGCGGCGCATCAGCTGACCGAGTCGGTCGAAGCCGAGATAGATGACCGGCGTCGTAAACAACGTCAGCAATTGGCTGAAAATGAGGCCGCCGACAATGGTCACCCCCAGCGGATGGCGCAGCTCCGAACCGGTTCCGCTTCCGAGCATCAAAGGCAGCGCAGCGAAGAGCGCCGCCATCGTCGTCATCAGGATCGGGCGAAAGCGCAACAGGCAAGCCTGATAGATTGCCTCGCGCGGCGTTTTGCCCTCGCCGCGCTCGGCGTCGAGAGCGAAGTCGACCATCATGATGGCATTCTTCTTGACGATACCGATCAACAGGATGATGCCGATAATTGCGATGACGCTGAGATCGCTGCCATCGATCATCAGCGCCAGGAGCGCGCCGACACCGGCGGAGGGCAAAGTCGAGAGGATCGTGATCGGGTGGATGAAGCTTTCGTAGAGGACGCCCAGTACGATGTACATCGTGATGATCGCAGCAATGATCAGCACGAGTTCATTCCCGAGCGCAGCTTGAAATGCCAGCGCCGCGCCCTGGAAGACAGTGATCATGCTGGCCGGCATTCCAATTTCCCGTTCAGCCTCCTTGATCGCATCGACTGCCTCGCCGAGTGATGCGCCTGGTGCCAGGTTGAACGACACAGTGGCCGACGGAAATTGGCCGAGATGGTTGATCTGCAACGGCGCGGTCTGTTCCTCGACCCGAGCGATCGCCGAAAGCGGTACTTGGCCGTTCGTTGCGGTCGATGAAGGCAGGTAGAGTGAGCCTAGCGAGCTCAACGACTGCTGAAGCGCCGGATTAGCCTCGAGGATCACCCGGTATTGGTTCGACTGGGTGAAGATGGTCGAGACGATGCGCTGCCCAAAGGAATCATAGAGCGCATTGTCGACAGTGGCTGGGGTGATCCCAAAGCGCGCGGCGGTCGGGCGGTCGATCAGGATATAGGCGGAGAGACCGTTCTCCGCGTAATTGCTCGTGACGTCTTCGAGCTGCGGGATCTGCTGCAGCCGCTCGAGTAATTTCGGGATCCATACTGCAAATTCGCTCGGATTGGCGTCCTCGAGCACGAAATTGTACTGCGCGCGGCTAACCGTCGCGTCGATCGTCAAATCCTGGACCGGCTGCATGTAGAGCACGATACCGGCAAGGTCCCGCGTCTCCCGCTCCAGCCGCCTGATCACGTCGCTGGCCGAGGTTCGGCGCTGATCGCGCGGTTTGAGGTTGATCAGGAACCGGCCGCTGTTGAGAGTCGGGTTGGTGCCGTCGACGCCGATGAAGGAGGATAGGCTGACGACATCGGGATCCTTGAGGATGGCGGCCGCTAGCGCTTGCTGACGCTGCGCCATCGATTCAAAGGACACCGACGGCGCGGCTTCTGAAATCCCTTGAATGAGGCCGGTATCCTGGACCGGAAAAAACCCCTTCGGGATCACGATGTAGAGGAACACGGTCAGGCCGAGGGTGCCGACCGCCACCAGCAAGGTGAGCGGCTGGTGGTCGAGCACCCAGGTCAACAGCCTTCCGTATTGGGCGATCAGCCCGTCGAACCATTGCCGGCTCCTGCGCGCCATCAGCGACATTTCTGCCGGACGCCGGTGACGCAGGATTTTGGCGCACATCATCGGAACAAGTGTCAACGCGACCACGGCGGAGATCACGATCGTGACCGCGAGGGTGATGGCGAACTCGCGAAATAATCGGCCGACCACGTCGGGCATAAAGAGCAACGGGATCAATACCGCGATCAGCGACACCGTCAGCGAGATGATCGTGAACCCGATCTGCGCGGAGCCCTTCAGCGCGGCCTGCAGCGGCGCTTCGCCTGCCTCGATATAACGCGATATGTTCTCGATCATGACGATCGCGTCATCGACGACGAAGCCGGTCGCGATCGTCAGCGCCATCAGCGAGAGATTATTGAGGCTGAAGCCTGCCAAGTACATTGCTGCAAGCGTACCGACGAGCGAGAGCGGTACCGATAGGCTCGGGATCAGGGTGGCTGACGGGCTCCGCAGAAATACGAAGATCACGATCACGACGAGCACCACGGCGAGCCCCAGCTCGAACTCGACATCGGCAACCGAGGCGCGGATCGTCGTGGTGCGGTCAGTCAGCACTTCGACATCGATGCCGGCGGGAAGCGCCGCTCGGAGCTGTGGCAAAAGCGCCTGAACCCGGTCGACGACCTCGATGACGTTGGCTCCGGGTTGCCGCTGGATGTTCAGGATGATCGCGCGGTCGGTGTTCATCCAAGCGGCGAGCTTGGTGTTCTCCGGACCTTCCGTGGCGCGCGCGACATCCGACAACGTCACCGGCGCGCCGTTGCGGTAGGCCACCACCAGGTCGTTGTAATCGGCGGCCTTCCTGATCTGATCATTGGCGTTGATCGTGTAGGCTCGAGTCGGACCGTCGAAATTACCTTTGGGCGTGTTGACGTTGGCATTGGCGAGGGTGGTACGCAGATCGTCGATATTGAGGCCGTAGGCGGCGAGCTGACGGTAATTCGCCTGGATGCGTACCGCCGGACGCTGACCACCACTGACGCTGACCAGTCCGACCCCCGGCAATTGGGATATTTTCTGCGCGAGGCGCGTGTCGGCGAGGTCCTGGACCTGGGTCGGCGAGATCGTCTTCGAGGTCAATGCCAATGTCAGGATCGGCGCGTCGGCGGGATTGACCTTGGCATAGATCGGCGGCGCCGGCAGATCCGACGGCAAGAGGTTGCCGGCCGCGTTGATCGCCGCCTGCACCTCCTGCTCGGCCACATCGAGACCGAGAGCGAGACTGAACTGAAGGGTGATCACCGAGGCGCCGGCCGAACTCGTCGAGGACATCTGGTTGAGCCCCGGCATCTGGCCGAACTGGACTTCGAGCGGTGCAGTGACCGAGGAGGTCATCACATCGGGACTGGCGCCCGGGTAGAAGGTCTGCACCTGAATTGTCGGGTAATCGACCTCGGGAAGCGCCGAGAGCGGCAGGAAGCGGTAGGCGAACATGCCGACCAGCATGATTGCCGCCATCAGCAACGTCGTTGCGACCGGGCGCAGAATGAACGGGCGCGACGGGCTCATCGAGCGTAACTACGCCGGAACCCTCACCCACCCATCGCTGGCGCGCCGGGGTCCCCCCCCGCATTGCGTCGCATTGCGGGAGAGGGTGCCGAGCGCAGCGGGGCGGGCGAGGTCTCCTGCACCGACAGAACGGGGTGGCTCATTGCGTGCCGCGACGCCGCTCGCCGCCTTGCCCTTCACCCGGCGGCTGGGCCGATCGCTGACTTGCGGCTGCTTCCGAATCCGCCCGCCGCGGCCCGCCTTGGCCGGCCGCAGCCTGCGGCTGTCCCTTGCGCTGGTCGCCAGGCGCACCGCCGTCGAGCTTTCCCGTCGCCGCCAAGGTGACCTTGGCGCCGTCGCGCAGCCTGTCGGCGCCGTCGACGACGACGCTTTCACCGAGCTGCAGCCCGGACAGGATCGCGATACGCTGGCCATCGCCCGGACCGAGCTTCACTTTCGCGACCGTCACCGTATTGTCTGGACTGACCAAATAGACGAACGTCCCGGGCGCACCACGCTGGATCGCCGAGACCGGTACGATATACGTATCGTGCATCGTGTCGACGAGAAGCCGGACATTGACGAACTGGTTGGGGAACAGGACCTCTGCTTTATTGTCGAATACCGCGCGGAGTTTGACGGTTCCGGTGGTCGTATCGATCTGGTTATCGACAGTTTCCAGTGTGCCGCTGCCGAGCTCGGTCGTTCCGGTGCGATCAAACGCGCTGACGGACAACGTCGCCCCGGCGCGCACCTGTTTCATTACCGCAGGCAAACTGTCCTCCGCCAAGGTGAAAATCACCGATATCGGCTGTAGCTGGGTGACCACGACGATGCCGTTCGGGTCACTGGTCTGCACGTAATTGCCCGCGTCGACCTGACGCAGCCCGACCCGGCCGGTCACCGGCGAAACGATGCGGCAATAGGCGAGGTTGAGCTTCTGTACGTCGATCTGCGCCTGATCAGATTTGACAGTGGCCTGATCTTGGGCGACGAGAGACACTTGCGTGTCTCGGGTTTGCCTGGCGATCGAGTTTTGCGCCACCAGCGTATTGTACCGTTCGAGGTCGAGATGGGCATTCTTCAGCAGGGCTTGGTCCTTGGCGAGCTGCGCTTCGGCCTGCTCGAGCGCCACCTGATAGGGTCGCGGATCGATCTGGGCGAGGAAGTCGCCCTTCTTGACCATCTGGCCCTCCTTGAAGGCGACCTCGGTCAGATAGCCGTTGATCTGGGTTTTGACCGTGACCGTCGCGAGCGGGGTGACCGTCCCGAGTTGGCTCAACGTGACAGGCATGTCGCCTTTTTGCAGCCGTAGCCGCCGCCCCCGGGTCGGCCGTGTCACCACCTCTTCCCGCGGAAAGACCGGTCCTTTGAATTCGGGACGGGTAACGTCGTCATCGACCGTCACCGGTCGTGTAGGAAGCCGAACTTCGCTGCGCTGATCGTCCATATCCCTCGAGACCTGCCGCCACCGGAGTACCGGAGCAATCCGCTCCCATCCGATGCAAGTCGCAAGCTTAGCAACAATTCGTGGGCGCGTCCCCCAGTTGTGCCGGCGCTGAACCAGCATGCCGAGAACCTCACCTTCGTGGTCAACGGCGCGACGGAGGTACAACCGCTCGCCGGCGATCCGGACCACCATTTCGTTCAGCTGCCATCGGTCGCTCGGCCGAGGAGGTCGGGCGTAGCTGACGCAAAGAAATTTGGCCTGCGGACTGCGGCATTTTATTAACCATGATTTGCCATATGTTACTATGTCTTACATTTTTGTTACATTTTATTCATAAACTGCTTGATTCCGCGAAGTTCGGCCGTTAATAAAAGTGTCATAAACGGGCTTGCCGTGATGCTTTCCATGCGGAGACTGGGGACACTATTCCAGAAGTCTCTGCTGCATCCGGATAAATGCAGAACGATCAGGTAGACGGGATCCGATAAGAATATGGCAATAACCGAGCCGCACTTTGTACAGGAGGTTTTACCAGCAGTTGGGTTTCAGGACCGCTCTCCAGCTTCGATGTTAGACCGGGCTTCTGTCGACGGCAAGTTTCTTTCTGCGGGCGGCGAAACCTTCTTTGTGCGCGGCATCACTTATGGTGCGTTCCGCCCGGATGAGACAGGCCGCGAATATGCCGACGATCAGCTGATCGACCGCGATTTCGCCCAAATGGCCGCGCTCGGCGTCAATACCGTCCGGATCCCGCACACGGTGCCGCCGCGGTCGCTGCTCGATATAGCCGCACAGCACGGGCTGCGTGTCATGGTCGGCCTCTCGGCCGAGCAAAATGCGGGATATCTGATCGACGGGAAGATGCCCAGCGATTTCGCAGCCCGCTTTCGCGACAGGGTCCGCGTCTGCGCCGGCCACTCGGCGCTGCTCTGTTTCGCATTGGGCAACGAGATCATGGCAGCGCAGGCGCGCTGGCTCGGCCGCCGTCGCGTCACCCGCTATCTGCAATCGCTCTATGCTATTGTAAAAGAAGAGGACCCGCGGTCGATCGTCACTTATGTCAATTATCCGACGACAGAATACTTGGAGCTGCCTTTTCTCGACATGATCTCGTTCAACGTCTACCTGGAAACGAGAAACGAGCTGCAAGCCTATTTGGCGCGGCTGCAGAACGTCGCCGGCGACCGCCCGCTATTGTTGACCGAGCTGGGTCTCGACAGCCTGCGGAATACCGAGCTGGCACAGGCCAACGCGCTCGACTGGCAGATCCGAGCGACGTTCGAGGCCGGGGCGGCAGGCGCGATCATCTTCTCCTGGACTGACGAGTGGTTTCGCGCCGGCAGCCAGGTCGACGACTGGGCGTTTGGCATCACTGACATCGAGCGCAACCCCAAGCCCGCCGTGCACGCGGTGCGCAAGGTCTTCCACGAGACCCCGTTCGGGCCCGCCACGGACTGGCCGAGAATTTCCGTGATCGTCTGCACCTACAACGGTTCGCGAACGTTGCGCGAATGCCTGAGTGCCTTGGGCGCGCTCGATTATCCGAACTATGAGGTGATCGTCGTCAATGACGGCTCGACGGACGAGACCGCGGCGATTGCGAGGGACAACCCGGTTCGTCTGATTAACCAGTCGAACAAAGGGCTCTCCGCTGCGCGCAATGTCGGTCTTGCGAAGAGCAACGGAGAGATCGTCGCCTATATCGACGACGACGCCTTTCCTCACCGCTATTGGCTGCGTTATCTCGCCGCGGCATTTGGTCGCTCCGCTCATGTCGGGATCGGCGGTCCCAATCTGCCGCCATCGGGCGACGGGTTCCTCGCCGAATGCGTCGCGGCCGCGCCGGGCAATCCGCTCCATGTCCTCTTGTCGGACGAGCTCGCCGAGCACATTCCCGGCTGCAACATGGCCTACCGCAAGGAGGCGCTGGTCGCGATCGGCGGCTTCGACCCGCGCTTTCGCGCGGCCGGCGACGATGTCGATATCTGCTGGCGATTGCAGGACCGCGGCTTGACGATCGGCTTCTGCCCCCCGGCGGTCGTGTGGCACCACCGGCGCAACTCGATCCGCGCCTACTGGAAACAGCAATACGGCTACGGCAAGGCCGAGGCGCAGCTCGAGGACAAATGGCCGCAACGATGTAACGCGCTCGGCCATATCGGCTGGGCCGGGCGGATCTATGCCTGCGCCCCTGGGCTCGCCAATCTGCTGCGGCCGCGCATCTATCACGGCGTCTGGGGTACCGCCCCCTTTCAGGCGGCGCATCCGCCGGGGCCGAGCCTCGCGCTCTCGCTGTTGGGGATGCCCGAATGGTATCTCGCGGTGGCGATCCTCGGGCTGGTCTCGCTCGGCGGCCTGTTGTGGGCGCCATTGCTGCTGGCCTCGCCGCTGTTGGCGCTGGCGGTCGCCGCCCGCCTCGCCGAGGCCGGGATCAGCGCCGCGCGAGCGCCGATGATGTCGAGAACCACCGGCCGCGACCGGCTCGGCCGGTGGCTGGTCACGAGCTTTCTGTATCTTTCGCAGCCGCTCGCTCGGCTCCATGGTCGCATTCGCCACGGGCTGACGCCCTGGCGGTGCCGCTCGCCGGCGGGATCGCGGGTGCCGTGGCGATTATCGACCGCGGTCTGGTCGGAGGCCTGGCACGAGCCGGAAGCCTGGGTGCGCCGGATGCGCGAGGCGATCAGCCGCGAGGGCACCTGCGTCACCGACGGCGGACCCTATGACCGCTGGGACCTCGAGGTTGCGGGCGGCGCCCTGGCGCGGGCTCGCCTCTTGGTCGCGGTCGAGGACCACGGTGCCGGCCGGCAATATGTGCGGCTCGGCCTATGGCCAAAATGTTCCGGCGTCGGCTTGGCGGTGATCGCTTTCCTGGCTGCGGTCGCCGGCGCCGCCGCGACAAACGCGGCGTGGATCGCCGCCGCCCTTTTCGCCCTCGCCGCCGCCTCGGTCATCGCCCGCGTCGCCCAGCAAGCCGGCCGGGCGCTGGCCGTGCTGGAGCAGGCCGTCGCCGGTCTGACGCAGACCTCGGAGAACCCGTCGACGTGACCGAGCGATCCGGCATCGGCGATCTCGCGCTCTACCGGCGGCTCGCCGCGGAGCTGCGCCCATATTGGCGGGGAATTGCCGGCATCCTGTTGTTGAGCTTCGCCGCGACGCCGCTGAGCCTACTGATGCCGTTGCCGCTCAAGATCGCCGTCGACACGGTGATCGGATCGCAGCCGGTCCCCGACTTCCTCGCCCCGCTGCTGCCGGATACCGCCTCCAAGGCTGCGCTGTTGATCGCGGCGGCGGCGCTGCTCGCCGTCGTCACCGCGCTGACTTATGGCTTCGCTCTCGGCCTTTCGCTGTTGCGGACCTACACGGGCGAAAAGCTGACCCTGGCCTATCGGGCGAAGCTGTTTCAGCGGGCGCAGCAACTGTCCTTCGACTATCACGACCGCAAGGGAACGCTCGACGCGGTCTACCGCATCCAGAACGATGCAACCGCGCCGCAAGGCTTCGCGATCAGCGGCGTCGTTCCGCTCTGCGCGAATGCCGTCACCCTCCTCGCGATGATCGCCGTGACGGCGCGCATCGACCCGGTTTTGGCCGTCGCGGCGCTGACGATCTGCCCGGTTCTGTACCTGCTGATATCGCTCAGCCGCCGCAGCGTGCGGCCTCGGTGGGCAGAGCTGAAGGCAGCCGAGAGCGCCGCAATGGGCGTCGTCCACGAAGTCCTCGCCGCGCTGCGCACAGTCAAATCGTTCAACCGCGAGGAGCAGGAGGCCGCGCGGTTCTTCGGCCGCGCCGGCAAGCTCGTCACCGGCAATGTGCGGGTCGTCCTGATCGAAGGCGGGTTCGACCTCCTTATCGGGCTGACCATCGCACTCGGCACCGCCGCGGTTCTCGTGATCGGGGTGCGGCATGTGCAGGCGGGTGTGCTGAGCCTCGGCAGCCTGCTGCTTGTCATGGGCTATCTCGCTCAGCTCTACAAACCGCTCGAAACGATCAGCCGGCAGGTGACGAAGCTGCAATCCTACATTGCGAGCGCCGAGCGCGCCTGTGCCTTGCTCGACAGCTCGGCGGATGTGCCGCAGCGGCCGTCCGCTCGGCCGTTGCGGCGCGCGAGCGGCCGGATCGCCTTTGAGCGCGTCTCGTTCGCCTACGGCACAGAACTCGTCCTCGACGACATCTCGTTCGATATCGCGGCGGGGACGGCGGTCGGCATCGTCGGCCGGACCGGCGCTGGCAAGACGACGATGATGAACCTACTCGCGCGGTTCTATGACCCGACGCGCGGGAATATCCTGCTCGACGGTGTCGACCTGCGAGATTACCGGGTCGCCGATCTGCGCCGGCAATTCGCGCTCGTCCTGCAGGAGCCGGTCCTGTTCTCGACCACGATCGGCGAAAATATCGCCTATGCGCGCTCCGACGCGGCGCAGAACGAAATCGTCGCGGCGGCGACGGCGGCCAACGCGCATGATTTCATCGCGTGCCTGCCCGAGGGGTACGAGACGGCGGTCGGCGAGCGCGGTCTGACCTTGTCGGGCGGCGAGCGCCAGCGCATCTCGCTGGCCCGGGCGTTTCTGAAGGACGCGCCGATCCTGATCCTCGACGAACCGACCAGCGCCGTCGATGCCGGAACCGAGGCCGCCATCATCGAGTCGCTCGACCGGCTGATTGCAGGGCGCACCAGTCTCATCATCGCGCATCGTCCCAGCACGATCCGGCACTGCGCCCTGATCATGCACATCGAGGGTGGCCGCCTCGTCGGCATCGCCCCGGCAGCTGCAGCCGGGTTTCCCGCGTCGGGCTTGATCGCGGCCGGCTGATCGAAGCAGGTAAGCAACAGTGAAGACTACGGTCTGCTTTACAGCCAAGAATATTTACTACCCAAAAGGCGGAGGGCATTTCTGGGTTCCGTTGAACTGGGCGCTCGGGTTTCGCGCGCTCGGCTGC
>WNFC01012243.1_pt1 | contig 10505 bp, 6 predicted proteins | sample 5400541 | NCBI WGS metagenome assembly WNFC01 (sample SAMN13153342, study PRJNA577476) | soil metagenome | isolation source: 120 cm saprolite under Douglas fir tree site 2 hole 2 replicate 1 | place: USA:California | collected 2015-04-18
CGTTTCCACCATCCCCAATCGACCCTCTTGAGAATCGGGAAGATGTCCGCGCTACCAACGGTGACGAAGGGAAGTATCGGCGCGCGATGACGCAGTGCTAGCTTGACGAAATCATCACGCCCGAACTTGCTGATTTTGTAAGCATCGCGATAAAGCGAAAACGCACCGCGAATGCCTTCGGGGAAAAGGCCCAGAATCTCTTCGCCTTCGAGCACCCAGGCGGCATTTTTCTGACACGCAACGATGCCGCCTAGTTTGGTCATGTAGTTGAAGAGGAACGGAAACTTGATCAGCCCCGGATGGATCAGAAAGCGCGGATAGCGCCGGAGCTTCTGAGCCATCAAGTGCAAAGCCATCACTCCATCCCAGGGCATGAAGCCGCGATGAATGCCGACCAGAACCGCTCGGCCCTGGCGCGGCACGTGATCCAGCCCTTTGACCTCAATACGCCAGTAGTAGTCATGCAGGAACTTGAAGAGCGTTCGGCCGTATGCCGCGATATAGCCCTTATCCATGCCGAAGTCGTCGAACTCACGCTCGACCGCCATATGGTTTTGGTCGGTCACAGCTTCGCCCTTCTCCTTGAGGAAGAACTCCGCGAGCGCTTCGGTGGCCGAGCTTTGCGGCGGACACGACAACTCGCTTCTAACCTTCTCGTCCGAGATGGTCCATGAGTAGCGTACATAGTCGAGTTGCTCTATCGGGTGAGCCAGGCCGAGGCGTTTCATCACCGGGCGTACCGCACGCTGTAACAGCCGAGAAACTGGAACCCGCCGTGCGCCGACCAGGCGGAAGGCCGCGCGAAGTGTAATTACGCCCTTAGGTGCGAGGTTATAAACTCCACCTTTGCTTTTCTCGATCACACAACGCACAGCCTTTGCCAAATCCCCGGGGCTGAGCAATTGCATAGTCGGATCGTGGCCTGGCAGCGTAATAGCAACCCTGCTGCGGAATAAGCGACTGAAATAATCCTTGCCGCCTGGCACTAACACGGCAGCGGGCCGGAGAATGGTTAGCTCAGTGCAGTGCCCTGAAGGTTCGCCGAAGTATGAAACGGCGAGTACTTCGAGATCATGCCAGCCGCTTGCGACCTGATTGCTGCTGCCGCTGAGAATCGGATGCGTTTCGGGGAGAAACCCCTGGTTATGGGGGCTGGCACCATAAACCATCGCGTTCGACAGTAGGACGAACTTCCTAACGCTCACACGAGCACACTCTTGAAACACCAGCTCGGCATTTTGCAGGTCGGGTGACAAAAGATTGCGCGAGCGTTGCGGCGGAGCATAGACGACCGTATCGATATTTTGTTCTCTCAGCACCTCTGCATACCCACCGTTCAAATGCTCACCGATGCCGTCTTGCCGGGGCGCGCGCCGGCAGAGATCAACCACTGAGCTTTCGCGCAGCAGATCAACTATCAACTCCGCCACGGAGTCTCGCTCATCAATGACTGTGACTCTGACCATCCCTATCTCTCCTCGCCGGTGACTACTTAACAACGGTTTACAGATCGCCGACCGCTATTTCGCGGAAAGCGGGAACGCGTTGATACCAACCCCTTCCTTGATGCGGACCAGTTGGCGTGCCACGATTGTCTTGTCTCCGACCTTCTCGAACCGCTCGACCCGTCCGCTGGGCCAGCGCACTGTCAACGCATCTATGGTTGTCTTATCATTGAGACCGAAATAGAGCCGCGCGCTGTTCTGTGAAGCAAAGCCCGAGCCCGCCGAAAGCAGACGTAGCTGTTTCTCTCCGCCCGTTTCGATGGTAACCATCGCGCCCACCGCATCGCGGTTGCTTTGTGTACCTTCTAACTCAACCGCGAGCCAGTTGCGTCTCGAACCGATGTTGTTGCGGAGCAGTGCCGGGCGCGCCTTTGACGCGTCGCCGCTGTCGCCTGGATTGGTGTTCGTGATGATGTCGAGCGCGCCATCGTTATCGACGTCGGCGACAGCCATGCCTCGAGTATCCTTGATGTCGTCGGCGCCGACTGCCATCCCGATGTCTGTGAATTGCAGCGTCCCGTTGGAGTCTTTGCCTTCGTTGCGCATCAGCACGTTGTGCTCGTAACCGTTCCACGAAATGTCGCCGCGGAATTCGTCCCGATAGAATTTGCCGGTCTTGTAATCTTTGATGTGCGCGACCGCGCTCAAAATGTAGGGTAGTCAAAGATCATCCTTCTTCTTCCCCGTAATCCATCCGTTGGCGGCGTAGATGTCCTGGCGTCCGTCGTTGTCGTAGTCGAACATCGTCGAACTCCAGTACCAGCCGAACGGATTAACGCGCGACTTTTCCGACACATCGGTGAAATGGCCCTTCCCGTCATTCAAGAGCAGGGTGTTCCCCTTCACGACTTTGTCGCCATAGCCTTTCCAATCCGTGCCAACCAGTTGGTAAATCTCTTTGTAGGTGGAAAAGTCCTCCAGAATCGTTCCCTCTCTAGTACTCGTCAGGATGTACTGGTAGAGGGTCGCCGCCTGGCCGTACCAGCGCTGGCCGGAGTGCACGTTTGAAACGTAAATATCGAGAGTGCCGTCGTTGTCGATATCGCCGAAGGTCGCGCTCATGCCGTAGCCGGGATCGAGTGTTCCGGTTTCTTTGGAAACGTCGGTGAACGTCCCGTTTCCGTTGTTGTGCAAGAGCGCGTTGCGTCCGAAGTCGTTGACCACGTACATGTCCGGATAGCCATCGCCGTCATAGTCTCCCCAGGCCACACCCAAAGTGACGCCGGTCTCATGTATCCCGGCTTTCTCTGTCACATCCGTAAAATGAAAGTTGCCGTCGTTGTGCAGCAGGCTGTTGCCCTCGCCGTTGCGTGTGTAGAAGAGTGTCGTCGGAAGGTTCTTGCGCGCGTCCAGATAGCGACCAATGTAGAGATCCAATTTGCCGTCCTTGTCATAATCACCAGCCGCGGCCACCGTGACAAAATCACCATCACCTTTGGGCTTCAGGCCAGAGTTTTCGGTCACATCGACAAACTTGCGCTTAGTTGGGTCTTGGGGGTCGGGAACGTTCTTGTAGAGTCGGCTCGGGCCGGTGTAGCAGCCTAGAAACAGGTCTTTGTATCCGTCGTTGTCAAAGTCCGCGAAGATGCCGACGTTGATGCCTGGTAAGTCCGTCGGCAAGCCCACCTCTTTGGTGACGTCAACGAAGGTGCCGTGATTGTTTCGATAGAGGCGTGGTTGTGCGCCATCCGCAAAGAAGATGTCGTACCAGCCGTCGTTGTCATAATCAACGGCGGACACGCCGGCCGAGCCGTACTTGATGATGCCAAACTTCTTCGGATCCCAGGCAGCCGTGGCAAAAAGCGGGTTGCGGTGTGAGATAAAGTTGAGGCCGGCGCTGTCGGTAATGTCGGTGAATCCTTTGCGGTCGCCGGTTACAGTCTCCCCGTGAATCAACTCCTGTTTGACGACCTGCCACTTCCCATCCTTCGTCTCGAGCCAGAGGCGGATCAAGCCATGAGATTCAAACGCTTCTTCGTTGCCGCTGGCGCGGTTCTTTCTCAGACCGCGCAACCAGAGGACACCACGCACGGTGGCGGAATTTTGACTTGACAGGTCTTCAACGGAGTCGAGTTTGAATTTGCTCTCTTCAATGGAAGTGATCGGCGCTAAGTAATGCGTGACTTGGCCGGCCACATCGGCTTTGCGAAACGGACGCAGATTCTCCACTTCCCACTCGTAAACCTGCACGCCGTCCCGATTGGATTGTAGTTTCTCTTCCCATTCGCCTTCGTGGTCACTCAGGTAGTTTTCGGCGTAGCAGTCTAGGATCTTGCTCGGGTCTTTTTTCGCCACAAAATTATCCACGCCCGAGCGGTACTCGTTGAGCAACTTGATCGACGCCTGTCCGGTTTGCGCCAGAAGTTGCGCGTTTGCCTCAACGCGATTGATCGCGATCTTGCCCCAGACCAGCAAGCCAAGGATGATGACGAAAGGCGATGAAAACAAAATTACTCGTCGTTTTCTATTTGACATGATCCCCACTCTCCCACTTCAAACAAGCACATTGACTCTTCTCTTACACTCGCGCCGCCGGTTCCGGCTGATGAAATCTCCGGTCACCTTATAGCGTCCTTTACATCGAGGGCGTCTTCGCCCCTCCGCGGAATGCCCCGGCGCGCGACGGCTGCTCTGGTCTAACTTCAATCGCTTGCGCGTTACCCTCTGTAATTTGAACCTGGCTGTTAATCCAGCCGTTGGTCTGTGCGGCGTCAAATTTCTGGACCAGCCCACTCGGCCATTTGATCTCGACAGCCTCGATCCTGGTCGCGCCGCCGAGTCCAAAATGAACCGGGAGCATCATTTCGGAAGCAAAACCCGAACCAGCTTCGACCTGCCGCAGCATCGTCTTACCTGCGATGGTGAGCCGCACTTGAGCGCCGATTGCATCACGGTTACTGGGCATCCTTCCTTCCAGTTTCATCCCCACACTATTGCCACTCTTCCTTACCTCGTTAAGATAGAGAGTCGGCGGTGCGTTGTTATTGTTGATGACCAGATCGAGCTTGCCGTCACCATTGAAGTCCGCGATGGCCACCCCCCGGCCATCCTTGATGCCATCCGTGCCAGTGGGTCGCGCAACATCCATAAATTGCCCGTTGCCCACATTTGCGAAAAGGCATTTGCGTTCGTAACCATTCCATGAATTCTCGCCGACGAAGTTGTAGCCAAAGAAAGCTCCCTGCTTGTACTGCTTCACGTGTGCGACCGCACCGCTGGTGAAGGGTAGTCAAAGATCCGTGTTCGGCGCGTTACTGATCCAGCCGTTGGCAGCATAGATATCCAGCTTTGTATCGTTGTCGTAATCGAAGAAGGCCACGCTCCAACCCCAACCCGCGCGATTCGTGTGGCTGTCTTTCACCTGCTGAAACGTACCGTCGCCGTTGTTGTGGAACAGACGATTGCCCTCGCCGATCATCTTGCCTAGTTCAGTCCAACGCGGCCCCAGCAGTTGGTAAACCTTCCAGTATTCGGCCAAGTCCGTGATCGCGTACTTAGTGCGGATTACATTGCGCATGTATTGCGAGACCGTCATGTCCTCACCGAACCAGCGTTGGTTCGAGTTTATGTTCGAGGTGTAAAGATCCAGATAACCGTCGTCATCGAAGTCGCCCCAGGTCAATCCCATCCCGCCGCTGAAGTCGAGCACGCCGGCCTGCTTCGCTACTTCGGTGAACGTTCCGTCGTGGTTGTTGTGATAGAGATTCTTGCGCCCAAAGTCATTGGCAGTGGCGATGTCCGGGTAACCATCGTTATCGTAATCGGCGGCGGCGACAGCCAGCGTCCAACCCGTATCGCCCGTGCCGCTCTTTTCTGTCACATCTGTAAAGCCCTTGCCTCCGTCGTTGTGATAGAGGCGATTGGCGCCGCCGTTCTGTGCGTAGAACGGCAGGCGCGGAACATCGTGAAAGGCATCACCGTAGAGCCCGACGTAGAGATCAACGTAGCCATCGCGGTCGTAATCGAGGAAGCAGGCGGAGACCGCCGGAGCCGTGCTCTTCGAGTCCCTGGGATCGAATCCCATCTTTGCGGACCAGTCGGAGAAAGTGAACTTACCCGTCGCGTCGGGTCCGTTGTTGTGATAGAACTTGAGCGGCGCGAGATAGCGCGAGACGAAAAGATCCTGGTAACCGTCGTTATCTACATCGGCAAAGATGCCCGCAGCCGCTTGATCAATTCCATCGAGCCCTGATTCCGTCGTCACGTCGGTAAAATGCACGTGGCCTTCAGCGTCGGCCCCGTCGTTGCGATAGAGGCGTGAGCGCTTGCCGTCGGCGAAGAAGATGTCGGGCTTGCCATCATTGTTGTAGTCAACCGCGCTGACACCGCCCCCGCCGTGTTCGATGACACCGAACTTGAGCTCTGAGCCGTGCTCTTTGACGTTGAGCTTGGGGTCGCGCTCGTGTTTGTAGTCAATGCCGATGGCTGCCAGGTCTTCCTTGGTCTCGAAGGCTCGGAAGTCTCGCCCATCGCCGCCAACGCGAACTCCCTCGACCAGCTCATCCTTCACGATCTTCCAGTCATACGCGCCGGAGCCGCCCTCGTTTACGAGATGCCAGCGATAGAAATTCCGATCTTGAAAGACGATGTCGCGTTGATCTTTCCCGTCGAGAATGAACTTAACCGTCAACTGAACGGTCTGTTCAAGCTCCACTTTTTCGATCATGTCTATCTTGAACTTGATGTCCTGGACCGAACCGAGACTGTTCAGGTAGTCATTGAATTCATCCTTCACGTCAGCCTTGGCGTAATCCTTCCGCCCGTCAGACTTCAGGGTGAAACACCCGACATCACCCGCATCCTGATCGGGCTTCAGCACCCAATGGCCGCGCCCGGGAGAGGCATAGTGGTCTGAATAGAATTGCGTGATTTCGGAAGCATCCTTCTTCTTGAAGGCCTCTTCGAGTCCATGCTTGTAGGTAGCCAAAAATTGATTAACTGATTTGCCCGTGTTGAAGAAACGCTCGTGCTCCTTGTCCTTGCGGGCCATGACGAAAAGGCTAAACGCAAAGATGGCAATCGCTAATACCGCGACGACGATCAGGACTCGCAACAGCTTCTTTAGGATTCTGCGTTTAGCCATCTTCTCTCCTTCTCTTACACCTCTTACACGCTCTTCCGTCGGATACTCTCGGTATCGCCAACTCCTCCTCAGGCGACGTTCGCAAAGGCTTCTCCGGATGCTGATAGGACACGGCTTGGATACAAGTCAGCGCAAGACGCATCCTTCCGATCAATGATTCTCTTGGCAACCTGCATAGCCGAGACAATGACCGGCGTAATGCCGCCGCCGGGCTGTGTCCAGTGACCGGTAAAATAGAGATTCTTAACCAAGCCGTTGAGGGCGGGCCGATGTTCGCCGAGCTGGTCCGGCGACATCTCCCAACCCAACATTGCGCCGTGATGATTGACGGTGAATCTTTGCGAAGTCAGCGCGGAGGCGCTTAGCTTGACCACCACCTTTTCGGAAAATCCCGGCATCACCCGCTCGAGGTTTTTCATTATGTAATTTTCAACCGCGGCCTTGTGCGCGGGCCAGTCTTCAATCTCGTCGTAGTTGATGTCCGTTAGCTTTTGCACGATCACGATGTGGCATCCGGGCGGCGCCATCGCGGGCTCATAAAGAGTCGGTACGAAGATCTTGAAAGCCCGCGTCGCTACTTGATCTGAATCCCAGGAATCCCAGTGGTAACCTGCCGCGTCGCGCAACACTTCAGTCGGCATGTTTTTCAAACCGATGTGCGTGAGAAAGCAAGGATGCGTTGGCCGAAGCTTTCTAATCGAGGCGATCGCATCAGGATCAACTTGCGTTGGCTCCAGCAATCTTTCGAGCGTCAACAGCAAGTCGGCATTCGACACGACCACCCCAGCGTTCACTCTTCTTACAGAGCGCGGGTTTGCTGGTCCCATCTCCACCTCGACGCCGGTCGCGGTCTTGTTTCTCGCTAGTATCCGGCGCACGGTTGAGCCCATCAGGATATGGCCGCCGCGCTCTTCGAATCGCAGCCCGAGTTCGTCGGCAAAGGCCTGTGATCCGCCGCGCGGGTAATAGTTCCCAAGAAAATAGGAGAGCCTCAGCATCGAATCGAAGACGAACGAGGTGCGAGATGGCGGCGACCCCCAATGGCCGCAATCGGCGGCGAGCAACAGCTTGAGCTTCTCGTTCTGGAAATGCTGATCCAACGCCTCTCGCACGGTCATGTGCCGAAAACGCGCGAGTCGATCCGTGTCGCGCCAACGGAAGTACGAAAGCAGCCCGAACATGTAAACCTCGCGCACCACCTCGAAGAACCTGTCCAGCGCGCTCGCTTCTTCTGGAAACTCTCGCTTGAGTCTGGCGAGGTAGATGTCGAAGTCCGCCGGAACGGCAAAGTTGGAACCGTCAAGAAAATGGAAGTGGTCCACGGGATCCATCTTGACCCAGCCGTTTGTTATGCCCAGATCCAAGAGTAGTTTCCCCGTGATCGTCGCCGGGTTTCCGAGCAGCGGGTAAAAGTGGGTGGCGGCATCGAAGGTGTACCCTTTGCGCCGGAACGTGCTGCAATATCCGCCGACCATATAGTGCTGCTCAGTAAGCAACACGCTCAGCCCTTCGCGCGCCAACAAGTTCGCGCAGATCAAACCGCCGATGCCCGCGCCGATAATCACGGCGTCGTAAGCATCATTCGGTGGTTTGTGCCTCAGTCCTCCAAATGGTCGTTTCATCTCAATTAGTTTTCTGGCCTGTTCCGGCCATACGTCTCGTGCGCCTCGACAAATTCTTCACTGGCTATCGCCCCGCCCATTGAAAGTTCTCCGGCTAGCAACGTGGCCGCGACGATCTCCGCGAACTTGGCGGCATGTCCGCTGCCGGCACAGCCAAGCATCTCAAGGCACTCACGGCTTGTGCCTAATCCAGTGCCGCCGCCGACGGTAGCCACCGTCAGCGAAGGAAGCGTAACGCTGGCATAAAGATCGCCGTCTTCTGTTACCTCCAAGTTCGTGATGCCAACTGCGGAGTTGGCGATGTTGGCAACATCCTGACCGCAGGCGATGAAGATAGCCGCCAGGCCGTTCGCATAATGTCCGTTGTAACCGATGGCGTTTGCCTGCACGTGGCCCAGCACGGTGTGATGCCACATGTCGAACAGTTGCCCGGGAGTCGTGTGCAAGTACGACTTCACTAATCTCTTGGGCAGCAGCGCGCCGGCTGTCACCTTCTTGCCTTTGCCGCCGGCGAGCAGAGAACCGCTGGCCCTCTTTTCGGAACTGAATCCGCTAAAGACATAGACGCGACGAGCTTTGCTATGATCGATGATCCACTTGCACGCTCGATCAGTCGCCTTCACGATCATGTTCATGCCGTGCGCATCGGCGGTGCTGTAACAAAAACTGACGATCACCTCTCGTCCGACCGGGTGGCATTCGAGTCGAAGGAGTTTGCCGTGACGCGTCGTGGATTCAGCCTCAGCGCGGATCGTTTCAAAGTCTTCCTGCAAGCACCGGGCGAAGTCATAGGCGTCGCCTACGTTGTCGAAGCAAAAGACGGGAGCAACACGATTTTCATCGACGTGTATGCGAGTCGTGACTCCTCCGGCGCGAGTCAACGCGGCCATGCCTCTTTCGTATGAACGCACGAGCGCGCCTTCAGTAGTGGCCAGTGGAACATAGAAGACGCCGGCGGCGTGCACGCCGTTGACTCTTAAGGGCCCGGCAACTCCCAGCGGCATTTGAACAGCGCCGATAGGATTCTCTATATTGCCGCGCATCTGTTCGCTCGGGATTGAATGAGCCCCGACATGCTCTAGACGACAGGAAGTTTTCTGCTCGATCCACGCGCGTCGTTGCTCGACATACTGGCCCGCATAGCCTTGCTCCTTCATCCGCGGCACAAGTTCCAGCGCCTTCGCGTCGATTAATTCTTCAGTTGTTCTTATGCTAAGCACTAACGGAAACTCCTATTCGAACTCGGCCAACATCGAAACGATCCATGTCGGATGACTTCACGGCTCATCGGGTCGCGTCACAATCAACGAGCAACAATGTCCATCAAAACCGATCGAGTTGATCAGGCCATTAGTGCCTCTTGGCTTTCCGCTCCGGCCATCTTGAGCGGGAAACCATTTTCGGTTTTCTCCAGCCGCGGAATTCCGGCGAGAACACCGTCACGCATTGTTTCCAGCAAGGCGACGGCCTGCATCGGTCCTGACGCGCCGAGTGTTTCACCCAGCATAGACTTGATGGCGGTCACGGGAAGCCTACAGGTCTGTCCATTGAGACCGACGAAGACGCCTTGCGCTTCGTGGCGGTCTCCCGCAACACTTCCGTTGGCCGAAGCGCTGAGACAGTCAACCTCATGTGGCAACAGGAAGGCGTCGCTTAGCGCTTGCCGAATCGCGGAGGCGATCGCCTCGATCGAGGTTTTGTCGTCATGGCCTCGCGAGCAGTCATAACTGCTGCCATGCCCTTCGATCTCTCCGAGCACGCACGCGCCGCGCTCGCGGGCCAACGCAGCGTCTTCCAACATCAACAGCGCCGCCCCTTCACCCAGTGCTGAACCATTACGTCGCGCATCAAATGGGATGGGGAAATCCCCGATGGAAGTATCAGATCTGCAAAGCAATCCGGCCCGGTCAAAGCCGAAGAACGACTCGAAGCACAACTCGTCAGCGCCTCCGGCCAGCAGAGCGCGCGTGCGACCACTTCGGATTAGGTCGGTAGCATAGGCAATGGCCGCGATGCCCGAGGTCACGCCTGTCGAAATCGTGGTGTTCACTCCACGCAGGTTGTGCACGATCGCTGTTTGACCCGCGGCGGCGTTGATTACAGTATTTGAAAAGTCCATTGGACTGGCGTAGGTAGGCCCCGCTTCGAGAGCCCGACGATCAAATTCAGAAATCGTGTGAACGCTGCAGAACATTGTCCCTAGTACCAATCCCAGTTCCTCGCTGTTTCTCATCTCCGCGGACCAACCACTATCTTCCAACGCCAATTGCGCCGCCGAAGCCACCAACCGCGATG
>WNFC01026033.1_pt1 | contig 10505 bp, 11 predicted proteins | sample 5400541 | NCBI WGS metagenome assembly WNFC01 (sample SAMN13153342, study PRJNA577476) | soil metagenome | isolation source: 120 cm saprolite under Douglas fir tree site 2 hole 2 replicate 1 | place: USA:California | collected 2015-04-18
GCGGCGCAGCGCCAAGATCGTCGCGACGCTCGGGCCCGCCAGCACCGGCGGCGAGCGCATCCGCGCGCTCTTCGATGCCGGGGTCGACGTCTTCCGGCTCAATTTCAGCCACGGCACGCACGACCAGCACCGCGCCAGCTTCGCCGAGATTCGCCAGGTCGAGGCCGATACCGGGCGCCCGATCGGCATCCTCGCCGATATGCAGGGCCCCAAGCTGCGGGTCGGCAATTTCGCCAACGGCCGGGCCGAGCTGGTGGCCGGGAAGCGCTTTCGCTTCGATCTCGACCCCAGCCCGGGCAATGCGGCGCGCGCGCCCTTGCCCCATCCCGAGGTGTTCGCGGCGATCGAGCCGGGGACCGAACTCCTGCTCGACGACGGCAAGCTGCGGCTCCGGGTCACCAAATGCGGCGACGATTTCGCCGACACCGAGATCCTCGTCGGCGGTGCGCTGTCGAACCACAAGGGCGTCAACGTGCCGAACGTGGTGCTGCCGATTTCGGCGATCACCGAAAAGGACCGCGCCGACCTCTCCTTCGCGCTGGAGCACGGCGCCGATTGGATCGCGCTCTCCTTCGTGCAGCGCCCCGAGGATGTCGCCGAGGCGCGCAAGCTGGTCGGCAACGCCGCCGGGATCATGGTCAAGCTCGAAAAACCGGCGGCGATCCGCCGGCTCGACGAGATCATCGATCAGTCGGACGCGCTGATGGTGGCGCGCGGCGATCTCGGCGTCGAGATGCCGCCGGAGGATGTGCCGACCGTGCAACGGCAGGTCATCCATGCCTGCCGCGTCGCCGGCAAACCGGTCATCGTCGCGACGCAAATGCTCGAATCGATGATCAGCGCGCCGACCCCGACCCGGGCGGAAGCCTCCGATGTCGCCACGGCGGTCTATGAGGGCGCCGACGCGGTGATGCTGTCGGCCGAAACCGCGGCCGGCCAATACCCGGTCGAGGCGGTCACGATGATGGACCGCATCGCCCGCCGCGTTCAGGAAGACCCGCTCTATTTCACGGCGCTCGACGCCAGCCGCATGCCGCCCGAGCACACCAATTCCGATGCGATCAGCATGGCCGCCTGTCAGGTAGCGGCAACCGTCGGCGCCGCCGCCATCGTCTCGTTCACCAGTTCGGGCGCGACCGCGTTGCGCGCGGCGCGCGAGCGCCCGTCGGTGCCGATCCTCGCCCTGACCCCGAATATGGCGACCGCGCGGCGGCTCGCCCTGTTGTGGGGCGCCCATTGCGTTCACCTCGCCGACATCAAGAGTTTCAACGACATGGTGCGCAAGGCGGTGCACGCCGCCCATCGCGAAGAAATCGCCGGCCCGGGCCAGCGCGTCGTCGTCACCGCCGGCGTGCCGTTCGGCACCCCCGGCTCGACCAACGTCCTGCGCATCGCCTGGATCGACCGCTAAGAGCCCCCACCCCAACCCTCCCCCGCTTGCGGGGGAGGGGGTTACGCAGACGCTGACTTACCCCCTCCCCCGCAAGCGGGGGAGGGTTGGGGTGGGGGCTAGGGCCGCCGCCGAATTAGCCGCCGTGCTCGGTCGTCGGATCGATCATCTTGCGGATTTCGGTGATCTTGGTCGCCGGAAAGCCGCTGATCTCGGCGTGCTTTTTGATGATGTCCTCGTCTTTCGCCAGATAGACGCAGAACGTCTTGTCGGCGGCAACGTAGCTGTCGACCCATTGGATGTCGGGGCCGAGCTGGCGCAACACCTCGTTCGATTTCGCCGCCGCGCCGCGCAGCTGCTCGCGCTCGAGGCTGCCGGCGCCCGGGATGTCGCGCTCGATGATAAATTTGCGCAGTGCCATGCTGTCCTCCCCAGACTGCGGCACGCGATGCGCCGCGCTCGCATGTTATGGATAACGCCAAGGCTTGTCATTCACGGGTGCGTGCATGGAATACACGATTCTCGGGCGCGCCGGGCTCAGGGTCAGCGTTGCCGGGCTCGGCTGCGGCGGGTTCAGCCAGCTGGGGCTCGGCACCGGCAAGAGCGAAGCCGACGCGATCGGCATCATCCGCGCCGCAATCGATCTCGGGGTCAATCTGTTCGATACCGCGGCGGCCTACGGCACCGAGACGGTGTTGGCGAAGGCACTGCGCGGGGTGCCGCGCGACCAGGTGGTGATCTGCACCAAGGCGCCGTTCGGCGTCAGCAACCCGAACTCGACGCCCGAGAGCGCGGTGGCGAGCCTCGACCGCTCATTGAAGGAGCTCGGCACCGATTACATCGACGTCTACCAGCTGCACGGCGTCGCCCCGCGGGCTTACGACCACGCAGTGAGGGTGCTCGCGCCGGCGCTGTTGCGCGAGAGGGAGAAGGGCAAGTTCCGCCATCTCGGGATCAGCGAGACCGCACCGGGCGACCCCGCACACGAGATGGCGACGCGCGCCTGCCGCGACGGCGTGTGGGACGTCGCGATGATCGCCTTTCACATGATGCACCAGAACGCGCGCGAAGCGGTGTTTCCGCTCTCCCGGCAATATCGCGTCGGCACGCTGATGATGTTCGCGGTGCGCAACATCTTCTCGCGGCCCGAGCGCCTCGCCGCGACGATGCGCGAGCTGGCCGCCGACGGCGAGGTGCCGCAAGCGCTCGCCGAGAGCCACGACCCGCTCGGGTTTCTCGTCCATGAGGCCGGCGCCACCAGCGTCATCGACGCCGCCTACCGGTTCGTGCGCCACGAGCCCGGCGTCGATGTCGTGCTGTTCGGCACTGGCGAGCGCGAGCATCTGCGCAGCAACATCGCCTCGATCCTGAAGCCGCCGCTGCCCGACTCCGACCGTGCCCGGCTCGCCCTCTTGTTCGGCCATCTCGTCGGGGTCGGGCTCGACGCGCCGCATCTCTCGCGCACGACCGGCCGCGTCATTACCGGCTAGGCGCGCAGCCCGTTCGTCACGAGCGACATCGCCCTTGCGCCGCGCATATGCGCGCGGGCGCGCGATTGCAGCCGCAGGGTCAGCAAGGTCGCCACCACCGCCAGGCCCAGCGCCAGGCCCGACCACAGGCCGACGGCACCGTACCCGAGCGGAAATGCGAGAACGCAGCCGCCGGCAAACCCGATCACCCAATAGCCGATCGCCGCAATCAGCATGGGCACGGCGGTGTCCGCGTAGCCGCGCAAGGCGCCCACCGCGATCACCTGCACCCCATCGAACACCTGGAACAGCGCCGCAATGAAGAAAAGCCGCAGCGCGATCTCCACCAGACCCCGGTTTGCCGCATCGCCGAGATCGAGATAGAAGCCGATCAGCGTCCGCGGCGCCGCCAGCAGCAACACAGCCATTGCCGCCATAAACGCCGCGCCGAGCGCGAGCGCCACGAACCCGGCCCGGCGGGCCGCCGCAGGCGCGCCGAGCCCGAGTTGGAAGGCGACGCGCACGGTCGCCGCCTGGCCGAGGCCGAGCGGCACCATGAAACACACGCCAGCGACGTTGAAGACCAGTTGGTGTGCCCCGAGCGCGTCGGCGCCGAGCAACCCCATCAGGATCCCGGTCGTGACGAAAAGCCCGATTTCGAGCCCGCGCAAGGCGCCGATCGGCAGCCCGAGCCGCAGGATGCGGGGGATCTCGCGCAGCACAATGCGGCCGATGCTGACCGGTATCCGGGTCGGCGTGAGCAAGAGGTAGCCGGCAAAACCCAACAGCGTCAGCCATTGCACGATCGCGGTCGCGCAGGCCGAGCCGAGAATACCGAGCCCCGGTACGCCGAAATGACCAAAGATCAGCATCCAGTTCAGCGCCGCATTGAGCGGCACCGCGATCAGCGAAATCACCATGACGACACGCGCGCGAAACGCCGCAACCAGCAGGAAGCGTAAGACGGCAATCCCGAGAAAAGCCGGGGCACCCCAGGAAATCGCCCGCAGATAAAGGCCGATCCCCGCGACCAGCTCTGGATCGTAGCCGAGGCCGGCGAGCAGCAGCGGGAATGCGGTCAGGATCGCGATCACCGGGGCGGCGAGCAAGGCCGCGACGATCAGCCCGGCGCCGGCGACCCCGCCGGCGGTCGGGTGATCGTCGGCGCCGATCGCATGCGCGGCCAAGGGCGCCACCGCGGTCAGCACCCCCTGACTGGTCATCAACAGCGTCGCGTAGAGCGCGGCGCCGAGCCCGGCGGCGGCGAGCGAGACCGCACCGAGATGCCCGACCATGACGGCGTTGGTCACATGCATCGCCATCTGCGCGAGGTTCGCAGCCGCCAACGGTGCCGCGACGGTGAATGTCGCGCGAATTTCCGTGGCGAGCGGCGAGCGGTCGGCGGTCATGACCGCCGGACATTACCGAGATTCAGTGTCTCTGGCTGCTTCCAGCGCGGCGATGGTGCTCCGCTTGCCAGATAGACCCCGGCAGAGATGAGGACGATGCCGACCCAATCCGTTTCGTCCGGCCACTCTGCGAGGAGCGGTATCGCAAAAATTGCCGACAGCGCCGGCACCAGAGCGCCAAAGGCCGCGCCCTTTGAGGCGCCAAGTAGCGCAACCGCACGGCCATACAGAAGGAGGGAAACGATGGTCACCAGAACGCCCTGGAAAATCGCCTGAACCGTAATGGCGGAGAGCGGCGCCTGCGCGAGGTGCGTCCCATCGACTGCGAGGTAGATCGGCAGATAAATCACCAGCGATCCGGTGGAGACAAGCGCCGCGGCGTGAAGCGGATCGAGCTTCGCCTGCCGCATGACCACCGTAAAGCACGCCCACATGAATGCCGCGGCGAGGAGGAGCGCGTCGCCGAGACTGCGCGAGGGGCTCCAGGCCGCGGCGTGCCAGAAGACGATGATCAGGGCGCCGGCCAGCATCAGCGAGAGCCCGAACTTGCGCGCGCTCGACACCCGCTCCCCCAGCACGATCGCAGCGATCAGAGCCACAAACAGCGGCATGCAACCCGGATTGAGCGCGCCCCAGGCGGGTGCGAAGCGCAGCCCCTCCGCCGCCACCAGCGCATAAGGCGCGCCGCCGCCGGCAATCACCACGGCCAGCCTGAGCCATCCCAGGCGATCGCGGGCAAGGCCTCGCCGCACAAGGACCGGCAATAGGAGGAGACCGGCGACGCCGAAGCGCAGCGCCGCGATGTCCCAGGCATCGAGGCTGGTCGTTACTGCCAGCCGCGTGACCGCGCTCCACCCCGCCCAGATCGCCGCCGCGGCAACGCCAAAGACGGCTCCCTTCAGGTAGTTGGAGCCGGCAGGCTGCGTCGCCGTTACCGAGGCCGGGCCCATATCATGCCGAATGACGTGCCGCCGACCCGGCCGTTCCGCTCGACAATGAACCCGAAATCCCCAGCCCGCTTCCAGCCCGCGAGATGCCCAGCGACGAACGGCACGGCCTTCGCCGCCGCGACGTCGGCTTCGTAAGCCGCAATCGCCATGAAATCCCAAAGAACGGCCAAATCATCCACGGTCGCCGAGCGGATCCCGAGTTCGGCCTCATGTCTCGACATCGACGACTTCCAGCGACACGATCTTGTCGGGCTCGCCGCGGTAGATGACGAGGCTCACCGTCTCGCTGGCGATAAAGGCGCTGTGCGGCTGGTCCTCGGGGTTGAGCGTATAGCCGCCGGCGGAGCGCGCGGGCTCGCCGGTCTTGGTGGTGCGCCCGCCTTCGAGGTTGAAGACATGCTCGTCGGAGAGCGCGGTGGCGACGATCTTGATCAGCTTGCCCGGCGGCGGCGAGAACCGGCCGAGCCAGGCGATCCCGCCGCCATCGGCGCGGCGGTCGCTGAGGATCTTCAGCTGCACGATGTCCCTTCCCTCATAGACCGCGCCGGGACCGTAAAACGGCATACCGGACACCCATTCGGCGCGCGACAGATCGACATGCGTCGAGGCCATATTTTTCCTCCATCCCACACTTGGTTCGGGCAGGGTAACAGCCCCATACTGACAGCGTTCTGTCAGTAGAGATTCGCCCGATGCGCCGCGCCGCGCCAGCCGGCGGATCAATCTGTTTGAAATCGGGTCTAGACAATGCGCCGCGCCGATCGCCTGTTCGACATCATCCAGACGCTGCGCGCGGCGCCCCGCCCGCTCACCGCCGCCGCGCTCGCCGACAAGCTCGAGGTGACGGTCCGGACGATCTATCGCGATGTCGCGGCATTGCAGGCGAGCCGGGTCCCGATCGAAGGCGCGCCCGGCATCGGTTACGTGCTGCGGCAAGGGTTCGACCTGCCGCCCTTGATGTTCACCTCGGAAGAGATCGACGCGATCGCGGTCGGCGCGCGGCATGTCCGCCGGCTGCGCGACCCAAAGCTGCAGCAGGCCGCCGACAGCGTCCTCGCCAAGGTAACCGCCGTGCTACCCGAGATACTGCGGGTCTACCTCGCCGAACCCCCGTTCTACGTGCCCGAGGGCAGCGCCCAGCCCCCCACCGGCGTCGACCTCGCCGAGGTTCGCGCCGCCATCCACGAGGCGCGCAAGATGTCGATCGACTATTGCGACGACAGGGGCAGGCAAACCCACCGCACGGTCTGGCCGATCGCAATGGCCTATTACGTCGATGTCAGCCTGATCGGCGCCTGGTGCGAGCTCAGACAAGATTTCCGCAGCTTCCGCACGGCCGCCTCGCCGCCGCTTGGTTCGCCCTCAGCAAGGAGGCGCCCGGCGCCCCGACATGAAGCATCCCATCCGTCACCCGCAGAAGCGGGATCCGGGGGTAGCGACACAGCGGTTGCCCTGGATTCCCGCGTGCGCGGGAATGACGACCCGGGTTGTGGGCTAGCTCAGCGCCACCTCGAAGCCGCGCTTGGTGCCGGGGCGCGCCATCATCGCCTCGTACCAGCGCTTGACGTTGGGGTAGTCGGCGAGGTCGATTTGATGGCGCTCGTGCCGCCAGGCCCACCCCAAGATCGCGAAATCGGCGATCGACACGTCATTGCCGCCGGCGAACGACGCCTCGCCCAGGCGCTTGTCGAAGACGCCGTAGAGCCGCTGCGTCTCCTTCATGTAGCGTTCGAGCCCATAGCGGCGGTCTACTTCGTCCTTGACCTGCAGGAAATGGTGGACTTGGCCGGGCATCGGCCCGAACCCGCCCATCTGCCACATCAGCCATTCGAGCACCGGCACCTGGCGCCGCATGTCGCCCTTCGGCCAGAACTTGCCGGTCTTCTCCCCGAGATAAATGAGGATCGCGCCGGATTCGAAGATGCTGATCGGCGCACCGCCCGGGCCGTCGCTGTCGATGATCGCCGGGATGCGGTTGTTGGGGCTGATCTTGAGGAATTCGGGCTGGAACTGCTCGCCCTTCCCGATATTGACCGGCTTCACCGTATAGGGCAGCCCCATTTCCTCGAGTGCGACGCTGATCTTGCGGCCGTTCGGCGTGTTCCAGGTCCACAATTCGATGCTCATCGGCGGGTCTCCTGTGCTCGGGAGCGGGCGGGCCGCAGCATTACCGCGATGCCGTTGTGTCGCAAGATGCAATCGCCCCGGCACCGACAGGTGGCGCGGACGCCCGACCTGGCCTAACATTCGCGCGCGCAAACCCAATTCCACCCGAGAAAGGCACCCCTCATGGCCGCTGATCCGAACCGCGTGATCCTGACCGGCGAAAACCCGTTCATCCGCCTCAGCGCCGCCAGTGGCGGGTCGGTCACGACCAATGCCAGCTACTGGCGCATCATCACCTGCCCGGCGGGGCCCGGGCACGTCCTCTATCTGAAAACCGAGCTGACCGACAACCGCTGGCGCATCTATTCCGACAACATCGCGATGGCGCGCTGGCTGCAATCGACGGTCCAGGGCATGCTCAATGCAGAGACCGCCGACACGGCTATCCCGGTCACCGACGCGGAGTTCGCCAAATCCGGCGACCCCCGGTATTTCTGGACCGAGAGCCTCATCGCGCATGACGAGGAAATCACCCTCACCTGGTACGAGATCGGCGACCCGTTGTTGATCCACACCAATCCGGGCGAGGGCGGCCGCAAATACGGCGTCTGCACGCTGTTGATCCCATCGCTCGGCGCCCGCCTCGCGCGCAACGGCGTCGAGGCCGCCGGCAAGCCCTGGCCAATGGACCGCGAGGGCCGCGCGTTCAGCACCTGCGCGCTGGCGTTTTCCGAAAGCTGGACCGAGGCGCGGTAATCATCGTCATTGCGAGCCCCCGGGTCGGCGCTTCGCGCCGCCCGAGGACAGGCTCCGCGAAGCAATCTCGGGCCGACTGTACTTCATTCGTCGAGATTGCTTCGTCGCTGCGCTCCTCGCAATGACAGTTCTTTTTGCGCCAGTTCAGCCGAGCGCGATGCCCTTGCGAGCGATGAACTCGGGGAACGCCTCCTTGGCCTTGGCGTTGGGTCCGCCCTCCGTCGTGAAGCGCCGCTCCTCGGCCCATTGCGCTTCGAGGTCTTGCGTCATCTGCTTCAGCATCAGCGCCTTGATGCCAATGACGGCGGCGCGGTTGTTGCCGGCGATCGTACGGGCCAATTCCATCGTCTTGGCCCGCAGCTCGGCGCGCGGCACCAGATGGTTGAGGAGGCCGATGCGATAGGCCTCCTCGGCCTCGACCACCCGCGCCGAGAACAGCAATTCCTTGGCGATCGGCCAGCCGACCTGGTTGGGCAAGGTCCAGGTGCTGTTGATCCGGCCGTAGGCCGCCGCGAGAAAGCGGAACTTGCTGTCTTCGCAGCCGATCCGCATGTCGAGCGAGGATGCGACCACCGCCGCGCCGCCAAACGCCAACCCGTTCATCATGCCGATATTCGGCTTTTTGGACATGCTGACGTCGAGATAGCCGCGCCGGGTCCGCATCCGATTGAGCTCCTCGTCGGAGTAGCGGGCATCATCCTCGAGTTGCTCGTGGATGTCGCCGCCGGCGGAAAAGGCGCGGCCGGCGCCGGTCAGCACGATGCAGCCGACCGCATCGTCGGCGTCGAGGCGCTGCACCGCCTCGTGCACCTCGCTCGCGAGACGCCGATTCATCGCGTTGAGCTTCTCGGGCCGGTTCAGCGTGATGATGCCGACGCCGTCCTCGATATCGACCAGGATATGCTCGTAGGTCATGTTTTTCTCCTTCAGCGCCCGACATTGCCCCAGACGACGTAGCGCTGGCGCGGCCGCGGTTCGCGGCCCTCTTCGACCATGCGCCGGGTCTGGGCGGCGACCAGATCGAGCAGCGGATCGCCTGCCACGTCGACCAGCCCATGCTTGGTAAGCACCGCCTCAATTTCCTCACGCGGCCGGCCGCCGTAAAACGGCAGCTGATCGCCGATCGCGGCGTATTCCGCGCTGGTGCGGGCATTTTCGCGCTGCGGCGGCGCCACGGAATCGTTGTATTGCGCGCCGTCGACGATCGCGAGCCGCCCACCCGGCCGCAATACCCGGATCCATTCGTCGATCGCCGCCTCGGGGTGCGGCAAGGTCCACAGCACATGCCGGCTGATCACCAAATCGAAGCTGCCGGGCGCGAAAGGCAATTGCTCGGCGTCGCCCTCCTCGAAATGGACCGAGAGGCGCTGCGCCGCCGCCTTGCGCCGCGCCGCGGCGAGCATCGCCGGCGCGAAATCGATGCCGCTGACCCGGTGGCCGCGCGCCGCCAATTCGAGGCTCAAAAACCCGGTACCGCAGCCGGCGTCGAACGCGTCCAATGGCCCGCCGGACGGGATGACCAGATCGAGGATGCGGTCCCACGCCGCGCGCTCGGCCGGGCTGCCGATGGAATGGCCGAAATCCTCGTCGAAATGCGCCGCCCGCCGGTCCCAATGCGCGGCGACCTGCGTTTTGACCGGATCGGCGTGTGTCGCGCTCATTTCAGCCCCACCACTTCGGCGAGCGCCTCGAGCTGCTCGCCATAATTGGAGACCGGGTTCAACAGCAAATGGTTGGCGCCCATCGCGATAACCTCCTCAAGCCGCCCGCGTACCTGTTCGGGCGTGCCGTGAATGCCCGAGGCATCGGTGCCCGGCGGGTTGCGGTAGACCTCGGTGAACCAGCGCAACAGCTCCCGCCGCGCTACCTCCGGACGTTCATCGACCGCCATGAAGATGCGCTTGGAGATCGGAAAAGTCTTGGGGTCGCGCCCTTTCTCCTCCAGCGCCGCCCGCAGGATCGGGACCGACTCGGCGAATTGCGCGATTGTCGATCCGCCCGAGCCCATCCAGCCGTCGGCGATCGAGGCAGTACGGCGGATCGCGTTGGGATGGCCGACCCCCATCCAGATCGGCGGGTGCGGCTTTTGCACCGGCTTCGGCGCCATCGTCTCGTTCGCCAGGTGATAGAACCGACCGTCGAACGTCACCTTTTGCTGCGTCCACAGCGCCTTGATCACGTCGAGTTCTTCGCGAAAGCGGCTGACCCGGCCTTCTTGCGACACCTCGAACTGACGGTAGTGGTGCTCGCGGCCGATACCGACCCCGAGAATGGCCCGCCCATTGCTGATGTAATCGAGGCAGGCCCATTGGTGCGCCACCAATAGCGGGCTGTGGATCTGCAGGACCACGACCGAGGCGCCGAGGCGGATTGTGCTGGTGACCGCCGCCGCGTAGGTGAGCACCACGACCGGGTCGAAGCAGAA